>Ga0114129_10002293_pt1 | contig 26501 bp, 23 predicted proteins | sample RhiMetdeltSRZDD1_FD_80071 | JGI IMG/M metagenome (GOLD analysis project Ga0114129, IMG submission 80071) | Populus rhizosphere microbial communities from Tennessee, USA - Rhizosphere MetaG P. deltoides SRZDD1 (version 2) (version 2) | ecosystem: Host-associated > Plants > Roots > Rhizosphere >...
GAGCCTTCCTGCTTCGAGGTCGGCTCGGACGTCTGGGCGGTAAAGCGAGAACAGGTCGACATAGGCGAAGATGAACAGCATCGCGGTCCAGAGCGCCGCGATCTTGAGGCGTGTGTCGACGTTGCCTCGGACGGGGGACTGCTCAGTGCGACCGGCCATTGCTCCAGTCCGCCTTTCCATTGAAGCGCCGAGCGGCAGGTTCATCGCGGCTTCGTCTCTCGGCAGGTCAAGGTGCCGCTGTGGGCGGGCGCCGCGCCGGCACGTCAAGGATCCTGTCGCCGTCTCTTCCGAGGCCATTGCGGTCGACCCTGATCCGCCCCCGACCTTGGTGACACCCTGATTGTGAGAGTCCGCGGGCCCGCACGGATCCGCCGCGATACGCGGCGCGCCGGCGCTGTTCATCGACGACGCTACCCAGTACGTGCGGGCGGCCGATCCGCGCTGCGGGTAAACCCTGGACGCATCCGGTGAGTAGTACACAGTGTCGGCATGGTGAGGGAGGCCTGGATGGGACGTCCGGACTGGGAGGCCGAGTACGTCGACTTCTTCGTCGCCAGGGCCCCCGCGCTGCGGCGCACGGCGTACGCGATGTGTGGTGACTGGCAGGTCGCCGAGGACCTGGTGCAGACCACGTTCGTCCGGCTCTACGTGCACTGGAGCCGGGTGCGCCGGGAGACCGCCGACGCCTACGCGCGCCGCATCCTCACCAACCTGTTCCTGTCCGGCCGCAGGGCTCGGGGCCGGGAGTTCCCGACCGACCTGCTGCCCGAGCGGGCTGCGCCGTCGGCGGTCGCGGACATCGCGGGCGGCCGGGTCGACGTCGCCGCGGCGCTGGCCGGGCTGCCGGCACGGCAGCGCGCCGTCGTCGCGCTGCGGTACGTCGACGACCTGCCGGTCAGCCAGGTGGCCGAGCTGCTCGGCCTGGCCGAAGGCACCGTGAAGAGCCACTGCGCCCGCGCCGCCGAGGCACTGCGGACCGCGCTGGCCACACCCCAGACCATGAAACCGACCGTGAGAGGCGGACCACGATGACCGACGATCGACAGGTACGTGATGTGCTCGCCGACTACGTGTCGGCCGAGCCGCCGATGACGATCGCCCCCGAGACCGTGCTGCGCGCCGGCCGGCACGCCCGCAACCGCCGCCAGCTCGTCTCCGTCGCCGCCGGAGCGTTCGGGGTCTGTGCCGCCCTGACAGCCGGGTACGCGCTGGGCGGCAACAGCTCCACGCCTGCTGTCCCGCAGCCCGCCGCCGGGTCACCTCCGGCTACCGCGCACACCACCGCGGTGCCGAGCTACCCCGGGCCGGTGCCCGCGCTGATCGAGGCCCGGGTACGCGCCGGGCTGCCGGGCGGGCCGTCGCTGGTCCGCAAGCAGATTTACCCCAGCGACTGGAACCGCAAGACACCGCTGCCGGTGTCACAGACCGCGAATGCCACCGACTGGCACGCACAGTTCGCGATCCCGGCACGTCCCGGCAACCAGCTGTGGGCCGGCGTGTTCATCACGCCACCGGGCTCGAACCCATCCGAGCAGGACCTACGCCGGCAGTGCGCCGGCGCGAGCACCGACGGCGTACCGTCCTGCAGCTACGACGTCCGCCCGGACGGCTCACTCCTGCTCACCCAGATCACCCGCATCTCCAACACCTGGACACGGACCGTGCTGCACTTCCGCGCCGACGACCGCGTCGTCAACATCCGCGAGAAGGCAAAGGCCGGCACCTACCAGGACGCCCTGCGCGCCTGGCGGTACCCGCCGTCCGTTCTGGCCCAGGTCGCGACCGACGGCCAGCTCGTGATCCCGCAGCCCGTGGTCCAACCACCCCTGCCCGACTCCGGCCGCTGACAGCGCCGCGGCTGCCCGCCGAACCACACAGATCGCCATGAACTGCGGAGACGTGATGGCCACGTTCCGTGACCGCAGCCGGACGGAGCGGGCATAGCATCGGACCTGTCACAGCCCGAGGTGCTGTCTCGTCTGAGGGCCGTCAGTGGAAGCCTCAGGAGTACGGAGATAGTGAGATGCGAGTTTTCGTGGCAGGTGCCGCCGGGGCGGTAGGACGCCGGCTCATCCCGCAGCTGGTCGCTCGTGGACACCAGGTGACGGCGTCGACCCGTGGTGCGAACAAGCTGGACCAGTTGCGCGCCCTCGGCGCCGAACCGGTGATCGTCGACGGCCTGGACGCGACTGCTGTCGGCGAGGCGATCGCCCGCTCGGAGCCGGACGCGATCGTGCACCAGATGACCGCCCTGGCCGGCAAGCCGAACCTGCGGAACTTCGACAAGTGGTTCGCGACGACCAACAAACTGCGAACGGCCGGCACCGAGCACCTGCTCGCGGCCGCCAAGGCGGCCGGCGTCGGCAAGTTCGTCGCGCAGAGCTACACCGGCTGGTCCAACATTCGTGAGGGTGGTTCGGTCAAGACCGAGGACGATCCGTTCGACCCGCAGCCGGCCAAGTACCAGGTCGAGTCGATGGCGGGGCTGCAGTTCCTGGACCGGGTGATCCCGGCGGCGCCGTTCGAGGGCATCGTGCTGCGGTACGGCAACTTCTACGGCCCGGGCGCGTCGGAGGCGCTCGTCGAGCTGGTCCGCAAGCGCCAGATGCCGATCATCGGTGACGGCGCCGGAGTCTGGTCGTGGATCCACCTCGACGACGCCGCCGCGGCGACCGTGGCCGCCATCGAGCGTGGCCACCGGGGCATCTACAACATCACCGATGACGAGCCGGCGGCGGTGTCCGAGTGGCTGCCGTACCTGGCGGAGGTCGTCGGCGCGAAGAAGCCGATGCATGTGCCGGGCTGGCTGGGCCGGCTGGCCGCGGGCGAGGTCACCGTGCGCTGGATGACCCAGGGCCGGGGCGCGTCCAACGTCAAGGCGAGGCGGGAGCTCGACTGGCGGCCGGCGTGGAGCACCTGGCGGGACGGGTTCCGGCACGGTCTGACCGACTCGGGCCGGACCCTGCGGGCCGCAGGTCCGCGGGAGGAGACCGCGTGACGGGAACGCACGGCGCGCGTGGCGCCCACCGCGGCGGGAGTGGGCACTCGCGCGGCGACTCCGAGACCTTCCAGGAGCTGCGCCCGTTGATGTTCTCCATCGCCTACCGGATGCTCGGCAGCGTGAGCGACGCGGAGGACGTGGTTCAGGAGGCGTTCGTCCGCCATCAGCAGGCGCTCGGCCAGGGCGTGGACATCGCGTCGCCGAAGGCGTACCTGTCCGCGGTCGTGACCAGGCTGTGCATCGACCTGCTCCGCTCGGCGGTGAAACGGCGCGAGTCGTACATCGGGCAGTGGCTGCCCGAACCGTTGTTGACCGATGATGACAGCGACCCGCAAGCTCGCGCGGAACAGGCCGACTCACTGTCGATGGCCTTCCTGCTAGTGCTCGAGCGGCTGAACCCGGTGGAGCGGGCAGCGTTCCTGCTCCACGACGTGTTCGGCTACGGCTACGACGAGATCGCGACGATCGTCGGCAAGAGCGAGGCGAACTGCCGGCAGCTCGCCGCCCGGGCCCGCCGGCGCGTCAAGGCGGAGAAGCCACGCTTCCAGGCGTCCCACGAACAACGCGATGCCCTGGCCACCCGGTTCTTCGCCGCCTTCACCGAGGGGGATCTGGACGGCTTGGTCGGGATGCTCGCCGACGACGTCGTGGCGTACGGCGACGGTGGTGGCAAGGCGCCGCAGTGGACCATGCCGGTCATCGGTGCCGACCGCGTGGCCCGGCTGTTCGTCGGCATGAGCCGGGAGGTTCAGCTGCACCGGATCGCGGTCGAGCTGCACGAGGTGAACGGCCAGCCCGGCGCCATCCTGCGCACCCCTGACGGCCGGCTCGTCAACGTGTTCGCGCTCGACATCGCCGACGGAATGGTGCAGACGGTGCGGTCCGTCATCAATCCCGACAAGCTGCGCCACCTCGGCCCGGTCGCCGATGTCCGTGCCATCCGCAGTCAGTACAACGCCAAGCGGTCGCGTCATGATTGAGCCACAAGGAGTTGAATCGTGACCTCACAGCTTCAGGGGCAAGACCGCTATGGTCACCGGTGCTTCACGTAGTCCCAGGATCAGGTCTGCCGACCCAGACCACCTCGGCTGTCCCGCGCGGCATCGGCTGACCCGGCGCACCTCATCTTGGCGGGTTGCCGGGTGTGATGCTGTCGTAGAGGATGGCGGCGCGCTCGGCGGCCTCGAACAATGCCTCGGGTGCATGCCGGTCGGCGTTGAGATGGGACAGCATCTCCACGCCGAGGTACGTCGCGACAGCCGTGGCGGCCAGTTCGCGCACGGGAACGAGGTTGGCGAACGGCGATCGAGCGGCGAAGCGACCGATGATCGTCTCGGCCAGGTCCTGCCATCGTGCGGTCTCGGTGCGCAGTTGGGCTGCAAGCTTGGGCGATCCGGTTGCCGCCGCTACGAGTTCCTGCACGGCCGCGACGTGTCGAGTCCCCGCGTCCTCGACGTACAGGCGGCGTAACCGCGTGATCAGCTCGTGCGCACTGGTCACTGCCTCGGTTTCCTCCCGATAGCGTTGCAGCCGGCTGCCGCTGGTGAACTCGGCGGTGGCGATGAAGAGGTCGTCGAGATCGGCGAAGTGGTAGTAGATCACGCCGGCGGTGAAACCACCGGTCACTGCGATCGCCCTCGCCGTGGTGCGGGCGTACCCCTGGTCGGCGAGCGTATCGACGGTGGCTTGCAGGATGCGCTCACGGGTCTCGGCACCGGCCACTCAGATGACCCTTCTGGGCCGCACGCCGGCGCGGTACAGAAACGGATCAAGCCGGTGAGCCAGCGCCGCGAGCCGGTGGCTCGGGACCTGTGGGTAGAGATGGTGCTCGAGGTGGTAGGTGAGTTCGAGGAACATCGCGGGAACGATCCGCCCGCGCAGCGTGCGCGTTTGTGTCAAGGCCGTGTCGCCGTAGTCGTGGTGTGGCAGGTACACCGTCAGCAGTGGATAGACCCAGCTTCCGACGATCGCCATCACGGCGTACACCAGAGCTGCTGGTGTGACCGGCCAGAGCAGGACACCGCCGGTCACCGCTCCGACCGGGGCGGCCGCCTCGAGCATCAGCCATCCCCGTTGCCGGCGCCGCCGGAATGCCCACCACCACAGGCGGACCAGGAAGATGGGTCCGTAGCACAGGGCACCGAGGAAGCCGAGGCGTGCCGGATAGCCTTCCGGGTCGTCCTGGTCGGGGAACCGACGGTGGTGTTGCAGGTGCGTGGCCCGGTATGCGTGACCGCTCTCGAGCAGGACCACGCCGAGGAGGAACAACGCCCACTCCGTTCGGCGTCTACCGAGACCGATGCTGCGGTGCACGACGTCGTGGGTCGCGGTGACCACGGCAACGAAGATGCCGAACATGATCAGCGGCGTGAGCCACCACCACTGGCGCCACGCCGCGAAGGTGAACAGTCCGACGCCGACCGCGGGCCGCGCCAGCTCGATGATCCGCTGGTACGACGACGTGACCGTCAGGTCGTCACCGAGCTCGGCGAGCGTCGGCATCGTGGGTGTCATCGCGCGCTCCGCAACGTACGACGCCGCGCCGCGTGCAGGACGCCATCGGACACGATGCGGCTGCCGAGGACGCACGCCACGGTACCGAGACCCGGCCAGGTCGAGTCGCCGACGAGCCAGAGGCCCTTCATGCCCAGATCGTGCGGAATCGCATGCTGGTTGGAGTTGTGCAGGCTCTGCCTGACTCCGCCGACCGCACCGCGCGGACGAAAGGCGAACCGCTCGTAGCTGCGCGGCGTACCCACCTGCTGGACGGCGGCGCGTTCGCCGAGCCGTGGATAGACACGACGGGTCAGATCGACCAGACGCTCGCCGAGGAACCGCTTGCGCCACCCGTACTCGGGCTCGGACAGGCCCTCCCAGGCCCACAGGTCCGTGTGGGTGGAAATCATCACAGCGCGCCGCCCCGGTGGCGCACTCTCGGTATCACCAGGCGCCGAGACCGAGACGAACATGTTGTTGCCATCGCCCAGCGGTTGGCCGTAGTCATGTAGCAGCTGATGGTGGGTGAGCCGCCGGTGCTCCACCTCGTCGTCCGGGACGCCGAGGAAGACGACGACTGCGCCGCCGAGGTCCCCCTCGTCGCGGTCCAGATAACGCTGAAGCCGCCGACGTACCGGCATCGAGCAGATGAGCTGCGCCGTCGTCTGCGCCGGTAACGCGCACACCACCTGGCCCGCATGAACCGTTCCGCGCCGCGTCCGGACGCAGAACTCCTGACCGTCCGGCTCGACCGCCTGAACGCGGCAGCCCACCTGCAGGTCACCGCCGAGCCCACGATAGTGGGACACGAAACGCCGCCAGAACCCGTGCATCCCGCCACGGTGCCGGGACAGACCCGCGCCACGGATCGTGACACCGAGCGCGGCGTTGATCAGCGGCGCGCGATCCACGCTGCTGTGCACGGTGTCCTCGACCAGCATCCCCAGCAGGGCGACCAATGCCACGTCATCGCTCAGGCCGTGACGGCGCAAAGCGTCGCCCAGGGTCTGGTGGAGATACCTGGCCAGGGGCAACCGCCGCAGCCCGATGGTCCGTAGATTGACGGCCACGTCGGCCGGGCGCCGCATCGGCAGCCGCACACCGGTCCTGCTCGCCGCCCAGAACGCGTCCGCCAGCGTGTCGAGCAGCGCCCAGAACGCGCGATGAGCCTCGGTGCTGCCAAACGCGCGAAGGCGTTCGCGATGCCAGCTCGCCTGATCACGGTAGAGCGACACCACCCGGTCCGGTAGCCACGCCTGGTAACCCGGCAATGCCTCCCCCGACATCGCGGGCAAGCCGATCGAGGAGAGCAACTCGGCGCCAACGCCGCCCGGTTCGAAGTCGACCAATGTGGTTGCGCCGACATCGAACGAGTAGCCGCGATGCCGCCAGTATCCGGCACACCCCCCGACATGCCCGTGTGCTTCGAGCACGACAGTCGACAATCCCGCCGCCTGCAGCCGCGCGGCGGTCGCCATACCGGACATCCCGCCACCGAGCACCGCGACATCGCAGCCCGCGGGCAGACCGCGGCGACCACCTGCACAACGTCGCCCGCCCTTCAGCTCGAACTGAACGTCCGTTCTGAACATATGTTCAGAGTAGGGCCCGGGGCACAGTCTGGTCAACGCACCTTTCAGCGGTTTCCCTCGCGACCGTTCTCCAGGTAGAGCCTGCGTCCCTCGGGTCGGGCGCCAGTGCGGCACTTTCGTGGTTTCCGGCTCCGCTCAGCCGGACCCCTGGAGGGCTGCTCGGCCCTCGATCAGCGCCCGAACCGCCCTCGCGGCCTGTTCGGCGGCGCGATCGATGTCGGCCGGGTCCGGCGGTCCCGGTTGATCCGTGAGCAGCGCTGCGTATCCGTGTGCCGTGGCCTCGATCGCATCGGTGAGCTGCTCGGCGGCATCTGGATCGTGTGGGCCGAGTTCGGCGACGCAAGCCTCGAGCATGCTTTCGACGTTCTCGTACGCCTGACGCAGCTCGGGGTGGCGCTGCTTCTTATCGAGGCCGAGGCCGAAGACGACGCCGAACAAGGCCGGCTGCTCGGCGGCGAACCGAACGTAGCCGGCGGCCATCGCCGCCAGCCTCTGCTGGGGCGGATCGGTCTCGGACGACTGCGCCGCCAGCGCCTCCCCGAACGCCTGCAGGGCTCGCACGGCGACGGCTGCAAGAAGCTCATCCCGATTGACGAAGTGCCGGTATGGGGCGGCCACCGTTACCCCGAGACGGCGGCTCAGCTCCGCGAGCGAGAAGCGCCGTACTCCCCTTTCGGCGATCAGCGCGACGGCGCCGTCGACCAGCGCGGCCTTCAGGTCGCCGTGATGGTAGGGCTTTGCTCGGCTAGCCGACACGTCGGTGGCTGCCCTCAGGACGCCGAGAGATGATCCCGCCAAGAATGCTGCGGCTCGTAACCGATCGCCTGCCGGGCGCGATCGCTTGCGAGCAACGAATCGAACTCCCCGAGCTCACGCGTCAGCGGGACACCGGGGAAGACCTCCTCGAGGAGTGCCGGCGACGGACGATTCATCACCGTGTCTGCTGCCGCGATAACGAAACTTGGGCTGCCCGCGACCGCTTCAGCGGGCGCCTCGAGCGCCAGGCGGCAGGCCGCTCCGACATCGCGCGCATCGACGTATCCCCACAGGTTCCACTTGCGCGCGTGCGGATCGGACCAGATCGAAGGCAGCTCTGAGTACTCACTGGAGACGAAGATGTTCGAGAAGCGCAGCGCAACGAACGGCATGCCCGACCACTGCGCGATCTGGCGCGCGATCGTCTCGCTGGCGACCTTCGAGAGCGCGTACGTCGCCGTCGCCACCGGGTAATGGTCCTCGTCCACCGGCGCGTAGCGCGGCGCGACGCCCTCAGCTTCCATGAAGCGCACCTCGTTCGGACCGACGCCGAACGGGACGCCGAGCGTCGTCTCGCTCGACGCCCACACCACCCTCCGCAAACCGAGCCTCGCCGCCGCGTAGAAGACGTTGAAGTTCATCGCCACGTTGGCGTTGAACGTCACCGCGGGCGTGGACAGGCCGGGTGCCGGGATGTTGGCCAGATGAACCACCGTCTCGGTGCCCTCGAGCGCCTGCAGTGCCTGTCCGTAGTCCGTCAGGTCTGCCCTGAGCATCCCGGCCTCGAGATCATCCCGCGTCGCCGCGAGATCGGTCGCCGCCACCTCATAGCCGTGCTCCAGGAGCTCACGGACCACCGCTCGACCTGCCTGGCCGCTCGCACCAGTCACACAGACCCGTCCTGCAATCTCGGTTCCCATCGCACGCCGCCCACTGATGTCATAGCCGCTTACAATGTAAAAGACTATCACACATTCGTCTGTGGCATGTTCCGACTCCCGTTCAATGACACCGCCATTGACAGAGGCGTTGCTATAGGCAACATTGCCGTGCCCGGCCGCGGCGGGCGCCGGACCCTTCACTGGACATGAGCGGACCGCTGCAGGTGCACCCTTCGGCGCAGGACGCATCGCGGCCCGGACGTGGGCTGACGAGCTGGTCTACCTGAGCTCGCTGAGGTGCGCGACGACGACAAGCTATTGCGCTCGTCGGCTCGACAGAGTCCAATCTTCCTACAATTCCGCCCTGGGAGGGGACCCAACCATGACTCTGGCACCACCGACGCCTAGGCCTCGCAGGTTCGCTCGAATCGCCGCGGTAACCGCGGCGATGCTCGGGCTGGCCACCGCCACCGCCGTCCCGGCGACCGCCGCGCTGTCGAGCGGCATCGATCCGGCCGCGGCGGCGACCAAGGCGAAACCGAAATCCGACAAAGGCCTCGGCGATGCCGACCGGGCGCGGGTCGCAGCGGCCCAGCGCGCCGGCAAGCCGACAGTGACTTTGCTGGTCGCGGCGCAGCGCGACCAGATGTCGGCCGCCGCCGACCAGTTGCGGGCCCTCGGTGGCGTGGTACTGAAGTCGGACAGGTCCGTCGACTACCTCAAGGTCGAGATCCCCACCGGGAACGCAGAGAAGGCCGCCGCGCTGAGCGCGGTCTCGGCGGTGGACGTCGACGGGCTGGTTCCGATCGACGACCCGCAGCCGGAGGGCACCCAGCAGCCCATTCCGCAGACACCGCCGGACGCGAACACTCCGCGGGTCAACCCGTACCTGCCCACTGGCGACACAGAGGCCGCCCAGTTCGCGCTGGCCAACCCGCAGTGGGACGGCCGCGGGACCACGATCGCCGTACTGGACTCCGGCATCGATCTCGACACGCCGGCGCTGCAGACCACGACGACGGGCCTGCCGAAGATCGTCGACTGGTACAACGCAAACTCCCCGACCTCGGGTGACGGCACCTGGGTCACCACCAGCGGAAGCTTCCTCGGTACCTTCACCGCAGGCGGCCGCACCTGGACCACACCACCCGCCGGCGGGCCGTACGCGTTCGGCGTGCTCCGGGAGAACGTGGGCGAACTCGCCCAGGGTGAGCTCGGCGGGGACATCGACCGGGACGGCGCGGTCGGAGAGTCGATCGGCGTTCTGCAGGACCGCGTCACCAAGCGGGTCTACGTCGACCTCGACCAGGACGGCGACTTCAGCGACGAGACCTCGATGATCGACTTCAAGGTCAACCGGGACGTCGGTCACTTCGGCACCGACAACCCCGCCACGGCCGTCGTCGAGCGGGTCCCGTTCGTCGTGGTGACCGACCGGTCCGTGTACACCGGAACCGGCGGCTCGGTCGTCAACCTGGGCATCGCCGGCGCCCAGCACGGCACCCACGTCGCCGGCATCACCTCGGCCAACGGCCTGTTCGGCGGGGCTATGAGCGGTGCGGCTCCGGGCGCGCAGCTGATGGCGGTCAAGGTCTGCCTGACCACCACGTCGTGCACCAGCAGCGGCCTGATCGACGGCGTCCTGTACGCCGCGCACAACGGCGCCGACGTCGTCAACATCTCGATCGGCGGACTGCCGGCGCTCAACGACGGCAACAACGCCCGCGCCGAGCTCTACAACCGCACGATCGACGAGTTCAACATGCAGATCTTCCTCTCGGCCGGCAACAGTGGTGCCGGGGCGAACACCGTCGGCGACCCGTCGGTGGCGACCAACTCGATCAGCACAGGCGCGTACATCACCAGGGCGACCTGGCTTTCGAACTATGGCTCCGACCCGCTGAACGACAAGGGCCTGCACCCGTTCTCCTCGCGCGGCCCGCGTGAGGACGGCGGTTTCAAGCCGGACATCGTCGCGCCCGGCGCGGCGATCTCCACCACACCGCTGTGGCAGCCCGGTGGCCCGGTGACCGGCACCTACACCCTGCCGCCCGGCTACTCGATGCTGAACGGCACCTCGATGGCCGCCCCCCAGGCCACCGGAGCCGGCGCGTTGCTGGTCAGCGCGTACAAGGCCACGTTCGGCACCCGGCCGACCGCAGCCGCGCTGCGCAGCGCGATCCGGTCCAGTGCGGTTTACCAGGCCCAGCTCGGCGCCTACGAGCAGGGCGCCGGCCTGCTCTCTGTCACCGAGGCCTGGAACCAGCTCCGTGCCGGGCAGCGCCCGAACGCGATCACCGCGACGGTGCCGGTGAGCACGGTGCTCAGCGGCCAACTGGCCACCCCGGACGTCGGCGTCGGCATCCACGACCGCGAGGGCGTCACGCTCGGGGTGAAGTACAACCGCACGTACACCCTGACCCGGACCAGTGGGCCGGCCAAGCCGGTGGCGCACGAGGTGCGGTGGATCGGCAACGACGGCACGTTCAACTCGCGGACGAAAGTCAACCTGCCGCTGAACGAGGCGGTCGACTTCGCCGTACAGGTCAACCCGTCCAGCCCCGGCGCGCACTCCGCGGTCCTGCAGCTCGACGACCCGACCACGCCCGGCGTCGACCTGATGACCATGAACGCGGTGTTCGTGCCGCAGGACTTCACGGCGGCCAACGCGTACACCTTCCAGGCCGATGGCACGGTCGGCCGGGACGCCACCCGCAGCTACTTCGTGCGGGTGCCGGTAGGCGCCAGCGCGCTCAAGGTGGACATGACCGGCGGCGGCGCCGACCCCGGGGCCGGCCAGATCCGCTTCCTGCGGTTCACCCCGCAGGGCCTGCCGCTGGACAGCAACTCCAGCCTGAGCTGCTACGACCCGGACGCGGGTGCGGGCTGCGCCGGTGGCACGCCCCACAGCCGGACGGCGGTCAACCCGCAGCCCGGCGTCTGGGAGCTCGTGGTGGAGGCACGCCGCACGTCCGACGTCAAGCAGGCGCCGTTCGGCCTGACCGCGACCGTACTCAGCACCGCGATCACGCCCAACCCGGACGTGGTGGCGTCGGCGACCATCGGGATCCCGCAGACCCGCAACTACACGGTCGCCAACCAGCTCGCCGGGTTCACCGGGCGGCTCGTTGGCGGCGGCGCGCTGGCCAGCACGCAGACCCAGCGCCCGACGATCGCGCACCTGGCGCAGCAGGACTTCGACGTGACACTGCCATCCGGCGTCACCTCGTACACGGTCCGCACCGGGAACTCGTCCGACCTGCGGGCGGACATCGACCTGGTCGTCTTCCGCTGCTCCACCCCGACCTCGTGCGTGCAGGTAGGGTCCAGCGGTGGCGCGACGGCCGTCGAACAGGTAACGCTCAACAACCCAGTGGCGTCGCTGTACCGGATCCGAATCATCGGGTTCTCGGTGCCGACCGGTAGCACGGCATACGACCTGGTCGACTCCTTCGTGTTGCCGTCGCTGGGCACGCTGACCGGCAACGACAGCAACGCCGACCACCCGTCCGGATCGTCGTGGTCGCCGACTGCGACGCTCACGGTCAACGGGCAGCCGGGTCCCGGCCGCAACATCACCGGCACGCTCACCGTGCAGACCGACGCCGGCGCCACCGTCGGTTCCGGCTCGCTGGTGGTCGACTCGGTGATCTCACCGTAGTGGCCACAAAGCGCTAGGGCAGGCGACTCAGAGGACCTCCCGGTCTCCACGACCGGGAGGTCCTCGCGTTCCGCTCAGTGCCCGGCGTCCCTGGTCGTGCGGGAAGCCCCCGTTCACCACCAGCCCTGGCGGCGGGCCCAGCGCAGCAGCAGGGTGCTCATGGTCACCATCACCAAGACGACGATCGCGAGCTGGGCCCAGTGCGTGCGCTCGTTGACGATCACGTTCATGCCGTAGATCGAGGCGAGCGCGGTGATTGGGAGCGTGATCGCCGCGATCACGGCGAGCCGTTCCATCGCCACGGTCATCTTCGTGCTGACCCGCGTCTGGTACAGCTCGATCACCCCGAACAGAAACTGCGACTCGCCGTCGCCGATCGAGCGGACCCGATCGAACTGGTCGGCCAGGTCCCTGACGAACGGCTGATCCTGCTCCGAGGCCAGTCGCTCGAGCGTGCTGATCCGCGCGTAGACGTCACCCGACTGCGCCGCCATGGTGCGCACGGTGAGCAGCTCGTGGCGGATCAAGAACATCTCCTCCAGCAGCGGCTCGGGTTGGCGGAAGTCGCCGGCCATCACCTGCTGCTCCAGCTGCGGAATCTTCTCGGCCACCGCACCGATCAGGCCCCGCTGCCGCCGCGCGATCGCGGACCCGATCGCGTACGACACCTCCCCCGGCGACCGCGGCACGAACCGGCCGACACGGATCCGCCGCAGCACCGCCTCGGTCTCCACCAGCGCCTCCGCCGGATCGACGACAGGATTCAACGGCCCGTGCACCGTCACCAGGAACGAGCGCCCGACGACCTGATCCAGCTCCAGCAAATGCACATGCCCTGCCTGGCCGGCCAACGGAGTGTGCAGCGTGACGAAGAAGTGATCCTCATAACCATGGACCGTCGGTACGTGATTCCGACGCCGGCAGGCCTCGATCACCAACGGATGGAGGTGAAACACCTCGACCAGCACCGCCTCGGCCTCATCGTCCCACGCAGCAACGTCAACCCAAACAAACCCACCGCCACGCCCCAACAAGGCGGGCAGATCCCGCACGTCGTGCTCCTGCGCGCCCGACGAGGTGACGAACCGAACCTCCATGACTCACAGCCTGTCGCCACCAGGACCGATCGTCCACTGTCACCGAGATCCGGCCGGGACCCCGACGAACACACTCATTCATGCCAGCTGGTAGAAGTTCCGTTCCCAGCGGTGCCTCTTGATTACCTCCCGCTGCGCTGCGCTGAGTCGCCGGCCATCGCTGGTGGCCGCATTGCGCTCGACGTTGCGAACGCTGCGCATGCCCGCGATCACCGTGCACACCACGGGAGAGTCGAGCACATACCGCAGCGCCACGTCCGGCAGCCGGTCGGGCTCGATCCCGAGATCCTGCACCAAGGCCCGCACATGCTGCTCCACTCGGGCCCGCCGGTCGCCGGCGAAGTATGCGTTGCGGAAGTCGCCGTCGGGGAAGGTCGATTCGGCGGTGATCCGACCGGTCAGGCCGCCCTCGTCGAGCGCTACCCGTACGATCACGCCGACGCCGTGCTCGTCGCACGCCGGTAGCACGCGTTCCTCGGGTTGCTGGTGGAACGCGTTGTAGATCACCTGGACGGTGTCCACCGTGCCGGTCTCGATCAGAGCGATGGCGTTCTCGGGCTGGTAGTCGTTGATCGACACCCCGAAGAACCGGATCTTGCCCTCGTCCTTCAACGCGGCGATGGTCTCCAGCCAGTCGCCACGACCGATCCACTCGTCGCTCCACACGTGGAACTGGAGGATATCGAACGCATCGAGGCTCGACTCCCGCAGGCTCTGCTCGAGAGAGTCGCGGATGTGGCTCCCGGGGAACGTTTCGGACGGGTCGATCCCGGCGGGCGCGGGAAACACGCCGTCACGCGGCGGCACCTTCGTCGCGACATACACCTGCCCCGGATAGTCCCGAACCACACCACCGACGATCCGCTCGGACTCGCCGTACCCGCGAGCCGTGTCGATGAAGTTCACACCCAGCTCGATCGCACGGTGCACGGCCCGCACCGACTCATCCTCACGAGCACCGACCCAGTTCGACGCACCGATCCCCCACGCGCCGTATCCGATCTCGGAAACCTGCAGCCCAGTCCTGCCCAACGGCCTGTACTCCACTGACATCTCCTCCGCACCGGCGAACACCGACGTCCTCGCCGCACCAAGTCTTCCCTACCCCCAGGCGTGCTGATTGATCCGTTCCGGGTTGGCCCACCCAGTTCCACCCAGTCCCGCTCCACCGAGGCGACGTGGCCGGGGCAGGCGGCGTGCTCGTCGGCGCTGAGTTCGTGGCGGTCGGTGTCGCGGACGTTCCAGTGTCATTGCCAAGATCGTTGCTCTGAGCAACCCTCGCCCATCACGCTCCTCCGACCGGGCACCGGGGCGCATCTGCTCAGAGTCACCCCACATGAAGCCCGCCGATACCGGGAGCGCGCACACCTTCTTGCCAATCCGTGCACAGACCTCGAATGCACACGCCGCGGTCGCCATCGGCTCGCTACGGTGACGAGTCATGCCGGCCGTGTTCACAAGCGACGAATGCGCATCAGCCGCAGCCTCCTTGAGCAGCGTGTTGATGCGCAAGCGGGTTGCACAGTGGCGCCGCAGTGTGACCACAGTGTTGCCGCCGATGCTGCTCTGCATGCGTGGGATATCTGTGCGTCCTCGTCGGTTCGTGCTTGCGCTGCTCGGTATGACCATCGTGATGGCCGGCATGCTCGTCGGACCCGCGCCGGCGTCGGCGGACGAGTCACGCGGAAAGATGGTGCTGGTCCTGGACTCGTCGGGGTCGATGAAGGAGCCGGACGCGTCGGGTACGACAAAGATCGCCGCAGCGAAGACCGCGTTGAACACGGTCGTGGACAAGTTGCCGGCCGATGCGTTGGTGGGGATGCGGGTTTACGGCGCCACGGTGTTCGACAAGTCGGATCCCAAGGCGTGCACAGACTCCCAGCTCGTGGTGCCGATCGCTGCGGCGAACAAGCCGAAGCTGAAGGCGCAGATCGCGAAGTACAAGCCGTACGGCGAGACCCCAATCGCCTACTCGCTCCTCCAGGCTGCGAAAGACCTGGGCAAGGACGGTCAGCGCTCGATCGTGCTGGTATCGGACGGAGAGGAGACGTGTAACCCCGATCCGTGTGCGGTCGCCGAGTCGATCCACAACCAGGGCATCGACCTACGGATCGATGTGGTCGGGATGAGTGTGCAGGGCACGGCCCAGCAACAGCTGCAGTGCATCGCCGACAAGGGTGGCGGCAGCTACTGCGAAACCAACAGTCCCGCGGAGTTGATCGAATGCCTGGGGCAGGCCGCTCTACGGGATTTCCGGCCGTTCACGGTGTCCGGGAAGCCGGTGAAGGGTACCCCGCAGCCGGCGGGTGCGCCGCTGGTCCGGCCGGGCCATTACACCGATCGTCTCGGCGGCACCGCGGAACCGACGGGTGCCAGGTACTACACGATCAAGCCGCAGGCCGGATCCAGCATCCACGTCGGATTCACCGCATACCCTCCGTCACACGGTGGCCTCAAGGGCTACAACGACCAGGCGGGCCTGGCGTTGACGGCTCCGGACGGCACGGAGTGCGTCTGCTACAACGGCCCGCAGATGTATGCAGGCACCCGGGGCATGCTCACGTCCAGCGTGTCGTTCATCCCCGAGCTGGCCCAGGAGGGATCCGCGTGTGCGTCGCCGACGGAGCTCACCTTGGAGATCCGCCGCGGGCGGGTCGAGACCGGGACGATTCCGTTCGAGTTCCTCATCATCGAGGAGCCGCCACTGGCCGACAGGGCCGGCCTGCCCGCTCCGGTATCGCCCGATGCGGAGCCGTCGAACAACAAGCCCGTCGCCGGTGGGCCGGCGAAGGGAAACATCGCCGGCGGGGGCGGGTTCGTCCAGGCAGCGACACTCGGGCCGGGCACCTGGACAGACACCGTGCAGGGCGGCGAGGTGCTCTTCTACCGCGTCCGCGCCGACTGGGGCCAGGCACCGAGGGCAACCGTCAAGCTGACGGCGAACAAGCGGCCGCAAAGGTGATCGGGGGCTACGGCGTCTATACGGAACTGAAGGTTTTCGGGCCGACCCGGGCCGGGATCGACTCGGGAGAAATGACAACAGTCACCTCAACCAAGCCGGCGGTCATGTCCGCGGCCTTGCTCCCAGTGCGTTATCGCAACCGCGAAGGCGACTACATGTCCGACAGCACGCCGCGGCGATCCATGTCTCTCGCCGGCTACTACTACTTCGTCCTCACCGTGGCAAAGTCCGGGCCCGGCCTCGGAACCTTTGGTAGGTTTCAGATGCCGGTGCAGATCTCGGTAGCGCTGGACGGCAAGCCGAACGGAGCGCCGCACTACAAGCAGGCGGAAGTCGAGCCGACACCGTCGGCCAGCGCGGCTCCCACGCCGACCGACAGCCCGAGCCCAACGGACTCGCCGAGCGAAGGCGGCGAAGCAGGACCCACGCCAGCCGCCCGTGTGCCGGCTGGTGATGGCTCAAGCGGATGGATCCTGCCAGCAGCGGGCGGTGGGGGCGTCATCGTGCTCTTCGGGGCCGTGCTAGTCGGCCTGCTGCTCCGTCGCTCGTCACGCATGCGACGAGGCGTCGCGCACACGCCGGCAGGTCTACCGCCGCAAGGCCCACCGCCGCAAGGTCCACCAACGCAAGGTCCACCGCCATACGGTCCGCCGCCGCAAGGTCCACCACCGGGTGGACCACCGCGACTGTGACCGCCGGCTCTTCGGACGCAGGCGCCTCGGATCCACGCGGTCTCAAACCAGCCGCGGCAGGGTCGTAGGCTCCCGTTGTGGACCTGCGGGATAGGACTGCTCTCATCACCGGGGCATCGGCTGGGATTGGTGCGGCTACGGCAAGAGCGATGTGCCGGCGTGGGGCTCAAGTCCTGCTGGTGGCACGCAGCGAGGACAAGCTGGAGGCGCTGGTCCGCGAGCTCGGCGACAGTGCGGCTGCGTATCCGTGTGATGCCAGCGACCATCGGGCAGTAGCGGTTATGGCCGAGCGTGTGCAAGCTGAGCACGGGGTGCCCGACGTGGTCGTGAACAGTGCCGGTGCTGGGCGGTGGCTGCGGATCGAGGACACAGACCCTGAGGAATTCCTCGCGATGGCGGCGGTGCCCTACTTTGCGGCGTTCTTCATCACCCGGGCATTCGTTGAGGGGATGCTGGCCCGCGGTTCGGGCTGGGTGGTGAATGTCGACAGCCCTGCCTCGCAGATCGCGTGGCCAGGTGCAGTGGGCTACATCAGCGCTCGCGGCGCGCTGCGCGGATTCGATGCAGGTCTGCGTGCCGACCTGCGACGGAGCGGCATCGGCGTGACGCACGTGGTACCGGCCAAGGTCTCCAGCGAGTATTTCCTGCACAACCCAGGTTCTGAAGAGCGGATACCTACGATCGCGCGTCTCGTCCCGACCTTGACGCCGGAGCAGGTGGCTGAGGCGATCTGCCGGGCGGTGGAGAGTGGACGCCGTGAGGTCGTCGTGCCGTCCATGCTACGGGCGTTCTACTGGAGCGGGCGCTTCATGCCTCGGCTAACCGAGTGGCTTGCCTGGCGCACGGGGGCACGACGCTAGGCGCACTGGCGCTCGGAGGGATGCGAATCTCCAACCTTCTGATCCGTAGGCAGCACATCCCAATGGCAGCAAGGACACGAGCGTGCAGAAGTGTCACCAACCAGGACAGCCGCGTCATCGTGCCGGGTCTGATGGTGCGTCAGGCTGGGTCGATGGTGCGGGTGACGACCCAGCGGTGCGGAGAGATCGGCCGCGTACGCGTGAAGCCATGGTTCTCGAAGGCGGCCATCGGTCCGGTGTGGAGGAACGATCCCGACACCGTGCGGTCATCGGCCTCCTCGGGATAGCCCTCGACAGTGCCGCCACCGAGGCGGGCGATCTCGGTCAGCGCCCCGCCTAGCGCGGCGTCGGCGACGCCGCGGCCCCGCAGACCCTTGCCGGTGAAGAAGCATGTGATCCGCCAGTCCGGCAGCGTGGTGAGGCCCTTGTCGTACAGGCGCCGGCTCTTGATCTCCGGCAGCTCACCGGGAGAGCCGAACTGGCACCAGCCCAGGCACTGCTCGCCGTCGAGTACCAATGCCGCATGGGTGCGGCCTTCGCGGACGCGCTGCTCCTTCTCGGCCCTGTTCTGCGCCGGGCTTCGCGCTTTCAGCTTGACGTGGAAGCCCATGCACCAGCAGCCGCCCCACACGCCGTTGTTCGCCTCAACCAGCCGCGCGAACACCGGCCACGTATCCACATCGAGGGGGCGAACGGAGAAGGCAACGGTGTTCTTCGTCGTTCTTGAGTCGCTCACGGACACCTCCGTCGATCGCGCAGCCAGGCAGACCTGGACGACCCCTACCGTAGACGTGAGCATCGACAAGCCGGCGCGACCAACCGCTATCACCGCTTGGGTCAGGACTGTGTCTACGAACCAAGGCTCTTTGCGGCTCGCACCTGCGGCCAGCGGTCTGTCGACGTACCGCAGATCGAGCCGCAGCGACACCTGCCAGGTCAGGTCGCGGCGGGCTCGGTTGCCCACGCGCGGCCCTGACTGGTGTACTCCTCTGCTTGCCAGCGCGGCGCTCGCGGGAGGGGTAGGGTCGAGGATGCTGCCATAGGCCCCGTGATGGACGGCAGCCCTGTCCGAAGGACATCGGGCAGGCGGGACCGACCGGTACGCGCCGTCCGATCACTCCGCTCAGCCCGAGTCGCTGCACCCGGTCAACGAGTGTCCGAGGAGGAAGTGGCGAATGAAGACACCCCCGATCGTCTCCCCGCGTGAATGGGATGAGGCCCGGGAGCGACTGCTGGCGAAGGAGAAGGAGCTCACCCGGGCGCGCGACGCGCTGGCGGCCCAACGCCGGCGTATGCCGTGGATGGCGGTGGAGAAGGACTACCGCTTCGAAGGGCCGAACGGCACAGCACGCATGCTCGACCTGTTCGAGGGCCGTCGCCAGCTGATCGTCTACCGAGCCTTCTATGGGCCGGAGGTAACCACCTACGCTGAGGGCGGCGCGTACCCGGAGCGTGCCTGCGTGGGCTGCTCGTTCGTCGCCGACCAGGTAGCGAACCCGGCACACCTGAATGCCCGCGACACCACGCTGGTGTTCGTGTCGCGGGCCCCGCAGGCGGACATCGAGCGCCTCAAGGCGCGGATGGGCTGGGAGCTGATCCCGTGGTACACGCTGACGGACGACTTTGACGCCGACTTCGGCGTGGACGACTGGCACGGCACAAACGCCTTCATCCGCGCCGACGATCGTGTGTTTCGCACCTATTTCGTCAATAGCCGCGGCGACGAAGCAATGGGGAGCACCTGGAGCTACCTCGACATCACCGCGCTCGGTCGCCAGGAGGAGTGGGAGGACTCTCCGGCGGGATATCCCCAGACCCCGTCATATCAGTGGTGGAACTACCACGACGCGTACAGGCGGGACGGGTAGTCGCACACATCGAAGGCGTGCAGCGGCCATGGAATAGGCCCATTGGACTCGAACCCACAACCGCGGATTAAGTCCGCTGCTTCCGCGGCGCGAATGGAGCAGTCTCGGCGCTCAGGGGTCAGCCCCGTGTGGGACGGGGCTTTCGAGGCGACCAGGAGATCGCCCGAGGTAGCGCCGTCAGCTGCAGGCCAAGTCCACCGCGGCTCGGAATATGGAGCCGTCCCGCCACACCAGCGGCTCACCGACCAGCTCGCAGTTGAACAGGCCCTCGGCTGACGCGAAGTACTCGGCGTCGTCGATCGCCTTCGCGATCGCACGCTCGGGGGGTGGACCCGAATGAGCAGCCGCTAAAGAGCCCGGACGCGCTGGCGGACGCCGCCGTCAAGGCGAGCACGGTAAACGACGCCGCGCCCATCGTGAGCATGGCACCAACCCGTCGGGCGTAAGTACGCCGGTTCATGGCCATCTCCTTCTCCGCATAAATCACCGGTCATTAGAAAAACGGCGTCCGATACTGGAATGTTCATCCCCACGCCCCGCCTTGGCCCACGAGAACGCCAACCATGGTCACGGGCCGAGCGACCGCGCCGCCACATCGATGCCGCAGGGTCAGGCCGCAGGACTCCTGGTGTCGTCGCCACATCTGCCCCGTCCCCGACGTCCATCTCGCCGGACGACCTCAGCCCGCCGCCTCGGGACGACATGTTCTTCTGCGTCATCCGTGGTGACCGGATGCCGGGCAAGGCCGAACTGGCTGCCGCGGCGAGGCAGCGCTACCTCGCTTGGGGCGGGACGGACTGGCGGGCGAGCCGGCAGTGGCCGGCCCGACAGTCCTCCAGTGTCTGGATCGCGGTGCGCCGGGCCCTTCGCAGCTGGGCGATCTTGGCGTCGAGCCGGTCGACCACGGCTTCGAGGCGCCACCGTTCGCTCTCACAGCTCGCTCCGCCGTCGTCATGGGCCTGCAGTGCGTCGATGACCTCGTCGAGGGTGAAGCCCAGGTCCTGCAACGCCCTGGCCATCCGGATTCGTTCCACTGTTGACTCGCTGAACATTCGATACCCCGATGGCCTGCGCTGTGCCGCAGGCAGCACGCCGCGCCGCTCGTAGAAGCGAACCGTGTCCACACTCACCCCGGCCCGCTGGGCAACCTCGCCGATCTTCATACGGCACCTCTTGACTCTTGACTCAAGTCCAGACTCTAGATTCAGGTCGAGCACGCCGCAAGGACCCTCAGCAACCACCCAAGGAGCCACACATGGACATCCCGGCAGCATCCACGCCGATCGTCTGCGACATGACCAACGCCCCCGACACCGCCGAGGAGCGCCTCGCCGAGTATCAGCACCTCTTCACCCGGGCGCTCATCGGCACGGAACGGACCCCCGGGGGGATCCGGTTCCGGTTCCACGCCGAGCCCGGGATCGCGCCCTGGGTGCGGGACTTGGCAGCGCGCGAGAAGGCGTGCTGTGCGTTCTTCGCGTTCGAGGTCAGCACCCGCGGCGACGAGGTGGTCTGGGACGCCGCGGTATCCGACGATGACGACGCCCGCGCCACGCTCGCCGAGCTCTACGCCCTGCCCGACACCGCCGTGGCCAGCCTCGACGAGCTGCGCCAACGCCTCGCGCCGCAAGGCCTGGACATCGAGTCCAATCCCGCCGGCACCATTCACCGCGTGCGCCACACCGGCAACCACACGGGTGTCCACGTCGGCGACAGGGCCGGCGATGCCAGCAGTGCGGGACCGGAGCTGGGACCGGGGTTGCATTCGATACCTAGGTACAGGTTTACCGTCGAGGCATGACGACAGAACCTGTCACCTTGAACCCTGCGAACGATGACGGCTGGGTGCCCCAGGCCTGCACTCTGCCTTCGGCTGAGCAGCCGCTGCGGGTCGCCGAGTTCGACGACCTGTTCGCGACTGGCCTGCTGGGCCTGGAGCGCACAGCGCCGACCGTGCTGCGACTGAGCCTGGCTGCCGCGAGCGAGGTGGCAGCCCGCAAGCTGACGGCGCGGGAGTCGAGTTGCTGCTCGTTCTTCGGCTTCACGTTCACGCGGGGCTCCGAGGGCCGGGTGCTGCTGGAGGTGGCGGTGCCTGCTGCGCACGTCGAGGTGCTGAACGCGCTGGCCGAGCGGGCCGCGGCGGCAGCGGGGCTGACACCGGCGGCCCCAGCGTGACCGCGGCGTGGCTGCGCACCGGGCAGATCGCCGAGGCGGCCGGCGTCAACCAGCAGACTCTGCGCTACTACGAGCGGCGCGGGCTGCTGGCCGCGCCGGACCGCAGCCCCGGCGGTCACCGGCTCTACCCCGCAGAGGCCGTCACCATCCTGCGGGTGATCAAGGCCGCGCAGCGCCTCGGGTTCACCCTGGACGAGATCTCCGACCTGCTGGAAGCCGGGCGGCACCGGCACGGATCGAAACCCAACGCGGGCCTGCAGACTAGAGCCCGGCACAAGTTGGCCGACGTCGAGACCAAGATCGCCGACCTGACGGTGATCGCCGCCAGTCTGCGCACCGCGCTCGACGCGGGCTGCGATGACCTGATCGACTGCGCCCACAGCCCGACCTGCCCGCTACCGTTCGCCGAGATCGCCGCCAACACACCGCCATTGGTCGACTGATCGGGCACCGACCATGGCCGGTGCTGACGCCCGCACACCGCGAGCGGTCCCCGCCCCCGGTCCGCCCCTGCCCTGGCGGTTCGCCGACGCGATCGCTGGCGCTCGTGACCGTCGCAGCGGCAACAGCAACGATCTGGGTCCTACGTCGACGGCGCCGCACCGCCTGCAGACCCGTTGTTTCTCGGTTCGCTCCTCACCGCGTAATGACTACTTCTGCATCGGACCGCGATTCCTCGCCCCACGAAGTTCAAGTCGCATGATCACGCGCTGCGGATTGGGCCGTTCGACGCAGCTGAACCCCAGATCCTCGAACACCGTCTCTCGACCGAGGAACGCATCTGCGGACTGCCGATCGGACCCAGCCAGAGGCCAGCCTTCGATCGCGAGGGCACCCTCGCGGCGGGCCAGTTCGACCGCGGCACGCACGAGCGCATAGGTGACCCCTTGACCTCGGTACCCGACCCGGACGAACAGGCACGGCAGGAGCCACACGCTCGCATCCTCATCGCGCGCCCGACTACGCATGATCTGGCTTCGTCCGCTCGTGGCGCCGGCGTACCGCGAACGCGGACCGCAGGCGCACCAACCGACCGGCTCGCGAGCCACTGACGCCAAGATCCCCATCGGCGTTGCGTTCACCATCGCCATGGCCTCGAAGCGATGCCGGTTCCCACCACCGAACCAACCAGCGGCGAACTGGCCGCGGGCCACGCAGAACGCCATGCACCAGCAGTGGCGAGTAGTCCTCTGACTCTCGAACAGACTCGCAAGATCAGCCAGCTCTCCCGGCCCCACAGGCCGGGTGTCGAGATCTGCGCCCACGCACGGGACGCTACCCTGCGGCCCCCGATCTTCGCAGTCGCTCGGTCGGCTTACACGGTGATGACGACCTTTCCCCTGGCGTGTCCGTGTTCGAGGTAGCGGATTGCCTCGGGAACCTGGCTCAACGGGTATGTCCTGTCGATGACCGGGACTACCGTTCCGGCCTCGATGAGATCGCGCAGGACGACGAGGTCGTCTCGGCTGTTGTGCGCCAGCATGGGAGCCATCGTCTGGCGCACGACCAGTGAGAGTGCGAGCAGCTTGGCCGGACCGATCAGCGGTCCGATCCAGAGACCGTCGACCGGTCCGCCGACTCCGACCAGTGTGCCCTTCGGGGCGAGTACGCGCCTCATCTCCGACAGGGTCCGGTTCGCTGCCAGGTCGACCAGCAGGTCGTAGCGCGGTCCGGTACGGGTGAAGTCGTCCCGGGTGTAGTCGACGACCGTGTCGGCGCCGATCGAGTGGACCATCTCAAGATTCCTGGAGGTGCATACGCCGGTGACCTCGGCGCGCCGAACGCCTTGGCGAGCTGCACCGCGAACGTGCCCACTCCTCCCGCCGCGCCGTTGACCAGAACCTTGTGCCCGGGCTGGATCCGCCCCTTGTCGCGAAGCGCCTGGAGGGCGGTGAATGCCGCGATGGGTACGGACGCGGCCTGCTCGAAGGTCAGGTTGGCCGGCTTGGCCAGCACCGCTCGGTCCTGGCTGATGCTGACGTACTCGGCGAACGTCCCGCCGCGGCGACGCTCGTTGAGATCGCGGGCACCGAACACCTCGTCCCCTGGCTGGAGCCTGGTGACGTTCCTGCCCACCGCCTCGACGCGCCCGGCCATGTCGGCACCGAGCCCAGTGGCCTTGGGCCGGGACAGCCCGGCCTGACTCCGGACGAGGTACGGCGTGCCCCTCATGAAGTGGAAGTCCAGCGGGTTGACGGAAGCTGCCCGCACGCGGACCAGTACGTCGTTGTCGCCCGCGACCGGCAGGTCGACTTCCTCGAGCGCGAGGACGTCCGGTGAGCCATACCTGTGGTAGCGAATCGCCTTCATGGTGTCCCCTGTCCGGTCCTTCGGCCGACAGTCATGCGGCCAGTTCGGCGGTGTCTCGGCTGATGGGCGGTTCGGCAAGGTGGCGGGCCGGGTGGCCGGGCCACCACATCCGAGGGCCGAGGTCTGCGGCGAGCGTCGGGATGAGCAGCGTGCGCACGATGATCGCATCGAGCAGGACGCCGATCGATACGATCAGCCCGATCTGGATCGCCATCACCACCGGCAGAACCACGAGCGTCGCGAAGGTGGCGCTCAGCACGACCCCGGCACTGGTGATGACGCCGCCGGTCATGGTGAGTGCGGAGAGGACTCCGTCGCGGTTGCCGACCTTGGCGACCTCCTCCCTCGCCCTGGTCATGAGGAAGATCGTGTAGTCGACGCCGAGCGTCACGAGGAACAGGTACGCCCACAGGGGCAGGGCGGGGGCGATGCCCGGGTAGCCGATAGCGTGGAACATCAGTCCGGCCGAGCCCATGGCCGCGGCGAACGACAGCACCACACTGGCGGCCAGCAGCAGCGGCGCGACCAGGGCACGAAGCAGCAGCACCAGAACGACGAGCACCACGCCGAGGATGAGCGGCATGACAACCGCGGCGTCGCGGCCCGCCGCCCGCGCGATGTCCACCGTGGTGGCGGTCTCGCCGCCCACGAGCGCGTCGGCCCCGGGAACCGCGTGCACTACGTCCCGGATTCGCTGGACCGCGGCCTTGGCGGCCGGGGAGTCCGGCGGGTCGTCCAGCACGGCTTCAACCCGTACCCACCGGCCGTCCGCCGACCGGGCCGCTTGCCTGGCGGCGGCCACCCCGTCGACGCTCGCCGCCGCGGCGACGACCCTGTCTGCGCTCCCGGCCGCCGCGATGATCTGGGCGGGGTAGGAGGTGCCACCGGGATAATGCGCCTCGATAAGCCGCTGCCCGACGACCGAACCGACGTCCTCGGTGTACAGCTTGTCCGCGGGCTGCCCGAACCGCAGCCCGGAGATGCCGAAGGCCAGCGCGGCGAGCGCGAGTGCGGTGATCGCCCAGACCGGCCGGGGCCGCCGACCGATCGCCTGGGCGAACCGGTGCCAGGTGGGGTGCTGCTGCGCCATGTCGGCGCAGGCGGTTGGCGCGTACCGCGGGATGAAGGGCCAGAAGATCCACCTGCCGAGGATCACGAGCACGGCCGGCATCAGTGTGGTCACGACCGCGAACGCGACGACGATGCCGGCCGCGGCCACCGGACCGAGCCCGCGTATGTCGTTCATCTGGCCGGCGAGCAGGCACAGCATCCCGACCGTGACGGTCGCCGCGGATGCCAGGATCGCCGGGATGGACCGGCGCCAGGCGGCGGCCATGGCGGCGTACCGGTTGGGATGGCGGCGCAGCTCCTCCCGGTAGCGCGCGATCAGCAGCAGGGCGTAGTCCGTGCCCGCGCCGAAGACCAGGATCAGCATGAGGGCGGTGCTGGCATCGGTCACCGTGACGCCGGCGTACCGGCCCAGCAGGTACACAACCCCGGTGGCGAGCTGGCTCGCCAGCCCGACCGAGGCGAGCGGCACGATCCACAGGAATGGGCTCCGGTAGGTGACCAGGAGCAGAAGTGCGACCACCCCGGCGGCCGCGAGCAGGAGCGTGGTCTCGACGTCGCCGAAAGCCTCGTCGGCGTCGGCGAGCACCCCGGCCGAGCCGGTGACCACGGCCTTCAGACCAGCCGGGGTGTCGGCCAACCCGGCCCTGAGCTGCTTGACGACCGCAGGCGCCGTCGCGCTGTCCCCAGCGATCGGCACCGAGAGCACGAGCGCTTTCCCGTCCACACTGGAAACGGCCGGACCGACGGTCTTGTCCCGTGACAGCCCCGCGAACGCGGACCGGTCCGCGCCCGTCCGATACCCAGCCCCTCAGCGCGGTCTGTGACGAAGGGCAGCGTCCAGCATGCGGATCAACTCACCAACCCGTCCGCCGCCACCCGGTGCCGCCGGAAAGCGTTTGAGCACGTCAACGACGACTGGTGTCGCACGATGCACCGCTTGCCTAACATGTTCGGCTCCAACGGTCCGATCGTCACCGGCGACAAGCTCGGCCGCTCTGGCCGCGTAAGCGCCTGCTCCGAGAACATGCTTGACCTGGGTGGCCTTGGCCAGCGGATGCAAGTAGGCGGCGCCTGCCGCA
>Ga0114129_10002294_pt1 | contig 26500 bp, 18 predicted proteins | sample RhiMetdeltSRZDD1_FD_80071 | JGI IMG/M metagenome (GOLD analysis project Ga0114129, IMG submission 80071) | Populus rhizosphere microbial communities from Tennessee, USA - Rhizosphere MetaG P. deltoides SRZDD1 (version 2) (version 2) | ecosystem: Host-associated > Plants > Roots > Rhizosphere >...
GGCACCTCGCGTATTGGATTAGCCGAAAGCAGCGATGGATTTCATTTTACCCGCTATGCCGCACCGGTTCTTTTTCCTGCACCCGATGCACAAAAAAAATACGAATGGGAAGGCGGCTGCGAAGATCCCCGCATTGTACAGGACAGCAGCGGAACTTATTTTATGACCTACACCGCTTATGATGGACATACGGCGCGATTAATGGTAGCTTCGTCAAAAAACCTGTTGCAATGGACCAAACACGGGCCTGCCTTTGCCAAAGCCTACAATGGCAAATACCTCAACACCTGGTCAAAGTCGGGATCTGTTGTTTCAAATTATGATGATGAAAAGATAACAGCCGTAAAAATAAACGGCAAATACTGGATGTACTGGGGCGATGTAAACATTTGGGCGGCCACCTCAGACGATCTCATTAACTGGACGCCGGTATTGTACCAGGGAACCGAAAAAGCAGCTATCGAATTACGACACTACGCCAAAGACATACCCGAAATAAAAATTGTGTTCGGCCCGCGGCCCAAAAAATTCGACAGCGACCTGGTTGAACCGGGCCCTGCCGCTATGGTAACCGGTCAGGGCATACTGTTGCTGTATAATAGCCGCAACATCCCTGCTATTGGCGACAGCAGTTTACCCGAAGGAACCTATGCCGCTTCACAAATTCTGCTCGATAAAAATGATCCCACCCGGGTATTGCAGCGAATGGATACCTGGTTTATTAAACCCGATAAACCCTACGAAATCAGCGGACAGGTAAACAGGGTTTGTTTTGTAGAAGGTCTTGTTCGCTTCAAAAACAGGTGGTTGTTGTATTACGGCACGGCCGATTCGAAAATAGCAATGTGCCAATTAGCCAATTAGCTAATTTGCTAATGTTCCTTATATTCGCAATTGCTGTTCATTTCAGGCATCACCACATTTTTGAATTAGCACATTAGCTAATTTGCATATTGATTTTCATTAGCACATTAGCATATTGGCACATTAGCATATTATTTATGTCGATCGAAGTAAAAAATCTTACCCGGCTGTATGGCGAACAAAAAGCTATTGATCAAATAAGCTTTAAAGTTGATAAAGGCGAGATCGTTGGCTTTTTGGGGCCCAATGGCGCTGGTAAATCAACCACTATGAAAATCATTACCGGCTATCTGCAGCCCGATGAAGGCGAAGCCATTGTTTCGGGCATTCCGGTAAAAAAGCAACCCCTGGCTGCCAAAGCCACCATTGGTTATTTGCCCGAAGCCAATCCCTTGTATTACGATCAGTATGTGCGCGAATACCTTGGGTTTATTGCCGACATTCACAACGTTCCGGCCAAATCAAAAAAAGAGCGCATTGAAGCCGTTATTCAAACAGTAGGGTTAAGTTTGGAAAGCAAAAAAAAGATCGGCCAGCTTTCGAAAGGATATAAACAACGCGTTGGCCTGGCGGCGGCCCTTATACACGATCCCGAAGTATTGATTCTCGACGAGCCCACTACCGGTTTAGACCCAAATCAGATCGTTGAGATCAGGGATGTGATCAAAAAACTGGGTCAAAACAAAACGGTTCTTTTTTCATCACACATATTACAGGAAGTTGAAGCTATTTGCGACCGGGTGATCATCATCAACCGGGGTAAGCTCGTGGCCAACGACAAATTAAGCAACCTGCGTTCACAGGCTGTTAATAATAATGTATTGCGGGTAACCTTTAAAGAAACGCTGGAAACCGAATGGCTGCAAAGATTAAACAGCGTGCAGTCGGTGAATAAAATATCCACCAGCGAATGGGAACTCATTTGCAGCGATATAAATGAGGCCAAAAGGCAGTTGCTCGAGCTGGCTTTGCAGCACAATCTGAACATTGTATCCCTTCAAACAGGCGGACAAAGCCTTGAAGATGTGTTCAGAAGTTTAACTGCCAATGCCGGTTAGGTTTTCATTTCTTCTACCTGAAAATTTATTTTTTGTCAGAAACCGGGTTTTGTTACAGCTCCTGTTTCCTCGTGCCCACAACTGACCACGATCATTCCCCAATGCAATAAAATAAGATTCTGATCAGAATATTATAACACAAACTTTGTTTCTTTGCACGCTGAAACAATACCTGCATCAGGTATGTTCAACTTTAAACGAACAAGAACTCAGAACTGAGAACTGAAAACTCAGCACTTAAAACTGAACTGAGAACTTAAAATTAAAAATTAATACCAATCATGAGTTACATTGCAGAAATTCATGCCCGGCAGATCTTAGACAGTCGCGGCAATCCCACAGTAGAAGTAGATGTAGTTACAGATAACGGATTTTTAGGAAGGGCAGCCGTTCCCAGCGGCGCTTCAACCGGTAAGCACGAAGCTGTTGAACTGCGCGACGGCGATAAAAAAACCTACATGGGTAGAGGCGTTTTACAGGCTGTAAAGAATGTAAACGACATTATTGCTGATCAACTGATTGGTATTGAAGTAGTAAAGCAGTCATATATCGATGAGCTGCTGATCAAGATCGATGGCACTGAAAATAAAGCCAAACTGGGCGCCAACGCCACACTGGCTGTTTCGATGGCCGTTGCCAAAGCAGCTGCCGAAGAAAGTAACCTGCCCCTGTACCGCTACCTCGGCGGTGTTAATGCCACCGTATTACCCATGCCCCTGATGAACATCTTAAATGGTGGGGTGCATGCCGATAATAAAATTGATTTCCAGGAATTTATGATCGTTCCCGTAGGCGCTCCTTCTTTCAGCGAAGGCTTACGCTGGGGTGTTGAAATATTTCACCACTTAAAAACCGTTCTTAAGAAGAAAGGTTACAGCACCAATGTGGGCGACGAAGGCGGCTTTGCTCCTGATATTCAAAGCAATGAAGAAGCCATTGAAACCGTGTTACTGGCTATTGAAGCCGCTGGTTATAAAGCAGGCGAGCAAATTGGTATTGCTATGGATGCAGCCAGCACCGAAATGTTCGACGAGGCTAAAAAGTCCTACAAATTCTATAAAAGCTCAGGCAAAATCATCAGGAGCGATGAAATGGTTGCTTACTGGACTGAGTGGGTTAATAAATACCCCATCGTTTCAATTGAAGATGGTATGGCCGAAGATGACTGGGAAGGCTGGAAAAAACTCACTGAAAAAATTGGCAGCAAATGCCAGCTGGTAGGCGACGACCTGTTTGTAACCAACGTAAAACGTTTGCAGGAAGGTATCAATAAAGGTATTGCCAACAGTATTCTGGTAAAAGTAAACCAGATAGGTACCGTTACCGAAACCATCAATGCCGTGCAACTGGCGCAAACCAATGGCTATACTTCTATCATGAGCCACCGCAGCGGTGAAACAGAAGATACCACTATTGCCGACCTGGCCGTTGCCCTGAACTGCGGACAAATTAAAACCGGTTCTGCAAGCCGTACCGACCGTTTGGCTAAGTATAACCAGTTGATCCGCATTGAAGAAATGCTGGGTGAAAACGCTGTTTATCCCAAAGGAAAGATTAAATTTGGTAAGAAATAAAGGTACAAAACACAAGATATCAAGGCACAAGGGAACTCCGATCCGAAGCTGCTGCTTCATTGTTGGTTCCCTTGCGCCTTGTAACTTGTACCTTGCGCCTTGAAACATGTAATTAGTAACCTTGAACTTAGAACTTGAAACTACTTACACATATTCCTTCCTGGCTTAAGAATAAATACCTCATCACCGTGCTGGTGTTTTCGGTATGGTTGCTGTTTTTCGACGACCGCGACATCATTACCACCCACTTTAAGCACCGCCATGAACTAAAGCAGCTCGAACAAAGTCGGGACTACTACCTGCAACAGATCGAAGCCACCAAAAAAGAGCTCGACGACCTGAAGCAAAACCCCGCCATGCTCGAAAAATACGCCCGGGAAAAGTACCTCATGAAAAAAGACAACGAGGATTTGTTCATACTACCTGAATAATGTTCATACTACCTGAATAAATAGTTTCCCCGCTTGCTATTGCACCATTCACCGCCTTTTTTTACCTTTCCACCGATTTCAGTACTCCCATCCAATTTCCTGCACAATAAGAGAAACCAGATATCGTTTTATTCACGGACGGACTCCGAAATTGACTCTTTCGGAATTTTTAAGGACATAAATGGTTTGCCTATGACTATTCTCTTTACACCGGAGGACCTTTTACGCTATTTGTACAAAGAAACCTCTGCAGAGATGAATGCAAGCATTGAAGCTGCATTAGAGCACGACTGGACGCTTCGCGAAAAGTTAGAAGTATTAAAAGCCTCGGCCAAAAACCTGGACAGGATGCTTGAATCTCCCAGAGCAGAAGTTATTCTGAACATTTTGCAATACGCCCGCGAAACGGCTACCGCAACAACTACAGTTTAACACTTTCAGGCCCAGCTTCCCTATGAGAAGGCCCGTGAATTAATATGTTAAATTCTTTGGGCTACTATTTAATCCACTCCCTTAATTTCGCAGTCATTCTGTATAAGGATGACCAGAAAACAACGCTTTCAGTTTGTCATTGATTATTTTCAGCATCATGCACCCGATGCCGAAACGGAATTGTTGTACGATAATCCCTACCAGTTGCTGGTAGCGGTGATTTTGTCTGCACAATGCACCGACAAACGGGTTAACATGACCACGCCGGCTATTTTTGATAAATATCCGGATGCAGGTAGTTTATCAAATGCAACTTTTGATGAACTGTTCCCGCTGATAAAAAGTATATCATATCCAAACAACAAAACGAAACACCTGATTGGGATGGCCAAAATGCTTACCGGGCAGTTTAATGGCCAGGTACCCCTTACGGTGGATGAGTTGGTACAACTGCCCGGCGTGGGCCGGAAAACGGCTAATGTCATTACCTCGGTAGTTGACCAGCAGCCCAATATGGCTGTAGATACCCATGTTTTCCGCGTAGCGGCCCGTATAGGCCTTACGGTAAATGCCAAAACTCCATTGGCTACCGAAAAACAGCTTATTCAACACATTCCCCGCGAATTGATTCATAAAGCCCATCATTGGCTCATTTTGCATGGCCGGTATGTTTGCGTTGCCCGCAACCCAAAATGCGAAAAATGCGGTATTACGGCGGTTTGCAAATATTATCAGAAAGTGGTTGCTCCAAAAAAGTAAAAGGCAGCACACCTGTGACTCAATTACATTTTGAGAAAATGGCCTTATAGCAGAGTTATAGGGAACATATAGAAGACTTATAGGGAACTTATAGGGATGCTCCTCCATGGCTACTCCCTACCTCCTCCCTACCTACCCCCTACCTACCCCCTACCTACTCCTTACCTACTCCCTATCTTTCCCGTATGCCACCCGTACATCATCCGTAGTCGCTCCCTCCTTGCCACCTCCTTGCCACTGGGTTGCTCCCTCCCGGAGCCGTATTGTTGCCCCATTGGTGCCTTATCAGTGCCCTATTACAACCTGCTTTAGTGGCTAAAGCCAGCCCGGTTCATTGTAGACGTTTTTCTACACTTGCCTTACTATCACCTTTTCTAATCAATTATTATTGCCCATTGGCATGGCACCAGATTTTGAAAGATATGAGATGTGCCATATGCCTTGTTTATGCATTACAGATACTTACGCATCATATGCCTCATTGTTATTTTTATAAATAGCCACTGCTTTCAGCCGAACCATACCAGTTATAAAAGTCCGGACGGATATAACTTAACCAAACCTTTTTTAATAAAGCTGCCTGTTGAACTCGATGAAATATCAGGCGTAGCCTTCTACCCAAAAGATACCAGCGTATTTGCCATCGGTGATGAATTCGGCTGGTTGTATAAAATTCCGCTTACCCCCCATAAACCTATCCGAAAATGGAAATTTTCAAACGAAGGCGATTATGAAGACATGGCCCTGGTTGATAAAGTTTTTTACGTACTGCAAAGCACGGGCAATATCGTTGCCTTTACATTCAACGACAATAACCAGGTGTTACAGCAACTACAGCCTTTTCCTGTGCAGGGAAATGAATTTGAAATTCTGTATTACGACCCGCATATGTTTAAACTCACTTTGATATGTAAAGACTGTGAAGAAGATAAAAAGAAAGCGCTGACCGTTTTTTATTTCAATCTGCTGAATAAAAGTTTTGACGATTCTTCTTCTATCAATGTTAGCGAAATCGCCAATATGATAGGCGAAAAAAAGATAAAATTCAAACCCTCTGCGGCCGCTATCAACCCCGTTACCGATGAATTGTTCATTGTATCGTCGGTTAACAAGTTGCTGATTATAGCCGACCGTAAGGGCAACCCGAAAGAAACCTACCCTATCGATTCAAAACTTTTTAAACAACCCGAAGGAATTACTTTTACACCCGCAGGCGATATGATCATTTCGAACGAGGCAGCCGATCGTGGAGTAGCCAACCTGCTTTTTTTTAAATACAATAAGAAAGTGAAATCATGAAATATGCTCTAATTGCTTTTGCTCTTTTCGTTGGTAGCACCCTGTTTGCCCAAACCGATGATTCGGTAACCGCCCGGGTTATTTTGATCGGCGATGGCGGTGCGTTGGTAAATGGAAAACATCCCGTTGCATCGGCTGTAAGAAACTATCTGCATCCGGATAAAAAAACAACTATTGTTTATTTGGGCGATAACCTGTACCGGTGGGGCCTGCCCGATGAATCGAATATCAAATATGTATTGTCGAGAACCGTGCTCGACTCACAAATGGCCGTAGCCGCCAATACGCCTGCCCATGTTTATCTTATACCCGGTAATCACGACTGGGCCAATGGCGGGGTCAACGGATGGGAAACCCTGCTGCGGCAGGAAGCCTATGTAAATCTGATGAAAGAAAAAAACGTACAGTTTGTACCCAACGAAGGTTGTCCCGGCCCGGTAGAAGTGCCCATTAGTAAAGATGTAGTATTGATTGTGTTCGATAGTCAGTGGTTTTTACATCAATACGATAAGCCGGGCATTGAATGGGATTGCGAATGTAAAACAGAAAGTGAATTTATGCTACAGCTTTCTGAACTGCTGCGCAAAAATTATAATAAGCTCGTGATACTCGCCAGTCACCATCCTTTCAGAAGCAATGGCATACATGGCGGTTATTTTGGTATAAAGCAACATATTTTTCCCTTCACCGACCAGAAAAAGAAAATATTAAAATATATACCGCTTCCGGTATTGGGTAGCATTTACCCCATAAGCCGCAGCGTATTTGGTAGCCCGCAGGATATCAGTTATCCTGCCTACACTAATATGGTTTCGAAAATTTCAAGCGAAGCAAAATTGCATCCTAATTTAATTTACGCTGCCGGTCACGACCATAGTTTGCAATTATTGAAAGATACCAGCCAATATTATATCGTAAGCGGTAGTGGTTGCCAAACGAGCCGGGTTGCAAAAAGTAAAAATTCGTTGTTCGTAAAAGATTCAATCGGATTTGCGGTGCTTGAGGTATCAAAAAACAAAAATGTACGCGTTAAATTTTATACTGTAGATATAAATACCGAAAAGCCATCCGAAGCATTCTCTAAGAATATTATCGACTTTTCGAAGTTGCCCGAACTGGCGCAGGATACCGCTAAATTAAAAATACCCCCCTATACCGATTATTATGTTTCATCAGCCAGTAACCAGTATAAAAATGCATCGGCATTAAAACGACTAATTCTTGGTAACAATTACCGTAATGTGTGGTCGAAGCCGGTGAAATTAAAGGTCTTTAGGCTGAAGGAAGAACACGGAGGCTTTAAAATAAAAAGCATGGGAGGCGGCAAGCAAACCAAATCGTTAACGCTTGAAGATAAGAATGGCAAAGAGTGGTCGTTACGAACTATTGATAAAGATCCCGAACTGGCATTGCCCGAAAACCTGCGCAATACCGTAGCTTCTGAAATTGTACAGGACATGATCTCAGCAGCGCACCCCTATGCCCCGCTGCCTATTGCTTCCCTGGCCACCTCGGCCCATATTCCACATGCAACACCGGAGTTTTTTCTGGTGCCTGACGACCTGGCCTTTGGTAACTACCGTACCTTATTTGCCAACAAAGTGTGCATGCTCGAAGAAAAAGATGCTTCGTGGGATGGGTCGGATACCAAAAGTTCAATAACCGTTTTTAATAATCTGATCGAAGACAATGAAAAACGCGTGCTTCAGAAAGAAGTATTGAAAGCACGGTTGCTCGATATGCTGGCAGCCGACTGGGACCGGCATATGGACCAATGGAAATGGGGCGTGCAGGATACCGGAAGAGGTAAACTTTATTATCCTATTCCCAAAGACCGCGATCAGGCTTTCTTTCATTCAGATGGATTATTGATCGCTTATGTTTCACGTAAACGGCTTCCTTTTTTAAAAGGGCTACGCTATAATATTCCCGACGTGAATCATTTGTCGGCCGTTTCAAAAGATTTTGACCGGCTGTTCATGAACGACGTCGATAAACAGGAATGGGATTCGGTTACAAAATCATTTATTCATGAATTGCCCGACACTGCCATTAAAAAATCGGTGCAACAAATGCCGCCTGAAATTTATACAATCAATGGAAAGGAAATCGCCGAAAAACTAATCAGCCGCAGAAATGATCTGCAAAAAAAGTCTTTGAAGTATTATGATTTTCTGTCGAAACAGGTATCTGTTTTAGGCAGCAATAAAACTGAGTACTTCAAAGTATTCAACGAAGGAAAAAACATAAGGGTACAGGTACTGGCGCGAAAAAATAAAGACACCAGCTTTATTATGTACGACCGGGTGTTCGATCCTTCAAAAACAAAGGAAATACGCTTATACGGTTTTCGTGGCAACGACAAGTTCGATATCAGCGCCAATGCTCCTGTAAAAAACTTCATTCGCATAATCGGCGGCAAAGGCGATGATACCTTTCATATAAACGGCAATATCAAAAATTATATTTACGATCTTTCGGGCGAAAAGAATTTCCTGCAAAAAGGGCAACGCACAAAACCAAAGTTCAGTACCGATCCGCAGGTAAACGATTATGACTTCAATGAATACCAATATAACATCTTCCATTTTCCGCGCATCAATATAGGGTACAATGCCGACGACGGATTTATGCTTGGCTTTGGTTTATGGTACCGGCGTTATGAATGGCGTAAAAAACCTTTTTCAAGTGAACAGCGGTTTTCAACATTGTTTGCACTGGGACAGAAGGCATACCAGGTACGTTACCGCGGACTGTTTATGGATGTTTTTAGAAAAACCGACGTTATAGTAAATGCCGAACTGATGAACCCTGCCCTCACCAACTTTTTTGGCTTTGGCAACAATACAACTATAAACGATGATTCAACCATCAAATACTACCGGGCGCGCTATAAAAACGTAGCAGCCGATGTGTTACTCCGAAAAAGACTGGCTGGCGTGTTAGGCGTGTTTATCGGTCCTTCATTTTATTATTACTGGAACAAACCCATCAATAACGAAAATTATATTCTGGGTAAACCTTCTCTTGTTGGCCTCGATTCAACACAGATATATTCAGCAAAATCATATGCGGGTTTTAAAACGGGCGTACAGTTAAATAACCTGAACAACGAACTGTTTCCCACGCGTGGTATTAACTGGGTAACTACTTTTACCCAACTGCAACCGCTTACCAAAAACAGCTCCCCCTTAACAAAACTCGAATCGGATATGACCGTGTACGCCAGTTTGAGTTATCCGGCCAGATGGGTAACCGTACTGAGGCTTGGCGCCGGACGCATTTATAGTAATAAGCTCGAATATTTTCAGGCAATGACCCTCGGGGCCAACAACTTTTTACGAGGCTTCAGAAAGAATCGTTTTTCGGGTAATTCGCTGGCATACGGAAGCCTTGAATTCAGAATAAAGTTGTTCGAAAGTAAATCGTATGTATTTCCCGGTCAGGTGGGTCTGGTAGCGTTTAATGATATAGGAAGAGTATGGTTAAAGGGCGAAGACAGCAAACGCTGGCACTATGCGTATGGCGGCGGTTTTTATTACGTACCTTACAATATGGTGCTGGTATCGGCTACTATGGCCTTTTCGAAAGAAGAAAGCCTGGTGAATTTTACGCTGGGCACAAAATTGAACCTAACTTTTTAATTCTGTTGCTATGTTAGCATATAATGAACTTATAATTGAAACCGAAACCCATGTGCACCGTCTGTTCAAACAACACCATCAGGCGAACCTTGTTTTTCACAATCTTGAACATACGCAAAGCGTAGTGCAGCATGTGCAGGAAATTGCATCGCACAATAAGTTGTCCGAAAAAGAAATGCCTGAGCTTATTATTGCGGCCTGGTTTCATGATACAGGGCACCTGGTAACCGAGCCGGCATTGCATGAAGAAAAAAGCGTGGCGCTTATGGAAGAATTCATCAAAAGCAAAACGGATGATGAAGAGCTGGTCAATAATGTAGCCCGTTTAATACGTATCACCAAATTTCCACCCACGCCGCAAACCTTGCAGGAAATGATCATGTGCGATGCCGATACTTATCATTTCGGGTTAGATGACTTTAAAAAAACCAATAAGGCGGTAAAGAAAGAACTGATCCTGCGCAATATGCACACCATGGTATTAGACTGGGAAAGGAACAGCCTCGAGCTGCTCGAAAAACACCAGTTCTATACAACGTATTGTATGGAGTTGCTGCAAAAAGGAAAAGAAAAAAATATACGGCGGTTACGTAAAAAGCTTAATAAAATCGAGGGCCTAAATGTTAGCGAAACTCTATTATTGCCCGAAGACGAAAAAGGTGCAGCAGGCACCAAACGAAAAAACACGCTTCTTTCAAGAGGTCTTCAAACCATGCTTCGCCTCACCAGCGAAAACCATGTTGAGCTTAGTAATATGGCCGATGGCAAGGCAAGCATTCTCATAAGCGTTAATGCCATTATTATATCGGTGATACTATCGGTATTGATACGCCGTATTGAAGTAGAAACACATTTAACCATTCCTACTTTTATATTTCTGGCCTCTTCGCTTACAACCATAATTATAGCCATACTGGCTACACGGCCCAAGATATCGCAGGGAAATTTTAGCCGCGAGGATATTCTTAACAAAAACACCAATCTGTTATTTTTTGGTAACTTTTATAAATCAAAAGTAACCGAATACCAGTGGGCCATGAACACCATGATGCGCGACCCTGATTATTTGTACAGTTCTTTAATAATGGATATACATCAGTTAGGTGTTGTACTTGCCCGCAAATACAAGCTGATACGGCTGGCGTATACTGTTTTTATGATAGGCATTTTTATATCGGTTATTGCATTTATTGCAGCCATTATGCTGCATGCACCGCAACAACCTGTAATTAATTCGCCGTCTGTTTCGCCATACAGTTAGGGGATACTGCATTAAAAAGATAGATGTGCATGTTTGTTTACAGTACCGGAAATAAAAGTTATGAAATTTTTCAGTCGCACAGTAGTCAGATTTGGTGTTATAAGCAAATACCGCTTAAAACAGGTACTGGGCATAGCCCTTATATGGACTATCATTGATACCGGTGTTTATCTTTTTAAGTTTTATCGCGATCGTATTTACTACGCGTCCCAGCCATTCGACATGCATTCGTCGATGGTATTATTGCTGCGATCGGGGTTAATATTTTTAATATGCCTGGTTATGGCCTGGTTGCTCACCTACAAGTTAAAGCATTTTGTGCGCAACCTGCCGCTTTGGCTAAGTTTGCTTATAAAAAGCATCATATTGGTAGGGGCTGCCTTTTTATTGAATTTTGTATTGCACTTCACGTACATCTGGCTCATCGAAAAAGAACCTATTACAACCGAATTAGGCCGTTCGTATTATAAGATTTTTCAAGCTTCCCTGTTCTTTAGTCAAATGATCAGGTGGCTCATTACTTTTTTAATTACCATATTGCTTATTGAAGTAAATGAAAAATATTCACCGGGTGTTTTCTTCGACATACTGCTCGGCAGATATCTTACTCCCAAAAACGAAAAAAGGACCGTAATGTTTATCGACCTTGTCGATTCCACCACCATTGCCGAACAACTGGGGCATAAGAGATATTTTAGCTTTATTCGCGATTTCATATACTTTATTTCGGTTGCCCTGCTCGAAAACGACGGGCAGATCTATCAATATGTGGGCGACGAGGTGGTAGTGTCGTGGATCGTTAAAAAGCAAAATGCCAACCGCAAATGCCTGCAGGCGCTGCTTGATTGCAAAAGAATATTACTGCGCAATAAAAACTATTTTAAAAGGCAATACGGTGTTATGCCCGAATTCAGGGCCGGTATACATACGGGTGAAATAACTATAGGTGAAATTGGAGTGATAAAAAAAGATCTGGCCATGAGCGGAGACATCATGAACACAGCCGCACGAATACGCTCGGCCGCCAGCGAGCTGAATCAAAAAGTAATTATATCGAAAGACTTTGCCAGTCAAACCAATTTAAAGAACTGGCAAACTGAAAATCTTGGACTGGTTGATCTTAAAGGAAAAGAATCGGCGATGGAATTATATGGGTTGAAGCTTTAATCGCTTACACTATATGTTGCCTTTTTTCCCCAGCTTTCGCATATACCAACGTTATAGCAGGCATGCGCACAATAATTGCTTAAGGTCTCATAAACCTATATGAACAAAATCAATCTTTTTTTAGCTATTACAGGAAGTGCAATAATAATCGCTTCCTGCCAGGAAACAAATAAGCAGGAGAACATTGCTTCCGACTCTATGGCAACCCAGGAACCGGTTACTGATAATGGTAATGCCGGTAATCAAACATCAACAGCCAGATATGTTGATTTAAAAAGCAACCAACCTGCCGACCTGTATTATGATTCAAAAAAGAAAAGGACCTATTCAGCTAATACCAACGAACCCGTAGATTTATATGTTAACATAGCAACCGGTGATACAATTTATGGAAGAGGCCGTTATGTTGTAAATAATTATATCGTCAAAACACCAGATGGCACTTATAAATTGGATGACAGCAAACTAAAAGTTAGCGATGATGAAATCAAATTAAAGTCAGGTGATCAGCAATTAAAAATGGATGAAGGTGAAATGAAGATCAAGGATGGAGATGATAAGTATAAAACGGAAGGATCAGAAGAAAAAATGAAGAATGAAAAAGTAAAGATCAAATCAGAAGATGGCAAAGTAAAGATGAAAAAAGAAGAATAGGTACTTGTTTTGTTTATATATATACAACAATCCCGTTCATTGAATATGAACGGGATTATTTGCGCCTTTGCGGGAAATTTTAATTTACGCTCCCCAGCATTTCATGCAGCTTCATTACCAATTCGGTTTTGGTAATGGGCACACCCATGATCTTGTTATACCCTTTTGCATCTATAAAATACTGGTCGCGGATAATTTTTATCAGTTGTCCGTTATTGATTTCAGGTATCAGCACCTGATCAAAATTCTTCAACATGGTTCCCAGGTTTTTAGGGAAGGGACGCACATAACGTAAATGCGCATGGCTTACTGCATATCCCTGTTGCTGCAATTCGGCAACAGCGCTTTTAATAGCGCCATAGGTACTACCCCAACCCAGTACAAGGATCTTTCCTTTCTCAGGGCCGCTGTCTAAAGTTTGTTCAGGAATGTAATCAGCTATCTTATCAATCTTTTCCTGCCTGATCTTCACCATCAACTGGTGGTTCTCAGGTTCATAGCTTACATTACCGGTGATATTCTGTTTTTCCAAACCACCAATGCGGTGTTCCAAACCAGGTACACCGGGTATAGCCCAGGGGCGCACCAGCTTTTCATCGCGCAAATAAGGTTGAAATTTATCTTCACCATGCCCCAGCTCGGTTTTGAATTTTACTTCAATAGCCGGCAGGTCATCGCTTTTCGGAAAACGCCAGGGCTCGGCGCCGTTGGCAATATATCCATCGCTTAAAAAGATAACCGGTGTCATATGCTGAACCGCAATGCGTACCGCTTCGTATACAGCCCCAAAACAATCGCTGGGTGTAGATGCCGAAACAATAGGCATGGGGCATTCGCCATTACGTCCGTAATACGCCTGTAACAAATCGCTTTGCTCGGTTTTGGTAGGCAAACCGGTTGAAGGGCCGCCACGTTGAATATCGCAGATCAGCAAGGGAATTTCAAGCATTACCGCCAATCCCATGGCTTCGGCTTTTAATGCCATACCAGGGCCTGAGGTTGTAGTAACTCCCAGAGCGCCGCCATACGCAGCTCCAATGGCAGAGGAAATACCGGCAATTTCATCTTCGGCCTGAAAAGTTTTTACACCAAAGCCTTTGTGGCGGCTCAGTTCGTGTAAAATATCCGAGGCAGGTGTGATGGGGTAAGAGCCCAGGAACAGGGGCAGGCCACTTTTTTGCGAAGCGGCTATTAAACCATAAGCCACTGCCTGGTTACCCATAATGGAGCGGTATACGCCGGCCTCCATTTGGGCCCTTTCAACTTTATAGGTAGTGGTAAATGTTTCAGTGGTATCGCCAAAATTATAACCGGCCTGCAGGGCACGCACGTTACTTTCGAGTATCTCGGGCTTTTTGCCAAACTTATCTTTCAGGAACTGAATGGTGTTTTCCATACTGCGGTTGTACATCCAGTACAAAAAGCCCAGTACGAACATGTTCTTGGCGCGGTCTTTTTCTTTCGTGCCCATGGTAATGTCTTTCAGGGCTTCCCGCGTCATTTTGGTAACATCCATTTTTATCACCTCGTAATTGCCCAAACTGCCGTCTTCAAGCGGATGCACGCCATCGGCATAATTGGCCAGGCGCAGGTTCTTTGAATCAAAGCCATCGGTATTGGCAATGATCTTTCCGCCTTTCTTCAGGCCTTTCAGGTTCGCCTTCAATGCCGCTGCATTCATGGCCACCAGCACATCGCATTCATCGCCCGGAGTAAAAACCCGGTCGCTCGAAAACCGTAACTGGTAACCGCTCACACCCGGCAGGGTACCCTGAGGCGCCCGTATTTCGGCAGGGAAATCAGGAAAAGTGGCAAGGTCTATACCCAGCAATGCGGTATTGTTGGTAAACTGGGTTCCGGTTAATTGCATGCCGTCACCTGAGTCGCCGGCAAATTTGATCACTACATCGTGCAGGACCTGTTCTTTACGAATCATTACTGTTGTTCTTAGTTAATTTGCAAAATTAGCATAAGTTAAGACAGATTTAGGACATAATTGTTCTTCATTTGCTCTTTTTACTTTTTGATGGCTTTTGCCCTGCCCGCCTATTGCTTTGATTTTCCGGCATTTCAGCGTTTATTACAATTTACCGGAAACCAATACTCACAGCCAATCGTTCAATAAATTAACTTTTTAGATTATTTGTTTGATGGTTAAACAGATCAACCGTTGACAAACAGTTAGCCTATATCCACCTGAGGTTCTTCTGACTTCCGACTTCATACTTCTGACTTCCGACTTCGTGATTTATACATTCTTTAACCAAACCCCATTTTACAATACTATTTTCTCATTATAATTTCATACAACAAAATCCCTTTAAACAATTATGGAAACAAATGCTGAAGAAGGCGATTCTAATACCGCCGCCTTCTTTTATCGCCCCATCATGCTCTTACTGGTATTAATTTCAACCACCAAATCAGCCCGCGAGGGTAAAATCACTTATCATTACAACAAAGCGCCCAACGACCCGCCGAACAAAGTGGTCGGGGCAACACTACTAAAAAAGAAAAAGAAGAAGATCTACCTCACTTTCGACGATGGTCCCAACAAAGGCACCCGAAAAGTATTAAACATTGTTCAGGAAGAGCAGGTACCTGTTACCTTCTTTATCGTAGGAGAACATGTATTTGCAAGTACTTCGCAACATGCTACCTGGGACAGTCTTAAAGTAGCCGACTCCATTGAATTGTGCAATCACAGCTACACACATGCGCACAACCATTATGAACGGTTTTACAGGCAACCCGATTCGGTAGTAAGTGATTTCAGACGCTGCCACGACAGCCTTCAGCTTAGTAACCCTGTTGTACGAACGCCGGGACGAAATATCTGGCGCGTAGATACCCTGTCGTATACCGACCTGAAAAAAAGCGCTGCCGCAGCCGATTCGTTACAACAGGCGGGATTCACCATTATTGGCTGGGACCTTGAGTGGCATTACGACCACAAAACATTCACCCTGAAGAACAGGTCAGAAGCGCTGATGGATGAAATCGACAGCTTGTTCGCTCACAACAAAACAAAAATTCCCGAACACCTTGTAGTACTCGCACACGACCAGGTGTATGATGATGCCGATGACAGCTGTGAGCTGCACGAACTGATCAAAAAATTAAAACGCCGCGATGAATATGAGCTGGTTGTTGCCAGTAAGTACCCCGGAGTGAAAGTTCAATAACGAATATCGAATGATGAATTTTGAATGAAGAAGTTGAAAGCCCGGGTTTTTCTTTCGACATTCAAAATTCATCATTCATTATTCAATATTTTTATAGTCACCAGCAACTGCCCGGTGTGTCGCATGGTATGTTCGGCGGAATGAAATAACAATCCCAGTACGGTAGAAGGAATTTGTTTGCGGCCAACACCTCTTGCATCGGTTAAGGTGGCCGGGTTTATATTTTTGAATGTTTCAACAGAAGCATCAATTTGAGCATCGAGTGTTTGTAACAACGAGGCTAACTGTATATTATCTGAAGGCATACCTTCTGCTTTCAGATAATGCAGCTGCTGATCCGACAATTGCTGTGCGGCGGCATAGGTAAACAACCTGTTGAGCACACCGGTAATATGCTGTAAATGAAAACCCACAGAAGCCACGCCTGCCGGCCTTTCCCATAATTTTGATTCAGGGAAGCCTTTCATCATCTCATGTATTTCTTCCTGTGCCTGCAACAGGGCATGCGCTACCGGTTGCAACAACGCCGGTATGCCCGGCAACGGGCCGCGCTGCCATACTTCGGGTAGTTTTGTTTCTGCCATATTCTTAATTTAAAGCATTAAAGGTACGGCTCCCTGATTATAACGCTTTACGCTTAAATATATATCTCGTAATCGGTTATATTATGCTGATATATGCTTAAATTAATAGTGGGTTATTGCCATATCAACTATGGCATACGATTAAACTTGCTTATTATGAAATAAATTCGTTGTCAGCCAACGATGTTTGCAGAAAAAGGAAAGGCTCCCGATGCATCGGGAGCCTTCTGTTTTAATTTATTTCTTAGATTTTAATACGTCGACATCAACGACTGGTAAATGGCATCGTGCACCTTCGGCCGCACGCTCATACGCAAAAATTTATTAGCGTCGGGACTATTAACCCGGTTCGACAAAAACACATATATCAGGTTGTATTTCGGATCAACCCAAAAACAGGTGCCGGTAAAACCGGTATGCCCGAATGTTTGGGGCGATGCGTACGTGCAGGGATAAGGTTCTGACCGGGTGGCATTATCGCGCTCGGGTTTATCGAATCCCAGTCCGCGGCGGCTGCTGTCGCTGTGGTATTCATTGAAGAAATCCATGGTTGCGCGGCTAAAAAAGTTCTGTCCGTTTAAAACGCCGCCATTCAGCATCATTTGCGCCAGCACAGCCATTTCATACGCATTGCTGAATAACCCCGCATGCCCTGCCACTCCGCCAAACATGGCAGCTCCGGGATCGTGCACATCGCCATGCAGCAATTGGCCGCGAAATCCTTTCTCTTTTTCGGTGGGCGCTATATAATCCAGCGGAAAACGTTCTGCCGGTTTAAAACCTGTTGAAGAAAGATTCAGCTTATCGTAAAAGGTTTTCTTAACGTATTTGTCGAGCGGCATGTGGGTAATGGCCTCCACAATTTTTCCAAGGAAAATATAATCATTGTCGCTGTACACATACTTACCCTGCGCACCTAAATCACTTTGCAAAATGCGTTTATACATGGTATCTTCCCAATCTTTACGCATGTATAAATTGGCGGCTACACGAACCGAAAAAACCGAATCGGGCTCATTTCGGTAAATGGCAGCCAGGGGCTGATTATCGTGCGCATCGAGTGTTTCACGGTTAAAAGGAATGAACGCCTTTAAGCCCGCCTGATGTAATAACACATCCCACAACTTCAACGGGGCTTTATTGCTTTTTTTAACCCAGGGCAAATAATCGCCCAATGTTTTTTGAATATCCAGTTTGCCCTCATCGTATAATTTCATGACCGATAAGGTGGTGGCCATTATTTTGGTTACCGAAGCAAGATCGTATATGGTTTCGGGATATACCGATTCGGTGCTGTCGTAGGTAAGATAGCCGAAAGATTTTTCATAAGCGATCTTACCGTCTTTTGCCACCAGCACCACGGCGCCCGGTATGGCATGTTGTGCAATGGCATCATTTACGATGGAGTCAATGGCTTTGCCCATTTTACCTGAACTCAATCCCACCAGGTCGGCAGTTATCGACGGTAATAAACGGCGCGCCACAAGGCCGTATCCGTATTTAAAAGAAGGGCAAACTGTTACCGGTAATTTTCCTTTGGCTATAAACCGGCCATGCAGTAAATCGCCGGCGGTAGCCTGAGTAATATCATCATCATCATAAGCGGCTATCAGCACGGGGGCATTACACATGTTCTTAATGGCATACGGGTTACCAAATACCAAGGTAATGTTTTTTTGTTGCTGCTGTACGCCTTGTATCAGCTGCAGGGCGGCATTACTGATGCCGAAGTTATTGGCGGGGTAGCGATTGAATTTGTGCACGCCAAGGACCACCACATCAAAACTATCTTTCAGTTGTTGCAACAGGGGCGCTACTGTGGTGCTGTCTTTTTTATAATCGAAATAATAAACCTGCGCATTGTAATCTTTACGCACGTGTTGTGCAAAAGCATTATCTGCCGTTAATCCTATTCCTACATAGGCAATGCGGCGGCCGCTGACAAGCGGAAATATGGCCGGATCATCGTTACGTAACAGGGTAAGCGCATTTTCGGCAATTTTCCGGCGCATCTTTGGCACGTCTTTATTCAGATCAGCTAACAGGTTGGTAGTGTCTACCGGCTTCCAGTTGGCAAGGCCATACTCGTATTTGGCATATAACACTTTTCGCACGTGCTCGTTAATATCGTCCCATCTGAGCTTTCTTTTGCGAATGGCTTTTCTTATTTTTTTAATGCTGCCTTTTAGATCTCCCGGTAAGCACAACATATCGTTACCGGCAATCAGCGCCTGGCGAGATGCTTCACCATCCGGAAAATATTTTGCCACGCCTTTCATTTCAAGCGCATCGGTAAAAGTAAGGCCGTTATAGTTGAGCTCTTTGCGAAGCAGCGTGGTAACGTTGTTGTATGAAATGGAAGTGGGTGTATGTTCTGTATTATCAATTGCCGGCACCGATAAATGCGCCACCATTACGCTGCCCACACCAGCTTTAAAGATGCGGCTGAACGGATACAGCTCCAGCGAGTCGAGCTGCGTTTTGCTTTTATTGATAACCGGCAGATCGAGGTGCGAATCAACATCTACATCGCCATGACCGGGAAAATGTTTGGCGCAGGCCATCACCCCAACATCCTGCATGCCTTTCATATAGGCAACGCCATAGTCGGCCACTTTGTATTTATCTTCACCAAAAGAACGGTCGTTAATAACCGGGTTGTTGGGGTTGTTATTTATATCAACTACAGGTGCATAGTTTACCTGAATGCCTATTCGTTTACATTGTTCACCCACTACACGGCCGTACTCATAAATCAGCGATTGGTCCTGTACGGCGCCCATCATCATCTGGCGGGGCAGGGGCAGCACACTATCCATGCGCATGCCAACGCCATTTTCGGCATCAATGGTTACCAGCAATGGCGTGGGAGCAATTTGCTGCAGGTGGTTCAGTATGGTGGCCTGTTTTATGGGTCCGCCCTGGAACAAACATATACCGCCGATATTGTATTTGCGAATCGCTTCTTCTACCTGTTTATCGTAAAAAGTAATGGTACGGTCGGGCCCTATCGACGACAACCTTACCACCATCAGCTGTGCTATCTTCTGATTTTTTGAAAAGGTTTTAAATACACTGTCGACCCAATGGTCTGCCGCCGGGTTACCCGAACGCTGTGCTGTTACATGGCCACTAATCAGGTTAACCAATACAACAAAACATATTGTTTTAAAGATTTTGCACATGAATATATAGTGATTTTTTGTCGCAGAAATGAGCATCAAATGTACTGTTTATAAGGCTTTTGCACCATTAAAATTCTTCTAATACCGGGTGCGTTTTTGTGCCGGTGATATGGTTCAATCAAAGAATTTATTGTATATTAAATGCGATTCCGGTAACCCTATTTTGCAAACGCCTTGCCAGTTTACATAAACACAGGGTTGGTTTACTGCCGAAAGCCGAACGCAGCATTATGCAATCAAATATTACTACATTTGCCGATTCAAAATCAGGAGCAACCTTTGGCCGATATCATTCAATTACTGCCCGACAACATTGCCAATCAAATCGCCGCCGGCGAAGTGATTCAGCGACCTGCCAGCGCCGTTAAAGAGCTGCTGGAAAATGCTGTTGATGCCGGCGCTACCGAAATACAGCTGATCATTCAGGATGCCGGCAAAGCGCTGGTACAGGTAATTGACAATGGTAAAGGCATGAGCGAAACGGATGCCCGCATGAGCTTTGAACGCCACGCCACTTCCAAGATCCGTAATATCGACGACCTGTTTCACATTCGCACCATGGGCTTCAGGGGCGAAGCACTGGCTTCAATTGCCGCCGTAGCACAGGTTGAGCTCAAAACCAAACGGGCCGAAGATGAAACCGGCACCTGCATCGAAATAGAGAACAGTGCGGTAAAAAAGCAGGAACCCGTGGCAGCTGCCAATGGCACCAGCATTGCCATGAAGAACTTATTCTTTAGCGTGCCCGCCCGCCGTAATTTTTTAAAAAGCAATGCGGCCGAAATGCGGCATATTGTAGATGAGTTCATTCGCGTGGCCCTTTCATTCCCGAGTGTTTTCTTTTCGCTCATCAGCAGCGGAACTCAAATATTTCATCTCGAAAAAGGTAGTCTTAAACAACGTATTGTACAGGTACTGGGCCAGCATTATAATGCCCGGCTGGTTACCGTACAGGAAAAAACCGATTACCTGAATATCTATGGCTTTGTTGGTAAACCCGATACGGCCAAAAAAACCCGGGGCGACCAGTACTTTTTTGTGAACAACCGGTTCATTCGCAGCGCCTACCTTAATCATGCGGTGATGAGCGCTTTTCAGGAAATGATACCGGCCGATAGTTTTCCGTTATACGTGCTGTTTATTGATCTTGACCCTGCACAGATAGATATCAATGTGCATCCTACCAAACAGGAGATCAAGTTTGAAGACGAAAAAATTGTATACGCTTTTGTTCAGGCAGCCGTAAAACATGCGCTGGCCCAGTTCAGCGTTACCCCTACCCTTGAGTTTGACCTCGACCCCGGCATTCAGCAACTGGATGCGATTAATAAACCTTTTACCGAAGACAAACAGGATGCCGCCCGGTCATCATCGCTTTATAAAAATTTCAGCCAAAAGAATCAGGCCCATTTTATTCAGCCAACCGATAAAAGTGAACTAAAGCACTGGAAAGATTTTTTTGAACCAGGCGGTCAAAAGGCAACTGACAATAGGCAATCGATCCCACAAGGCGGGAGCAATGGGCAATGGAATAATACCCCTTTAGGGGAAGGGGGCGGAAGCAATGGGCAGAAGGAAGAAAAGTTTGAGTCGTTATTGGATCAATTGAAGAAACAGGAGCCGGTTGATAATACCTCATTGGCAACCGGTTATAACCAGCCCACCCGGCACTTACCCCTTACCCCTGATGAATATGCGCCACTTTCACAACTGCACAATACGTTCATAGTTGCGCCCACCCCACGCGGCTTTATTCTTATTCACCAGCAACTGGCGCACGAACGTATTTTGTACGAACGCTTTGCAGCCACTGCCCAGGGTAGGTCTATTCCAACGCAACGCAGTTTATTTCCTGCCACCCTTCAACTATCGGCTTCCGACGCCGTATTGTTACAGGAGCTAATGGCCGATTTAAACCAGCTTGGGTATTTGATTGAGCCATTTGGGGCCAATGCATTTGTTATTCAGGGAACGCCTGCCGATGTTTCGCAGGGCAATGAAAAACTGGCCATAGAAAGTTTGCTGGAGCAGTTCAAGCATTTCAGCAGCGACCTGAAATTTTCGCGTCGCGAAAAACTCATTCGCTCACTGGCCTGGCAGCAGGCCATTAAAGCAGGCACTTCGCTTACCATTGAAGAAATGCGCTCACTAACTGCCGAACTGTTTAAATGCGCACAGCCGAATGTAACGGCAGCAGGCAACCCCACTTACATTGAATTTAAAAAAGATTATCTCGATCAACTATTTAAGCGTTAACATCGAGGCCTTAGGCTGCTTTCTTTTTTTATCTTCCCATATGTTATATCGCAGGTAAAACTGAAGACTTTTGTTTTTATCGAAAATATAGGGCGAGTTAGGCGTAACCTGATAACTAACATAATTATTAAACGCCTGGTTATACTGCAGCCCTACGGTAAAGCGGTTAAAGTAATAATTCATATCAATAATCAACCTCACTTCATTAGTGTTTAACCGGTTCGACAATGAATCGCTTTGAAATTTGGTAAAGTAATTTTTGATCACATAATCCTGCGGCGGACCAAACTGGGGATACTTGCGTTCAACCTTTTCGTAATACGCAACGCCACTTAACAAAGACGAGAACTGCAATCCGGTGCCCATGTAAAAATTCCTGAGCGGACTATGATAAACCGAAACCGGTACATTAAAATAATACAGCTTACGAGCCGATATGGAAGTGATCATGTCGTACCTGGTTGGTCCCTGCCACATGCTCTGCTGGTTTTCGTACAATAAAAACGGACGGATAAACTGCGGTGATGCAAACTGCAATCCGGTTTGCAGATAGGTTTTATTATTGAAATGATATTGAAAATGCGGCGACGGAATGTAATCAGAAACCGTATTAACGCCCGCCTGCCGGTTATATGACAGCGCCTGCTGATCGCCTACCGGAAATGCCAGCGGTAACGAAAGGCCAAAGGCGAACTTCTTATCTTCACTTGCTTCTGATGATCGTGATGATTTGCGGTGAGAACCTTTATTTCGTACCACCATATCAGGGAACAGGTCGGATGTTGTATAATAGGTAAATTCCCTTTGCAAAACGCCCGACGGAGCCACAACTGATGAACCGGTATTATCTACCATTATTACAACCGGAGATTCTTTTAACAAACCAGCGCCGGATGTGTGCTGGTTAGGCATCGATATAGATGGCAAATAAACAAACCGGTTATTTTCTTCTTCATCTTTACCCTGGTTATTGGCAGCAGGTGCTGCTTTTTTCACAGGCTTATTTGCTTTTCCTTTTTTAACCTTTGCGCTATTGGTAACAGTTGCATCATGATTAGCAACATCATTACCGGTAATGTTATCGGGTGTGCTGTTGTTATTTATTGCAGCATTAGCAGGCCGCGTTTTGTTCCGGTTCTTTTTATTGGAAGAGTAGATGTTTTTTCGATCTAAGCTGGTTTTGTTGTTTCTGTTGGTTGTTTTTACGGGCACTACCGGATTATTGGTATTACCGGTTGCTGTAAGCAATGGGGCGCTTCGGGAATGTTCAGCTTTTTCGAGCAGTTCGTTGTTCGATGCAACTGATTGATTACCGGCAGCAGGTTGATTAACAACAGGCTGATTATTAGTTACTGCATTATTTTTTGCATCCGGGCTGTTTTTTACTACCGTTTCATTTTGTTGAGCGGCAGCATCTGGTGCACCGGCACCCTGAGGTTCGGTTACAGAAGCATAGGAAGCACCCTTCGGATCAACGGGTGTTGTTGCCGGCCGGGCGCCTTCATTTTTTTCGGCAGCCGGCGGCATGACCGGTTGCTCCGATTTTTTATCGGTCAATGCAACGGCAGGAGCCGTTTTGTTGTTAACGGTTTTGATCTTGCCGGCAACAGCCTCATTGCGTTGTTCGCTGGTAAGCAACTGTTTGCCGCCAAACCACGTACCAACCAGTACGGCCACTATAACTGTACCGGCAATCCACCAGCGGTATGACCCACCGGGTCCGCTACCTCCACCCCGCGGCATATTTTTATCGAGCAGCGATTTCATCTGCTGCCAGTTTTGGTCCGGGTCACCGGGTGGCGGAAGCTGAACCAGTTTTTCCGCTAAGTGTTTTTCGTATGGATGCTTATGGTTCATCTCATTTACACTTGCAATGTTTGTAATAATTTTTGCAATTGTTTACGGGCTTCGCTCAGGTGCCATTTACTGGTTCCTTCGCTAATGCCTAATAGGTTAGCAATTTCGCGGTGATTGTATCCTTCAACTACATACAGGTTAAACACCGTTTGTGTTGCGGGTGATAACTGCTGTACAAGTAGTAAAACTTCATGGGAAGACATTCGTTGTATTGCATCTGCGTCAATGGCCGGCTCCTCAACTTTATCCAATTCAATGTGTGTATGAAATTTTCCGCGCTGTCGTACAAAATCTATAGCCGAGTTTATGACAATGGTTCTTATCCAGGTATACAAAGATGCCCTGCCCACATCATATGTATGAATGTTTTTGAATACTTTTAAAAAGCCATTGTGTAATACTTCAATCGCATCTTCATGATTTCGGGTGTATCGCAGGCATATGGATGCCATGGGCCCGTAGAACTTCTTGTACAAGTGTTCCTGGGCCCGGCGGTTGTTATTAATACAACCGTTTATGAGTTCAATATCCGTAGCATTGGTGGACAATCAAGCCTGTTATTTTGGTGTTCTGAACCCCCTATTACGTACGCGATAACTTCCTAAGCGGTTGCTATGCATTCGCGCCAGTTAGTTTCTGAACGGGGTACAACAACGTATTATTGTTTTCTACTACTCGTTCAAAACAGGTAACTGTTAAACCTGACTTTGCTTTGAATACTTATTTTCTCTTTAGTTTAACGGCTAATTGCCAGTTGCTGATAATAATACGGGGTATAAATACAATACGGTTGGGGAGTAAAGAGAAAATTTTAAAAAAATGTTAATCTGTGCTAATACCGGTTCCTGATGCCGGTCAGAAACGCTTCCAGTTTTCGGCGGATAGTTACTGCGCTGCCTGTATGATTATTAATCAGAACCGAAAAAATCAGCAGCTTATTCTTTTTGGTATACAAATACCCGCTTAATGCTACCACGCCACTCAGGGTACCGGTTTTAGCAAATATATAATTACTATCCTGTTTATACAAGTTGCCCAATGTTCCCCTTCCACCCGTTGGCAAAATGATCTGCATCCGTTTCATGCCAAACTCGTGCCGCATTTTATCCAAAACAACAACAAAGTCGTTGGGACTAAATAAATTATACCGGCTCAGCCCGCTTCCGTCGACCCAGCGGGGCGCCTGTGGCAGATCGCTTAAATTAGTTTTCAACAATGTATCGATGATCTTCCCGTCGTTCATTTCGCCCAGCTTTGCGTTGCTGACCATCAGCAGCGACTGTTCGGCATAAAAATTATCGCTGCGGTACATCATTATCTGTAAAAGCGAGTCGGTGGGTTGGGATTTTATAGTTTGTAGTTTGTGCTTTGTAGTTTGTAGTTCAGTACGATACCCAATTCCCTTTAAAATGGTATCAGGCAGCAGTTCAAGGGCCGATTGAATGCCGTTGGTAACAAAAGGCACATCCTGCTCCTTTTTCTTTTCGGTTCCCTGTGTTATTAAATAGAAATTGTCGTCGCGGTTCCGTTTCACAAAAAATGCTTTACGCGTAACCCCGGCAAATCGCACTTTCCAGTTTATTTCAGGGATTGAGTAAATAGATGCCTGATCGGGCACGCCTTCGGTGCTGGTGGTATTTTCTTCATTTATTTCCTGTACCCAGTGCACTACATTGCCATACACCGGCAAAGCGCTGCGTTCGGCCATGTAATTATCGTTGTAATCATTCCAGGCCCAGCCGTTGCCCAGTGATTCCTCTTTCCAGTTGGCATCGGTTATATAAATGCTCTTTTTTGTTTTTTGCAGAAAACTGATAACGGGATTTTGTTTAAAATCGCTGTGCAGCATGGTAGGGTCGCCGGTTGGCACCAGGTATATGGCCGTATCGTTTTCCCAATATTGTATACCGGGTAAACTATCGCCCAGGTATTTCATTGCTGCATAGCACGAAAACAGTTTGGTGTTGGAAGCCGGTACAAAATATTTATTGCCGTTTAAATTATACAGGTATTTGCTGCGGGAAGCATCGTACAAGCTGATGCCTATATGTGCATGCTGCAAACCTGTATCCTGTAATAAGGTTGTTTTTGCAGCTTTTGAAAACTGGTGCTGGGTTGAACAGGAAATGCAAAAAAAACAAAGAAAAAATATTGAATATCGAATGTTAAATGTAGAATGTCGAAGGAAAGAACTCAAAAATGTATGCTTCACCGCCATGTACTTATTTTTTTTCATCGTATAAGATTTCACAACTTCAAAATTCCACATTTCATAATTCAATATTCATCA
>Ga0114129_10002295_pt1 | contig 26499 bp, 28 predicted proteins | sample RhiMetdeltSRZDD1_FD_80071 | JGI IMG/M metagenome (GOLD analysis project Ga0114129, IMG submission 80071) | Populus rhizosphere microbial communities from Tennessee, USA - Rhizosphere MetaG P. deltoides SRZDD1 (version 2) (version 2) | ecosystem: Host-associated > Plants > Roots > Rhizosphere >...
GTTGTAACCGGCGCCGGCGATCCGGCCGTACGGCACTTCGAAGATTTCGGTCAGTGTCGTGTACGGCGGGTTCGTTCCGGGCGTGACGTGCACCGCGGCGCCCGGAAACGCGTTCGTGTTACCCCACACCGTGCCGTCGACCGGGCTGACCGCGATGCCATAGAAGCTCGCGTCGATCCGTTTGTCCTTCGCCGGGTCGACCGCATCGTCGGGCTCGACCCACGCGTCCTCCCTGCCGTTTCCATTCGTGTCGAGAACCAGCGGCGCCCACCCCTGCGCCTGTTGCTCGTCACCGGTCTCATCCCACACGCGCGTGTTGATCCAGCCTGCGACGCCGCCTTCGCCGGACCACAGCGTGTTGTCGGCGTCGTGCGCGAAGTTGAGGTGAAACGTGCCGAAGCAGGTGTTCAGCGTTTTGAACGACTTCGTCTTCGGATCGTAGACGGCGAGCTGGCGGGTGCTCGTCTCGAGCGGGAAGCGCTTCGCTGACGGATGGCTCGAGCCCGCCTTGCAGAATGCCGGGTTCTGCGCGGCGCGCAGCCGGGACGTGTTCCAGACGCGCCCCTTCTGATCCATCACGTTGCTGTGCGTGATGACGCGGCTGTCCCAATAGACCTCGTTGCCCCAGTACGCCGACGGTCCGCCGCGGCGCCGCGCAACCGGACCCAGGTTCGGATCGATGGTCGGAATCGTGAGCTGCGTCGTGCGGTTCGCGATCGGATCGAGCACGCTGATGTGATCGGAGCTCAGCTCGTGCACGCCGTACACCGATCCGTTCGCGTTGACGGCGGGGTTGCGCTTGTCGCTCGCGACCGAATCGTGGAAATACTCGTTCGGGTTCGCCCAGTCCCACTGCGTGATGACGATGTTCCGCTCGATCCCCTGCGGACGGGGCGGTGCGTCGTGCGGATACTCGCCGGCGGCGATGCGATCGGTCCAGTCGGCGAGCGTCGCGAGCACGCGCGCCTTGCCGAACCGCTGGACGTAGGCATACATGTCGTCGACGCCGGAGTCGGTCCGCTTGTCCCACGCGTCAACGGAGCCGAGGCCGCGGAAGATTGGCGGAATCTCGCGCGTCGCCTTGTTCCCGAGCTGGTGGCACGGCGTGCAGGTCGTCGTCTTGATGTTCGCGATCCACTGCGCCTGGCTGCGCATCCCCTGCGCGATGCCGTTGCCGGCCGGCCCGGTGCCGGGGAACTCGCTCTTGTCCGGTATCGACAGCAGCGCGAACCAGTAGTTGGCCGGGTAGTACTGCGCCGCCGTACGCGGATCCGGCGCGACGACCGCCGTGAGGTTCAGGGCTTTCCCCGGCGTCGCTTTCACCCTCGCCGAATCGACCAGGCCGTAGCCGCGCGCCCACACGTCGTAGGTCGCCTTCGGCAGATCGGGAACGAGGTAGCGCCCTTGATCGTCAGTGACGACGATCCTGTTCATCTTCGTGGGGAGATCGGTCGTCTCGGCGATCACCCAGACGCCCGCTTCGGGTCCGCGGGCGCTGGTGACGACGCCGCCGATGTCGTCCGCGTCGATCGCGACCGGGGAGCGCACCTGGGCCGGCGCGTGCGCCATCGAGAGCGCGAGGGCAATGAGTGCCATCGGCAGCGCGCCGCGCATGATCATTTCGCTTCGGTGGCAGCCAGCAGTTCGGCCAGATGGCTCTTCCAGGCAAGCGGCAGCGAGTGCGTCTGGTGGCCGCGCGTCTGGTCGGTGATGGGAACCAGCACGAAGCGCCCGTGCTTCACGCGTGTGATCGCGCGCTCCATGATGCCCAGCTCCGGCGGGTTCACGAAGTCGTCCGCGGAGTTGATGGCGAGAAACGGCGCCGTGATCGATTCGAGCTTCGCCGAGGGATCGTAGTTGCGCGAGGCGTCATAGCGGTACGCCGTGTCGTTGGCATCGGCCGTCGCGAGCTGCGCCTTCACCTGATCCTCGATGAACGTGTCCATCGCCGCGCCCGTCGGATACTGCCTCTGCCACTGCAGCGGCGCGCTTCCCGCGATCATCGAGAGGTAGATGGCCGTCACGAGTCCGCGCGGCTGTTTCGTGTACTCGCCGTTGTCGTAGCCGGGATCGTTGCGGATGGCGTCGATGATCATCTTGCGGTAGGCGCGGTTGCGTCCCGCTACCTCGACGGGGTTGCTCGCGAGCGCGACGAACGCGTCGCTCGCCGCCGGGTACGTTTCCGCCCACATCCACGCCTGCATCGCCCCCATCGACGTGCCGAGCAGCAGGCGAAGGTGGGTCACGCCGAATTTCTCGGTCACCAGCATGCGCTGCGCGGAGACGATGTCGGCGTAGTCGTAGCGGGGAAACCTCGCGTGCAGGCCGTCGCTCGGCTTGCTCGACCGGCCGGTGCCGATCGCGTCGGGAATGATGATGAAGTGCGTGTTGCCGTCGAGCAGCTGCCCCTGCTCGAACAGCTGTCCGGCGAAGTCGGGCACGAGGAAGTTCGCGCCCGTGCCGCTCGTGCCGTGGAGCAGCAGCACCGCGTTCCGGATGACGCCGGCCTGATCGCGCCGCGGCGTGCCGATCGTCCGGTAATGCATCCGCAGCTCGGGCAGCAGCTCGCCGGTGCCGAACCTGAAATTCCTGATGATGTAGTCGCCCTCGACGGGAGCAGGATACGTAGCCGCTCGAATCACGCCCTGGGCGAGCAGCAGCGCAACCACCGCGGCAGCGCATCGGGTTTTCATCGCGCGACAGGATAACCGAAACTAACGGGATTCGCGCGCCACGCACCTCGGGCAGAGGCCGTGGGTGAAGTCGGCCTCCGATCGATTCGTGATGAAGGCCTCGAGCGGCTCCCAGACGCCTCTTTCGTTGCGGATGCTCTTGCACACGGAACAAATCCGGAGGAGCCCTTCGAGCTTGACGACGTATCGCAGCAGCTGCCGCTCGTGTTCGGACAGGCGTGAGATCCAGAGGGCCATGACGAGGATCACCGCGCCGCGCGCGACGGTCATCGTCGCCAGCAGCATCGCGTTCGTGGTCCCCTGCATCGTGAGCAGCAGATACATCAGGTGAAAGAACGGCACTGCGATCGCCAGCACGACGGCAGGCCAGCGCCCCGAGTACCAGGCGGCCAGGCTCACGGGAATCACGTAGAGGACCGGGAACTGTGAATCGGCGCCGATGAAGTAGTCGGCCGCGACCAGCGCGATGCCCACAGGCACCCACCAGCGGGCGTTGATGCGCCCCACCGGCAGCAACCACCACGGTCTCTCGAGCGTTTCGTGTTCGGTCACGCTGGAAAGTGTATCGCCTGCGCCCGTTGCTCCATTGGACGGCGCGGCGCTATGCTTTCCACTCACGCACGTGGGCACGGTCGCGACGGTCACCCTCTATCTGCCCGAACCGCTGCGGACATACGGTGGAGGCATCGCGGAGCTGCCGATGTCGGCGGGCACGGTTCAAGCCGTGCTGGACGATCTCGAGCGCACCAGGGCGGTGCTGTACCGCAACGTGTGTGATGAGACCGGCGCCGTGCGCCGGCACTTGAACATCTTTGTGAACGCGGACAACGTGCGCGATCTCGGCGGACTTCAGACGAGGCTGAAGGACGGTGACGTGATCACGATTGTTCCCGCGGTGTCAGGAGGCTGAACGTGGCGGATCGCGTGATGCTGACGATCGGTACCAAGAAAGGTGTGTTCGTCGCCGAGGCGGCGAAAGCAAGGCGCAGTTTCGCGCTGCGCGGGCCATTCGGCCCGGGCATTCCCGTGTACTCGACGCTGATCGCCACCAAGGGCACGCCGACGCTGTACGCGTCGAGCTGCAACCCGTTTTTCGGGATGAAGGTGCTGCGTTCGACCAACATGGGAAAAAGCTTCACGGAGACGAAGTCCGCGCCCGCCTTCCCGAAAGACGACGGCCGCGCGCTCATCAACATCTGGTCGATCGAGCCGGGCAACGGCAGGAAGGAGCTGTGGTGCGGCGTCGAGCCGGCGTCGCTGTTCCGGAGTCAGGATGGTGGCGACTCGTGGGAGATGGTGCCCGGCATCAGCAATCACGAGCACGCGCGCAAGTGGAATCCTGGAAACGGCGGCCTCTGCATGCACACGATCATCCGCGACGGCAATCGCGTGCATCTCGGGATCTCGACGGGCGGCCATTACCTGAGCGAGGATGGAGGCCAGACATTCAAGCCGTCGAACACGGGCGTAGGCGCCGGCTTCCAGCCGGATCCGTATCCGGAGTACGGCCAGTGCGTGCACAAGATCGCTCGCCACGATGACGCACCTGGCCGCCTGTACATGCAGAACCACGGCGGGTGGGCGGCATGGACGGGGCCCGGCGGTCCGCGGCCGGACATCGGCGTGCTTCGCAGCGACGACTACGGACATTCGTGGCGATCGATCGCGAAGGGACTGCCGTCGGACTTCGGGTTTCCGATCGTCGTGCACCCGCACGACGCGGACACCGTCTACGTGATGCCGCTCGAGCCGGCGACACGCACGTGTCCGGGCGGCGCGCCTGGCGTGTGGCGCAGCGAGAACGGCGGCGACTCATGGTCGCGGCTCGCGAAGGGGCTGCCGAAGAAAGAGAGCTACTTCACGATCCTGCGTGACGCGATGACGATCGACGACCTCAAGACGCCGGCGCTGTATTTCGGCACGACCACCGGTCAGCTCTGGATCGGCAGGGAAGGCGGCGAGAAGTTCGAATGCCTGTTCGACGCGCTGCCGCCGATTCACAACGTCAAGGTCGCGGTCGTGTAGGCGCGCTACACTGAACCTGCGAGCGCCCGTAGCTCAGTTGGATAGAGCACCGGCCTTCTAAGCCGGGGGTCCCGCGTTCGAGTCGCGGCGGGCGCGCCACATCGTATCGGTCTATTCCGGACGCACATGGGTGACGGTTCGTTTCCGGACTGAGCACCTACGAACACTTTCGCGCCGAACGGATTCTCGATCCGTGAGTCACGCTCGGTGCGGAGTCGTCGCGTGATGCGCCTAGAAGCCTTCGATGGTTACCGGTTTGGCTCCGGCATCGTGGTCGTAAGTGATTCCGTCGGGATGCTTCAGGTACCCCAGGAGACAGCCGGGAGTGCCGTCCCTCAAGACATGGCACCGCACCTTGACCTTATCGCCGACTTTGAGACCCTTGCCTTCCGATTCCAGTCTGCGAAGCCCCGCGGGACCACCGCCCTCCAGCGCCCACAGTTGCTCCTCGCCGGATGCATCCTTGCGACTAAGGTATATCCAGGAATGCGGAAACAGAGCGTGCACTTCGGTGACGACACCCTCGAAATCCGTCATCTCGTTGGCGTAGTTGCCGTGGGCATGGTGAGCCCACGCCGGCAGTACGACCGCAACCACGGCGATGACGACGATCGCCACAACGAGAGCGAGTTTCGAATGCATACGAGTTGACTTGCTCATACGGCCACCGATAACTCTGCGGCGTCGGCTGTCCGCAGCGTGATATCGAAATTCAACGCCGGCAGGTCGGGGAACGGAGACTTCGGGTCATTCTGAACAATATCCCGCACGAGGGAGGCTGTGACCCCAAAAGCCGCGTCGTCATCAATGTGCTTGTCGGTCCTCAGGTACAAAGCCGTGATCACGTCACGATAGCCTGGCGCCGTGATCCGGAAGTGCGTGTGGGCGGGGCGCATGCCCGGACGATGCTGCTGGTGCCGGACCAGAACCCACGTGGGCCCATCTTGCGGAATGGAATAGCCGAGCGGCGCAGTCGTCTTCAGGTAATACCGACCCTGCGCATCGGTGAGAAAGCGCCCGCGCAAGTCACGGTGTGAGCCGTCGTGTTGCACGTCGTACAAGCCTGTCTCGTCCGTCTGCCAGATTTCAACCGACGCATTCTGGATAGGTTTGCCCGACGTATCGGTGACGGTGCCGTAAAGCCCCACCAGGCCGCTTTTCGCGTTTGCCGCCAGTGAGTCCCCCAACTTCATCGGCGGCGAATCAGTGAGATAAAAGGGGCCGAAGATGCTCGTTCGGGTGCCACGTTCCTTCGTTCGCACATCCTCGAGGATGTTCACGACCGATTCCAACCCCAGGACCGCGGAGAGGACCATGAACTCCTGGCGCTCCGGCGTGCACTTCTGACCGACGTCCTTCAAGAACTCCATCGCCATGAAGAGCTCGGCTGGCTGCAGATCGACCTCACGGCAGATCTCGTGCAAGTGACGCACAACCGACTCCATGACCTGCTTCAGGCGCGGGTTCGGGGTTGAGGACATCTGTTCGATTACCGCATCGGTGATCGAATTTTGATCAAGTTCTTGCATTGTCGGTTCCCTCTACAGGTTGTAGGCCATGACTCGGCCGTCCGCGATGATCTGCAAACCACAAAAGCAGGGAGCGCGCGCGTCGTCTCTGACCCTTCGGTTTGAACTCCTGCGCGTCGATCGGCGCGCAAATTCCTTCGAGGAAGCCGTACCATCCGTTCAGCGTCAACTCGGCCCTCGGCACGAGGAAGAATTCGTGCGTTTGGGACACCCAGGGAGTCGTGTAGACGACAGGATCGGTGATGGTGATGACCAGTTCCATCTTGTTGGACGCGACACGACGGGACCGCTCCTGCAGCCGCATGTTCTCGCTATGGGGATAGCCAAAATGATCGAGCCAGGAGCGCCCGTCATACCCGCGCGAATCGACCACGAACTCTTCACCTTCGGCGTGCGCGCCGCCCTCCAGGGCCAGGAATCCCGTCAGCGGGTCCCTAGAACATGTACTTGATGGCGAATTGCAGGATCCGCGGATCGAGCGAATCGCGAATCTGACCGAAGGTGTTCGAGTTCAGGGACTGGGTAAACAGGTTCACTCCCCCCACACTCTGAGCCACACCCATCGACGGCCTGAAGGCATTGGTGACGTTGTAGATCTCGATCCGTGCCTCTATCTTGTTCGCGTTCGCAAGCCCGAACACCCGCGACAACGCCATGTCGAAGGACCACGTCGGTGGGGTCACCACCGAGTTACGGGCCACGTTGCCCAGTTCTCCGAGGGGGGGCAACGCAAATGCCGCAGGATTGAGCCAGTTCGTGTTCGGCTTCCCAGACTTGTCACCATAGGGATTGTCGAGCACCTGATTCGGTCGCTGATTGTTAATGCCGCTCAGGGCCCGATCGGTCCCGCTGATAACCGTCATGGGTGTGCCAGAGGCTCGCCGGTAGATGGGAGACACTCTCCAGCCCGACGCTAAGAGACGCGCGGTATTGTTCGAGAACTGAGGCGTCTCAGCCACAGCCGTCAGGTTGAACACGTGCCGACGGTCCGTGTTGCAATCACCGCGATCGGCCTTGAGGTCGTCGGGATGAGTGTACGTCTCGTTCGCATCGGGACCCTGTGACGTGAGGTCCGCATAGTCGCCAACGCAATGAGACAACGTGTAGTTCGCCTGAACGGTGACGCCGTTCGAGACACGACGCTGACCGGTGATCAGCAGCCCGTTGTAGTTCTGCGTCGCATGGTCATCGAGGACGCCGAGCGCTCCGATGTACTGTCCCTCCGCAGGGTTCTCCAGACTCAGCAGCCGGCGCTGGTTGATGTTCGATGTACTGGAGCACGGGTTGTACACCACGCCCTGAAGCGTGCACGGTCCCCCCGGGATGAAGATGCCCGGGTTCGCCGCCCGCTGCGCCCAGATGTGAGACGCCCGCGTGGCAATGTAGCTGGCCGACGCAGCGAAGTTGGAGCCGAACTGTCGCTGGAAGGTGAGGTTCCACGACGATGTGGTTGGCGTCTGCACGTCGGGCGGAATCACCTGGAAGCTCGTATACGGTACGAATCGAACATCCGGACTGACTGTCGTCGGGAACGGATTGCCGCCGGGGAAGCTGCCCCACGGATTGTCCAGCGAGACACCGTTGACCGTCATGTAATTAACCCAGGGCGCGGCGACCGAATAGTCCTCGCGCCAGAGCGCGCCCACGTAGTCGTGTTGATACGCCCACGACGCTCGCACCGATGTGCGGCCATCGCCGTTGACATCCCAGGCGAAACCGAGACGGGGGCTGAAGTTCGCCCACCGCCTGTTGATGCCTGTGTCGCCGCCCGGGAATCCCGGATCACCAAGGTACGCGATGCCGGCGGGGGCATTCCTGAAGACGGTGCTCTTCACGCCCTGCTGGAACTTCGCATAGTCGAACGTGTAGACGTGTCCGTTCGTGATTGACTGCGGAAGGTACGGCTCCCAACGCACGCCGTAGTTGAGTGTCACACGGCGCTGCACCTGCCAGACATCCCTGGCATTGAGAGCGACCTGAAACTGCCTGAGTTGGTGAATTCCTGGCGCGGCCGTCGTCAAGCCACTCATCTGGCCGGTCAGAAAGTCCGCCAGTCCGAGGCCGGTGGCCTGACCATTGAAGTTCATAAGGCCCACCGACCACCATCGACTGAACGTCTCGTGACGCCCACGCATCAGGCTCCCGCCGAAACCCAGCTGATGATCCCCGCGTACGACCGTCACGTCGTCGCTGAACTGAAAGCTGTTCCCAATCCAGTGGTCACCGCCGCCGGCGTTGCTCGTCGGCACGAAGCGCGCTCCCAAATTAAAGGCGCCTGTGATCGTCGTAGAAATGCTGTTGGGGAAGTCGCCGCAGTACATCTTGACGCCAATATCGCAGGCGGAAAACAGGTTCTCCGGGCCGGGAACTTTCGAGGTCATGCGATTGTAGGAGACGCGGAACTCGTTGACCATGTTGCTTCCGAACACCGTCGTGTGACCGAGGGCAAGAGAGTGCGTCATCGTCTCCTGTCCGGCCGTCGTCGTATTCAGCAGGTTGTCCGGCGAAAAATCGAATGGGGTGGCGATCTTGAACCCGGTCCCGACGTACCGACCAAAGAGCGATTGGTTCTTGGTCAGCTGGTAATCCATGCGACCGACGAACTGGTGCTCATCCTGGACGTTCCGGCGTCCAAACGTCACCTCGCCGCAGGGCTCGGGTCCGACCTGGTTGAGGCGGCGGAGAAGGTTCAGGGCGGCGGGGCTGTACTGGCCCGGATTGATCGTGTTACCAACGAACGGCGCCCTCAGCGCAATCGTTCGCCCCGTGTTGCAGGCCGGCGACGTAAACGCTCCCCAGTTGCCCGCGAGCACCGACGGTGTCGGAAGAAAGGCTCGGACGTCGGCCGGATTCTCGCGAAGGGCGGTCCCCTGGTATCCGGCGAAGAAGAACACCTTGCTCTGCACGATCGGTCCACCGAGGGTTGCGCCGTACTGATTGCGCTTCAGTTCGCTCTTCGAGGTCGCGAAGAATCGCTTCGCATTGAACCTGTCGTTCCGATGGAACTCGAACAGATCCCCATGGAACGAGTTGGTGCCCGACTTGGTGACAGCGTTGACCGCGGTTTCCTTGCCGTGCTGTGCGCCCAGACCGCTCGTCTCGACCTTGAACTCCTGGAGTGCGTCCGGGAACGGGATCGGCATGGTCGTCGTGTTGATGAAATTCACATGATTGGCGTTGTCCAGCGTATAGGCCACACCGAACCCGAGGCCGCCACCGACCGAAATGAACGGCGAGCCACTCATTTGTGCGCTGTTGTTGTTGCGCGTGGCACCGGTCTGCACCGCTCCACCCGCAAGGGTAATGAGGTCGGTCACCTGCCGGCCATTAAGGGGCAACTCGAGAATGCGCTGATTGTCCATGACCTGGCCGACCCCGGGATTCCGGGTTTCCACCAGGGCAGTGTTGGCCTGAACTTGGACGGTTTCCGCGACGTCGCCAAGGCCTAAGGCCACGTCAATCACCGGGCTGCTATTGACCTGCAGCTCGATGCCGGTCTGCGAGTACGACCGGAATCCGGACAACATCACGTCCAGCCGATACGGTCCGATCGGCAGATTCGGCAGCACAAACGACCCGGCTTCATTCGTCACCGTGCTCCGCATGATGCCGGTAGCCGTCTGGGTCACCGTGACATCGACACCGGGTAACACCGCGCCACTCTGGTCCTTCACGGAACCGCTGATCTGCGCCGTTGCCTGGGCCGCCACCTCGGCGGACCAGAGGAGGGACACGAGCAATCCAGCGACGATCACGCCAAGGTTTCGGGTCATTTTCCCCCTCTGCGTTTACATCCTGAAAACGTCAACATGTTCGTTTTGTCGAGGGATCTTACAGCCTTGGGACCATCTGTAAAATGAGTAATTATCGCAATGTCATGAGGAGGAGTTATGTATCCATGATTTCGGCGCTACCGGGGTAGCATGAACATTTTGGAATGTTCGATGAGCAATGTTCCCCTCCCGTCGATGGATGCGCTGGTGGCCTTCGAACGGGCCGCGCGTCATCAAAGCTTTACCGGGGCGGCCGGCGAACTGAATGTGACGCAGGGCGCCATCAGCCGACAAATCCGCGTGCTCGAGGATCGGCTGGGAGTGCTGCTATTCCAGCGCGTTCGGCGACACGTGGTGCTGACCGATTCGGGCCGCGCCTTTCTGATCGAAGTGCGTCGGCTGCTGAATAGTCTCGAGTCCGCCACATTGCGGCTGATGACCGCGGGAGAGCAGGCGAACACACTCCACCTGGCCGTGCTCCCGGCCTTCACCACACACTGGTTGATTCCGCGACTGCCCGATTTTTTCAGCAAGCATCCCACTGTCTCGATCGCTTGCAGGATCCGCCTGACCCCCTTCGATTTCGGGACCGATCCGTTCGACGCCGCATTTCACCTGGGTACGCCGACGTGGGCCGGTGGAGTAGTTCATCACCTGATGGACGAATCAGTGGTCCCGGTCTGCAGCCCGACCTTCCGATCCACGTGCGGTATTCATCGACGCGAGGATCTGATGGGGGCGCCCCTGCTGCAGGCGGCATCGCGGCCCGGGGCATGGGCCGCCTGGTTCGAACAATCGAAGCTGCCGAGGACGAATGCGTTTCAGGGTACGACCTTTGATAACTACGCCATGCTGTCAACCGCGGCGATAGCGGGGTTGGGCGTGGCGCTTCTGCCAACGTTCTTCGTCCAAAAAGAACTCAACGACGGCAAGCTGGTGCCTCTGGCACGGCCACAACGAACCAAGGAGTCGTACTTTCTGGTCGTGTCTGAAGCAAAGGCTGGATCGCCGCACGTGAGATCCTTCGTGCAGTGGATCAAAGATTCAAAGCAGGCGACCGCGTCCCAAGTGCGCAAGGGACATGGTCGCGTCGCGAACTAATCCGCGGCAGAGTAGCGACTCACGTCTTCCTACTTGTCCTGGTATTCGACCAGGTGCAAGTAGTCCTCGCGCACCGGCGAAAACACGTCCAAGTTGAGGCACACCTCGTCTCCGACCGGTTCCGCCCAGTGCATCACATCAGGAGGCACGCGGACCATGCTGCCCGGGCCACATTCAAGCACCTCGTCACCCACGTGGAATCGCACGCGACCCTGGACGATCAGCGCGAGCTGCTCGAAGGGATGGCTATGGGGGCGGGGAATGAGCCCTGGATGCAGCCAGTTCATGACGACCATTGCATGGTCGCCGCGGAAGCCGACGCGTTCGATGCCGTGACGCGGCGATTCCTTCGGCAGCTCATTCCAGTTGTAGCTCGTGCCCGGTTTCATGCTCATGCTCCAGACGTCAACGGCAGAACAGGCTTCCGCTCGGGAGCGACGAAAACATCCGTCAGTTGGCGGGACTCAAACAGCCACCGCATGTTCTGGCGAACGAAGACGTCGTTGACGTCGGCAACCAGCAGCGGCACAGCGGCATGTGGCGGTGGGCCATCTTCGGCGAACAACAGCCATATCGACTGACCTTGAGCCTTGTCGTCGCTCAGCATCGAGAAGCGCAGATTCGTACACAGGTGGCGTGCCGTCCTGAGACCGCGGGCCGCCCGTTGGCGGTACGTGTCGCGGATGGCGTCGCGCCCGACCGAACGCTTCTCGCCCCACCCGTACCAGCCGTCCTCTATGAAAAGATCGGCAATCGTCTCCGCGGGCCCGAAGTCTACCCGATACGCGAATTCATGGACGAGATCGGTGAGGGCTCTCCAGTCCTCGATGGGAACTATGGCGTCACCACGCATCGGTCAACGCCGGGGAGAATAACTGCGTCATGATCGGGGTGCAAACGATATTTTCTGGCGAGCTCACGAGATTCGATCGCGCCCGACGTGATATTTTTGCCGAGTCAGACTCCATCGCCCGAACATCCGAATCCGCCACGGACGGAACAGACTGTCTCCCGATCATAACGAACCGCATCACAAGCCCACACCAAGAGGCTCGCTGTGTTGACGTCGCTAGCCCACAGTGCGTTTTCGACCTGGCTGCTCCAATCGGATTCGATCTGGGCGTATCCGATCGTTCTCACGCTGCATACGTTCGCGATGATGGTCCTGGCCGGCGCTGCGCTCGTCATCGATCTGCGGCTGCTCGGGTTCGCTGACGAGATTCCGCTGCCGACCGTCGTTCCCCTGTTCCGCGCGCTGTGGGGTGCTTTCGCCATCAGCGCCGTCACCGGAACGATACTGTTCATTGCCACGGCGGACACGCGCGGCCGGCAGCTGCTCTTCTGGATCAAGCTCGCACTGGTCGCTCTCGGTCTGGTGACGGCGGTGATGATCCGACGCAGAAGTGTCCGCGGCGACGTGGAGGCCGTCGCGAAGAGTGACGCGGTCAAGCGGCTGGCCATCGTGTCTGTCTTCGCCTGGCTCGCCGCCATCACCGCCGGCCGATTTCTCGCGTACATACCCTGATATGCCGACCGTTGGTAACGGCGCGGATCTCGCTCACCTCCATCTGCTGCTGAATCATTTCCCGACCATTGGGACTATTCTGGTCTTCGGCGTCCTGCTCATCGGGTTGGTCCGCAGGAACGAGCACATCCAGAAGGTCGGCTTCGAGGCGATATTCCTGATCGCGCTCGCCACGCTGCCGGTCTACATCAGCGGCAACGCAGCAGCCGATGTACTGACAGGCGCCGCCGGCGTCTCCACCGACGCTATCGCCACGCACAATGACGCGGCGCTCGCGAGCCTGATCATGATGGCGATGACCGGGGCCTTTGCGTGGTTCGCGCTGTGGCGCCTGCGGCGGAACGGACGGCTGACGAACGGACTGACGTGGACGGTGCTCGTGCTCGCCGCGCTCACGATCGCGGCGGTCTCGCTGGCGGCGAACCTCGGCGGCGCAATCCGCCATCCGGAGATCCAGGGCGGCCAGTACGCGGGGCTGTTCGGCTCGGCGACCGGCGGGTCCGCCCTGATCTCGGCGGCCGGCGTCCGAAACTACGAGAGCCAGCATCCGTATGCGTGGCCGATCTCCGAGACCTTGCACTTCATCGGCATGTCGCTGATGTTCGGCGTGCTGATGATCGTCAACTTTCGGTTGGTCGGGTGGGTGCGCGGAATGTCGTTTGCCTCGGTGCATCGGCTGCTGCCGTTCGGGATGATTGGCTTCGGCATCAACTTCATGACCGGCATGTTCTTCTTCATCGCCAAGCCGGAGCAGTACATCTACAACGTGGCCTTCCACTGGAAGCTGATCCTGCTGATGCTCGCGGGCGCCACCTATCTTGTGCTGACCGTGTACGACGAGGCGTGGGCGCTGACGGCGTCGGCCGAGGCGTCGCTCGCCGGAAAACTGCTGGGCGGATCGGCGCTCGTGCTGTGGATCGGCGTGATGTACTTCGGCCGCATGCTGCCGTACATCGGCTCCTCCTTCTAATCAGCGGTCGCGACGTTCAGCCGGTCACGGCTCCGCTCGTCAGCCAAGGCCGCTCGTAATTCGACCGCAACAACCCGACGACGTGGGGGACATCGCTACTGTCACGGATGTGGTAGCGGACCCATCCTGATTCGGGCAACACGTGATGCAGTTCGGCCTCGCCAGCGGGGGTGATGCGTCAGGCGCATCAGTGCGTGATTCTGGCGCATGGATGGACATCCATCGCGAGTTCCTCAATACTTTGATCCGCTCGACTCGTTGTAAAGCTTCGACTGATATCGATCCCTTGCGATACTGAATTCGATTCTCTTATTTCCTCTCGAGGGAGGCGAAATATGGAGGAAATAGGAAGATCGCGAGGGACGGCGGAGCGCGTGACCGCCTGTTCGCAACCTGGTCGAGCGCGAGGGGGCATCCGACGGCGGATCGGGTGGATGGCACCGGCCAGCGTCGGCCATCGACGATTTTCGGAATGGAGCCCTTGAATGTCGCTCTTGGAGATCTGCCAGTGGATTGAAAGCACGCCCAGCAGCACGGCGCTCCGCGAATCCCTCGTCGTGTTTCCGCTTCTCGAAACGACGCATGTGTTGGGGCTCGCCTTCTCGGTCGGAACGATATTCTGGTTCGACCTTCGCCTGTGGGGTGTCGGGCTGCGACGCTACAGCATCTCAGAGATGTTCGGGTACGTCCGGCCGTGGATGATCGTCGGCTTTACCTTGATGATGATTACCGGGGCGGCGCTCTTTTGGTCTCACGCGGTGCAGGCCTATAACAGCTGGTACTTCCGCGCCAAGCTCATTCTGTTGGTTGTGGCTGGCGCCAACACCGCCTTGTTTCACCTGACTATCGATCGCCACCGCGCCGAGTGGGAACATCTGCCGATTCCGCCGTTGCAAGCGAGGATTTCGGGCGCGGTCTCCCTCCTCCTCTGGTTCGTCATCGTCGCGGTAGGCCGGCTGATGGCCTATACGCTCGTGTAATGGTCCCCGACGTCGTCCGGCATTTCATCGAGCGGATCGGCACGTGGGCGTATGGATTATCCATTGCCCAATGGATCCGCGGCTCGGAATGGGGGGTCCCCATTCTCTCCGTGACGCATGTGTTCGGTCTGATCCTCCTGCTCGGCTCTGTGTTCATGATCGCGTTGCGGTGCTTCGGCCTCGCGCTGCGCCGCGACCCGGTGAGCGCCGTCATCCGCGCCCTGTCTCCAGCCACCCTCGGGGGACTGTTCTTGATGACGGCCAGCGGTTCGCTGATCTTTGCGTCTGGAGCCGGCCGCTACGTCGACAGTTATCCGTTCCAGCTCAAGATGATGGCGTATTCTACGGCGGTCGTTACGCAGGGGACGGTCTACGTCATGGCGCTGCGAGACGACGATGAGAACCGACTCCTGAGTCCGCGGTGGATGACGATGGGTGGCTTGGCCTTCCTGCTCTGGCTGTCCGTCGCCACTCTCGGACGATTCATCGCCTTCTTCGAGTGACACCCAGGAATTCACAAACATGTTGTCCGATTCCGATCGCAAGCACGCCGCACAACTCCTCATCACCGCGGAAGCAGAGCGAAAGCCGGTGGTACAGCTGTCGAAGACGTGGCCCGACATCACGATTGACGATGCCTACGCGATACAAAACGAAGTCATCCAGCACAAAGTCGCTGCAGGTGCGAAAGTCATCGGCCACAAGATTGGACTGACGTCCAAGGCGATGCAGCAATCATCGCAAATCGACGAGCCGGACTACGGTCATCTCCTCGACTACATGGTGCTGCACGACGGAGCCAAGGTGCCGCACGCCAACTACTGCGTGCCTCGTGTCGAGGTGGAGCTCGCGTTCGTGCTGGGCAAGCCGTTGAAAGGCCCGGGCGTGGGATTGATCGACGTGTTGCGGGCGACGGAGTACGTGGTGCCCGCTCTCGAGTTGATCGACGCCCGCGTGCAGAATCCGCGCAAGATCTTCGACACGGTCGCGGACAATGCCGCCGCGGCGGCTATCGTCCTTGGAGGTCGCCCGGTCGGTGCCAACGATGTCGATCTGCGATGGGTTGGCGGCATCATGTATCGGAACTCCGAGATCGAGGAAACCGGACTTGCGGCAGGGGTGTTGGGACATCCGGCGATGGGCATTGCCTGGCTGGCCAACAAGGTCGGTCGATTCGGTATGGTGCTGGAGGCCGGCCACCTCATGTTGTCCGGGTCGTTCACGCGACCGGTGTGGGCCAGCAAGGGTGACACCGTCCACGGGGATTTCGGACCGCTCGGCAGCGTCGCCGTGCAATTCATTTGAGAGGCGCGGAGCGTTGCCAGTGGAGCTTCCCCTCAACACGTTCAAGCGTGCGCTGAAGGCCGGCGATCGACAGATCGGCCTGTGGTGCAGCCTTTCGAGCCATTACGCCATCGAGGTCGTGGCGGGCGCGGGCTTCGATTGGCTACTCATCGACACCGAGCATTCCCCGAACGAGCTCGACATGGTGCTGTCGCAATTGCAGGCCGTGGCGTCGTATCCCACGCATCCGGTCGTGCGGGTACCCTGGAATGACATGGTGACGATCAAGCGCTTCCTCGACATCGGCGCGCAGAGTCTGCTGATCCCGTACGTGCAGAACGAGGAGGAGGCAAGGAAGGCTGTGGCGCATACCCGTTACCCTCTTGACGGGGTGAGGGGCGTCGCTGGCTCGACTCGAGCCAGCCGATTCGGTCGCATCAAGGACTACGCGCGGCGAGCCAGCGAAGAACTGTGCGTTCTGGTTCAGGTCGAAACCCGGACCGCACTCGACCACCTCGAGGCGATCGCGGCCGTGGATGGTGTGGACGGGGTGTTTATCGGGCCGGCCGACCTCCATGCGTCGCTCGGTTATGCTGGCCAGACAGCCCACCCAGACGTGAAAGCGCTCATCGACGACGCGGTTCGCCGCATCCGAAAGTCTGGCAAGGCGCCGGGAGTGTTGACGGGCGTCGAAGCCGATGCGCGCCACTGGCTCGACCTCGGCTGTCAGTTCGTGGCGGTCGGAGTGGACACGTCGATTCTCGCGCGCGAAAGCGACAACTTGCGCGCGCGCTTTTAGGAGTCCTGTCATGGCGCAAGCGGTTGACCCTCGCCTCGAACTCGAAACCCTGGCACTGTGGACTGGAGGGAAGGCGGTTAGCGCGAGGAGATCACAGTGAATCTCAAGCAGCCGTCGCTCGGTATCGTAGCGACGACTCTCTGTTGCGTCGCGTCACTCGCGTTCATCGCGCTGTTCGACTTTCCGACCTTTGTGGGGTGGGTCTCCTACTACACGATGTGCGTCGTCATCGTGCAAGTCATGATGCTTGCGCTGTGGCGTTTGGAGTACCCGCGGTTCGCGGCGGCTCAGGCCCAGCCGTTGCGAGGCATCCTGCTGACGCTCGTCGCCTTGATCGGCGGCGCCGCCGTCTGTGCCGTGTCCTTCGTGCTGGTCGGCGGAGGGATCAGCCCGCCGGCCCCCATGCTGGTCGAGTTCACGATCGTGGGCGTCGTCATGACGTTTCTGGTGTCGATCGTGTGGGGTGGCTGGCCGTCGAACATACGGCTGAAGGGCGCGATGGGCGCCGGCATACTCCAGCTCGCGATCGGCTATCTGATAAATCTGCTGCTGTTCCGGACCTTGTTCAATTACGCCTTCATGCAGGGGGCGCCCGTCTATGTCGCCTCCTTGGATCCGCAGGGTCTCTTCAGCGCCGCACAGCTGCTGCCGTTGTACGTCACGGTTCTCGCCGCCATGTTCACGGTGATGGGGTTCGATGTGTGGCCGCTGACGAAAAATCCGCGCGTGATGCAACAGCCAGCGCTCGGCGTGGTCTGGATGCTGGCGATCCTGGCGATCGGAGGCGCGGTCTTTTATGCGGGGACGGTGATCTTCCAGATGGCTCCGATGATCTTCCTGGTCAGCGTTCCGGTGGCCTATATATTCGGCATGATCGTCGTGCTGAACATGTGCGAGAACAGCCTGTTCGCCGGGCAATCGCAGCCTGTGAAGGGCATGCTGAACATGGTCGCCGCGATTGGATTCGGTACGGCCCTCTCCTTCATCTACCGGATGCTGATGCCTTCAGTGAGCGGAGCGCTCCCATCTGGTCCACCGACCAACGCCGCCCAGCTATGGTTGGCGTCGGCATTGCTGGCCGTGACGTTTCCGGTCCTGGTTGTCTACGCGGCCTTCTTCAATTTCTGGCCGCTTCGAAAAGTTGACGCGGTCGTTTCCAAAACGCATCCTGAGCCCTCATGATTCTCATGCCGGACGCTCAGTGAGGTTTCCGATGTTTCGTGCATTGACCGTCGTTCGTGCCTTTGTATGTGCCGTGCTCTGCGCAACCGCACTCTGCCCGGTGAGCGCCCAGCAAGCCGCTCCGTCACCGCCACTGGTCATCGAAAACGTGACCGTCATCAATGTCGAGACGGGGGCGCGCTGGCCCGATCACACTGTCGTCGTCACCGGGAATCGCATCAGCGCAGTAGGCCCGGCGGCCACCATTCCACGACCGGCTGGTGCGCGCGTGGTCGACGGTCGAGGAAAGTTCTTGAGCCCGGGCCTCTGGGACACGCATGTGCACGCGCTGTTCAACGGATTTGATCGCGCGATGCCGTACTTGGCCGCCATTGGCATCACCAGCGTTCGCGACATGGCCAGCAGCTACGACGAACTGGCGGACGCGCGCAAGCCGCGTGAGGATCCCAATTTCATCGCGCCCCGGCTCGCGGTCGCGTCAGGCCCGGCGCTCGATGGTGTCCCGGCCAACTTTCCGGTGCCACCCCCGCCAGGGGTTCTGCTCATCGTCACCACACCCGAACAAGGTCGAGAAGTAGTCAAACGTCTGGCGGCGGCGCGGGTTGATTTCGTCAAGGTGCGCAACGGCCTGTCCACACCGACGTACATGGCTATCGCCGAAGAGTCGAAGCGCTGGGGTCTGTCGTTTGACGGCCACCTGCCGCCTGACGTCAATATCGTGCAGGCGTCTGATGCTGGACAGCGGGTGGTCGAACACCTGCCGGGCCTTGCTGCCATGTGCGCGGCGGACCCGAACTCCCTCCGTCAAGGCGCGACGCAGCCAATTGAGCTCAATCGTTCGCGTTGCGAGGAGACAGTTCATCATCTCGTCCGCAACGGAACGTGGATGACGCCGACGATTGGCGCACCTGGGCCGATGCCTAGCCCGGCGCGGCAGTTCAATCTGCGGATTACTCAGATAGCTTTTCAGGCCGGGGTGCCGCTGCTCGCTGGAACGGACTGGCCTGGCATCAATTTCGGGAACGGCGGCCGCACCGTACACCAGGAGTTAGCAGCGCTCGTCGAGGCGGGCCTGACGCCGCAGCAAGCGCTTCGAACAGCGACCGTGAATCCCGCAATCCTTTTCAAGATGACGGGTCAGCTTGGCAGCATCGAACCCGGCAAGCTGGCCGACCTCGTTTTGCTTGATGGTGATCCGCTGGTGGATATCACGAACACGACCAGGATTGCGGCGGTGGTCGCTGACGGTAAGCTGATTGATTCCGCCCGCCGACAGAAGATGCTCGCCGATTTCGACGCCGTGCTGAAAGCCTCGGCTGCAGCACGACCGGCACAGACGCCGGCGCCAGGCAGATAGCAACGCTCAGTTGGGCACGCGTGGCTGGAGGCGAGGCTTGTACTGCAGGTGACAGTTCCGGCATACGTCGTTGATCTCATAACCGATCGCCACGACCTGCTCGGCGTTCTGGGCTTCGGCCGCCTTCATGGCCTTCACGCTCAGATCCATGAGCTCCTGCACACGCTTTATCCAGTCACCTGAATCTCTGGCACGGCCTGGCAGCATCAACAGATTGCCGGCCTCGGCCAGAGCCAACGCGGCGTTCGTAATGGTGTTCCATCCACGGAGGTCCTGCGGCGCTTCCACCTCGACACGGAATACCGTATTCGATGTTGGCTCGACGACCGCGATCATCAACTGCTGCACGGTGGCGATCCGCTTGAATGGCGGGTTCTGCGTGGAAAGGGGAGCGTTTGCTGCAGTGGCGGGCGCTGTTACCTGCGCGTGCGTGACTGCGTCCGCTGACGCGAGTACGAGCGCGAGTACCCAGAGCCCGGTGACGATGTGTTTGATCATGTCCCGTCCTGGCGGTCGGTTCATGCAGTCTGTCAGCGGGCCCCGCCCCGTGCTCCAGCAGGCGCTTGTGGTCCACCAGGCGCTTGTGCTCCGCTGGGCTCAGGTCCTTGTCCTCCACCAGGCGCTTGTGCGCCAGGCCCCCCAATTCGTCCTTCAAGTCCAACGTTCTTTTCACCTGGCTCGACCGTGGGGCCGTTGAAGTAAACACCGTCATGGTGGGATCGGCTTCCGTCCGCTTCCTTCAGCGTAAGGGATTGTACAAACAGCCCGGGCGGCGGATAGTTCGCCGGTACGGTCTCCTCCATGAAGTAGAGGTAATTGTGGTGCATGTAGATCGTCACCCACGTCCGGGACTTGTCCTTGTTGTTAACAAGCTGCAGCTCGTTGACCTCGATGGCCTCGCCGCCCAGGTAGTTCCACATGTAATGCGTCAGCGTGACGTCGCGTTTCAGGAACTTGAACGCCGTATAGATCATCGCGCCCCGCACATCGTTCTTCCAGTAGCCGAGCCCGGAATATGACGTATTTCCCGAACAGCGCTCGTCGTCGAGACAGGACTGTGCCTTTTCGGTGAGGATCTGCTGGACCGGGTTGTAATTGACGACCGTCATGGAATACGTCCGTGGACCCGGCAGGGTCACTGTATAGACATGGCCCGGAATCTTGGCGCCGTATTCGGTTTCCCAGGTGATGGTCGTGACGACAGGTTCGCCCGGGAAATTGGCGGCGAACATATCCTCTTTGCTCCCCCACTCCTTGAACTCCTGGGCAAATGCCGGCGATATCGAGATCAACGAGAGAAGCACTCCGAACGCGATCCGTGCGGCCATGTTCATCGCTCCTGAAACACCATATGTTCGAAGTGCCGGAGATCACTCCGGGGTCGCGACGAGATGCACGCTCGCCACCCCGGGTAACTGCTACTGTGTGGGCGGCGCAGTGAGCGCGATCTCAGCCGCGTTCGGAAACACCTGCCGGCCATCGGCGAAGGTGAGCCGACCGCCGGACGCATTGTTCGATCCGTCTTTGGCGCGCGATCCCCGCACCGTGACGACGTCGCCGGCTTTCAACGTGTCCTTGGTGAATCCACGGCGCGCGAGCATTCCGGGAGGCCCACCCGAGAAGCCCCAGGTCGTAACCTTGCCGTTCTCGTCCGTCACATCGACGTAAAACCAGATGTGCGGATTCATCCATTCAACCTTCTTGACCACGCCTTTCAGCTCCACGGGCTTGGTGTTGTCAAACTGCGCCGACTCTGCGTGGTGCGCGACGAGCGCGGTGCCCATCAGCAACATGGCCACGACCGCAGTCAGAAGGCTCGCCAGTTTCCGGTTCATAAGTGCTGTCTCCGTTCCTACTGGTTGTTCGAGGATTGGCGCCCCGGCACCAGTTTATCGGCACCTGTCGGCTGCCGACCCATGGGCACTCCGTCGAAATCTTCGGCCTGTGGGGCTCCGCGGTTGCCGCCCAGGCTCTGAAGGACCTCTTCGCCTTTCTCGTTCTCGATTCGCATGACGATTCCGCTCGTGCCGCCCGCACGCGCGGTGCCGAGATACAGCTTCACGCGGGTACCGTACTTGAGCGCCTCCTCGCTTCGGCCGCGTGTCCATCCTGCCCGCGAGAGCGGAGCCGGAGCCTGCAGCAACTCGGCGATCCAGTGCTCCACCTGTCCGTCCTTCGTCGTCCGGTCGAATTTCATCGTCGGATGCGGGTTCTTGAAGGTGAACTCCGTGACCGTCGCCCATGTGGTCCACAGATGCGCCGTGTCGTAGGAAATCGAGCTGCCATGATGCGCGGCGGCCATGGCGGGGGCCAGCAGGAGCATCAATGCGGCGAGTCGTCGCGCGTTCATCATCTTCATTCCTCTATTTATTCAGCCCAGCCGCATGGTCGCGGAATTCGTTGAAATGTGCCTCGTCGGAGGGGATGCAACGATGCTCGAATAACCCTCCCCAGCCGCCGACCGCCGTCTTCTCCTTCGGAACCAGGGTCCAGGTCTTCACCGTGCTCGTCCACGGCCGGGTGTAATTCACCGGATCGGTCAACGTCAGCTGAACTCGCAGCCGGTTCGGGCTCGGACGCTCCCAGCGTTCGACGAGGACCGCACTCTCGCTGATCGGAAAACCGTACATGTCGACCCATTGCCGGTCGTCGAACCCCGTGGAGGTGACCACGAGCGTGTCCCCGTCCCATCGTCCGACCGAGTAGCCGTTGACGCGCGGCAGCAGATCGCCGGGCTTGGGAAGCGATCGGCCGTCCAGCCAGATATCGCGGTGTTCGGAGTACCACTCGAAGTTATGGGTGATGCGGTCGTTCGCCTGCGAATGGACCATTTCCATGTCGGAGTCAGGCCCGCCCATGACGATCGAGCGCGCAAGCCCCATCATCTCGCAACGCGCCTCCGGGTCGTTGCTGTACGCTGGCAACCCGGCCCGTTTGTACGCCGGATCCAAGTTCGGAATCTTCTTCGCCTCCTCGCTATCCGGCTCGAAGCCGCGCCCGTGCTTGGTCAACTGCAGCTTTTGTTCACCCTCAGGCGTTCGCGGAGGCACGTCACCGAAGTAGCCATACCCCGGTATCCGAATTGGATTCTGTTCGGCGCACTCAGGGCAGGCCGGGAGGCCGAACGCGCCCGGGTTATGGGTCCACATCCCATTGAAATCCCGTTTGTTGTACGGACGCGTGTCCTTGTCCGAAGGCCCGGCCGCCGGAGCCCCGCCGCGCCCCCCTCGACCCTGGCCCGCCGCCCCGCCTTGTTGCGCCGCTCGGCCCTGCGCGGCTGTCGAGTTCGACAACATCAACGGTGCTGTCAACGTCAACACCGCCACCGTAACGATGTGCGAAACGGATCGCCATCGACAACTGCTCTTCGCCATGATTGTTCCTTCCGCTGACTGACTATACGCTCACGGCTTCTGCGCTTCGTTCGTTGTGCACTGGCCGCCGGCGCACCGGTCGTTCTCATTGCACACGTATTCGAGCAATTCCCAGGTCGGATGCAGCACCATGTAAAGCTGTTCCGTCCATGGTCTGGTCCAGATCTTCGGATCGTCGACCGTGATTTCGTACGACACCACTCGAGGCGCCACCCACTTCAGGCGTTCGATCTCGTGCATGGCGTCGCTGTGCCAGAGCGAGCCGTTCGGATGCGGGTTGTCGAGCCACCATTCCTTCAAGCCAACGGTGTCGATGACGAGTGTGTCACCCTCCCAGCGCCCGACCGAATGCCCGCCCCATGTGGGCTCGAGATCCTTCGGGTGCGGCCGCCCGTCGAGGGGAATGACGCGCGAAAAGTTGTTCATGAACTCATGTCGAATCACGAGGGTGTTCGGCGCCTGAATCCACTGCTGCGCGTACGGAGAGAAGACCTGCGAGCTCAATCCATAGGGCAGGCAGAGCGAAATCGGATCATCAATCTTGGGGTCGCCGGTCGTCGGCCGGAACAGAATCTTGTCGCCACCCGGCACCATCGGCGGCATCACTTTCGAACTGAATCCCCGGATGAGTGGCGTATCGGTGTCGTTGGGGCCGACCTGATGGGTAAAGCCCGGGCCGGCATAGACCCCGGTGAAGTCCGGTTTGCCGTCGCGCGTGCGTGGCATCTTCCAGTTCGCCGGTGGTGGAGTGAGGATGCTCGGCGTGCGGAGATTACGACATCCCCCGCCCTGAACAAACGGCCGACACACCTCGTATTCAGCCGAAGGGCGCAGGACTTGCCCCTGTCCGAACCCCGGCATCACTCCGACCCCAAACACACCGGTCAGCATGACGCCGACCGACAGCCAGAACGATATGAGGCATCTCTTCATCACGTTTCAACCCTCTGTTCTGTTGCCGTGTGGGACTCGACTCAGCGACAGCGTTATGGTCTGGCCGGGGCGGGAGCGCCACCACCAATACCCACGTCCAACGCATTCGCAAACACCTGGCGGCCATCGGCGAATGTGATCCGCCCGCCGGACGCGTTAGTCGATCCGTCCTTGGCGCGGGATCCGCGTACCGTCACCACGTCACCCGGCTTCATGGTGTCCTTGGTGAATCCCCGCCGTGCGAGCATTCCTGGCGGGAGTCCTGAGAAGCCCCAGGTCGTTACCTTCCCTGTCTCATCCTTCACATCGACGTAGAACCAGATGTGCGGGTTCGCCCACTCCACCTTCTTCACGACGCCAGTCACCTCGACGGGCCTGGTCGGGTCGAACTGGGCCGATTCCGCGTGGTGCGCGACAACCGACGCGCCGGTGACCGTCAATGCCGCTGCTATCACCAGCGCGCTTGTCAGTCTTTCGTTCATGTGCAACTCCTTCGTGTGCCGTAGCCGCCCCAAGTGATCTGCCAGTGAACATTGCGTTGGGATGGTCAGCGGGCCACTCACGTTGTTTCGGAGCAGGAAATGGTACTCACCGCGGGTTCCCGGGCCACAAGTGATATTAAGTGTCGAATTCATTCCCGTCGTTCATGGATCCCGGGTTCACAAGGCGGTCCGAGGCCGTGGCGTACGCCGGAACGTACTAGATTGACATTATCGTGTCAATATCGTTCCATGATGACAGATGGACAGCACAACGCGAACGCCAGCCGGTGAAGCCCTCACGCGACTTCTCCTCGACCTGTTCCGCGTCAACTCTCTTCTCGCGACCGCCGGCGATCGCCTGGTCGCGCAGCTTGGGCTGACCAGTGCCCGTTGGCAGATCCTGGGTGAAATCTCCCGCGCCGAACGGCCACTACCAGTTGCCTGGCTCGCTCGCAACCTCGGTGCGAACCGTCAGAACGTCCAACGCATCATCAACGACTTGTGTAGGGAAGGATTTGTCAAATTCGAGCCCAACCCGCATCACCGTCGGGCGCAGCTTGTGTTGCTGACCGAGAGGGGACGTCAGACGTTGGACGCGGCCAGGCGACTGCAAGCGCCGTGGGTCAACGGTCTCTCCAGCGCGCTCCCGCTCAAGGACATAGAAAGAACGCACCGGATCATCGCGGCACTACGCGAAACCCTGGAGGGGAGCGGCGAAGCCGAAGAGCGAGTCTCGCGTCCCGGTGCGCGGGAAGGAACGAAGGCCACTGCGTAGTCGCTCTACTTGGCCGATTTCGTCCGCAATTCCGCCTTCAGCTTCTCAGCGTCTTCCTTGAGCAGCCAGCGTTGCTGGACCAGCTTGTCAACACCGGCAAGCATTTTCGCCTCGTACTTCGCGGCGCCGCCGTACAACGCCTCCATCTTCCGGTAGCTGAAGGGAACCCAATAGCCGATCTGGTTGCAGGCTCCCGCACCTGTCATCTGCTCGACGAATGTGGCAGCCGGCGCATCGACGTACGGACTGCGAATGCCCCCGAGCGCATTCCCGTGGGCGTCGGTTGCGACAGCGGCGTCGGGAGTTCCAGTGTTCTTGATCGCGATGCGATCCCCGCGCGGCGGTGCGACCCCGTTTCTGACCCACTGGTCGAGATTGAACAGCATCGCACTGAAGAAATAGTTTTCTGGGAAGTAGTCCGGCAGGGGCTCCTGCGGCTCACAGGTGTATTCAAACGGCCATATCCCTCCGGTCGCTGCGGCGCCGACAGCCTCTCGGTCCTTGAGCGGTGCGAGGTTGAGGAACGTCCACTTGTCCAGGTGGCTGGCCCCGGGCACCTCATACAGCCGGTACTGATCTCCCGGCGCGTCGCTGTCCTCGCGGCGAATGGGAACGAAGCGCGCCACGTAGTTCTGCGACAGCAGGAAGATCACCGGCACGCCGATGTTCTTGAACGCCCTGCGGGGATCGTCAGGCGCTATGCGCTGGCCGCACCCATTGACGGCTCCGATACCGGCGCCCTCCTTGATCAGGAAACCGTCATAAACCGGCTTCCCGTTCGGTAGGGTGGCGAGTTTGGCAAACGCTCTCGCATAGGTGTGCGCCTCGCTCGCGGTGTGATCGGTTGCGAAGATGTACCGCACGTTAAATCCGGCCAACGGTTTCGACGGGACGTTGCTCTTCAGCAGCGCCCCAACCTGACTGATGATGTCCCAGTGCACGCTGTCGTCAGCCGGCGGAAAGAATTGAGCCGGCCGCCGGGGGTTCGCGCCTCCGTCACCACCGCCTCGGCCGCCGCCGCCCCGTCCGCCGCCGCCGCCCCGAGCACCGGCTTGCTCACCGCAGATCCCTGGCACGGGCGCGGGAAACGCGAGGCTGGCATAGCGCGTCGAGTTGAACACCTTCAACGCACCAATCGTGTTGCTGCTCACCGTAATCCCGACGTAGGCATCGCCGTGGGACATGACGTAGTTCCCCGCGAATCCCCACATCAGATTGTTATCGGCGCCCATCGCGGAATGCAGTATTTCGGTGAGCACGGTCCCGCTGAAGCGGCTCGGATCCGATGGCCGGCGCAGCAGAATCCGCGTCGTGTAGGGGCGATCGGCCGCCTTGATCGTCACGGTGCCATCGGCCGCCCAGTCGTACACGTTGCCCGTACCGCTGACGAAGAACTCCTCTTCCACATAGCCGTGCGCGGCGAGGTCGACCGGGGTTTGAAGTTTCGCCGCCTCGAGGAATGGACGTGAGTCGGCGGTAACCGGAATCGGACCGGTGACGCTCGGAATCGGAGTGACTCTCGGGGTGACTTTGTTCGCAGGCGTGTCTTGCGCAAAACCGGCCCGCGCGCATAGCAGGACAACCAGCATTAACGTCCAGAGAGAAAACTGCCGAGGCCCCGATTGCATAAATTCCTCTGGTGACGATGCCTTGCTGAATGTCTGTTCGGTGTACGGCAAGCTGAGCGGCCCGTGCCTCTTTGATTACTTCAGCGCAA
>Ga0114129_10002296_pt1 | contig 26499 bp, 16 predicted proteins | sample RhiMetdeltSRZDD1_FD_80071 | JGI IMG/M metagenome (GOLD analysis project Ga0114129, IMG submission 80071) | Populus rhizosphere microbial communities from Tennessee, USA - Rhizosphere MetaG P. deltoides SRZDD1 (version 2) (version 2) | ecosystem: Host-associated > Plants > Roots > Rhizosphere >...
GGTTTCTATCAAAAAATTAAACATCGGGACCGTTACCGATCGCAATGGTAAATTTCAGTTCACAGTGCCCGATGGCACCTGGGAGCTGGAAATATCTTCGGTAGGATACCAGCCCGTTACAACAATCATAACAATAGGCGAATCGGCTGTGCCCGCCATGAATGTTACTATGAAATTAGCCGCTACCGGTTTGGCCGATGTGGTAGTAGTGGGCTATGGTACGCAACGAAAAAGAGATGTAACAGGGACCATCAGCCGCGTTAAAGGCGAAGATTTTCAAAACCTGCCGGTTACCAATGCAGCCCAGGCATTACAGGGCCGTGCTTCGGGTGTTGATATTGTAAGCGGAGATGGCGCCCCCAACAGCACACCCGCCATTCGTATTCGTGGTACCGGTACCCTCAACAGCGCCGACCCGCTGGTGGTAATTGATGGTGTACCGGCCGGCAGCCTTACCGATGTAAATCCCAACGACATTGCATCCATTGAAGTGCTGAAAGATGCCTCTTCATCGGCCATTTATGGTACCAGGGCCGCCAATGGCGTAATACTCGTTACCACTAAAAAAGGAAATTACGAAGAGAAATTAAAGACCAATATAAACGCTTATACCGGTCAGTCGAAAGTATTAAAGAAACTCGACCTCCTAACAGCGCCCGACCTGGTAACATTAAAGAAAGAAGAATTTACCAACGATGGCTCACCTATACCCGCCATCTGGAACGATCCCTATTATGCCGTTCAGCGTACCAACTGGCAGGATGCCTTGTTTGGTACCGGCAAAGTGAATAATGTAGATGCATCGTTGAGAGGAGGTAATAAAAACTCGAACTTTAGTTTATCGGGCAATTACTACGATAACAAAGGGATGATACAAAACTCTTTCTTTCGCCGTTACAGCGCTCGCTTTAATTCAGAGCATAAGATCGGCGGTCGTATTAAAGTAGGTGAAAACTTTTTGTATTCATCAACCAACGATGCCGGTCCCAATACACGTTCGGCACAGGACGGTCTTGTATGGAGCGCCCTTCGTTTTAACCCGGCTATTCCCGTTAAAAAAGACGATGGCACCTGGGGCAGCTCAAAGGCCGATAACGAACTGGGCGACATTAATAACCCGGTGTTCACAGCCGCCAACATCGACCAGTCGAACAGAAATTCACGCGTGTTGGCCAATGCCTACGCTGAAATAGAAATATTAAAGAACCTGAAGTTCAGGGTGAATTACGGCTTCGACCAAACGCTGAACAACTATTATAATTTTTCCATTGCCACTCCCGATCAAACAAGGGTAAACTCACTGGCCATATTAACGCAATCATCTTCGAAAAGAACTTCTTTACTGGAAGAATATTACCTTACCTGGGACGGAAAGTTTGGCAAAGACCATACTCTTAACGTAATAGGTGGTTATTCGTCGCAGAACCTGAAAAGCAACTGGTTCACGGCCGAACGCCGGGGGTACGACGATGCCAACGGCGATCAGCGGGTATTAAATAGCGGTAGCAGCGGTAACCAGTTTTCGAGCGGCAATAACAATCCCGACGAAGGGCTGGTTTCTTATTTCGCAAGAGCCAACTATGGTTTTAAAGGAAAGTACCTGTTAACGGCCACCATGCGCGCCGATGGATCGAGCAAATTTCCAAAGGGTAAACAATGGGGCTACTTCCCAGCCTTCTCGGCCGGCTGGCGCATTTCGGATGAAAACTTCTTCAAAGACAATGTTTCAGTCATCAATTCATTAAAGATCACCGGAGGCTGGGGTCAGTTGGGTAACCAAAATGTTCCCGCTTATCAATACCTCGGTATTATAACACGCGGCGGCGGGGGTACCATTTATGCGTTTGGTACAGGCACCAACGTAGTCGACGGTGCATTTATTACCAGCCTTGGCAATCCTGATATTACCTGGGAACGGGCTGAAATGACGAATATCAGTCTTGAATTTGGTGCTTTAAACAATAAGTTAACCGGTACCGTTACCTGGTTCAACAAAAACACCAAAGACATGCTGATCCCCTACCCGCTGGTTGAAACCTATGGCGCCGGAAGCGGCTACATACCCGGCGGTGTAGTGATCGTTCCCAACCAAAACATCGGCACCTTAAATAACAAAGGTGTTGAAGTAGAATTGGGTTACCAGGATAAAGTAGGTGAAGTGGGTTACTCTGTTAGTGTAAATGCAGCCTTCATTAAAAATAAAGTGACCAAACTATATGGTAATAACAAAGACTATATAGGCGCTGCTTTTTACGGACGTGAGTCGCTCGAAACTTCGCGTACTTACGAAGGGCAACCCCTTGCTTCTTTCTACGGATTTAAAACCGGCGGTTTGTATCAGAACCAGAGCGACATTGATAAAGATCCCAATATTACCAACGATCCCAACAAGGCGAATATTAAACCCGGTGATGTAAGGTTCGTTGATCAGAACGGCGATGGGGTTATTGACGATAAAGACCGCGTGAACCTCGGCGATCCCAATCCACGTGCTACCTATGGCATCAACGGCAGCGCCTGGTACAAAGGTTTTGATCTCAGCTTTTCTTTTTCGGGTGTAATGGGTGTTGACCTCTACAATGCCGATCGCATGGCCGGTTTGGATGCCACACAGGTATTTAACATGTACAACGACGCATTAGGCCGCTGGCATGGCGAAGGTACCAGCAACAGCATTCCACGCTTAAGCCGCACCAATTCCAACTTAAACTACCGGTCGAGCGATTTATGGATCGAAAAAGGAAATTATCTGGCCCTGAAAAACATTTCATTAGGATACACTTTTCGTAAACTAAAAATAGCCGACGCATCATTGCCCGACACCAGGGTGTATGTAAGTTGCTACAACGTATTCATACTTACTCCGTACAGCGGTTATACACCCGAGTTGGGTTATACCGATGGCAACAGACAAAGAGGGGTTGATGTGGCGCAATACCCGCCTTCGAGAACACTGATGATAGGCGCCTCTTTTAATTTTTAGTTTTAAAACAACAGAATTATGAAACTTAATCTGGTATATATATTTTTTACAGGCTGCATACTATTTATTCTGGTAGCAGGATGTATAAAACACCCGTTGGACAGCGAACCCACCGGCTCTTATACAACAGCCAACTACTGGCGTAATCAAAACGATGTAATTGCCGGCGTTAATGGTATATACAACGTGCTTACCCAGGAAGAAGGTGTAGGCCATAACAATTACGCATTCGACGATGCAGGCGACGATATTTCGGTTGACGGCGACCACCCCGATTTTTGGGAAATAGAACGGTTCACCGCAACGCCTACTACTTATCAGCTGCGTCCTACCTGGTCATGGTCGTACGAACAGATCGCCCGCGCCAACAATGCCATCATATATATTCCCAAAGTGCCCACGATGGACGAAGCCATTCGCAACCGGTCGCTGGGCGAAGCCTACTTTTTACGCGCTTACGGGTATTATATACTGAACCAGATCTTTGGCAGTGTGCCCTTGATACTGGAAGACAATGTTGCAACCGGTAACTACAACGTGCCCAGAGACAGCATTACCAAAGTGCGTGCACAAATTGAATCAGATCTGATAAAAGCAGCCGATCTGTTGCCCGAAACATACGGCGATGAAGATAAAGGACGCGTGCATAAAGGTGCAGCCTGGGGCATGCTTTGCAAGCTGTACATGATGCAGGACAATGTTGACAAGGCCATTGAATACGGATCAAAAGTGATCAGCAATTCAAATTACGCACTGGCCGCCAGTTACCGCGATAACTTTACGCTCGGAAGCCAGGAAAGCAATTCGGAAATTCTTTTTGCCGTATGGAATAAAAATAATTTCAACAACGCACCTATTAATATTTATTTCACACCACGTGCATGGAATGGATGGGGTTTTCATCATCCCACACAGAACTTTGCCGATGAGTTTGAAAAAGCCGATTCAATTCGTAAAAAAACCACGTTGCTTGAAGTGGGTGATTCAATTCCCAATCAAACCACACTGATCGAAATAACCGACAAAGATGCCTACCAGATGTTTACCGGTAAAATAGGTCAGGTAACAGGAAGAATGTTGCCGAGCAATTCACTCACTACCGGGTATAATCTTAGAAAATATACGGCCTATAATCCCGATGGTTCGGGTAGTTTGGATGGCGACTTAAAACAGCCCCTGTTACGTACTGCCGATATTTATTTATTGGTGGCCGAAGCTAAGATCAGAAAGAGTGGCGCCGGCGCCGGTGATGCCGAAATAAATGTAGTTAGAAAAAGAGCAGGACTTGCCACCGTAACCGGTGCAGGTATAAAACAACTGATACATGAACGGCGTGTTGAACTGGGTGGTGAAAATGTACGCTTTCAGGACCTGTTGCGCTGGGATAAAGCAAAGCTGATAAACCTGGATACCATTTTCAACAAACCCAAAAAAGCTTCGCCGTTGCAACCGTATAATGGAGCAGTAGTGGTTCCGGCGCGTGTGTTTCAACGGCCAAAGAATTATTATGTGCCCATTCCGCAGGTTGTGATCGATGAAAGCAAGGGCATTATAACACAGAATTCGAATTATTAAGTTCGCCCTGAGCGAAGCCTGCCCGACTGTCGGCGGGTCGAAGGGTGCCTTTATGCCTTTTTATATTCTTGTTAGGTTTTAACAAGTGTTAGTTCGTCGTTTGGTTTTGCGTTTTTTTAGCTTGATTTGTTCCGGTCCGGTAATCCGGATCGGAACTTTTTTTCACATTGAAATGTTTTTGTATATTGCTTATCCCACTATCAACATCAACCATTCACCATTGAACATCGACCTGATAAACTCAAAGTAAGTTATGTTACCTCTGAACATGATGATATTCGAAACAGTTTTGTTTCGTACCACTTTGGAGTTTTATTATGGAACCTTGAACAATCCCTAAATCACGCAATGATGGGGCCTGTAAAACTTCTCTTAACCGCTGTTCGGTGAATATCCGGATAGCGGTTCTTTTTTGCCGTACACACATAAATAAAAAAGGGTAGCTCAAAAGAAATACCCCATTTGTAAATTTTATAGTTGCTGCTATTGTTTAATCAGCCTCACCTGCTTATTCATTGAACTGCCTTTTATAACAAGATAATAAACTCCCCGTGGCAAACCACTCATATCAATTGATAATGATGTACTGCCTGGGCTCAAATTCCATTGCTGTGATTTTATTATTCTTCCTGCATTATTAAATAAGCGCGCCTGTACCTGTTGTGGTTTATCAACAGTTATGGTGAAATTGGCTTTATAATTAACCGGATTCTGGTAATGAAGTTCTATGCCCACAGATTTTTCAACGGATAAAGCTATAATACGCGAGTTAGTAGAGTTGCCGTCAATATCCGTTTGCCTCAGACGGTAGTATACAACATCCGTTTGCAGAGCAGTTATACCATTGTCGGTAAAATTGTATTGATGAGCGCCTGCGGTATTCATGGCAGCCACTGTACCAACATTGCTATACTTACGGCCATCAACACTTCTTTCTACAATAAACTCTTTTGTATTTTCTTCATTATCTGTTTTCCAGGTAAGTAGCGCATTGTTTTTCAGCAACTGACCTGTAAATTCTACGAAATGCAACGGAAGTGTAGATTCAATGATGGTTTTGGCGAAAGCATCACCGCTGCTGTAAACAACTATAACATTACCATTTGAACCAATTGCGATAGAGGGACTTTCAGCCCGTCCTGCCGAAAAAGCCGCAGCGCCTACATTTACCCAGTTGGTACCATCGAATTTTTTTACAGTTGCTTTAGCATTATTGATTCCATCACCATAGGCTACATAAGGCGTACCACTGGCATTGAAGGCTAAGGAAATCTCGTAGGCTTCGGTTGTTGAAACAGTACCTACATCTACCCACGTATTGCCATCAAACTTTTTTACAACTGGTAAAAGATAGTTTCCTGTTGCATTGCCGTATGCTACATACGGGGTGTTGTTGCCATCAAAAGCTATATTAATATCTTTCGCACTTCCTGCTGAAAAACCTTCTGTACCCACAGTTATCCAACTGTTGCCATCAAATTTTTTTACGCTTAATTTGTAACCATTAGCCCTATCCTGGTACGCTACATACGGCGTACCATCGCTATGAATGGCAATATCCGGGTAACGAATCCCTGCGGCCGAAAAACCATCCTGGCCAACCGTTACCCAACCTGTTCCATCGAATTTCTTTACCATCACTTTACTATTATTGCCGGCATCCTCGCATACCACATAAGCAGTATTGTTGCCGTCAATAGCTATATGTGGACTATAAGCTATTCCAACCGAAAAACCGGGTGTGCCTACAAAATCCCAGGTGTTGCCATTAAATTTTTGTACGGTGGCTTTATTGGTATTTGCCCCATCCCTGTACACAACATAAGGAGCGCCTGTTGCGTCAATAGCCATAGAAGGAGTTGATGCTTCCGCTGGTGTAAAACCTTCTGTACCCACAGTTACCCAACTATTACCATCGAATTTCTTTACGGTTAACTTGTCATTACTCAAATCGTCGTAAACTACATACGGCGTGTTGTTACCATCCAGGTTTATGGATGTATTCTCAACGGCCCATGTCGAAAATCCTGTTGTTCCCAGCGTGGCCCAGTCACTGCCATCAAATTTTTTTACAATTGCCTTATTATGCAGGGCCGATTCGGTATACGCTATATAGGGTGTACCATTCAAATCTGCTGTAAGGGCCAGGTTATTAATTTTACCTGAAGCCGTGCCTACATCTATCCAGTTGCCGGCGCTAATTTTTTTTACAACCGCAGTATAATTATTTGGATCCTGGTATGCAACATAAGGCGTATTAGTTGCACCAACAGCCAAACAAAGGTGATCGGCATAGTCAACCGAAAAGCCGGCTGTACCCTGGGTTATCCAGAGGCTGCCATTAAATCTTTTTACATTGGCTTTACCGTTTTCATCCTGGTATGCAACATAAGGAGCATTGTTTACCGGGGAAATTGATATAGAAATATTAGAAGTTGTTCCTGATGAAAAACCGGCGGTACCCACCGTTACCCATGTACCATTAAATTTTTTAACTGTAATTTTTTGAGCAGTGCCCGGATCCTGGTACGCTACATACGGCGCATTAGCGCCATCAATGGCTAAAGCAATGTCGTACACATCACCTGCTGCAAAGCCTGGTGTTCCTACATTCGTCCAGGCGCTGCCATCGAATTTTTTAACAGTTATCAGGTTACTATTGTCTGCATCCGCATACAGTACATATGGCGTATTAGTGCCATCAATGGCTATACTCATATCCCTACCCACTACTGGTGAAAATAATGCCGATCCCACATTCTCCCAGGTGCTTCCGTTGAATTTTTTCACGGTTGCTTTGGAGGAGCTTTGTTCCATATAAAATGCATACGGCGCATTATTGCCGTCAATGGCTAAGTAAGGAACTTGAACCTGGCCAGTTGAAAAAGCAGGTGCGCCAACATACGTCCAGGTGTCACTTTCATATTTTCTTACAGATAACCTGTAATCATTGATCGCATCGGCAAACGCTATATAAGGAACGCCGTTACTGCCGACCACTATAGATTGAAAATCCGCATCGGCAAACGATGCCTGGTTCGTATCATTCGGCCCTAACGGTTGCCAACTTTGCGCATATACATTAAATGAAAATGAAATGCATACGAGAATGCATAGGAGGTAAACTTTCTTCATAAGGAGGTTAATTAATTTCGGAAGCAAAGAAAGCAAAAGAAAAAGGAAGAAGAAAGCCGGACGGCAGTAATATTTAGTCACGATAACCATGCGGGTATGATTAACCGTAGAAAAAGAAAACAACCAGTTATCTATATGCTAAAATAATTCTTACGCTAATTCAATGATGTTACGCTAAACTACTCCCGGCTGAGCGGAACTTACTACTTATTACTTACCACTTACAACTTATTACTTATTACTTACCACTCCCAGCAGCACCTTCCACACATTTTCTGCAACAATTTTATGTCCTTCAGGATTTGGGTGTATACCATCGCCCTGGTTCAGCGATGCAATACCGCCTACATGCTCCAGTAAAAATGGTATAAGCGTAATATTATTTTTTGCAGCCAGTTGCTGAAATACTTCGCGGAAGGCAGTGGTATATTTTCTACCCATATTCGGCGGAATTTGCATACCTGCTAAAATTATAGTGGCATCCGGGTATTTCCCCTTCACCTTATCAATGATCGCCTGCAGGTTTTTTGCTGTTTCTGAAATAGGAATGCCGCGTAGGCCGTCGTTACCACCCAGTTCAAGCACAAATACAGTCACCGGCTGGCGAAGGATCCAGTCGATCCTGCTTCTGCCACCGGCCGTGGTTTCGCCGCTTAAACCGGCGTTGATAACTTTATACGGCAGTTGTAGTGAATCTATTTTTGTTTGAACGATCGCCGGAAATGCTTCCGATGGGTCTACGCCATATCCTGCAGTTAGACTATTTCCGTAAAACACAATTGTTTTTGCTTTCTCCTTTTCAGGCGAGGTAGCGGTTTTTTCTCTTTTCTGTTCGGCGGGCGCTGGTTTTTCTGAATTATTTGCACAACCGGCCAGGAAGGCAATTACCAGTAACCAGCCCCATACATTTATAATCATATTGTAATTACCCCTTAATTGTGCCATCCTTATCCTGTTTTTCGTGCGTCTAACAAAATAACATTAATTTAAGCAACTTTATTACCACAAATATGTAATAAAAGTCGTGAATGGTGAATGGTCAATGGTGAATAAAACCGCTTTTGCCAGCAACCCTATTGTCCGTAACTTGTTTATCATTGCCCTTTACCATTGACTATTGACTATTGACCACTGACCATTCACATATGGATACAATTCTGAACGTACAAAACGTAAGTAAAACCTACCAGGGCGCCGGTCAAACATTAACTGTGCTCGATAACGTTAATTTTTCTGTTGAAGCCGGTTCTACCGTTTCAATTGTTGGGCCATCAGGCAGCGGCAAAACCACATTGCTGGGTTTGTGCGCCGGGCTCGATCGCGCCACGAATGGTTCGGTTGAATTAAATAATATACGGCTCGATCAACTGAGCGAAGACGAGCGGGCACAGGTTCGCAACCGCTATGTTGGTTTTATTTTTCAAAACTTTCAGTTGCTGCCTACTTTAACCGCACTGGAAAATGTAATGGTACCGCTCGAATTGCGGGGCGAAAAAAATGTGCGCGCCCGTTCGGTGACCTTGTTAGATAAGGTAGGGCTCAATAATCGCCTGCATCATTATCCGGCGCAGTTATCGGGTGGCGAACAGCAGCGCGTATCCCTGGCACGTGCGTTCGCAAACAATCCACGTATTTTATTTGCCGATGAACCAACCGGCAACCTCGATGTTGAAACCAGCGATAAGGTCATAAAGTTATTATTCGAACTGAACCAGGAAGCAGGCACCACTTTAATTATAGTAACCCATAACCTGGAGCTGGCTTCACAAACCAAACGCATTATTAAGATTAAAGGAGGACATGTAGTAGCAGATGAGAATCAGAAATAAAACGAATGGACAGAGAAAGATTTAAATATAAGAGGCATCTCCGTTTTGGCTGGCTGTTACGAATGGCCTGGCGCGATAGCCGGCGTAACCGGTCGCGACTGTTTTTATTTGTTTCGTCGATTGTACTGGGCATTGCCGCGCTGGTAGCTATTTTTTCTTTGGGTGATAATGTGCGCAGTGATATCGACCGGCAGGCAAAAACACTCGTAGGCGCCGACCTGGTCATCGAAAGCAATAAAAGAGTAAGTTCCCGCATTCGCCCCCTGCTCGATTCACTGGGTGATGAGCGTTCGGTTGAACGCACGTTTGCCTCCATGATCTATTTTACCAAAAACGATGGAACCAGGCTGGTGCAGGTACGTGCGCTCGAAGGCGATTATCCTTATTACGGCACTATTGAAACTGCTCCCCTTCGGGCAGCCCGAACATTTCGCAAAGAACGGCAGGCGCTGGTAGATAAAACGCTGATGCTGCAGTACAATGCCAAAGTAGGCGACTCCATTCAAATAGGCGATGTAACCTTTGCCATTGCCGGTGTAATTACCAAAGCGCCCGGTCGCACAGGTTTATCTACCACTGTTGCTCCTCCTGTGTATATTCCGCTGAAATACCTCGATTCAACCGGACTTATTCAACGCGGCAGCCGTATTGCCACCACCTATTATTACAAATACTACCAGCCGGAAGCAATTGATAAGGTGATTTCGGATATTGAACCCCGTTTAGACAAAGAAGGGCTTGATTATGATACCGTAGAAGAACGGAAAAGAAATACCGGGCGCGCTTTTGAGGACTTTAACCAGTTTTTAACCCTCATCAGCTTTATTGCGCTGTTGCTGGGCTGTATAGGCGTAGCCAGCGCCATTCACATTTATATACGCGAAAAAATTGCATCCATCGCCATCCTGCGTTGTTTGGGCGTAAACTCATCGCAGGCATTTTTGATCTATTTAATTCAAATTACCAGTATTGGTCTTATAGGATCTGTGCTGGGCGCCTTTTCGGGTATTTTAATTCAGCAGCAATTGCCTGCCGTATTAAAAGATTTTTTACCGGTTGAAGTAACTACTATTATTTCATGGAAAGCGGTAACACAGGGCATTGTATCGGGCATTGTTATTTCGTTATTGTTTGCACTGCTGCCACTGGTTACTGTACGGAATATTTCGCCTTTGTATACGCTGCGTTTATCGGTTGAGCAGATCCGTTTTCGCGATCCGCTGAAATGGCTGGTATATGCCACTATACTGTTTTTTGTGGCAGGATTTACCTGGTGGCAGATACATAACTGGCGACAAGCGATCATATTTACAGCAAGTATTCTCGTTGCATTTTTATTACTGGCTTCTGTGGCGTTACTGCTACGATGGCTGGTACGGCGCTTTTTTCCATCGTCGTGGAATTACTTATGGCGGCAGGGCTTTGCCAATTTGTACCGGCCCAATAATCAAACGCTTATTTTGATTGTTACCATCGGGCTGGGCGCTGCCTTTATCGGCACCTTGTATTTTATTCAAACTATTTTGATCAGCCGTGTTACGTTATCGGGCAGCGGCAATCAGCCCAATATGGTTTTATTCGATATTCAGAACAACCAGAAAGACAGTGTGGCAGCGCTGGCCACCACTTACCATTTGCCGGTGATGCAACAGGTACCCATTGTTACCATGCGCGTTGAAGAGATCAATCACGAAACAGCCGCACAGGTTAAACAGGATTCGGTGGGCTACCGCTCCGAAGCATTTGAATGGGAATTTCGGGTTACCTACCGCGATTCGTTAACCAGTTCAGAAAAATTAACTGCCGGTAAATTATACGGTCCGGTAAAATCGGCTGATGATGTTATTTATATCTCCATGGAAGACAGGTATGCCAAACGCATTCATGTAAACCTGGGCGATCATATCATTTTCAATGTACAGGGAACGTTAATCCCTACGGTGGTGGGCAGTTTCCGCCAGGTCGACTGGCAACGGGTGCAAACCAACTTCAGGGTTATTTTTCCCACCGGTGTGCTCGAAGAAGCGCCGCAGTTCCATGTATTGGTAACCAGGGTGCCTTCGCCCGAAGTATCGGCCCGCTTTCAGCAGGCGGTGGTAAAAAAATATCCTAACGTATCGGTTATTGATCTGAATTTAATATTAACGGTGCTCGATGAAGTATTGGATAAAATAGGTTTTGTGATCCGCTTCATGGCCGGGTTCAGCATTATAACCGGTATCATTGTGCTGATCGCATCCGTGCTTATCAGTAAATATCAGCGCATGCAGGAAAGTATTTTGCTGCGCACCATGGGCGCCAGCCGCAAACAGATATTGATCATCACAGCCCTGGAATATTTTTTTCTGGGCGCGCTGGCAGCGGCTACGGGCATTCTGCTTTCTATGGCAGCCAGCTGGGCACTGGCCAAGTATAGTTTCAATGCCTCCTTTACTCCTCAATGGATACCTGTGTTGCTATTATTTGGCGCCATTTCTTTACTAACGGTTATCATTGGTGTTTTCAACAGCCTGAGCGTATTGAACAAACCGCCGCTGGAGGTGTTGAGGAAGGAGGTGTAAGCCGCAAAGCAGCCACAAACCTCAAACCACAAAACAAATCGCTAACTGCCACTTGTTTTACCCATCTTCCCCATCAGTAATCTCACTTCCGAACTGATTGTTATCATCCTTCTTATTCTTATTATCAGGCATATCCGTTTTGTTTTCGTTTACCTGCGAAGGGTCTACATGAATGGTAATCGGCTCTTTTTTATTGGGTTTCTTTTTTGGGTCACCTGTTTTATTGGCCTCATCATCAGGCGGCGGTTCAACATGTATTTTATCGTGTTTCATAAACAACGCTTTTATATATACCGGTAAAAACGCTGTGCCACATTATAAATCAATTAGATGTACATCGTGCATGGTTGCTGAGGAATTTTGTCGGCAGGTAAATGTGAAGGCAACAAGGCACATAATTTTTATTTATTCCGCCGGGGGATTTAGCCATGAGTACCACAACCACGCGAAAAAAACGGGGGAGTAAAAGCAACACCGAAAAACGTAACAGCGTAAAACGGGCACTGCGCGCCATAACTGCCGGCAAGCCGGTTAAAACAACCGCTTCACGGGTAAAAAAAGTATCACCAACAGCAGGTAAAAAGGCGCCTATGCCAACGAACCTTACACCTATGCTGGCCACGCTGGTCGATAAACCGTTTGATGATCCGGGATGGATCTATGAAATAAAATGGGATGGTTACAGGGCGCTCGCCTGGCTGCAAAACGGACAGGTTGATTTGCGATCGCGTAACAATAAATCGTTCAATGAAAAATTTTATCCGGTTTACGATGCATTGAAGAAATGGAAGATCAATGTGGTTTTAGACGGTGAGATCATTGTAGTAAATGAAAAAGGCGTAAGCGACTTCGGCACGTTGCAAACCTGGCGCAGTGAGGCCGATGGCCAGCTGATGTTTTATCTGTTCGATGTATTATGGTTGAACGGATACGATGTAATGAATTTACCCCTTGTTGAGCGGCGTGCGTTATTGCGATCGGTGCTGCCTGCCAAAGAAAACATCTTTTTACTAAGTGAGAATTTCGAAACATCGGGCACTGAGTTTTTTGAAGCGGCCGGCAACATGGAACTCGAAGGCATCATTGCCAAAAAATCCGATAGCGTATATACACCCGGCCTTCGTTCAAAAGAATGGGTGAAGATCAAAACCGAAAAAAGACAGGAAGCCATTATTTGTGGCTATACGCGTAATGAAACTACTCACCGGTTATTCAGTGCCCTGCTGATGGGGGTGTACGATAATGGAGAGCTGCAGTTTATTGGTCCGGTTGGAACCGGTTTTTCTGATCAGTTCCAGGCCGAACTGCTCAAAAAACTGAAGTCCCTCAAAACAGCAAAATGCCCGTTTAAAGAAGTGCCCGAGTATAATAAGCCATCGCGATTTCGTCCTAATCCGCCAAAGGCCGAGGTTACCTGGGTAAAACCCAAACTGGTTGCCGAAATCAGCTATCGCGCGCTTAGCCGCGATGGCGCTATGCGCCAGCCTTCGTTCAAAGGATTGCGGGAAGATAAAGATCCGCAGGAAGTAGTACGTGAAAAACCAATGCATACCGAACAGGTGGTGAACAAAGAACATGCATGGGTAAGTAGCAAATTATCGAAAAGGAGTAACCGAAAAGAGCGCAAAACATTATTAAATCCGAAAGATGAAACACAGGTTCGCACTATTGGCGGGCATGAACTCAAGTTTACCAACCTGAGTAAAATATACTGGCCGAAAGAAAAGGTTACCAAGCGCGATATGCTGAATTATTATTACCAGGTGGCGCATTTTATGCTGCCTTATATGAAAGACAGGCCGCAAACGCTTAATCGCTATCCGAATGGTATTAACCAGGAAAGTTTTTATCAGAAAGATATTACCGGCAAAGTACCCAATTGGATCACAGGTTTTCCTTATTACAGCGAAACCGATGAACGCGAAAAGAACTTTCTGGTATGCAACAGCGAAGCCAGTCTGCTGTACATAGCTTCACTCGGTTGTATTGAAATGAATCCATGGAGCAGCCGTATGCAATCGCCCGATCACCCCGACTGGTGCATCATTGATCTTGACCCGCATAAAAAGAACACCTTTGAGCAGGTTATTGAAGCAGCACAGGTAACCAAACAAATTCTCGATACCTACGGCATTACCGCCTGTTGCAAAACTTCGGGATCAACGGGTTTGCACATTTACATTCCGCTTGGCGCCCGGTACACCTATGAGCAATCGAAAGAATTCGGCAGACTGATCGCGAAACTTGTACATGCTGAATTGCCATCCTTTACCAGTATTGAAAGATATACCGAAAAACGAAAAGGAAAACTATATATCGATTTTCTGCAAAACCGCCCACAGGCCACTGTGGCTGGTCCGTATTCGTTACGTCCTAAAACCGGCGCGCCGGTATCGGCGCCGTTGCATTGGGAAGAAGTAAAAAAGGGATTACAGATCCTTGATTTCACCATCTTTAATATGATAAACCGCCTGAAAAATGAAGGCGATTTGTTTAAACCGGTACTGGGTAAAGGTATTAATCTGCCAAAAGCGATGAAGCAATTGGAAAAGGATTCTTCCGGACTTTCGGACAGTTAAAAAAACTTCGGCCCATCCTGTATTTCATTCATCACATTTACCTGTATAAAAAAACTGTCGGGCCATATAGGCAGGCAACTTGTATTTAAACAATATGGCGATAAAACGGTGGTATGCAAATATCCCGATATGAAAAAACGCAAACTAACCCCCAAACAATTGCGCAACCAGAAAATTATGGAAGACGCCAATTACAGGGCGAAGGGTATTTTGGCCGATGATGAACTCAGAAAAGAAGCACAGGTACGCCTGAATGTAACCCGCAATAAATTATATCATGCGCTTATAGAGGAACACTTTGCAGCAACGAAACAGGCAGATTAAAACAGACCACCACTTTGAATTTCATTCATTACCCCGGCCTGATCTTTCAGTGTACCTTTTTCAGTGATATGTTTTACAGAAATTTTATCGTCGAACAGTACGCGCCCTATTAACCGTGTTCTGTGGCATTCGGCAGGATTTCGTTCACTGCACATAATGGCTACCGGCAGATCTTTTGCAAAAGCGGCTTTTAACCGTTCGATGCCGGTTTTAAAGAAGTCTTTAGTTTTTACGATATCATAATCAACCCGGCCCTCTTTATAGCAGGTTGGATCGGTAGGCCTGCCGCCCAGCGTATCGCCCATAAACACATACCTGATATTATGTTCTTCAAGAAACTGCTGCAGGTTGTTTTTACTAAACTGCGGATGATAGCGTGAATACGGAACAGATCGCACATCAATTAAATACTGAATGCCGTATTTGTTAAGAAGTTCCAGCAACTCATCGGCCCTGCGGCTTCCATGTCCAATAGTGTATATTGGCTTCTTCTGCATATGGCAATTTACTAATCGCGGGCGAATTTCGCATGGCTACAAAATTCTAAATACCAATCTGGCGCCCGCCGGAAAAGCAGGTACGCCTTCCCCGTTAAAATCATTAATTCTGAAAAAGCGGTTCCTGTTTTCATTTTTGTAAATGCTGTTTGAAGGGAATACGAGGTGTTGCCATTTAAAATGCATGCCCACACCCCAATAACATTCTAACCAAAAACGCCGCTTTTTATCCATGGGTAATTTAATGCCTCCCATAGCATGTACACCAATCACCTTCCGGTCGAACCGGTTCTGTGTGCGTTCTCCATAAGCTGGTGTAGTAGCCGTTGCCTCATAAGTGAGTGAATCTTCTAACTGGTAGGTTACATTTTTGTAATGAAACTGTAGTTCCAGAAAAAAGTTTTCTGAATCGTTCATATAATGACGTATGGAAGGACGGAAAATTACTCCCGAAGTGCTGGAAGGATGAGGAGCATAAAAAGAATAAAAAATCCGTGCTGCTTCCATATTTATTGACCAGTTTTTTAGAAAGCAGTATTCGGCGCCAAACGACAAATTGCCATCGAACGGATTAATGATACCCAGCGGACTAAACTTTATAAATACGTCGCCTTTAGCCATTGAAGGATAAGTTGCAGCCTGTTGCGCCATGCCCGTGATACCGGCAAGCAGTACCAGCATGCATAAGAAAAACCTTTTTTGCATGTAGTTAGGTTTGAAATAGTATGACGCAGCAGCGGGTGTTTGACACCATAGTTATTTATTCCGTTGCACCTTTATTCCCCCTTTTTGTCTATATTAGCGGCCATCTTATCTATTACCTCCATCTCCACAAAAAAAAGTAACCGGTTGGGCGAATGTAGCTTAAGCGAGGCAGTATAATATGCCTGCGCGAAAAAGTGTTTCAGACATGCTTTGGCTTACAGGCAAAACCGAAAGGGTATAGCACCACAAACCTTTCCAAACCCTTAATCAACTAACCCGGAGAAACTATGCGACAGACCCGTAAGCCGTCTGCCTTATTATTATTAAGTTTATTTTTTCTTGTTTGCACGCCGTCTTTTGCACAGGTAACAGCAGGCATCAGAGCCAATGGCAACATCGTAAACAACGGCGATACCGTAAGAGTATGCGAGGGCAGTTCTGTGTTATATCAAAGTGCGGCACAGGGCTCCATGAGTATCAACTGGCAGTTTAACAACGGATCGCAATCAACAGGCGCTGGTTTAGGCCCCTTCCCTATCAATTATCCGGCAGCAGGTTTTTATACTACTTCGCAAACCATCACATCGGGCAATATGATGGACTCAATGTTTATTGTAGTACATGTATCCAACAGTAAACCCGTAGCCGGCTTCAACTTCTCGCCCGATAATGTTTGTGGAAATATAAATATTCAGTTTGCCAATCAGTCAACTGGCAATGGCTTATCGTATTTCTGGGATTTTGGCGATGGCAGCACCAGTACAGCATTCAATCCTTCGCACCAGTTTTTAAATGCAGTGGGACTGCCGGGAACAACAGTTTATCCCGTAAAGCTGGTTGTTACAAATATGTTTGGTTGTAAAGATTCGCTGGCACGAAATGTAACCATTAAAAAAGTGCCCGACGCGGCTGTGGGAAATGCCGATAATATGATAACATTCGGCACTTTCAATGGCGTACCTACCTTTAAACGCTGCTCCAATATTGCGCAATACGTTTTTAGTTTCATCAATCAATCAACCACCACGTCAATTAATACCAGCTATACGATTCAATGGGGCGATGGTTCGCCGGATACTGTTTTTACTTCATGGCCCGCCGCTACTATCATAAAACATATTTTTCCGCTGGGCAGCAGCACCATGACGGTAAGTGTAACGGGATCGGATGGTTGCATTGGTATAAAAAAATACATCGTATTTCTTGGGTCAACCCCGGCCGGGGGGTTATCGAGCCTGGGTAACACAGATATCTGCGCATCCGATTCTTTACGGTTTGCCATTAACAATATTGCAGGCAATCCGCCGGGAACCCAGTACTCATTTATGATCAATGATAATTCGGCCCCGGAAGTTTTTCAGCATCCGCCCCCATCAGTAGCAGCGCATTTCTTTTCGCAGGGCTCCTGCTCTTTTAACAGCAGCAGCGGTAATAATACGTTCGCCAATGCTTTTGGCGCCTATTTAACCATTGAAAATCCCTGCGGCACTACCAGTCCGTCGGTAGTGCCCATATACGTTTCGGGTAAGCCGCGGGCAAGTATGTATATCTATCCTTCCGAAACGGTTTGTACCAACACCACGGTATCGGTGATCAGTACTTCGGCTTACGGATCGGTTATCACGCCAACCGGTGGCAGTGGTTCGGTTTGCACCAACTCGGGCAAACAGGTATGGACCATTTCACCCGCAACCGGTTATTCAATTGTTTCGGGCAATACCGGGTCGTTAAACGGCAGCTCATCGAACGGCCTTATATGGACAACGGGTACCAACAACCTTGATATCAACTTCACTACAACCGGAACCTACACGGTAAAATTGTATGTGTTTAACGACCGTTGCGGGTTAGATAGTACGGTAAAAGTGATCTGCGTTCGCAATCCGCCGCAGGCACAATTTAACATGAGCCGCAAAAGCAGTTGCGGCCCCGGAAATGCAACCTTCACCAATACATCACCGGCGAACGGATGCCAGGGCGATGATTACAAATGGACGGTAACTTACAGCGATCCGCTGGGATGCGGCGGCGCCAGCCAGTCGCCGCACTATCAGTTCATCAATGGGACCATAGCCACTACGGCATCGCCGGAAATTCAATTCAACACCCCCGGACAATACATCATTCGCTTAACTGTATCGGCCGTATTCGCCGGTTTGGCATGTCCTGAATCGTATAAAGAAGATACCTTTTATGTAAGGGGATTACCTAAGGCTGCCATTAATCCTATCAATGCCGTTTGTATCACCAACGGACTTACACCAACAGCAACAGCCGCTACCTGTTATTCGCCCGGGCCATTGGGTTATCAATGGACGTTTACCAACGGTACACCTTCAACATCGGCATTGCTTAATCCGGGAAATATTCAATACACCGCTACCGGCACGCATGATGTTCAGCTGATCGTAACCGATAGCAGCTGCAATACCACCAGCATCGTAAATACAACGGTTGCCATTACCGATAAACCAACTGCCGATGCAGGAGCCGATAAAGTTATTTGCAGCGAAGAAGCTGTTACCATCGGTGCCGCTCCGGTTACTGGTGTAACCTATCAATGGTCACCTGCAACAGGCCTCAGCAACCCGGCGATTGCCAACCCGGTGGCGCAACCGATATATAATGGTACCGGCTCCGACACCACTTACGGATACAAAGTAACTGCATCTATCGGCGCCAATTGCGCTACTGAAGATTCGGTTTACATCACCCTTAAACGCCGGCCTTCGGTGCTGGTATCGGCCACGGCAACAACCATTTGCATAGGCAACAACACACAACTAACCACTACCGGCGCAGATACTTATACCTGGACGCCCATTGCTTCATTAACTACAGTTACGCCCGATACCATGATCGCAGCACCTGCAACGACTACGTTGTACAGTGTTGCAGGCACTTTATCGAACGGTTGTTCCGATACAGCTACTATTCAAATCATCGTAAACCCCGATGCCAAAGCGCAGTTCACCGCTACAGGCACCACCAAATGTTCACCGGTAAATCTTGATTCTGTAATAAAAACAATTCCTTTTCCCCAGGGCAACGGATCCTATAACTGGTATGCCAACGGAACGCTCATCGGCTCCAATACCACCGGCCAGTTCCCTTCGTACCCTATGAACGGACAGTCGCAAACCGCCATCATAAAACTGGTTACAACCAGCGCCGCCGGCTGTAAGGCCGACAGTATGCAAATGACCTTTAACACGGTGGCCGGTGTAACCGCAGGCTTTACCAAAGATGTGGCCAATGGTTGCGGACCGCTTGCTGTTACTTTTATCAATACATCGACCCAGCTAAACGGCGTGCAGTTTTTCTGGAACTTTGGAAACGGAACAGGCGGCACACTCGCCTCCCCTGCCCCGGTTACATACAACGCCAATGCAGCCTGGCGCGACACCACTTATTACATTACATTGAAAGCATATAACGGCTGCGATACTACGTACCGGCGCGACAGCGTGCGTGTATACCCCAATGCCAAAGCCCGTTTTAGTGTTGATACCACAAAAGGCTGTTCGCCGTTCAACGTAACCATCACCAACAAATCGGCAGGTAACAACTTTGCCTTTTACTGGAACTTTGGAGATGGCTTTGCCGATACCACTTACACCAACAATACGTTTGTTCACGTTTATCATACCAGTGCGATCAGCACATTCGATATCAGACTGATTGCCCAAAACCAGTGCGGTCGCGATACCCAAACTATTAGCTTGCTCGTATTGCCCAATACCATCGACGCGCAGGTTGCCATAAACGGCAACCAGTTGCAGGGCTGTGCGCCGCATACGGCCACTTTTAACAACAGCAGCACCGGAGCTTCGCAACTCACCTGGAACTTTGGCGATGGCACGCCTCCGGCAATTACACCCAATTCGCAAAATACCCTCAGCCATACTTTTACCAGTGGCGGTGTATATACAGTTGGCATCAAACTCGAAAACGAGTGCAGCGATACCATCATTTATCGCCAGGTAACTGTATTCAGTAAACCGGTTGCGGCATTCAATATCAGCAATGCGCTTATTTGTACCGGCAGCAATGTGCTTACAACCAATACAGCGCAAAATGCCACAGCCTGGGAATGGCTGTGGGGCGATGGCTTGTCGTCGTCTGCAGTAAACGATGCACATAGTTACTCATCGGCCGGCACCTACACCATTCGGCAGGTTGCCAAAAAAATAAACAATGCGGGGCAGGTGTGCACCGACACGGCCGCGCGCAACGTAGTGGTTACCGATAAAATCAAATCGCTGATCACCGTTCGCCCCGGTAAAAGCTGTATACCCTATACGCTGCAAACAACAGCGCAGGGCGCTGCCGGCGCTATGCTTATTGAATGGATTTTTTACGACAGCACCAAGGCGCCCTACATCTTTACAGGCACAGGTGTTTCGGCGGCTCACATTTATAACAAACCCGGTAACTATTGGGTAAAACTCAAAGTGCACACGGCCGCAGATTGTACCGATAGCTCAACTTATTTCTTTGAAGTGTATAATACACCGGTTTTGGCTGCCCAGGCCAGCGGCATGAGCACCTGCAACCACGATACCACCATTTCGTTCAATGTGCCGGTACGATATACAGGTACTGATCCAATACATTTGAAATGGTTTATCAACGACCGGCTCGAAGGCATGGACAATCCGTTTACTTACCGGTTCCAGGCGCCGGCAACAGCTACCAGCGCCACTTCTTATGCTATTTCGGTGCTTCCCGAAAATGCAGCAGGTTGCGGTGATACCACTGCAGCTGGTACGTTAGTGATACAACCATTACCACGCCCGCGAATAGAAGTATCTCCGTCGAAAGTTTTACAACAACCCGATTACACGTTTACTTTTTGGGATACCATGCCCACTAATGCCAATAAAATATATACCTGGGATATGGGTGACCATACCCGGCAGCAACGGTCGGGACAAAAGATCAGTTACCAGTTTGCCGATACAGGCAGCTACAAGGTGCAGTTACTGGTGCAGGATTATGGAACAGGCTGCAGCGGGTACGATACGGTTCACGTGCGCATATTGTATTCGCCTGGTTATTTGTATGTACCGAATGCGATATGCCCCGGTTGCAGCAATCATTCGTTGCGGCAGTTTTTGCCCATGGGTAAAGGACTGGCGCAATACCGGCTGCGCATATTCAATGCCTGGGGACAAAAGATCTTTGAAACCACAAAGCTCGATGCAAACGGATCGCCCAGTGAAGCCTGGGATGCCCGTTACAACGGACAGAGCCTGCAACAGGATACCTATGGCTGGCAGATAGAAGCAAAATATATCAACGGCACCGAATGGAAAGGCATGCTATATTCCAACAGTGATAAATATGTAAAGGCTGGATTTATTACAGTAGTAAAATGATGAATAATGAATGTAGAATATTGAATAATGAAGGAAATACAGAAATGAAGAATTAAAAATGAAAAATAAGAAATGAGAAAGTGAAGAAAGAAGTACGAAGCCCGAAGCAGGGTTCTACTGTCCATTGCCTATTGCCCAAAATACAACTTATGCTTAAAAATATACTTTCAACCATATTAACAATACTGGCCACGCTACCCGCAATGGCGCAGGACCCGGTATTTTCGCAACCATTTTTATCACCCATTTACCTGAACCCGGCAGCTACCGGCGCAGGTGATTACGATCTTCGCTTTAGTGCCATTTATCGCCGGCACTGGTGGACGATCCCTTCACAAATTTCCTATAGCGCCGTATCGGTAGATAAATTCATGCCCTCGCTGCATGGCGGCTTCGGCTTACTGGGAACACATTCAACCGAAGGATATTTAAAGAAGACCGGCATCTACGGTTCCTATGCCTATACCATTTGTTCAGGCACCCTGTCGCCTGCCGAAAACGGAGACGAGCCCAGATGGTTTGCCAGCGGTGGCTTACAGTTTGGCGTTGTACAACGGCGTATCGATTACAGCAAACTTGTTTTTGCCGATCAGATAGATGTGGATGGTGTAATGCCGGGAAGCGTATCTGCCGCCGACAGGGCGGTAAACAATGGCAAATGGTATCCCGATTTTTCGGCCGGATTATTTTTCAACTATAACCACAACGACAACAACCGTGTACTCATCGGCGGTAGCGCCCATCATATAAACCGGCCCGATGAGTCGCTGGTGAACACAGCCGACACGTTTCGCAGCCAGTTACCGGTACGATGGACGGGAAATGTAATGTACACCTATACCAACCCCGAACAAACCTGGTCGTATAGTGTGGCAGGCATTGTATATAACCAGGCGCAGCACAATTCATTGCAGGTAGGGGCCGAAATAACGCAAAACCGGTACGATATAAGTTTAGGTATGTGGTATCGCGGCAGCATCAACTTCCGCAATTACGATGCCTTTACAGTTACACTCTCTATTAATCTTGCCGGCCGCAACAACGATAGTTACAAACTCAGGGCAGGCATATCGCACGATGCCCCGCTGGGCCAAAATCGCTACTCCTATACCACCGGCAGTTCTGAAATGGGTTTTGTATGGGACCAAAGTACGTACAACCAGGATGCAGGCAATGCCTGTAAACCGCGCATCAACAGCAAAAGCGCCTGTCCGATTCAATAACAACTTCCGGGAATCAGGGCGTCAAACAGAAGCAGGGATGTTTTAAACAGAACATCCCTGTTTTTTTTGGACGATATATCTATCATTACAATGAAAGTTTGGGAATCTTGGTGCAACCGCTTATAATGGATCGTGGTCTTTTGCCTTGAATTTGTAGTCATCGAACATAGGCAATGGTTCTTTTACCGCAGATTTTCGTGTCGATTTTTTAGAGCCGCTTTTTGGGGTTATAGCAGCTGGTTTTCGTTCCACCGCTTTACTGTTTTTATACGCTATGCGAAGCGATGGTAATTGATTTGTTTGTAACAGGCTGAGGTCGGTACTATTTGTATTCATGAGCAGTGCGTTTAGAATGACAGAGGGCTATATATAATTAAAAATCCGGGCCACGCCTGTTACCGAATACATTAGTTGATTATTGCAATTGTATGTTGAGCTTTTTCCTCATTAAGTATTCCATAATTTGGGAAACAGAAACAATTTTTACAGAAGGCTGATCGTATCGCCGATTCGTACAATGCCATTGCCGTTAAACAACAAATTCTGACCAAAATAAATGTTGTTGTTTTTTGATCTGTACGTGCTGAGTGTTTTTAAAGGCTCTTTTGCTTTTTCGGCCGTTTGCTGATCGATGGTGGTTATCATACAGCGTGCGCAGGGTTTAACGCCAAAGAATGTGATGCCGCCAATGCTGAACTGTTTCATATCATCTTCCTGAAAAGGGTACCCTCCGGTAAACACCACATTGGGCCTGAACCGGTTCATGGGCAATGGGATCGATAACCGGTTGTTCAGGTCATCGAGCGAAGCCTGCCCGATGAGCAGTAAAGGATATCCATCCGAAAAACTGGTGATCTCTTTATTGTGAGCATACCGGCCATCAACAAAACGGTGAGTGTTATTGGGCATATATACCAGCCTGCACGTAATGCCCAGCTGTTCACTGAACCAGGCGTCGGCCTCCGGGCTTACCCATTGGGCGCGGCAGCGGTCGCTCCATACCTCCACTATAGTTGTTTCGGTAGCAGCGGTTTGAAAGGGAATTATAAAAGAAGTATTGGCCCTGCTGATATTTTGAACCAACAGCCCATCGGCATGCATGCTTATCTTTAATAAGGCCATGGTTGCCGCTTCGCGTTGCGAAATAAAACGGTTGTTCTCATCAACCAGCATCCACCGGCGGTCGTGTTCAAACCCGCGATCGGTCAACATGGCTTCGTTTACCGCAATTCCTCCCAAAGATTTTACAGGATAAACATATAATTCGCTGACAGTTAGCATAGGCAGATGATTATAGGCATTCAATCTTTTTCATAAACCGCAAAGGTATGAAATACAGATGGCCATTGCCTGTTCCACTTTGGGTATTGTAAGTAGGCCGCTTTGCCTACATTGTCCGCAGAAGCTTTAGGCACCTGCGCCATAGCTTCAGCGCCGGAGCACGAAGGCGCTTTGCCTATTGAATTTTCCGGTAAGTAAAATGAACTAGTGTCGATGACATGATTAAATACAACTCGCTGCCCTGTATGTCGAACTCTTTTCCATACTGCTTCCAGCTAAAACTTTGAATGGGGAAAAAACCATCGCGGCCCAGGTAATTCTTAATAGACAGTTTACCATCGATAATGGCATACTCAACTTCATCATAGGCCGGCAGCGAGGCATTGAATGAAGCATTGTAAGTCATCATATTCTTATCATTCTTTTTATAAAACTGCAGCGTGTCGCCGGCATTTGTGCCTTTTATCCAGGTGCCATAAAGAACGGTTTCATCGCCAGAGCCGGAAGAATTATTACTCTTGCCGCAACTAATAACAGCAGTGCATATGAGCAGCAATGACAGGATGCGCATCAGAATGGAATTTTTGGGGTTGACATGCCGCCTCGGTATTTCGTTGCGTTGCATGTGGAAATTCCTTTAATAAAAAAGCCACCGGTTAAACCGATGGCTCCTCCGACTTTTCGTCGGAGCAGATATTTTGATGGATCATACCCCGGTTAGGCGATACCAACCGAAAGTGTCCATGAATGATCTGTAGATTTCATGAATACCTCCTTTTCTTTGGTGAATAACGAATATACGCAAAAAATAAGAAGTCTGAAATCAGAAGTCTGAAGTCCGAAGAACTCGTTATAAAGAAAGAAGGTATCTATAAAACCCGGGGGCTTCTGACTTCCGACTTCCGACCTCCTACTTCTGACTTCGAATTTCTGGTATCAACTTTGCATTATCATGCCGGCTTATGAGTGTGTACCCTGAAAACGATTCATGCACATACTCACTCATTGTGGTTAAATAAAATATCCCGGGTGTTCTGATTTAAATTAATTCACTCATCTGTTTTAATTCAGCTGTTTAATGCCGGAATTCTACGCAAACACATTTCTATGATCCTTTCGCCTTCTGCAAAAAATATTTGCAGCACCTGTGGTGTGCGCTATGGCACTTCATTTCTTCCTGCTATTTGCGAAATATGTGCAGATGAACGGCAATACGTTGGCTTTAGCGGGCAGGTATGGACGAGCTATACCGAGCTTGCAGCCAAAAGCACCATTCGTTTTTCGAGGTTACAGTCTACTATATACGATCTTCGTGTAGCGCCTTCTTTTGCCATTGCACAAAAAGCGCACCTGGTATTATCGTCGTCGGGCAATGTGTTGTGGGATTGTATACCTTTTATCGATGATCCTACCATTGCATTCATCAGGTCGCTGGGAGGCATCAGCGCTATCGCCATTTCGCATCCGCATTATTACAGCCTGATGCAGGATTGGGCCACCGCATTCGACTGCCCTATTTATCTGCACGAAAAAGATAAAGAATGGATCAAAGATCCGGGTGGGTATATTAAGTTATGGTCGGGTCCTTCAAAAAAACTTTGGGATAATATCAGCATTATTCATGTAGGCGGCCATTTTGCCGGCAGCACTGTTTTGCACTTGCCCGATCACGGAAGATCGGGTTGTCTGCTTACCGGCGATAGCATTTATATTGCGCCCAGCCGTAAGCATATGACCTTTATGTACAGCTATCCCAATCTTATTCCTTTACCAAAAAACGACATCGAATTTATAAATGAAAGGGTGCAACCCCTGAATTTTGATGCCATGTACGGCGCTTTTGAATGGATGAATATAGCAGAAGGCGCCCGGTCGGTATTTGAAAAATCGATTAGCCGTTATCTTTCGATATTCTGACACTTCCCGCCCGCAAATTTTTTACGGTTTAATGACATTCTAAATTGGTTGTTTTCTATCCCGGAAAATAGGTGAAATACTTAGGCCTGTTAGAAAAAACACTTAAGCAGATTTTTAATATATTTTTGTAAACTTGCATCCGCTGTTCATACAAAGGCAGCTACTCGTTTTTTTCAGGATCTACGCTACCCGGTATTATTGCAACCTCCGTTATCTGAACCGGATTCTATAATCCTGTACCGATGGCTTTTTATGATTCTACCACCAATATCTTTATAAAGGTTACGTGTAAAAACAAGACTTTTGTAAAGGTAAATCAGCGATACATGGTTCCCGGTCATGGATGAATTAAATTAAACCCGATGAAGAAGAAAATTCTGGATAAGGACGATTGGCTTTCAGCATTCAATGAAGGGAATAATAGCGCCTTTCGAACCATTTTTGAAATTTACAACAAGGTTCTGTTCCACTGCGCCATACAACTGGTAAAGGATAAGGAACAGGCTGAA
>Ga0114129_10002297_pt1 | contig 26497 bp, 25 predicted proteins | sample RhiMetdeltSRZDD1_FD_80071 | JGI IMG/M metagenome (GOLD analysis project Ga0114129, IMG submission 80071) | Populus rhizosphere microbial communities from Tennessee, USA - Rhizosphere MetaG P. deltoides SRZDD1 (version 2) (version 2) | ecosystem: Host-associated > Plants > Roots > Rhizosphere >...
AAGAAGAAGCTCCGCAAGTTCATCCGCGAGCCCTACGGCATGGTGCTGGTCACCGGTCCGACCGGGTCGGGCAAGACGACCACGCTCTACGCGTGCCTCTCGGAGATTCAGTCGGTCGAGGACAAGATCGTCACGATCGAGGATCCGGTCGAGTATCAGCTGCGCGGCGTCACGCAGATCCCGGTCAACGAGAAGAAGGGGCTGACCTTCGCGCGCGGCCTGCGCTCGATTCTGCGCCACGATCCCGACAAGATCATGGTGGGGGAGGTGCGCGATCCGGAGACGGCGCAGATCGCCGTGCAGTCCGCCCTCACCGGGCACCTCGTCTTCACCACCGTGCACGCCAACAACGTGTTCGACGTGATCGGCCGCTTCATCCACATGGGAGTCGAGCCGTACAACTTCGTCTCCGCCTTGAACTGCGTGGTCGCGCAGCGGCTGGTGCGCGTGTTGTGCGCGAAATGCAAGCGCGCGGCCCGGGCCTCCGAGAGCCTGCTGCGGGAATCGGGCCTCGACGCCGACCTGTATCACGACCAGGTCTTCTACGAGTCCGACGGCTGCACCGAATGCGAGGGCACGGGCTTCTCGGGGCGGACGTGCGTGGCCGAGGTCCTCGACATGTCGGACCGCATCCGCCAGATGATCCTCGATCGCCGCCCGGCGACGGAGATCAAGCAGACGGCGCGCGAAGAGGGGATGACGTTCCTCCGCGACGGCGCCCTCGAGAAGGTCTTCACCGGCGTCACCACCCTCCGCGAGATCAACAAGGTCACCTTCGTCGACTGAAAATTTGGCAGTCCGGTGGCGACAGTGCTGACGCCAACGTGTGTCCGTCAAGACATGAAGTGTCATGAGCCGTTGACCCATTTGATGACACGTGTTTTGCCGCACGTGCGCCGGACCCAATAAAACAAGGCGATTCCTATACTTGCAATCGAGGATCACAACCTCGCCGGGGGCACGGATCCTGCAACGGGAGTCGTCGGGCAACGGGTACGCCCTCCGCTTGGGTGGGGAGGCAGATGCGATGGCCGACAAGCTCGTCCGCGAAACGCCGGTAGAGTTCTTCCGCGAGCAGCTCGCCAAAGCCATGGAGCACCAGCGGGTCTCCACTTCGGCGTTTACCGAGTATTACCTGGTCAACCTCCTCACCACCTGCGTGCGCGGGGAGCTCCTGCCGCCGCCGGAGCCGGGGCTGGAGGACTCGCCTCTCGCCGTCATGTACGTGAAGGCGATGCAGGCGTCGCGCACCGAGCGTGCGCGCCTGCTGCGGGCGATGGGGGACACAGCCCTCTTCGTCTCCGGCTTCTTCGCCGACAGCCTCCAGCGCAAGCTCGCCGACGTCACCTACTACCGTGCGATGGGCGGGCGCGCGTACGCGCGCCTTTCGCAGGAGACGTCCTCCTCCTTTGCCCCCGCCGTCTTCGACGAGCTCTCCGGCCGCTTCGGCGAGTTCGCCGACGTATTGTGGGAGGTCTCGGAGGCGAGCCGCATCCAGAACAGCAGCCATTCCATCGTGCAGCTCTACGAGCGCTGGCTGCAGACCGGCAGCCCGCGCTCCGCTCAGCTCCTCGCCAGCCAGGGCATCACGCCCATGGCGGGTGAGGGAGGACGGCATTGAGGGCCGTCCCCACGGAGCTGCTGGTCGACGTGCAGCGCCGCCTCGAGTCGCTCTACGCCCTGGAGCGCGAGGCGCCCGTCACCGACTTCCTGATCCCGCCCGACGAGGCGGCGGAGTATCCGGGCGGAGGCAGCCGCACGCTCCTGCGCCAGGACGGCGACGAGATCTCGGTGGGGGTGGTGCTCGAGGATCACGTCGGCGAGTGCCTCTCGCGCGCCGATCCGCGCCGGCAGCTCGACCGCACGAACCTCGGGCCGTTCTGCACGTTGACCGAAGAAGTGAGCCACTTCCTGTACCTGCTCTTCTGCGCTCGCAAGGGGCGCACCGTCACCGAGCTCGAGCTCGAGCTCCAGGGCGAGGTGGACAAGTACCTGAACGCGGTCTTCCTCCTTTCTCTGCAGAATGAAGGCGCCGTCTCGTCGCATTTGCGCGGCATGTTGTTCCAGGAGTACCAGCTCGTGGACGGCTTGACGCCGGAGCGCGCCGACCGCTATCGGTTGGCGAGCGAGCTGGCCTATCGGTACACCGGCTATCTCGAAGGGCGCTTTCTGAAGTCCGCCCGCCTCGCCGACCTCGCGCGGGAAGCGCGGCGCTTCTATCGGCTCGGGCAGCGGGAGAAGCTGGAAAAAATCCGGGAGGTCTGAACGGAACACCTGCCCCAGGGCGTCACCCCGGAAGCGCTCGCCGACGAGGAGAAGCGCTCGCGCCGGCTGCGGCTGGTCGTCGACATCACGAGCAGCGTCCTGATGCAGGGCAAGCTGACGCGGGAGGAGGCCGAGGACATCGTGGCCACCGCCCGCCGCTGCGTGCTGGACCTGTTTCCCGACAAGGAAGACACGTTCGAGCTGATCCTCGCCCCCCGGTTCGAGCGGCTCATGAACGAGTTCGTGGGGCCGTACGTTCCCAAGAAGATCCTGCCCTTCCGCCGCCCGCCGCGCCGGTAGCCGTCCTGTTCGCGGCGCCCGGAAGGGGCGCCTCGCATCACCACTCCTTTCGCCCTCTGTGTCTCTGTGCCTCTGTGGCGTCGTTTCTTCTCTCGTACAATAACGAGTCCATGGCGGAAACGGTCGGCCTCGTCGTCACGTCGGTGCCGGGACCGGGGGTGCTGCACGAGCTCACGGGCGTCATCGCCCGGCACCAGGGCGACATCTCCTCCGTCGAGATCATCGAGAACGGCGCCGCCGCCAGCATCCTCTACTTCGAGATCGTGGTGCCGGGAACGGTGGCGCCCCTCGTCGGAGATCTGCGCGGCCTGGGCGTGGTGCGGAACGTTGAGGTGGTGGAGAGCTTCCAGCGTGTGTACGGCAAGCGCATCATCATCATGGGCGGCGGGGCCCAGGTCGGGCAGGTGGCGATCGGTGCCATCTCCGAAGCCGATCGCCACAATATCCGCGGCGAGCACATCTCGGTCGACACCATCCCCCTCGTCGGCGAGAAGCCGCTGGCCGACGCCGTGCGCGCGGTGACGCGCTTGCCGCGGGCGCGTGTGCTCGTGCTGGCGGGGGCCCTCATGGGAGGCGAGATCGAGCAGGCGGTACGCGAGGTGAGGGCCCGGGGGATGCTCGTCATCAGCCTCAACATGGCGGGGAGCGTACCCGACGCCGCCGACCTCGTCGTCACCGATCCCGTGCAGGCGGGCGTGATGGCGGTGATGGCGGTGGCGGAGACCGCCAAGTTCACCGTCGAGCGTCTCAAGCGCCGCGTCTTCTGAGACGACGTGCGGATCGGCATCGATCTCGGGGGGACGAAGATCGAAGGCATCCTCCTCGATGAGGCCGGCGCCGTCGTCGCCCGCCGGCGCGTCGCCACCCCCCGCGACGACTACGAGGCCACCGTCGGCGCCGTAGCCGCGCTGGCCCGCGAGCTGGAAGGCGAGGCGGGCACCACCGCCACCGTCGGTGTCGGGACGCCGGGGGCGATCTCGCCCGCGCGCGGCGTCATGAAGAACGCGAACTCCACCTGGCTGAACGGTCGGCCCCTCGCGGTGGATCTGGAGCGCGCCCTCGGCCGTCCAGTGCGCCTGGCGAACGACGCGAACTGTTTCGCGCTCTCGGAGGCGGTCGACGGTGCCGCCGCCGGCGCGGACGTCGTTTTCGGCGTCATCGTCGGAACGGGTACCGGCGCCGGCATCGTCGTCCGCGGCGGCGTCCTGACCGGACCGAACGCCGTGGCGGGTGAATGGGGCCACAACGCGCTGCCCTGGCCGGAACCCGGCGAGTGGCCCGGCCCGCCGTGTTATTGCGGGCGCACCGGCTGCATCGAGACGTTCCTCTCGGGGCCCGGCCTGGCCCAGGACCACCGCGAGGCGACCGGCCGCGACTGGGAGACGAGCGCGATCGATCGCGCGGCGGCGGAGGGAGATCCCGACGCGGAGGCGTCGCTCCTCCGATACACGAGCCGCATGGCGCGCGCGCTGGCGTCGATCATCAACGTCCTCGATCCCGACGTGATCGTTCTCGGCGGCGGCATGTCGAACCTCACGCGGCTGTACACGGACGTGCCGCGCCAGTGGTCGCGCTGGGTCTTCTCCGATCGCGTCGACACCGCCCTGCGGCCGCCGCGACACGGCGACTCCAGCGGCGTTCGCGGCGCGGCCTGGCTGTGGCCGCCCGCGCGTTGAGCGCCGCGATGTCCATTCATCCTCGACTCGTCCCCTCGCTCCGGATCGCCGGCCCCGCCGCCGCCGCGTTCGTCGCCGGACGCGCCATCCTGTGGGCGGCCGCTCGCCGCGATCGTTTCGACTTCTGGGACGCCGGCTCCTGGGCCCGATACGACTCCGAGCACTATCTCGCGATCGCGCGGGCCGGCTACGAGCTGCAGCGGTGCGCGGCCGACTCCGCCTACGGCGCCGAGGCCTGGTGCGGAAACACCGGATGGCTGCCCGGGTACCCGGCGGCCATCTGGGCCGTGCAGGGGCTCGGGCTCTCGGCACCGGTGGCGGGCGTCCTGATCGCGGCGCTGTGCCATCTGCTGACGCTCGTCCTGATCGCGTCGTGGTGGCGCGACGCGAGCCCGTGGCGCGTGGGACTGGCCCTCGCCGTCGTCGCCCTCGCCCCCGGCCAGGTCTACCATCACGCCGTCTTCCCGGTCTCGCTGTTCGCGCTCCTCGCCGTCGCCGCCATCGGAGCCGCCGCGCACGGCCGCCCGCGCACGGCCGGCCTGCTCGGCGCGCTCGCCGCGTTCTCGTACTCCACCGGCTTCCTGCTCGCGCCTGTGCTCGCCCTCGGCGTCGTCTGGCAAGAGGGTGGATCTGCTCGGAGCTATCGCCGTGCGGCCTGGGCCTCCGGCCTGACGGCGTGCGGGTTCGTGACCGCCCTCGCCGTTCAGTGGCTCGCCGTCGGACAGTGGGACGCGTTCTTCAAGGTGCAGGCGAAGTACGGACATGGATGGCATTGGCCGGGGACACCCGTGGCCGCTGCCGTGAGCGCGGTGTCCTCCGACTCGCGCGACTGGATCGCATGGCAAACGATCCTCGTCGCCGCGCTCATGCTGGTGCTCATCGTGGCCCTCGCCACGCGATGGCTGAAGCCGCAGGGCCCCGAGATGTTCCTCGCCGTCTTCGCCGCCTTCTACTGGTTGTTCCCCCTCCTGGTCGGCGGTCGCCTCAGCCTGTATCGGGCGGAGTCGCTCCTCCTGCCCGCCCTCATGCTGGCGCGCCGCCTTCCCGTGGTCGCCCAGCTCCTGCTGCTCGCCGTCCTCGGCTACCTCGACTATCGGATGGGCATCCGTTTCTTCCGCGGGATACTCGTGTGAACGTCGTCCGGCGCGAGCTCCTGGTGGTGGCGGGCTTCGCGCTCCTCGGTGCCGTCCAGTGCGGCATCACGTCGGGCCTCGGGGAACGGCTGTTCGTGGGGCCCGATCCGATGCAGGACGTGTGGGTGCTCCACTGGACGACGTCGCACCTCCATCGCCCGCAGGAGCTCTTCGAGGCCAACAACTATTTCCCGTCGCGATACGCGCTGCTGTACTGCGATCCGCTCCTCGGGCCGTCCGTGCTGGCCGCCCCCTTCCGCCTCCTGACGCGCAATCCGATCCTTCTGTACAACCTCGCCGTGCTCACGGCGTTCACTCTCACCGGGTACGCGTCCTACCGCCTGGCCCTGTCGCTGTGGGGGAGCGTAGTGCCCGCCGTGCTGGCCGGCGTCCTGGTCGCCCACGCTCCGCCCCTGCTCGCGCACCGCGCGCACCTCAACCTCGTGAGCATCGGCGGGCTGCCGCTCGTCCTCCTCGGGCTCCTTCGCATCCTCGATCGCCCGCGCCTGTGGCTGGCCCTCCTCACCGGTGTCGTGCTGGGCCTGCAGGCCGCCACCTCCGGCTACTACGCCCTGATCGGCGCCCTGCTCGCCATGATCGTCTGCATCGCCCGCTGGCGATCGCTCCAGGATCGGCGCGTGGCGGCCGCCGTCGCCGTGGTGGCGGTGGTCGCCGGGCTGCTCGTGCTGCCGTACGTGCAAGGCTTCCTGCATCTGAGCCGCTACGAGACGAGCACGGCCCGCGAGGTCACCGAGGCCCGTCACTATTCCGTCGATCTGCCCGCGTCCTTTCTCCGCACGAAGGCGACGGTATGGATGCCGCTCCTCGGCTCCGTCTACGAGGAGCCGATGTGGCCGGGTCTCACGCTGTTGATATTCGGCGCGTTCGGCCTTCGCCGGCCGGACGATCGCGTGCGCCTGTTGCTCGGCCTTGCGATCGTGTTCTTCGTTCTATCCCTCGGGCCCGAGCTCACGACGTGGGGCGCGCGCACCGTGCCTCTGCCGTTTGCTCTTCTTCACGAGCTGCCCGTCTTCAGCGCGGTGAAGCACCCGTCGTCGTTCATGATCCCGGTCTGGCTCATCGGCGGCGTTCTCGCCGCCCGTGGGCTGGCGGGATGGACGCCGCGCGCCGCGCCGCGGCTCTGGCCCGCGCTCGTCGTCATGGCCGCCCTGGTGGAGACGATTCAGCCCGCTCCGGCCCGCATCTCGCGGGCGCTCGAAGCGCCGCCGGCCTACGCGCTGCTCGCCTCCGCCGGGCCCGGCGCCGTCCTCGAGCTGCCGTGCGACATCAACACCGACAGCGACTGGCAGTGGGCGTCGATCGTGCACGGTCGGCCCATCGTCAACGGCCGCGGGGCCTTCTGCCCGGACACCTACAACCGCCTCCATCGCCTGATCCGCACCGAATGGAACACGCAGCCCACGCGGCCGCTGACGGAGACGCCGTCCTTCGGCTTCTTCCTCGCGCGCTTCCCGATCCGCTACGTCATCGTGCACGTCAATACGCCCGGCCGCATCGCGCGCAGCATCGAAGCCACGCCGGACCACTTCGAGCCGCTCGGTGTCGCCGCCGACGGGGCGCGCGTATATCGGCTCCACAACGGCGGCCGCGGCTCGGAGCTGCGGCGCTGGCTGCGCGCCGATCAGCTCGACGGCCCGATCCGCGCCGTCGTGCAGGGCACGGCCGGTGCGCGGTTGCGCCTGACGATCCACGCTCACGACGAAGGGCGCGCCCGGGTCCTCGACGAGAAGCCGCTCAGCGGCGGGGCCGATCGCCTCGAATGGCAGGTACCGCCCGCCCTCGTCGACGGGGCGATGAACAACCTTCAGCTGTCCGTCGACAGAGACACGTTCGTTCTCGAGTCGTTCGACTGGTCCGACTGATCGGGCCGCGCGCGTCTCCACCCTGTGAATCCCACGGGCTTGACGGGTCAGTGTATCGGTGTATTATATGTGTATGACACCGGCGTCGCGATGAGCGCGGCCATCACCGTCGACCCCCGGGACGCGGTGCCCATCTGGCGCCAGATCGAAGAAGGCATGCGCCGCCTGGTGGCGGTGGGCGCCCTCGCCCCCGCCGCCCCCGTCCCCTCCGTGCGCGACCTCGCCCGCGACCTGGGCGTCAACCCGATGACTGTCTCCAAGGCCTACCAGCGCCTGGCCGACACCGGTGTGCTGGAGGTCAGGCGCGGGGAGGGGACGTTCGTGGCGGGCACGCCGCCGAAGGTGGGGCCGGTCGAGCGGGCGCGCAGCATGAAGGACGCCGCCGTGCGCTACGCGGGCGTGGCCATGGGCCTGGGCGCCGCCGAGGACGACGCGACCGCCGCCGTGAAGGATGCATGGGCCGCTCTCACGAAGCGGCCGCGGGGAGAGAAGCGATGAGCGACACGGGCGCGGTGTTGGCCACGGAAAGATTGAGCGTGCGCTACGGCTCACGGGCCGCGCTGCTGGACGTGTCGTTGCGCGTGCCGCCGGGCTCCGTCTTCGTGCTGCTCGGCCGCAACGGGGCCGGAAAGTCGTCGCTCGTGCGCTGCGCGCTCGGCCTGCAGCGGCCCGACTCGGGCCGCGCCGTTCTCTTCGGCGCCGACGTCTGGCGTACGCGCGCGAAAGCGCTGGCGCGCGTCGGGGTGGTGCCCGAAGAGCCGGACGCCCCGCCCGACATGACGGCGCGCGAGCTCGCGTCCTTCTGCCGCCGGTTGTACGCGACCTGGGACGACGCCGGTGTGGCGGCCCGCCTGCGGCGCTTCGACATCCCCGACGACGTCCCCTTCGGTCGGCTGTCCAAGGGGCAGAAGGGGGCGGTGATGCTGGCGCTGTGCCTGGCCCCGCGGCCGGAGCTGCTGGTGCTGGACGATCCCACGCTCGGCCTCGACGCCGTGGCCCGCCGCGCGCTCTACGACGAGCTGATCGGCGATCTCGCCGATCGCGGCACCACCGTCTTCCTCACCACCCACGACCTCGACGGCGTCGAACGCCTGGCCACGCACGTGGCGATCCTGAAGGACGCGCGCCTGGTGCTGGACGAGGAGATGGAGGCCATGAAGGCGCGCTTCCGCCGCATCCGCTGTGCGCGGCCCGCGCCTGGCGATCGCGCGGCGTGGACGCCGTTCGTCACCGTCTCCGAACGCTCGCGGGAGTGGGGGCTCGAGGCCGTGGTCTCGAACTTCGAGGAGGGTGCCTTCGCCGCCTTCGTCGCACAGGCCGGCCTGCGCGACGTGGAGGTCGGGACGCTGTCGCTCGAAGAGGTGTTCGTCTCCGTGGCCGGTGAAGGTGGAGGTGTGTCATGAGGGGGGCATTGGCGGTCGCCTCTCGCGAGGTGCGCGAGCGCCGCGGCGTGCTGTGGGTGGCCGCGCTGTCGGGCCTCCTGCCCCTGTTGTTGCACGTCCTTCTGCCCGCGGGACGAGGTGGTCCCGATGTCGGCTTCTTCTTCGCCGTGGCCGCGGTGGTGGCGTTACCCATCGCCGTCGGGCTCACCCTGGGCGCGTCCGTCATCGCGCGCGACGTGGCCGAGGGCCGCCTGGGGTTCTACTTCGCCCGGCCGCTGTCCGGCCGCGGCATCTGGGCGGGCAAGATGGGCGCGGCTTTGCTGCTGACGCTGGCCGCCACCGGGCTCGTGACCGCGATCGCCTCGCCCGTGTTCCCAACCGGTCTGCCTCCCGTCGGGCCCGCCCCGAGTCTCGTCCTCCTGTTCCTCATCGTCGTCCCGCTCGTCTGCGTGATCGCGGCCCACGTGGGGGCCGTCCTGTTGCGCTCACGCTCGGGCCTGCTCCCCTACGATCTGGCGGCGGGCGTCGCCGTCCTCGCCGTGGCGGCGTGGCTGGCGTGGCTCCTGCTGGCGGCGGGCGCCACACGCAGGACGGCCGAGATCGTGATTCCACCGCTCGTACTCGGAACGCTCGCCGCGTTGGTTATCGCGGGGGCCGCCCAGGTCGTGGCGGGCCGGGGGGACGCGCGCCGCGGGCACCGCGCGCTGTCGCGCACGCTGTGGGGCTCCCTGGCGGCGCTCCTGGCGTTCCTGGGCCTGTTCGTCGCGTGGGTCCTCGGGATCTCGCCGTCCAGTCCGGGTGTGCGCCCCATCGTCGAGTCGTCGCCGGACGGCGCGTACGTGGTGACGTACCTGCACGAGCGCGCGGGCCACGAGCCTGTGTTCCTGGTGCATGCCGCGACAGGCCGCTTTCTGCGCCTTGGGGCACAACAGACGACGACAGGCGTCCGCTTCACGGCCGACGGGAAGACGGCGGTCTGGGTCGAGAGCCCCCCGTTCGGCACACGCTCACTCGTGAAGGCGCGCTTGGAGGGTCCCGAGCCGGTCGTCACCCGTACGGAACTGAGCGAGCCTGGCCGGCCGCTCGCGCTCTCCGAGGACGGGTCGCGAGTGCTCCTGGACGACCGCAGCACCCTGAGTGTTCGTGAGACCGACACGGCGCGCGTCGTGGCCCGGGCCCCGGGATCGTACATCCGCGGCGCGACCTTCCTCGGGACCCGGACGGTGCGTGTGTACCGCCACGTCGACGGCATCACCGGCTCGGATTGGGACCTGCAGACGGGCAAAATGATCGAGCGCGTTCGCATCGCGTCGATGCCGTGGGTGCACGACGTGCGCGGCGGCCGCATGATCGTCAGCCAGGACCGCGGCAGCTCGGAGTCCGGCGTAACGCTCGCGATCTACGACATCGAGACCGGACGGTCCCAGGTGTCCTTTCCCATCGGCGACATGCACGTCGACTTCGCTCGTTGGCTCGACGACGGCCGGGTCGTCGTCGTCAGCAGTCCTCGTTTCGACGACGACGCCCGCCTGCGGATCTTCGATGCCTCCGGCCAGGAGATCGCGGCCACACCTCTGGCGAGCCCGGCGCGAAGCCGTTCCTGGTGGCGCTGGGGAGGGCAGGCCGGGGACACGCTCGTCCTCGGCTATCACGACCGGAAACGAGAGGGCTATGAGACTGTCTTCGCCGACGCGCGGACGGCCGCCGTCAAACGCCGCGAGGCGCAGATCATCCCCGTCTTCCAGCCGTGGTGGGCGGAGCGCGGCGACAGCGCGGCGAGGAGCCGGCGGCCCATCCTCTACTTCGAACGCGGCCGCGTGGTGACAGTCGATCCCGCCACCGGTGCCCGCACACGCGTGCCCTGGCAGGGCTGACCGTTACGACGTCTCCACCGAGACGTGCGTCAACGCGCCGAGCTCCGTCCACTCGAGGCGGCCCGTCGCCGCATCCGTCCCCGTCAGCTCGCGGACGGCGCGGGCGAACGCGCGGGCATCGCTCGCCGTGGTGAGGAAGCGATGCGTGGGCGCCGCGCCGCCGGCTTCGCGCTCGCGCAGCAGGCGGCGGAGCTGCCGCGCCACCGCCGGCGCCGGATCGATGACCTCCACCCCCGGGCCGGCCAGGCGGCGCACGGTCTCGATCACGAAGGGATAGTGCGTGCACGCCAGCACGATCTCGTCCGCGCCGGCGGCGAGCCCGCGGGCGAGGAACGCGCGCAGCATCGGTTCCGTTTCTTCCGAGGCCCCGCCGCCCGACTCGATCTCCTCGACGAGGCCGGGGCACGGCTCGCCGATCACCGTCACGCCCTGGGCGTAGCGCGCGGTGGTGGCGGCGAAGAGCTCGCCTTTGAGCGTGGCCGGTGTGGCGAGGACGAGGACCACGCCGCTCTTCGTGCGCGCCGCCGCCGGCTTGACCGCCGGCTCCATCCCCACGAAGACGGTGTCGGGAAACGTCCGCCGCAGCGGCTCGAGGGCGGCTGCGGAGGCGGAGTTGCAGGCCACCACGATGGCCCGGCACTTCTGCTCGCGCAGGAAGCGGGTGATGCCCTCCGAGTAGCGGACGAGCGTCTCGGCCGGCTTGGGGCCATACGGGACGTGGCTCTGGTCGCCCACGTAGAGCGTGGACTGAGACGGCAGCTCCTTCGCGACTTCACGCCAGACGGAGAGGCCGCCGAGGCCGGAGTCGAAGAGACCGATCACCAGGCGAGCTCACGGAAGCTCATGTCGTATTGTCCGTCGACCCGGGCAGCGCGCGTTTCTCCACCGCCAGGAAATACGGGATCGAGCACGCGGCCAGGGCGGCACCGGTGAGATAGGCGGTGCGGAATCCCCAGTGGGTGATGATCCAGCCGCTCACGATCGAGCCGGTGCCGATGCCGGCGTCGAAGCAGGCGAGCACCCCGCCGAACACGGCGCCGCGCCGCGCCGGATCGAAGTGCTGGAGGAGGTATGCCGTGAAGACCGGCCAGGCGGCGCCGAAGCCGGCGCCGAACACAATCCCCGAGAGGACGAGCCACGGCCAGGTTCCGCTGACGGACAGGAGGGCGTAGCCGAGGACGATCAGCGGCAACGAGGGCAGAAAGATACGCCGGTGGCCGATGCGCTCCGCGAGCCGCCCGGTCACCAACCGCACGGCGATCGTGGCCAGCGAGAACGTGATGAAGTACAAGCTCCGCGGCGTCGTATGGCAGGCGTCGGCGTAGAGGGCGACGAAGCTCGTCACCCCGCCGTAGCCGTACGAATACAGGAACAACGTCACCGAGATCGCCACCACGCGCCATTCGATCTGGATCAGCCGGCGGTGGGGCTGAGCCACCGGCGGCCGCAGGCCGCGCGTGAGCCACCAGGCGGAGAGGGCCATGGCGCCGTTGAGCAGCGCGCCTTCGAGGCACAGGACCGTCCAGCCGATCTTGTGGACCCAGAAACCGACGGTGGGGGCGGTGGCGACGGCGGCGATCGTCGAGAAGCCCCAGTAGCCGAGACCCTCCGCGCGCCGGCTCTCGGGCAGCAGGTCCGCGACCTGCGCCGCCGACGCCGAGAGCAGGCCGGACCACACGATACCGTGCAGCGCCACCAGCGCGAGCATCACCTCGTAACGGGTGGTGAACGCGTACACGACGAAGAACGCGGCCAGCGCCGAGCTCGTGAGGACGAGCATTCGCGTGCGTCCCACGCGATCGGCGAGGGCACCCGTGAAGGGGGCGGACAGCGCGGAGCCGAAGGTCAGGAACCCGAGGAACAGTCCGGCGGCGACGGCACTGCCGCCCAGCTCGAGGATGCGGTAGGGCGCGGTCGGGAAGAGCTGGAACGCCGACAGGAAGACGGTGAAATTGAACGCGCACATCGCGAAGAAGCGCGCGGTGAAGAGCGGGGGCTTCAGGGCTGCGCGGGCTTGGCGGCGGCCTTGGCGGCTTCCGCCGCCACCGTCTTCACGTCGCCTAAGGTGAGGACCACCGGGGTGATCATGTCGAAGGCGCCGCGGATGGGGCCGCGGGCGCGGGCCTCGGCGGCGGCGCCGGGAGAGCGGCGCAGGACCATGAAGCCGACGAGGCCGCCCTGGGCATCGAAGGCGGGCCCGCCCAGCGCCCCCAGCGAGCTCATCCAGTCGGAGAGGATGAACGTGCGCGGCCTGCGGACGACGGTCATGACCGGGGCGACGCGCACGCAGGCCTCGCGGTTCAGGTTCTTCGCCGCGCGGTAGATGAAGACGAGGTCGTCGAGGGGCTTCGGCACCGGCGCCGCCGCCACCTCGAGATCGAGGTAGGGCAGCTTCTCGTCGGCCGCTTCGGGCATCACGAACGCGAGGTCGAGGTCGCGGTCACGCAGCACGAAGCGCGACGGGATCTCGCGCCCGTCGGTCAGGAGGATCTTCACGTCGCTGGCGACGCTGTCGATCTTCGGCCCGTCGCTGTCACTCTGGAAGATGCCGAAGGGGTCGCTGTCCGAGTCGGCGACGAGGGTGAGGCCGTTGGGGGAGATCACAGTACCGAGGATCTCGGACTGCGTCTCGCTGCTGCCGCGCTCCTGGCCCTGGACCACCATCCGGCGCTTCAGCACCAGCTTGACGGTGACGATGGCGCCGGCGTGCTTGTCGAGAAGGCCGCGCGCGGTGTCGCGAGCGTCCGCCGCCTCCGCCGCGACGGCTCCACCCGCCAGCGCCCACACGACACCCACCGCCGCCCACCGTCGGGTCATCAAGGTTCCTTTCCTCACGCCCGCGGCTGGGCCACCGCCCAGTCGGGCTCGAGCTCGACGAACAACGTGTGCACCCCGCGGCGGACGAAGAAGACCACGCGCGTCGGCTTCTTCTCGCGGATCGTGGCCATGCGGGCCTGGAGCGCGGCGGCATCGACGATGGTGGCGCCGTCGACGGATTGCACGATGTCGCCCACCGCGAGGTGAGCGAGGGCGGCCCAGCCGCCGTTCTCCACGCCGGCGATGAGCGCGCCCTGGACGGCGCCGCCCAGCTTCTGCTGCACGCGGTCCTGGAACGTCAGGTCGCGAGCGGTGAACTCGAAGTGCGGGTCGCGGTACTCGGCCAGCTCGCGGGTGGACTGTGGCGAGGCGGCCAGCGTCATCTCGACGTTCTTGGCCTTGCCGTCGCGCACCACGTCGAGCTTCACCTTCGCCCCCACCGCGTATTGGCGCACCATGGACGGGAAGACCTCGATGTCTTCGGGCTGGGAAGCGGCGATCTCGTCGCCGTCCAGGCGGAGGATCAAGTCGCCGACCTCGAGCCCGGCCTTGTCGGCGGCGCCGCCGGGATAGACCTCGGTCAAGCGCACGCCCTTCTTGCCGGGCAGGCCCAGGGCCTTCGCGACGTCGGGGGTCAGGACCTGCGTCGAGGCGGAGATCCACGCCTTGGTCGCCTCCGCGGAGCGATCGAGGGTGTCGCGATAGCCGACTCTCACCACGGTGAGCAGCTTCTGCGTCTTGCGCTCGAAGGCGACGAGCACGGGCAGCGGCGCCGTCTTGCCTTTCGTCAGCTCCTCGGAGACGCCCACCAGCTCCTTGATGTTGTGGACGGCGCGTCCCTCGACCGACGTGATGATGTCGTCGCCCTGCAGCGGCGGCTTGGCCTCGGCGGCGCCGGCGCCGGGACGGACGCTCGAGACGATCACCCCGCTGTTGGGCGATCGGCGCAGCTCCTTGCCGGCCAGCAGCGTGATCTCCTCGAGGGTGATGCCCCAGGTCTTGAGGGCCGCCTGCTCACCCTGGGCCGGACCGCGCGCTTCGGTGGTGGCCTTCACCTTGCGCTCCTCACCGTCGCGGAGGAACACGAGCTCGACGCTGCCGCCGATCGGCGTCTCGAGCATCCGGCGGTTGAGCTCGGGGAGCTGGTCGGCGTAGCGGATCTGCACGGGTTTGCCGTCGTACGCCACGAGGATGTCCCCGGGCTTGAGCCCCGCCCGCGCCGCCGGCGAGTCGGGCAGCACGCCGCCCACCAGCGCCCCGCGATCGCCGTCGTTGCCCTTGAGCAGCGGTTGGATGGCGACGCCGAGCCAGCTCCGCGCGACCTCCCCCTTCTCGATGAGCTGCCCGGCGACCCAACGCGCGAGGTTGCCGGGAATGGCGCCGCCCAGACCGAACGAGAGCTCGTTGATGCCGACGATCTCGCCCTTCAGGTTCACGAGCGGCCCGCCGGAGTTCCCGGGGAAGATCTGCGCGTCGTGGCCGATCCACTTCACGAGAGAGCCCGTCTCCTCGCCGTCGAGCCGGAAGGTGTGCGGCCAGTACAGCGACGGGATCGTCATCTCGGTGTTGCTCACGATGCCGAGCGTCACCGACTGCGAGATCGCTCGCGGGCTGCCCATGGCCAGCACCTGGTCACCGACGTGCATGGCGTCGGAGTTGCCGAAGTCGGCCACGGGGAACGGCGCGCCCGTCTTCAGCTTGAGGACGGCGATGTCGGCCAGGGCGTCGGTGCCGACGAGGGTGGCCTCGATCTCGCGCTTGTCGGAGAGCGTGCAGCGCAGGCGGCGCGAGCGGCCGGCCACGTGATGGTTGGTGACCACGTACCCGTCCGCCGAGATGATGACCCCGCTGCCGGAGCTCTCGCCCTTCACCTCGCGGCCTTCGTTGTAATAGACAGAGACGCTGTGGATGCGGACGAGCGACGGGTAGACCTTGTCGATCGCCACGTCCACCGCTCGCCGCGTCTCCTCGGTGAGGGGCGCGGCGGCCTGCACGCCGGAGACGGCCGCGGTTCCGAGCCAGGCGCCGATCACCCAGGCTGTCCATCTCGTCGACCCCAGAGGCCGCATGTGGTTCCTTCTCCGTTTCCGCACCGCGTCGGCGCGGCGAGACCCGAGTTCGTCAGAGTAACACGCCGCGCGCTGCGGGCGCGCGGGTTAGCATGGGGCACCATGGCGCGGCGGAAGAAGGAGAAGGAACGCGCTCCCGCGCCGGCGGGGCGCCGCGCGCACGTCGATTTCGCGGCGGGGGCCGCCCTCTGCCTCGCCCTCGCCGCCTGGCTCAACTTCAGCCACGGACGCATCGCGGACACCGACAGCTTCTACCACTACCGTCATGCCTGGGTGTACGCGACCGAGGGGCTGACCCATGCCGACTTCCCCTGGACGCGTTTCTCCGTGATCCGCACGCTGGCCGCCGACCTCTGGTACGGGCTCCACGTCCTCATGATCCCGCTGACGTGGATGAGCAACCCGGTCGCCGCGCTCAAGCTCGGCAGCTTCCTCACGACGGCGTCGGCCCTCATCCTCTTCTACGTCGCGCAGCGCCGCGCGGGCGCGGCCTGGCCGCTCCTCGGGACATTCGTCTTCCTGTTCGCCACCGCCGACCTCCTGTATCGCGCCACCATGCTGCGCCCGCATCCGATCTCGCTCGGCCTCACCCTCCTCGTGTTCGCCGACCTCATCGCCGAGCCGATCCCGTCCGGCCGCGGGCGCCCGCTGCGGCTCATGGCGGCGGCGGCGGCGATTGCCTGGCTGCACCTCGCCGTCGCCTGGCTTCCCCTCATGGTCATGGGCGTCGCCGGGGTCGTGCGGGCGGTGCGGCGCGCCCGGCTCGACCTCGTCGGTGTCGCCGCCGTCGGCGCCGGGGTGGTGATCGGCTGGCTGCTACGCCCGCATGCCTGGGGCGCACTGAAGCTCGCCTACATCCAGGTCGCCTACTTGAGCCTCCAGCATCAAGGCCACGTCCCGCTCCGGTTCGGACGCGAGCTCACGCCGTTCCACTACACGGAGCTCCACAAGCAGCTCCCCGGCCTGCTGCTGCTCCTCGCCGTCGGCCTGCTGGTTCTCGCCGCGTTGTGGCGCAAGATGGATCTAGGCATCGGCGTGTGGACGAGCCTCGTGCTCTGGCCGATCTTCTTCGTGCTGGCCTTCACGGTGTTCCGCCGCGCGAACGAGGTGATGGTGGCGTTCGCGGTGACCTTCCTCGGCCTCCTCGCCGTCCGTGCCCGCGATGCGCTGGGTGAGGGTGGCCCCCTCCGCGGCGTCCTGGCGACGTGGCCGGGCACGCTGGCGGCGCTCGCCCTCGCCATCGGGCTGCTCATCATGCCGGTGATGACGCTGGCGCGGTTCTTCGTGTTCCTGCCGAATGCCTTCGACCCCGACCGCTTCCGCGCGGCTTCCGCCTGGATCGCGGAGCACAGCGCGCCCGGCGACGTCGTATTCAGCGCGGACTGGGACCGTTTCGGTCAGCTCTTCTTCTGGAACCCGAAGAGCCACTACATCCACGGCATGGACCCGATCTTCATGTACGCCTACGACCCGAAGCTGTACTGGAAGTCGCACTACATCGCCGAGGACAAGGTCACGTCGTTCACCTGCGGCGACATCCGCTGCAACGCCGCCGTCGGCGAGGACATGCTCACCGTCCTGCAGCGCGACTTCCAGGCGTCGTTCGTCCTGTTGGAGTACGGGCGGAACCCGAAGCTCATCGCCCACCTCGACAAGGCGCCCGGCTTCCAGAGGGTCTTCGACACCTCCTACGAGGTCGTCTTCCGCGTGAGCACGGCGCGGATGGCGGGACGATGAATCGCCGCCACGCCCGCGATGCCGTCGGCCTCGTCCTTCTCGCCGCCGTCTATTGGGCCGGCGCCGCCCTCGGGTTCACTGTCGCCGACTCCGTACGGCAGGTCTCGCCCCTGTGGCCGCCCACGGGAATCGCGCTGGCCGCCCTCGTCAGGTTCGGCCCGCGAGTGTGGCCGGGCATCGCCGCCGGCGCGTTCCTCGCCAACCTGACGAGCGGCGAGCCGCCCTGGACCGCCCTCGCCGTCGCCGCCGGCAACACGCTGGAGGCGCTCGCCGGCCGTCGTCTCCTCCGTCATCTGCGCTTCGACGCGCGCGTCGAGCGCATGCGCGACGTGTACGCGCTGATCATCACCGCCGTGGCCGCCACCACGATCAGTGCCACCGTCGGCGTCCTCAGCCTGCGTCAGTCCGGCCTCATCCCACCCTCGGCCACGCTCGGTGCGACCTGGCTCGTGTGGTGGGTGGGCGACGCCATGGGCGCGCTGCTGGTGACCCCGCTCCTGCTGACGCTGGCCGACCGCCGCGCCCACTGGCCGAAGGCCCGCGCCGGCGAAGCCGTGTTGCTGCTCCTCCTGCTGGCTGGCCTCGGCCTGGCCTCGCTGGCCAACGCGCCGCCCACCGACGGGGCGGTCGCCAGCCTCGAGTACCTCGTCTTCCCGGTGATCATCTGGGCGGCCTTGAGGTTCGGCCAGCGCGAGGTGATGCTGGCCGTCCTGGTGGTCTCGACCCTCGCCATCGCCGGCGCCGTTCACGACCGCGGGCCGTTCCTGAGCGACAGCCTCACGCGCCGGCTGGTCTTGCTCCAGTTGTTCATGGCCGTCGTCACCACCACCGCCCTGGCGCTGGGTGCCCTCGTCACGGAAAGGCGGCACGCCTACGAGGAGGCGCGGCGCGCGAACGCGGCCAAGGACGAGTTCCTCGCCGTGCTGTCCCACGAGCTGCGCACGCCGCTGACGCCGATCCTGGGTTGGATCCGCCTGCTGCGCGAAGGCCAGCTCGACGCGCCGACCATCACGCGCGCGCTCGAGGTGATCGAGCGCAACACGAGGATCCAGGTGCGGCTCGTCGAGGACCTGCTCGATGCCTCGCGCATCGTTTCCGGGAAGATGGTGTTCGAGCGGCACCTCGTCGACCTGATGCGCGTCGTCGCCGCGGCCCAGGAGACGGTGCGGGAGGCGGCGGCGTCCAAGGGGATCGTCGTCTCCCTCGCCGCTCCCGGGGAGCCGGTGCTGGCGTGGGGTGACCCCGAGCGGTTGCAGCAGGCCGTCACCAACGTGCTCGCCAACGCCGTCAAGTTCACGCCGAAGGAGGGGCGCATCCAGGTGATGTTGGCGGCGGGCGCGACGGACATCGTCGTGACCGTGGCCGATACCGGCCAAGGCATCGAGCCCGCGTTCCTGCGACGGATGTTCGCGCCGTTCACGCAGGCGGACACGGGCACGACACGCTCGCACGGGGGTCTCGGCCTGGGTCTCTCGATCGCCGGTTACATCCTCCAGCAGCATCAGGGAACGGTGTCCGCCGCGAGCCCGGGCATCGGCCACGGCACGACCGTGACCCTCACCCTGCCGCGCGCGCACACCGCCGCCGTGCCCGCGCCGGCTCCCGCCGCGCCCGATCGCGGGGGCGCCCTCGCGGGCCTCAAGGTGCTGGCCGTCGACGACGACGCCGACGCGTGCGAGGTCGTGCGGGTGGTCCTCACGGGCGCCGGCGCGGAGGTGCGTACGGCCGGCGGCTCGGAGGCGGCGCTGGCCGTCCTCGCCCATTGGGACGCCGACATGCTCGTGAGCGACCTCGCCATGCCCGGGGGCGACGGCCTCGAGCTGCTGCACCTCATCCGCCGTCGCGACCCGCAAGGGCAGAACCTGCGCAGCGTGCTGCTCACCGCGTACGCGGGCGAGGACGAGCGCCGCCGCGCGCTGGCCGCGGGCTACGACGTTCATCTCGCCAAGCCCGTTTCGCCCTCGGATCTGGTGGCCGCCCTCGTCGCCCTGCGCGGGCACTGAAAACCCTTGCCCCGCCGCCGACGCAGGTGTTAGCCTCCACGCCACCCAACAGGAGGCCGCGATGAAGAAGGTCGAAAGCGTGATCCGCCCGCATCTTCTCGATTCCGTGAAGAACGCGCTCCAGGAAGTCGGTGTGGTCGGCATGACGGTCAGCGAGGTCAAGGGCTTCGGCCGCCAGAAGGGGCACACCGAGACCTATCGCGGCAGCGAGTACCGCGTCGACTTCCTTCCCAAGGTGAAGATCGAGATCGCCATCGCGAACGAGCTGGTGCAGGCCGCCGTCGACGCCATCGTGAAGACGGCACGCACCGGCAAGTTCGGCGACGGGAAGATCTTCGTGAGCAGCCTCGAAGACGTCGTGCGCATCCGGACGGGTGAGCGCGGGGAGCAGGCGCTCTAAGGGTGGACGCCGCACCCGCCATCGTGAGCAGCGGCGACACCGCCTGGCTGCTCGCTTCCGCCGCCCTCGTGATGCTGATGACGGCGCCGGGTCTGGCGCTGTTCTACGGTGGTCTCGTCGGTCAGAAGAACCTGCTGTCGACGCTGATGCAGAGCTTCGTGCTCGTGTGCCTGATCACCGTCCAATGGGTGGTGATCGGATACAGCTTGTTCTGGGGCGCGGGTGGCCTCGTCGGCGGGACCGAGTACGCGTTCTTCCAGGGGGTGGGGCAAGACCCGCTGGTCGGCCAGACGGTGCCGCATCTCGCCTTCGCCGTCTACCAGTGCATGTTCGCCGTCATCACGCCGGCGCTCATCAGCGGCGCCGTCGCCGAGCGCATGCGGTTCTCGGCGTACGTCCTCTTCACGCTGCTCTGGGCCACGCTCGTCTACGATCCGCTCGCGCACTGGATCTGGCACGCCGACGGCTGGCTGCTGAAGCGAGGTGCCCTCGACTTTGCCGGCGGCACCGTGGTGCACATCAGCTCGGGCGTGTCCGCTCTCGTCGCCTGCCTCGTCCTCGGCCGGCGGATCGGTTATCCGCGGCAGGCCTTCCCCCCGCACAGCATTCCCCTCACGCTCCTCGGCGGGTCGCTCCTGTGGTTCGGGTGGTTCGGCTTCAACGCCGGCAGCGCCCTCGGGGCGTCGGGTCTGGCCGCGCAGGCCTTCGCGAATACGCACGTCGCGGCGGCCACGACCGGCCTCGCCTGGCTGCTCATCGAGTGGGTCCACCGCGGCAAGCCGACGGTGCTCGGGGCCGTCACCGGCGCGGTGGCCGGCCTCGTGGCCATCACCCCCGCCGCGGGCTTCGTGACGGTGTCGTCTTCGCTCCTCATCGGGGTCGGTGCCGCCGTCGTGTGCTACCTCGGCGTCAACGTCCTCAAGGCGAGGCTCGGCTACGACGACTCCCTCGACGTCTTCGGCGTGCACGGTCTCGGCGGGACGTGGGGCGCGCTGGCCACCGGGATCTTCGCCACGAAATCGGTGAACCCCGCCGGCTCCGGTCTCGTGGACGGAAACAGCGGGCAGATCGTCGCCCAGCTCCTGGGCGCCGCCGCCGGCTGGGGCCTGGCCGCGGCCGGGACCTACTTGATCCTGAAAGTCGTGGGCCTGATCACGCCGCTACGCGTGAGCGCGGAGGACGAGGTGTCGGGTCTGGATCTCGCGCTCCACGGCGAGTCCGCGAACCCCGGATCTTCGGGCACGCCGTCCGTCGCCTCGCCGGTGCGGGACAACGTCACGCCGATCCGGCACTAGATCATCGCGCGCAGGTACAGCACCGCGGCCAGGAGCGGCAGCGCGAGCGCGGTGCGCCACTCCCGGTTCCGCGCCACCCGCGCCCATTCGAACCGAGAGGCGCGCGGGCCGGCGGGGAAGAGGCGCGGCACGAACGCGGGAACCTCGCGGGCCCAGGCGTCGTATTCGGCTTCGAACTTGCCGCGGATGAAACGCGACTCCTCCGCAATGACGGCGGGATAGAAGGCGGTGAAGTAGGCGACCACCGCGAGCACGACCCAGACACTGGCCGCCGCCACGCCGAAGCCGATCGCCAGCAGCGCGCTGCCGACGTACAGCGGGTTGCGCGTGTGCGCGTAGGGTCCGCCGGTGGCGAGGCGCTGGCTCTTCTCGATGTGGCCCGAGGCCCAGAGGCGCACGATCTCGCCGAGGGCGGCCACGGCCATGCCGGCGGCGATGCTTCGCGGCGTCGGGCGCGCCAACGCCACGGCCAGGAGGCCGAGCGCATAGCCGCACGCGACGCGGACGCCGGAGAGCTTCATCACCCGCGAGCCAGCCGCTCGTCGGCGGCGCGCGCGACGTCCCCGACCGCGATCGTGGCCATGACGTCGGCGTGGACGACGCAGCCGCGGCGGTAACACGGCGCGCACGGCGGGATGCGCCGGACCACGACGTCACGCGGGGAGAACGGACCGTTGCGGGCGGGATCGGTGGGGCCGAACAGGGCTACGACCGGCGCTCCCACGGCGCAGGCGAGGTGCAGTGGACCGGTGTCGGCGGCGACCACCAGGCGCGCACGGCGGGCGAGGGCCGTGAGCTGGAGCAGCGTCGTGGGGGGCGCCAGCTCGGCGGCACCGCCCGAAGCGGCGGCCACGCGTTCGGCCAGGCCGCGCTCGCCCGGACCCCAGGCCACCTTCGACGTCAGACCGCGCTCGCGCAGATGCCGGGCCAGCGCGCCGAACGACTCCGCCGGCCACAGCTTGCCCGCCCAGCCGCCGCCGGGATTGAGAAGCGCGAAATCGCGGGTGTCGGCCGCGGCGGGGTCGACGAGGGGCGGCAGCGGGAACTCGCGGGCCCCCATCGCCTCGACGCCGACGGCGCGGAGGAGGCTGAGGTTCTTGTCGATCACGTGCACGGCCTCTTTCGGCACCGCCACCGCCTCGTGCAGCAGCAGGCGCGACAGGGGCTCGCGACGCGCACGGGTTTCGTGTCCCGCCGTCCGTCGTGCTCCCGCGAGGCGCGACCAGGCGGCGGACTTCCACAGGCCCTGCAGGTCGAGGGCCACGTCGAAACCGCCGGCGCGCAGAGCCTGCCGCGTGGAGCGAGCCTGCGCCAAAGAGAAGCGCTTCGCGGGCGGAGCCACCACCACGAGGTCGAGCATCGGGTGTCCCTCGAGCAGCTCGCGGGCGGCCGGCTCCACGAGCCACGACACCTGGTGGCCCGCGCGCCGGAGCGGAGGCAGCACCGGCAGCGTGTGGACCACGTCGCCGATCGCGGACAACCGCACGAGCAGGACCTTCACCGGCGCAGGCGCTCGAGCAGGACGCGCGTGTCGTGGCTCTTGGGGTCGCCCACGATGGCCACGCGGCCGCCGTACCCGCGTACGACATCGCGTTCGGGTACGGTGTCGGGCGTGTAGTCGGTGCCCTTGCAGTGGACGTCGGGTTTCAGGCGGAGCAGCAGCGCCTTCACGTCGTCCTCCTGGAAGACGACGACGTGGTCGACCACGCGCAGCGCCGCCACCAGCAGCGCCCGATCCGCTTCCGGCATGACCGGGCGATCCGGGCCCTTGAGGCGGCGCACCGAAGCGTCGCCGTTGACGCCGACGACGAGCACGTCCGCCTCGGCCCGGGCTCCGGCCAGATAGCGCACGTGGCCGACGTGCAGCACGTCGAAGCAGCCGTTGGCGAAGGCGACGGTGCGCCCGGCGGCGCGCGCGGACGCAACCGCGGACGCGACCTCGTCGATCGCCCCGACCTTGGCGGCGGCGGGCCTCACCGGCGCGCCTTCGCGTAGGCGGAGGCCACGGCTTCGGAGCGCACGGCCTCGCGCAGCTCGGCGTCGGAGACGGTGCCGGTGCCGCGCTTCATGACCACGATCCCGCCTGCGTAGTTGGCCAGGCGCGCGGCTTCCGCCGGTGTCGACCCGGAAGAGAGCGCGAGCGTGAAGGTGGCGATCACGGTGTCGCCGGCGCCGGTCACGTCCGCCACCTCGTCGCTGCCGAAGATCGGGATGTGCCTCGGCGCCTTGCCGGGCTCGAAGAGCGCCATGCCGTCGCTGCCGCGGGTGATGAGGACGGCGCCGGCGCCGATGCGGCGGAGGAGCGTGCGGCCGGCCTGCTCGAGCCGCTGGCGATCGTGGCCGATGGTGATGCCGAGGGCGGCCTCCACCTCGGGCTCGTTCGGCGTCACCGCGGTGACGCCCCGGAACTGAAGGAGCTGGTGCCGCGTGTCCAGCGTGATCGGGACCTTGCGGGCGCGGGCCAGCGCCACCGCCGCCGCCACCACCTCGGGGGTGACGAGGCCGAAGCCGTAGTCGCTCACGAGGACGCCGTCGATCGGCCCGCGGAAGCGGCGCAGCCGCGCCACCAGCGTCGCCGGCGTCTTCGCGCCCACGCGGGTGGCCTTGTCGATGCGGACCATCTGCTGCTTCGTGGAGTGCACGCCACCGGCCAGGATCCGCGTCTTCACCGGCGTGACGTAGCCCCGCTCGCGCCACACGCCGGCGGCCGGGATCTTCTTCTCGCGCAGCAGCGCGATGAGCCGCTTGCCGTGGGCGTCGTCGCCCAGCACGCCGAACGGGAGGGGCACGCCGCCGAGCGTACGGATGTTGTGGACGGCGTTGGCCCCGCCCCCGAGACGGAGGTCCGTGCCGTCGTACTCGAGGATGAGCACGGGCGCCTCGCGGCTCACGCGCTGGACGCGGCCGTAGAGGAACTCGTCGGCGACGAGATCGGCCACCACGAGGACGCGCCGGTTGCGGAACGCGTCGATGGCGCGCAGCAGGCGCTCGGGCTCCGCGTTCACGCAGCCTCCCCGGCCGCCACGATGCGTTCGACAGCTTCCAGCAGGTGCTCGGCCACGAGGTCGGGCGGACGCGGCCAGGCCGGTGCCTTGTACAGGAGCTCGCCCGCGCCGTATCCCGTGCGCACGAGGGCGCCGCGGGCACCGACCGCCCACGCGACCTGCAGGTCGGGATGGCGGTCGCCGATCATCCACGAGCGCGCGAGGTCGATGTCGAGCTCCTTCGCCGCCGCGTGCAGCAGGCCGGGCTTCGGCTTGCGGCAGCCGCAGTCCTGGCGATACGGCGGCTCTCCCGCCGACGGGTGGTGCGGGCAATAGAAGATGCCGTCGAGGCACGCGCCGCCCGCGGCCAGTCGCTCCTTCACCGTGCGGTGCACCTCGTCCACGAGCGACTCCGGAAAGTAGCCACGGGCGACGCCGGCCTGGTTCGTGATCAGCACGGCGAGGTAACCGCTGCGGTTGACGAGACGCACGGCGTCCACGGCAAAGGGCAGGATGCGGAAGCGCGAGAGATGGTTGATGTAGCCGACCTCTTCGCTGAGCGTTCCATCACGGTCGATGAAGACGGCGGGGCGGCTCACGAGGCGAGGACCTCGCGGGCGGCCCCCAGCACGCGCTCCGCGCTGACCGCCGTCATGCAGCGATGGTCGATGGGGCAGTCGCGCAGCATGCAGGGTGCGCAGTGCACCGGCTCGCGGACCAGGCGATGCCGCGTGCCGACGGGGGCCGTCTCGCGCCAGTCGGTGGGGCCGAAGACGGCGACGAGCGGCGTCCCCAGCGCGGCGGCGACGTGCATCGTGCCCGAGTCGTTCGTCACCAGGACTTCCGCCCCGTCCAGGATCGCCGTCAGATCGGCCAATGTCGTCTCGCCGCACACGACCCGCCGCCGCTCGGCCATGCGGGCGGCGACGCTCTCCGCCAGCGGCCGATCGGAGGCGGTGCCCACGATCAGGACCTCGGCGTCACGCTCTCGGGCCAGTTGATCGCCGACCTCCGCGAAGCGTTCGGGCCGCCAGCGTTTGGCCCCCCCGAACGCCGCGCCCGGGCTCAGGACGACACGACGACCGGCGCGCAGCGCCGCCGCCTTGGCTTTCCACTCGTCCGGACATCGCAGCGACACGTCGGGCGAGGCCGACACCTCGAACCCGACCGCCGCGAGCATGGCGCGATAGTAGTACACCTCGCTTTCGCCTCGAAGGTCCCGCGGCACGGTGGCCCGGCGCGTGAGCAGCACGCCGCGGCCGTCGGTGGCATAACCCCATCGTTCCGCGAGGCCGGCGAGCCAGGGCGACAGCGCGGAGCCGAACGAGTTCGGCAGCAAGACGGCGGCGTCGAAGGCGCCCCGCAACGTGTCGGCGTCCGCCCGCCATCCGGCGCTCGGGCGGATGGCGTCGACTTCGCGGACAGCGCCGTACAGCGCGGCCACCGAGGGCCGGGCGAGTACCTCGATGCGAGCCGACGGGAACTGCCGGCGGATGTCGCGCACGGCGCCGAGCGACAACACGACGTCGCCCAACCAGTTCGGTGCGCGCACCACCAGGCGCTCCAGGTGAAGATCGCGCACCGGCTTCATGCGTTCTCCCGCGGCTGCGTCTTCCACCGCCGGTGCATCCACAGCCACTGCTCGGGACGCCGGCGGATCCAGCCTTCGATGACAGTCGTCATCTGCTGGGTCAGGCGTGCGACGTCGGCGTCGCGATCCCCTGACGGCGTCCACTCGATCGGCGGCTCGCACACCGCGTGGTAGCGGCCGTCGGGCTGCAGCTCCGCGTAGCTCGGGATCAGATACGCGCCCGTCTTCACCGCCAACGCGGCCGCCACCGTCGTGGTGGCTGCCTTGCGGCCGAAGAAGTCGACGAAGATCCCGTCGTCCTCCTGTACGTTCTGATCGATGAGGATGGCGACGCCCTTTCCTTCGCGCAGCAGCTTCAGGACCTGCTGGAGCGCGCGGCGCTTGTAGATGACGTTGTTGCCGCTCATCGTGCGCACCTCGCACAGCCGGGCGTCGAGGGCGGGGTTGTCGAGGGGGCGCGCGATGACGCCGAAAGGGCGGCCGGTGCGCCAGGCATGGCTGATGCCGTGGATCTCCCAGTTGCCGAAGTGGGCGCAGACGAAGATGTAGCCGCGGCCCGACGTCTCCGCCTTGGCCGCCCCCTCGATGCCGAACCCGTCGACGAACGACATCACCTCCTCCCGCCCGCGCCGCGGCATCCACAGCAGCTCGAGCATCACCTGCGCGAAGTGGACGTACACCGCGCGCGCGGTGCGTTCCACCTGCTCCGCGCTCCAGTCGGGAAAGGCCCGCCGCAGGTTGTCGGCGGCGATGGCGAGATGCCGGCGGTCGAGCCACGCCCAGACGCGGCCCAGGCCACGCCCGAGGGCGCGTGCCGCGCGGCGCGGCAGGAGGCGCACCATCGCCCCCACCCCGGCGGCCAGCGTCGCCTCCAGGCGGAACCGAAGGGCTCGGCTCACGCGGGACGGTCTCGCAGAGCGCGCATCACCCGCGATCGGAAACGGGGCTCATCCTCGATCTCCACGTCGATACGCAGGACGAGCAGCGGCGGCGCGTCGGGCCGAGGCGGCATGCGCACGAGGTCCTTCTCGGTGGTCACAATGGCCAGGGCGCCGCTGGCCCGGGCCCGCGCCCATGTCGATTCGACA
>Ga0114129_10002298_pt1 | contig 26495 bp, 24 predicted proteins | sample RhiMetdeltSRZDD1_FD_80071 | JGI IMG/M metagenome (GOLD analysis project Ga0114129, IMG submission 80071) | Populus rhizosphere microbial communities from Tennessee, USA - Rhizosphere MetaG P. deltoides SRZDD1 (version 2) (version 2) | ecosystem: Host-associated > Plants > Roots > Rhizosphere >...
ACGTAGACCTCGTCACCGCGGTTCAGCTCGAGGTGCGAGCCGTTGACGACGGCGAACACCGTACCGCGGTCGACCCGCAGCAGCGCCTGGTCGGCCCGCATCTCCGCCCAGACCGGCCCGGCGATGAAGTTGGTACCGGTCAGGAACAGCGCGAAGGCCAGCAGCAGGATGAGCAGCCACCACAGTTTCCGTTCGAACCGCCGGTCGGTCGAGTCGTCCACATTGGGCGGTGGCGGCCCGGGCGGGGCGGCGAGCGGCGGGTACGAGGCCATCGGATGCACACCGGCCGACGGCCGCCTACCGGCAACGGCGGAAGACGGACTGGGTAGCCCCGAGACGGCCGGCAGGATCCACACGCGGGCGGGGGTGCGCGCGGTGGCGACGGGTCCCGGCAGGACCTCGCCGACCGGGCCGATCAGCGTGCCGCGACGCAGGTCGGTTCCGTCGGGCAGCACGAGCACGCCGGACGCGATAACAAGCGCGTCCTCGGCGCCGGGCAGCATGACCGGTGCGCCGGGCGCCACCGGGTGGAGCACCGCCCGCGACGCCAACGCCAGTCTGTCCTCTTCGGACAGTGCGGCGAGCGCCGGCGTGTGCCCGAGCAGCTCTTCCACCTCGGCCCGTTCACCCAACGAGCCAACGGACGGCAGAACCGCGGCGGCCACGGACGTCGACGGGACGGCCAGCAGGGTCGTACCGGCGGTGTGCCAGGCCAGCGACGACGGCGCCCCGGTCAACGCCCCGGCCAGTCCGACTACGCCACCGGGCCCGACCCGCTGCCGGACGAAGCCCGACGGGTCCCCGGGTCGGCGACCCTCCAGTGCACCGTCGACCACGACGAACACCGACGGTTGGGCGGTACCCGCGAACACGATCTGCGACCCGGTGCGCGGCCGCACCCAGGACGCGGACCCGGCCAATGACGAAAGAACCGGAACCGGCAGGTGCCCCAACGACGAGGTCCGCAGCGCGTCGAGCCGCCGCGGCAGGTCGGCCGAGACGCGCCGCGTCGCAAAGCCACGACGAACGGAACGCCATCGGGACAGCAGCCAGCCGCTGACTGCGTACACGATGGGTGCGGAAAGACCCGCGATGACCGCGACGATCAGTAGCCGGCCCGACCACCCGCTTCGCCAGAGCCCGGTTATCAGACCCGACACCCGGTCGGCGTAGACGCGGTAGGCGATGTTCGCGGCGATGACCAGCCAGACGACGGCGAGCACGCCGTAGAGCGCGACCAGCCGGCCCTCGCGGTCGAGCTGTCCCCAGCGCGGCGGCCGGCGGCGCAGCCGGGCGGTGACCCAGGACAGCCCGCGGGCCCGCAGGTTGGGCACCTCCAGCCAGTCCATCAGCAGGTAGTAGCCGTCCAGCGCGAGGAACGGGTTGAGGTTGAACAAGGCGTTGATGTACCAGGCGAACGAGAGCTTGAACGTCCACGGCGACAGTTCGGGGAAGATGAACCCCACGATCTGCGCGAGACCCGCGAGCACCAGACCGGTGCCCGGCCCCGCGGCCGTGGTCAACAGCCGCGCCCGCCGTCCGGCCATCCACACGTCGGTGGTGTCGACGAACACCGACGGGATGCCGAAGTAGACGAGGAACCCGGCCGCCGGTACGCGGCGCTTCGCGTGCTTGGCCGCCAGCGCGTGCCCCAGCTCGTGGCAGGCCAGCGCGAACACGTTGAGACCGAGCAGCACGAGCGCACCGACCGCGTACGACCCGTTCGTCAGGAACACCGACGGGTCGCCGAGCCACCACATCCAGACGAACAGCGCGAGACCGACGAAGGCCACGACCGACGCGAGACCCAAAGCGGGCCGCGTGAACAGCACGCGACCGCCGGCGCGGTAGAGGAAGCCGACGATCGGGTCGACGTTCGCGACCACCATCCGTTGCCCGCGCGCCGCGGCGAGCAGTCCTCGCCCGAGCCGCACCGGCCACGGCCGCCGGTGTACCCGGTCCAGCGGGCGGAACGCGTCGACCGGCAACTCGTCGAGCATCCGGTTGCCGGCGAGGTCGGCGACGACGCGGGTCACCTGGTCGGGTGCGAGCCGGCCGCAAATGCGGACGAACTCGGCCACCAGCCGCGCCACGGTCCGGGTGCCGTCCATCAACCGGGCGAGCCGGACCTCCTCCGGGGTCAGCCGCAGATAGCACGCGCGGCCACCGTCATCAGGAGATTTGAGCATCGCGTACGGCACACCGCGCACACTCGTCAATTCAGCCATCTCGATGCCGGCGCGCAGGCGCGGTTTGGCGCGTGCCGGATTGAGCCGCTCGACCACCGCCGCCCACAGCCCCGGGTCGGCCGGTCCGACTGGCTGCCCCGGTGCCCGTCCGGCGAGGGCCTCCCACACGCTTAGTCGGGTCTCGACAATCGCCACGACGTGCCCCTCATCGACAGTTGTCGGGCCGTCAGCGTAGGCGGATCACCCGATCGGGCGCGACCCCCTGTCGGCTAGGTGATACTTCCCACCGGTCGGAAGGCATCGACCAGTCGATCAGTACGAGGTGGCACGGGTAGGCTCGGTAGTTGCGGTCCGCACCGATCTGGTCGGGGCCGTCCCTTCCACGTTCGGAGAATTCATGGCGGTACGCCGCCCCCGCACGACTACCCCCGTTACTTTCATCGATCTCGGTCTGCCGGCGGCACTCACGGCCGCGCTCGCCTCCGCCGGCATCACCACGCCCTTCCCCATCCAGGCGGCGACGCTGCCCGATTCGCTCGCCGGACGCGATGTGCTGGGCCGGGGCCGAACCGGATCGGGCAAGACATACGCATTCGCGCTACCCGTGCTCTCCCGGCTCGCCGCCAGCAAACGCCCACCGCGGCCCGGTCGTCCTCGCGCACTGATCCTGGCTCCCACCCGCGAGCTGGCGAGCCAGATCGATGCGGCGATAGCGCCACTGGCCCGAGCGCTCTCCCTGCGCACCATGACCGTTTTCGGCGGAGTTGGTCACGGTCCGCAGATCTCCCGACTCCGCGCAGGGATCGACATCCTGGTGGCCTGCCCAGGCCGGTTGGAGGACCATGTCGCGGCCGGTCACGCGCGACTCGACGCCGTCGAAGTCACCGTGCTCGACGAGGCCGACCACATGACCGACCTCGGTTTCCTGCCCGCCGTGCAGCGGCTGCTCGACCAGACCCCCCGCACGGGCCAGCGGATGCTGTTCTCGGCGACGCTCGACGCAGCGGTCGATGGACTGGTCAAGAGGTACCTCACCAACCCCGTCACCCACAGCGTCGATCCGGCCCGGCCATCCGTCACCGCGATGTCCCATCACGTTCTGCATGTAAGCCAGGACGATCGGCTACCGGTTCTGGTCGACCTCGCCGCCTCGCCGGGTCGCACACTCGTATTCACCCGAACCAAGCGCCGCGCCAGGACGCTCACCCGTCACCTGGTAGCGGCCGGCGTCGCCGCCGTGGAGCTGCACGGCAACCTGGCCCAACACGCGCGTGACCGCAACCTGCTCGCATTCTCGGCCGGTAAGGTCGAGACGCTCGTGGCCACCGACATCGCGGCCAGAGGCATCCACGTCGACGACATCGCGCTGGTGATCCACGCCGATCCGCCGATGGAGCACAAGGCGTACCTGCACAGGTCCGGCCGTACCGCTCGCGCTGGCGCGTCCGGCACGGTCGTCACCCTGATGACCGACGACCAGGTGAGCGACGTCCGCGCGCTCACCCGGAAGGCGGGCATCTCGCCAACGACCACCAAGCTGCGCCCGGGCCATCCGCTGCTCGTAGAGCTGGCGCCCGGTGAGCGCTCGTTCGCCGGTGTCGGCGAACTGGTCGAGTACGCCGCTTCGGCAAACGCCGCGCGGCCGACCAGGGCGGCGGCGTTCTCCGCCCGCAGTCGTGTGGGCACCCGCCGCCGGGGAGCCATTCGTTGACCGCGACCGATCAGCGTATGACTTGCCCACTTTTCGGCCTGGTGCCCAGAGCCGATCGGGCGACTAGGCTCAGGAGGTGAATACAGCAAGCGCAACCGTTCAACTGCGCCAGGTATCGGGTCCCGAGATCCTGCACCGAGGCGACGGCTACACCCTCTGGCACGGCGGCATTACCGATGGTCCGCACGGGCTATGCCTGACCGTCGAGGTACTCGACGAGAGCGGCGCCCGGCGGATGAACGGTGAGCAATGGCAGTCCAGCCCGCTCAGACGAGGTCCGATCGAGCTGACCACGACCGCACCCGGCGCCAACCTCGCTCGTCCCCACGAGACCATCGAGGCTCGCTCGGCGCACTATTACCGGCTCATCTGCACGTTCGGCAAGTACGGGCGCGCCCTCGGGCCGCGCTGTGGACCCGAGGAACTTCAGCTCAACGTGATCGTTCACCCGCTGGGAGTGCGTGTCACCCGGACCATCGCCTGAGCGCGGGGTAGGTTGAAACCGATGACCGAAGGCCGCGACTACGACGCCACCCGGCGTCCACCTGTCGATCTCGACGCGGACAGCCTGGATGAGCTTGCGGCCCGCGGGCCCGCACCGTCGGCCACGGCGGATGTCGACGAGACCGGAGACTTCGAACTCCCCATGGCCGACCTCTCCGACGAGGAGCTGGTGGCGACCGTCGTGCCGATCCTGGCCGACGAGTTCCGCTGCCCGAAGTGCTTCCTCGTGCACCACCGCAGCCGGCGCACCAAGGGTCGGGACGGCGTGGATATCTGCCGCGACTGCGCGTAACTCATCGGTCAACCACGCTGGCAGGCGGGCACGTTGTTCGCGTGAGGTTATGCCGTCCGCACCCGCGGGGGCAGCCGAAAACCGAAAGGCATGGTGCATGGCCGTCAGCTACGGCTTTCTGAGTACGCATCCACCCACCCAGTGCGGACTGGCTACCTTCAACTCCGCCCTGTACGCCCACCTCGAACCGACCAGTTCGAGCGCGGGGGTCGTACGCGTGGCGACCGCCGGGGACGAAGACCGCGCCGACCCGGCCGTCGTGCACCACTGGTCCGCCCGCGACGCGGCCGGATGGCAGGGCGCGGCAGCGGCCCTCGACGAGTTCGACGTCGTCATCGTCCAACACGAGTACGGCATCTACCCGGGCGACAACGGGCAGCACGTGGTGCCGCTGCTGCGGCGGCTGACCCGGCCGAGCATCGTGGTCCTGCACACCGTGCTCGCCCGCCCGTCCGTCCGCCAGAAGGCAGTGCTCGAGCAAGTGGTGTCGGCCGCCAGCGCGGTCGTCACGATGACCGACACCGCACGTGACCGGCTACTGGTCGGGTACGCGGTCGACGCCACCAAGGTGAACGTGATACCGCACGGCTCCGCCGACCACGCCGGAGGACGCGCCGGATCGCGCCCCCGCCCTCATCTACTCACCTGGGGGTTGCTGGGCCCAGGGAAGGGGATCGAATGGGCGGTGCGGGCGCTCGCCCGCCTCCAGGATCTCGACCCGAGTCCCACGTACACCGTCGCCGGCAAAACCCATCCCAAGGTGCTCGAGCACCACGGCGAGGCATACCGCACCGATCTGAACCGCCTCGGCGAGCGCATCGGCGTCTCCCATGTCATGCGGTTCGATCCGGTGTACCGCGACGAGGCGTCTCTCAGCCGCCTGATCCGCTCCGCGGACGTGGTCGTTCTGCCATACGACTCACGTGAGCAGGTGACCTCGGGTGTCCTGATCGAGGCCGTGGCGGCCGGAGTTCCCGTGGTAGCCACGCCGTTCCCGCACGCCGTGGAGCTGCTCGCCGATGGACCCGGACTGCTCGTCCCGCACGCCGATCCGGCGGCGTTGGCCGCAGCGGTACGCCGGCTCCTGACCGAGCCGAACCTGGCGGCGAACTTGGCCCGCCGTACCCGGATGTTGGCCCCGACGCTGCGCTGGCCCGCGGTGGCGGCGCGGTACGACGCGCTGGCCAACCGGCTGCTGAACTCGGCCCCGAGTGTGGCGCGGGCGGCGGCCGCGGTATGACGGTACCGTCGCCGGACTTCGCCCACCTGATTCGGCTGACCGACGACACCGGCCTGTTCGAGCATGCCCGGCACGCCACGGTCAGGCGCGAGCACGGGTACTGCACCGACGATGTCGCCCGCGGGTTGCTGGTCGCCAGCCGCGAACCCGACCCGTCGGCGGCCGTCCTGCGCCTGGCGGACTGCTATCTCGCGTTTCTGTCCCACGCGCAGGACGCCGACGGGGCCTTCCACAACCGGTTCGGTCACGACCGACGCTGGCAGGACGAGCCCAGCCTGGGTGACTGGTGGGGACGGGCACTGTGGGGACTGGGTACCGCGGCGGCGCGGAGCACCGCACCGTGGATCCGCCAGGAGGCATTGCACGCCTTCACTCTCGGCGCCGCACGGCGGTCGCCGGCGCGGCACGCGATGGTGTTCGCCGGGCTCGGCGCCGCCGAGGTGCTCCGCCACAACCCCGGTAACGCCACCGCCGCCGCTCTACTGACCGATGCGGCTGCCGCCGTGGGCGTGGCCGCCGACACCCCGGACTGGCGATGGCCGAAGCCGGTCCTGACCTACGCCAACGCCGCCTTCGCCGAGGTCGTCATCGCCGCCGGCAAGCTGCTCGGCGACAACCATCAGCTCGCTGCCGGTCTGCGGATGCTGACCTGGCTGTGCGACATACAGCTCACCGACGGTCGGCTGTCGGTGGTGCCCGACTCCGGATGGCGACGGGGCACGCTACGGCTCCGGTACGACCAGCAGCCGATCGAGGTCGCCGCGCTCGCCGACGCGTGCGCCACCGCGTATGCGGCGACCGGCAAGCCGGACTGGAACACCCGGCTCGGGCAGGCGGTGGCCTGGTTCCTGGGCGACAACGACGCCGGGACACCCATGTGGGATCCGGCGACCGGCGGCGGCTACGACGGGCTGACCCCAACCGGCCCGAACCTCAACCAGGGCGCGGAGTCCACCCTCGCGCTCCTCTCGACCCTCCAGCACGCCCGGCGGCTGCCGTGACAGGGCTGGCCACCCGGCTCGCGTTGACCCTCACCCCGGACCCTCGACGCGTCATCCTCGCGCTCTTCGTACCCGGCGAGGACGCCGCTTTCGTACGGACCCGCGCCGCGGCTCTGACCCAGCGCATCGCGGGGCTCGACGAGGAGGAGACAGGTCGCCTGCTGCGCGAGACGCTGGATCGCTTCCGCGGCCGGCATCGCGACCTGGAGACCACCTTCCGGCACCATTACGACCTGGTACACCACCGCGTGCCGCGGAGCCAGGACATGTCTCCGGATGCCCGGCTGCTCATCGGCGCCTACTTCAGTCACGAGTACGCCGTGGAGGCCGCCGCACTCTGCAACCCGTCCGTGGTCGCGCACCCGGACCAGGCCGGGCTGGCAGCGGACCAGCTCCGGGTCGTGATCAGCCTGCGCCAGATCGGCGAGGGGCACATCTCGTCCATCGGGTTCGTCACGGCCGTACTCGGACCAGGAAACCGACTCGACCTCGCCGACCGGACCGGACCCCTCGTCACGGGATTGCACGGCGGCGGCAGCCACCGGCGCGATCTGCTCGCCGCCGGACTGGCCGACGTCGCCTGCGACGACGAGGTGTCCGCCACCGTGCTGGCGTCGCTTGGTGAGCAATTCGACGACGACGACCTCGAGCGGGTACTTGCCGGCGTCCCCGTCGACCTGCTCACCCGCGCCACCGCGCACGACACCCTCGCCCAGATCCGCCGCACCGCCGCCGACAGCTACGCCGTGAACTTCTCCGCCCACGTCCCCCTCGAGGGGCGGGTCCTCTGGCCCGCTAACGGACCCGAGCGCAACGGTATGGAGGACGCCAGGTTCGTACGGTTCGTCGACGACGACGGCGAAGCGAGCTACCAAGCCACCTACACCGCGTACGACGGTCGGCACATCAGCAACCGCCTGCTCAGTACCCCGGACCTCCGCCAGTTCCAAGTGACCCCCATGCGCGGACCGGCGGCCCGCAACAAGGGCATGGCGCTGTTCCCGCGACCGGTCGGCGGTCGGCGGCTCGCGCTCTGCCGGCCCGACGGGCAGACCATCGGCCTCACCACCCTCCACGCACACTGGTGGCGGACCCCGGTACCGCTGCACACCCCGAGCCGCGGCTGGGAGCTGACCCAGGTCGGAAACTGCGGGTCTCCACTGGAGACGGACGCCGGCTGGCTCGTGCTCACCCACGGGGTGGGCCCGATGCGCCGGTACGCGATCGGGGCCCTCCTGCTCGATCTGCACCAACCAGAGCGTGTCATCGCCAAACTGCCGAGCGCGTTGCTCGAGCCCGAGGACGCCGACCGGGACGGCTACGTGCCCAACGTCGTGTACTCCTGCGGCGGCGTGTTGCACGCCGGCACGCTGTTGCTCCCGTACGGGATCAGCGACGCCCGGGTCGGCTTCGCCACCGTGCCGCTCGACGCGCTCCTCGACGCGATGGCTCCAGCCTGACACGCCAGCGGCTCGCGCGTACGAGAGACTGGCGGCTGTGAGCCATCGTTACGTAGCCGCCATCGACCAGGGCACCACGTCGTCCCGCTGCATCGTGTTCGACGCGGACGGCGGCATCGTCGGGTTGGACCAACGCGAGCACCGGCAGCACTACCCGCAACCCGGCTGGGTCGAGCACGACGCGACCGAGATCTGGGCGAACGTCCAGGCGGTCGTGGCCGGCGCGCTGGACAAGGCCGGGATCGCCGCCGCCGACCTCGCCGCGTACGGCATCACCAACCAGCGGGAGACGACGCTGCTCTGGGACGCCGCCACCGGCGAGCCCGTGGCACCCGCGATCGTGTGGCAGGACACCCGTACCGCCGGCCTCCTCAACGGCCTGGACGCCAAAGCCATCCGGGAACGGTCGGGTCTACCGGTCGCGACGTACTTCTCCGCGCCGAAGGTGCGCTGGCTGCTCGACTCGGACCCGGAGCTGCAACGCCGAGCGGAAGCGGGCGAGCTGCGCTTCGGCACGATGGACACCTGGCTCATCGCGAACCTCACCGGCCGGCACGCCACTGACGTGACCAACGCCAGCCGTACCATGCTGATGAACCTGTCCACATTGGACTGGGATGATGTGCTGCTCGACATGCTCGGCATCCCGCGCGGAATCCTGCCGGAGATCCTGCCGTCGTCGCACCCGTACGGCCACTACCAGGGCGTGCCCGTCGCCAGCGCGCTCGGCGACCAGCAGGCCGCCCTGTTCGGGCAGACGTGTTTCACGCAGGGCGAGGCGAAGTGCACGTACGGCACCGGCTCGTTCCTGCTGTTGCACACCGGCGAGCGGCCGGTGCCCAGCGAACGCGGGCTCGTCACCACGGTGGCGTACCAGCTCGCCGACCAACCCCCGGCGTACGCGCTGGAGGGCTCGATCGCGGTCACCGGTGCGCTCGTCCAGTGGCTGCGGGACAACCTCGGCATCATCTCCACCGCCCCGGAGGTCAACGAACTGGCGGCCAGCGTGCCGGACAGTGGCGGCTGCGTGATCGTGCCCGCGTTCTCCGGACTGTTCGCGCCGTACTGGCGCCCCGACGCCCGTGGCGTCGTCACCGGACTGACCGGCTACATCACCAAGGCTCACCTGGCCCGGGCGACCCTGGAGGCGACCGCCTGGCAGGTGTACGACGTCGTCGAGGCGATGAGCGCGGAGTCCAATGTGGACCTCGCAACGCTCAAAGTGGACGGTGGGATGACGGCGAGCGATCTGCTCCTGCAGATCCAGGCGGACGTGCTGGGCGTACCCGTCGTCCGGCCCGTCGTCACCGAGACCACCTGCCTCGGTGCTGCCTACGCCGCCGGCCTGGCGGTTGGTTTCTGGCCTGATCTGGCCGCGCTGCGCGAGCACTGGCGCCAGGACCGGCGGTGGGAACCGGGGATGACGAACGAAGACCGGGATCGCGACCGCCGACGGTGGCGCAAGGCGGTCGAGCGGTCGTTCGACTGGGTGGACAACTGAACCCGGACATGGTGCGGGCGGCGTGGCCAACCCCCTAGGCCACGCCGCCCACTCAATGGGGAGGAGGGGAGAGAGGCTACTTTCTATGACGCTTCCGCTAGCGTCGCGGTTGTCGTTCGCACCGCATCGCCGCGCTTGTACGTGATGTCGATCCGATCGCCGACCTTCGCGGACTGAACGGCCGAGACAAGGTCATCCGAGTCGTTGATCGTCCGGTCGCCCACCTTCGTGATGACGTCGCCCTGCTGCAGGCCGGCCTGGGCGGCCGGGCTGCCGGTCGCGACGGCGCCCACGATCGCACCGCCACCGTCCGCTGTCGACACGTTGACGCCGAGTTGCGGGTGGCTCACCTTCTCGCCTTTGACGAGCTGGTCCTTGACCTGTACCGCGCGGTTGCTCGGGATCGCGAACCCGACGCCGATGTTCCCGTCGCTGCCGCCGGACGTGGCGATCGCCGTGTTGATGCCGACCACCTCGCCGTTCATGTTCACCAGCGCGCCACCGGAGTTACCCGGGTTGATGGCGGCGTCGGTCTGGATCGCGCCGGAGATGGAGCTGACGGCGCTCGGCTGTTCGAGCGGCGAGCGCTGGCCGCCACCGGTCTGGATCGTGCGGTCCAGCGCGCTGACGATGCCCGCAGTGACCGAGCCTTCGAGGCCGAGCGGACTACCGAGGGCGAGCACCGTGTCACCAACGTGCAACGAACCGCTGTCGCCGAACTTCGCCGGCGTCAGCCCGGATACGCCGGTCGCCTTGATGACCGCGAGGTCGGTCTTGGCATCTGTACCGACGACGGTCGCCTGCGCGGTCTTGCCATCGCTGAACGTCACCGTCATCGCGTTGTTGCGAGCCGTGGCCACCACGTGGTTGTTGGTGAGGACGTACCCGTCGCCCGTCAGCACGACGCCCGAACCTTCACCGCTACCGGTGTCGATGTCCACCACGCTCGGCAGGACGGCGGCGGCGATGCTCGCCAGCGACGAGCGGTCGATCACCGGGGCGGCCGCCGCCGGCTGGTTGTTCGATGTGGTGGTCGTGGTCGTGCTCCCCCGATCGTCGAGCTGCAGCGCGACCCAAGCACCCGCCACCCCCGAGCCGAGGGCCAGCACGAGCGCCGCGGCCCCCGCGACCAACGTGCGGACGGCGCGGCTGGGCGCCGCATGTCCGTGCGCGGCCGCCGCGGGCGGCACGGCCCAGACCGGCGGCTCGCCCTCGACGGGCACGGGCTGCTGCGGGGGTACGCCGTACGGCCCGTTGATGTAGGACGGCGGTCCGGCGTGGGCCGCGCCCGCCGTGGGTGCGAGGTCGGGTTCGGGGACCACGGCGGGCGCGGGCTCGTGGACCGCCGGCATCTGTGCGGTGTCGTCTTCTGGCCGCTGCGGTTGGTTCTCGGTGGTCATGCATAGACAGTCCCAAGCGGGCCTGCGGCAGACCTGTGACGTGGCTGGAAGTTAGCTGTGAACGTCGTCGTCGGGCGCGAGCGGGAGCCGTACCCGGAACGTGGCCCCGACCCCGGGCTTGCTGTCCACCTCGACACTCCCGGAGTGCGCCGCCACGAGGGCGGCGACGATCGCGAGGCCCAGCCCGGTACTCGTCACGCCGTCACCCCGCCGGGTCCGGGACGGATCCGTACGGTAGAACCGCTCGAACACCCGCTCGGCCTGTTCGGCGGCCAGTCCCGGGCCTTTGTCGGCGACCTCCAGCACGGCGCGGTCCCTCGCCCTCGACAGCCGTACCGTCACCGGACTGCCTTCCGGTGTGTGCGTCAACGCGTTCGTCATCAGGTTGCCCACGATCTGGCGCAGCCGGGCGTCGTCGCCGAGCACCACGAGCTGCCCGGCGCCGTCGGCGATGTCGAGCGTGACGGGCCGGTCCGGCGCGATGGCCTGCGCGGCCAGTACGGCGTCCGCCGCGATCACCGGCAGCTCCACCGGGGCGAGGGCGAGCGGGCGTTCCCGGTCCAGCCGGGCGAGCAGTAACAGATCCTCGACGAGCAGTCCCATGCGCGCCGCCTCGTCCTCGATGCGCCGCAGCAGCTTCGCGACCTCCTCGGGATCGCGGGCGGCACCCTGCCGGTACAGCTCGGCGAACCCGCGGATGGTCGTCAGCGGCGTACGCAGCTCGTGCGAGGCGTCCGCGACGAACTGGCGCATCCGCTCCTCCGAACGGCGTGCCCGCGCCTCGGACACCTGCGCCTCGACGGCCGCGTCGCGGGCCGCCGACTCGGCCGCCCGGGCCGCGGTCTCCGACGCAGCCTGCGCGGTGAACGCCGCCTCGATCTGCCCGAGCATCGCGTTCAACGACTGGGACAGGCTGCCCACCTCGGTACGCGGATCGCCCTCGGGTACCCGCTTCGTCAGATCACCGCTCGCGATCGCGCCGGCCGTCCGCTCGATCTCGGTCAGCGGGCGCAGGGTCGTCCGTACCATGGCGACGCCGATCGCGCCGAGGACAGTCAGTACGCCCAACCCCACGAGCAGGTCGGCCCAGATCAGTTCGCCGACCGCATTGTCCACATCGGACATTGGTTTCGCGACGACCAGCTGTTGCCGTTCCGCGTTGGGAAAGGTGGTGACCAGCATGCGCCACCGTGGGTGGCCGTCCGCCGCGGCCACGGTCTTCGGTTCGGCCTGCCCGAGTGGCGGTGCCAACGTGGTCGGCGCCGGCAGCGCCGGAATGTCGCTCTGGCTCAGTCCGTGGGGCGGCTGCCCCACGTCCCAAACGCCACGGTGGGTGACGGCGATCAGATACTCGCTACCGGGCGCCGGATCCTTCCCGTTGAACACGTCCGCCTTGATGTTCTCGGTCACCTGCATCAGGTCGTGGTCCATGTCGGCGACCATGAAGCGGCGCAGCACGATGGCGGTGGCGAACCCGATGACGATCATGGCGGCGGTAACCAGAGCCAGGACCGCGGCGATGAGCTTGACCCGCAGCGGGGTCCGGTGCAGCAGCCTTCTCATGCCGGCTTGCGCAGGACGTACCCGACGCCGCGCAGGGTGTGGATGAGCCGCTGCTCACCTGTGTCCACCTTCCGGCGCAGGTACGAGATGTACGACTCCACGATGTTGTCGTCGCCCCGGAAGTCGTAGTTCCAGACGTGGTCGAGGATCTGCGCCTTCGACAGCACCCGGCCGGCGTTGACCATCAGGTACCGCAGCAGCTTGAACTCGGTCGGCGACAGCGAGACGAGCTTGCCGTCGCGCCATACCTCGTGGGTCTCCTCGTCCAGCTCGAGGTCGGCGAACGTGAGCTTCGGGGGCGCGTCGGGGCTGCCGGACGCGGTACGCCGCAGGACCGCCCGGATCCGCGCGGTCAGCTCCTCGAGGCTGAACGGCTTCGTCACGTAGTCGTCACCGCCGAGCGTCAGGCCGCGGATCTTGTCGTCGGTCGCGTCCCGCGCGGTCAGGAACACCACCGGGGTACGCCGGCCGCCCTCCCGCAACTGCCGGATCACCTCGAACCCGTCGAGGTCCGGCAGCATCACGTCGAGCACCACGAGGTCGGGCCGGCGGGTGCGGGCGGCGTTCACGGCCTGGCTACCGGTCATGGCTGTGGCCACCTCGAAGCCGGCGAAGCGCAGGCTGGCGGAGAGCAGCTCGAGGATGTTCGGGTCGTCCTCGACCACGAGCAGCTTCGCCTCAGCCTGAGCAGAGTTCATGAGTTCAGTCTCGCCCACCGCACTGCGGGCCACCTGAATGTTGCCTGAGAACTCCCTGGGAACGGGGGTCAGGCGAGGGCGCGGCGGATCGCGGCCAGGGCGGTGTCGAGGGCGGCGGACACCGCGCGCTGCTCGGACTCGGTCAACGGGGCGCGGGCTACGAGCCGGCGCAGCTCGACGGTGAAATCGGTGATCCGCCGGTCGAGCGCATGCCGGGGGGCGGGCGGCGGGGGCTGCCAGGCCGTCCGCGTGGTCTCGCGGGCCGCCTGGCGCAGCTCGCGCTTGAGATCACGGAGGGAGCCGCGTACCTCGTGCTGGATCTCGTGAGCCAGCGAGGTGAGGTCCTCGACCGAGGCCCGGATCTCCGACTCCAGGTCGCTGACCTCGGCGGATCGGTGGGTCAACTCGGCCCGGCCGGCGTCGGTGATCTCGTACACCTTGCGGCCACCGGCGGCGGTGTGGGTGACCAGGCCCTCCGCTTCCAGCCGGGCGAGCCGCGGGTAGATGGTGCCGGCGCTGGGTGCGTACAGGCCGAGGAAGCGGTTCTCCAGCAGCCGGATCAGCTCGTACCCGTGCCGCGGGCCCTCGGCGAGGAGCGTGAGCAGGTACAGCCGCAGCCGCCCGTGGCTGAACACCGGTGTCATGGCGTCACCTCATCGTCGACCGAGTCGCCGACCGAGTCGTCGACCGAGTCGTCGACCGGGCTGGCCAGCAGCGCCACGCCCCCGGACACGGTGCTGACGACCAGCTTGCCCTTGCCGTCGCCGAGCACGCCGAAGGCGTCCCGGCGGCCGCCCGAAAGCTGCGGGAACGCGCTGGTGATCCGACCGGACATGGTGTGCAGGTGTACCGCGAGATCACTGTCCTCGCGGACCCGTACGGTGATCTCGCCGGACGTCGTCTGCAGCTGGATGTTGCCGCCGGACGGGTTGTCCAGATCGCAGGTGATCGAGCCAGACACCGTCACCCCGTTGACCCGGGACGCCGTGCTGTCGGCCAGCGTCAGCTCCCCGGAGATCGTCTCCATGGTCAGCTCCCCGCCGACCCCGACCGCCTCGACCGGGCCGGAGACCAGCTTGGCCCTCACCTGCCCATCGATGCCGAGCAACGTGATGCGGCCCGAGGTCACGCGCACGTCGAGACCGGCGCGGAGGCCGGAGGCGACCACCGGGCCGTCGATCAGGCGCACGTCGACGGCGGCATCCCGAGGTACGGCGATCGAGATGTCCACCCGCAGCCGCCAGCCGAGGTGAGCCAGCCACCAGACCGCTCGGGGCCATTTGTGTACCCTGTCATGCTTGATGGCTAGTACGCCGTCTTCATGGTTGATCGTCACGTTGCGTCGGATGCCGGTTATCTCGACGCGGGCCGGGCCGTCGGTACCGACGATGTTGAGCCGGCCGGAGATCAGGTGTACAGCGAGCCTGGTCACAGGCTCCTCGAGGGTCAACCGCTGCGGTGTCGAGACGGTCCACTGCGCCATGCGGCACATCGTAGCTCAGACGCGATACATCGCGATAGTCTCTCGACTCCGCGCGTCAGGACTGCACGACGCGGGCCAAGGTGCGCCGGTCCATGCCAGCGGTCGAGTGCACGGCCGCGCCGGCTACCACCGACACGACGAGCCCGCGTACCGCCAGCACGCGGCGCAGCGACGTCAGCAACGTCTCCTCACCGAGAAACGCGGCGGCCGTCGTACCCTCGCCATCGGTCAGGTGGAAACGCAGCGAGACGGGCACGACCGGCGCGCCCGCGTCGAGCGCCGCCTGGAACAGCGCCGGGCGGAACCGCCCGGCGGACCGGCCGCACCCGGTCGTGCCCTCCGGGAAGACGGCCACGACATCGCCGGCGCGCAGCGCGTCGGCCGCGTTCGCGACGGTGACGGGCAGGGTACGCGGGCGCGAGCGGTCGATGAAGATCGTGCCGACGGCGGTGGCCGGAGCACCGATCAGCGGCCAGTCCCGCACCTCGTGCTTGGCGACCAACCGAGCCGGGGTCGCCGCCAGCATCACGAGAATGTCCATCCAGGACACGTGGTTCGCGACGATCAGGGCCTGCCGCGTGGGCAACTGGCCGCGGATGCTCAGCCGTACGCCGAGGCACCACAGCACCGCCCGTGCGAAGTTGGGCATGAGGCGGGGCAGCGGGGGCAGCATGGCGGCGCCCGCGAGGACCACGGCGATCAGGGCCGCCACCCGCCAGAGCAGTACCGGGGGCAGTACGCGCGGCGTCGTGCCCGGCGTCGGCAGGCAACCGACGTCACACCGCGAGCGTGGCTGCCACAGGTCCGTCATCAGCCCGACTCCCCCAGGAAGTGCCGGAGGTATCGGGGATCCGTGCGGTCCAGCGAGAGCAGCATGTAGAAGTCCGCGCAGTCGAAGTCCGGATCGTGCGCCGGCTCTCCGCACACCCAGGCGCCCAGCCGCAGGTACCCGCGCACGAGCGGCGGGATCTTGCCACCCTCGGATACGCCGTCCGCAGCGACCCACGGCAGCCGCGGCCGCACCCGCAGCATCGGCGGAGCGAGATGCTTCGCCTGCGACAGGCGCCACATCGCGTTCGCCGCGGCACCACCGTCGTCGAGCCCCACGCTGGCGCAGCCGCCCAACCAGCGGTACCCGTTCAGCAGCAGGTACCGAGCGATCCCGGCCCACATCAGGCTCATCACCGCACCCGAGCGGTAGTCGGGGTGCACGCACGAGCGGCCCATCTCCACCAGTTGGTCGCGCAGCGGGTCGAGCGCGCTGGTGTCGAACTCGCCGTCGGAGTACCGCCGGCCGAGCACGTGAGCGCGGCTCGGAGGCAGCATCCGGTACGTGCCAACGGCCTCGCCCGTCGCGTCGTCGCGGACGATCAGATGATCACAATGATCGTCGAACTCGTCGACGTCCAACCCGGCCATAGCCGTGGGCAGGTTGGCGCCGAGCTCCTCCGCGAAGACGCGATGGCGGAGCCGTTGCGCAGCCGCCACCTCGGTGGGGTTGTCCGCGACGATCGTCGTGTAGCCGGACGGGGCGGTGAGCAGGACAGTCATGGTTGCTTGGGTAGCTGCGTCACCAGCCACACGCGTGTCCTGCGGCCGAGGGTTGAGTGTCGATCAGGTGAACATGAGAACGTGGTGTCCATGGCTGGCTACTCTGGCACCCCGCTGGCCCGCAAGCTAGGAGTCAGCACGGAATCCGACGTGCTGATCGACGGCGCGCCGGCCGGTTTCGCACTGGACGAGGGGCGGGTGCACCAGCGTGTCGGCCGGGGGCCGTACGACGTGATCGTGTGCTTTTGTCCAGACCAACGCCGGCTCACCCGACGATGGGGCGCGCTGCACTCGGCGACCACGCAGGCCGGCGCGCTCTGGGTGGCCTGGCCGAAGCGGTCGTCGGGCGTACCGACCGATCTGACCGAGGACACGATCCGGGAGTTCGCACTGGCGAACGGGCGGGTCGACGTGAAGGTCATCGCGATCGACGACGTATGGTCGGGGCTGAAGCTCGTGATCCGGAAGAAGGACCGCACGTGATCATTCCGGGGCGGTACAACGGGCCGCCGGCGTCGGGCAACGGTGGGTACAGCGCCGGCCTCGTGGCGTCCTATGTGGACGATAGTGCGAGTGTGAGGAACGAGCGAAGCGAGCCCCGCAGCCGCGAGCGGAAGATGAGCGCTGCGGAGGTGACGCTGCGCTTGCCGCCGCCACTGGACGTGCCCATGCGGGTGGAGCGCGACGGCGCGGACGTCCGGGTGTACGACGGCGACCGGCTGATCGCGTCGGCGACGCCCGCCAACGGCCGGCCGGCCGACCCGGCGCCAGCGGTACCGCTGGCGGAGGCGGTGTCCGCCGCTTCGCGGTACCCCGGCCTGACCGACCACCCGTTCCCGACGTGCTTCGTGTGCGGGCCGGCGCGGACCGACGGGCTCGGTGTCTTTCCCGGTCCGCTGGAGGACGGCGGTACGGCGGCACCGTGGACCGTCCCCTACGACGTCCACGAGGCGATGGTGTGGGCCGCCCTCGACTGCCCGGGCGGGTGGGCGATCATCTCGCCGGGGCGGCCGTACGTGCTCGGCCGGATGGCCGCGGTCGTCTCCGATCTGCCCCGGCCCGGCGACACGTGCGTGGTGACCGGCCGGTGTACCGAAGTGGAGGGTCGCAAGGCGTTCGTGAAGTCCGCGGCGTACTCCCCCGACGGCACGCTGCTGGGCTACGCCGACGCGACGTGGATCGCCGTCTGACCGCTCTACCCCGCCCAAGACGGGGGGCCGGCGGCGATGCGGGTACGGGCTTCGGCCACGCCACCGCGCCACCAGCCGAACGCCTCGACCCACCACGTGAGGCCACTGTCCACATAGGGCGCCACGACCGCTGCCCCGCCCTCGGGCGGAGTGTCGCCTTCCAGGACGAAGTCGAAGCCCTCGAGGCCACCGCGTAGCGACGACACGTAGTCCACTGCCGAGGCGAAGACCGATGGGAGCACGTTGCCGTCGCCACCGCCGTACCCGGCGAAGGTGGGCATTGCCCCCTGCCAGCGCGCGGCACGACGCAGCCCGGCGCGGCGCGGCCACTGGCCCGCGCACCACAGCGGCACCAGCCCGTCGAGCTTCGCCAGACCGGCGTCGAGCAGAGCGGCGCGGGCCCGCAGGTCGGGATCCTCGCCGAACTCGGCGTACTCGGCGTCCATCGAGCCGAGCGCGGTGACCAGCGTGACCCGCCCCGGCGCGAGCGCGGACAGTGTGTCGACCTCGCGCGCCACCACGTGGGCGCGCCGGCGCGGCAGAATGCACATCGGGATGAGCCGGATCCGGCTCGTACGCGCCGCGATCGCGGAGACCGTCACGGTCGGGTTGGCCACCCGCCAGTCCCGTTCGTGGAACAGCACGTGGTCCCACAGGTACACCCCGTCCCAACCGTGCTGCTCCGCGGCGACGGCCAGGTCGACCAACGTGACCGGGTCACCGAACTCGCCAACAATGGGCAGCCCCACGGCGTAGGAGACACTCATCCTGCGGAATGATGCCAGAGCTAGGGGGATCAGCCACGCTGGCGGCGCCCGGCTACGATCGCCGGAGCCAGGGGGAGGAGAAAGATGGCGGATGGCCAGATAGTCGTCTCCAGCCTGACCAAACAATTCCGGAAGGTCAGGGCGGTAGACGGCCTGTCGATGACGGTCGAACCGGGTCGCGTGACCGGGTTCCTCGGTCCGAACGGGGCAGGCAAGACTACGACGTTACGAATGATTCTGAATCTGGTCACGCCGACGGCCGGTACGGCTGTCATCGGTGGCCGGCGGTACGCCGACCTGGACCAGCCGCTGCGGCATGTCGGCGCGGTCCTGGAGGCGTCCAGCGCGCACAAGGGCCGTACCGGTCGCAACCACCTGCGCGTGCTCTGCGCCGCGGCCGGCTTCCCGGCGAAGCGGGCGGACGAGGTGCTCGACCTGGTCGGTCTGACCCCGGCTGCCAACCGGAAGTTCAAGGGGTACTCGCTCGGCATGCGGCAGCGGCTCGGGATTGCCGCGGCGATGCTGGGCGACCCGCACGTGCTGATCCTCGACGAGCCGGCGAACGGTCTCGACCCCGAGGGCATCCGCTGGATGCGGGACCTGCTGCGGACACTGGCCGACCAGGGCCGGACGATCCTGGTGTCCAGCCACCTGCTGTCGGAGATGGAGCTGCTCGCCGACGACGTGGTCATCATCGCGGCCGGAAAGCTGATCACCCAAGGTGCCGTGGACACCGTGGTCGGCGGCATGGCGCACGCCTCGCAGGTGCGGGTACGCACGCCCAACGCCGACAAACTCGTCGCCGAGCTGGGCAGCGGTGCCTCGGTACGGCAGGACAACGGCGCACTGATCGTCACGGGCATCGACGCCCCGACGATCGGCGCGGCCGCCCTGCGAGCCGGGGTGGAGCTGCACGAGTTGGTCACCGAGCGGCCCGACCTCGAGCGGGTGTTCCTGGAGCTGACGGCCGGAAAGGCGGAGATCCGATGACCACGACGTCCTTGGAACGCCCCGCTCCGGCGCAGATCCGGCTCGTCCGCAGCGAGCTGCTCAAGATCCGGACGACCAACGTCTGGTGGATCTTCCTCATCGTCGTCTTCGTGGCGACCGCACTGTCGCTGTGGATCTGGATGGGTACCGGCGCCGGCCAGATCAACGAGGCGGAGGCCGCCGGCAACCAGCCGTTCGTGCCGTCGAACCCCGACGCGACCTCGTTCGAGATCGAGGCGGAGCGCCAGCAGTGGGAGATCTCGCACAGCCTGACCCGCACGCTGGTCTCGGTGGCGGCCAACATCTACACCTCGGGCCAGTTCTTCGGCCTGATGTTCGTGATGCTGCTCGGCGCGATCCTGGTGACGAACGAGTACTTCCACCAGACCGCGACGGCCACCTTCCTCACCACCCCGCGCCGTACCGAAGTCATCATGGGCAAGCTCGGTACCTCGGTGCTCGCCGCCGTGTTCTTCTGGCTCTTCACCACGGTGTTGAGCGTGGCGTCCGGGGCGATCTTCTTCAACTCCATGGGCTACGGGTCCCAGCTCGATCAGTGGCCGGTACAGCGGGCGATCCTCTTCAACGGCTTGGCCTATGCCCTGTGGGGTGTGCTCGGGGTCGGGCTCGGGGTGCTCATCCGCAGCCAGATAGCCGCGACGCTGGTCGGCTCGATCTCGTACGTGATCGGCACCCAGGTCGTCCAGGGCCTCGCGTTCCTGCTCACGTTCCTGCTGAAGGCGACTTGGCCGCTGAAGGTGATGGTGCTGTGGCCGGCTACGGCGTCGGGAGTGATGATCTCGCCCGAGAAGCCGTACCCCGAAGCACCCGACTGGTGGGTCGGCGGTCTGATCCTGCTCGGGTACGGGATCCTCTTCGGCGTGATCGGTACGCTGATCATGCGCAAACGCGACATCTCGTAGCCAACGAGCTCGAACGGGCCGGCGTCGCTGACGCCGGCCCGTTCTTGTGCGCGTAGCCTTGACAAGCACCTTGTTTACCCGTCATCCGTGCGTGAAAGAGGGCGAAAAGCGGCCGTGTCTACACAGCAGACATCGCAGGGCAACCCGCTGGCGGGCTTCGGTCCGAACGAGTGGATCGTCGAGGAGATGTACCAGCGTTACCTCGCCGATCCGCAGGGTGTGGACCCGGCGTGGCACGACTTCTTCGCTGACTACAAACCGTCCGTCGAGCCGGCGGCTCCGAAGCAAGCCGCGATGAAGACCGCTCAGGCGGAGCCCGCGGAGAAGCCGGCTGCCGCCGTACCCCCGAAGCCGGAAGCCAAGCCCACGACGGCCCCGCAACCGGCTGCGTCTGCCCGACCCTCCGCCGCGGGGGCCGGCGCCGGCGCGCCATCCTTCACAGCGACTTCCACCGCGCCCATCCGCGGCGTCGCCGCCGCGATCGTCAAGAACATGGACGCGTCGCTGGCCGTGCCGACCGCGACGAGCGTGCGGGCGGTGCCGGCCAAGCTGCTCGCGGACAACCGCATCGTCATCAACAACCACCTCGCGCGCGGCCGCGGCGGGAAGGTGAGCTTCACCCACCTGATCGGGTACGCGGTGGTCCGCGCGCTCGGCGAGCACCCGGAGATGAACAACGCGTATTCGGTTGTCGCCGACGAAGTCGGCGGAGCGAAGGCTGGCACAGCCGGTAAGCCGATGCTTGTCATTCCCGAGCACGTGAACATCGGGCTCGCGATCGACCTGCAGCGGCCGGACGGCTCGCGGACGCTCGTCGTGCCCAGCATCAAGGCCGCCGAGCAGATGGACTTCCGGCAGTTCTGGCAGGCGTACGAAGACATCGTGCGGCGGGCCCGGCGCAACGAGCTGACGATGGACGACTACGCGGGGACGACGATCTCGCTGACCAACCCGGGCGGCATCGGCACCGTGCACTCGATCCCGCGGCTGATGCCCGGGCAGGGGTGCATCGTCGGGGTGGGCGCGATGGAGTACCCGGCGCCGTACGCGGGGATGTCCGACGAGACGCTCGCCCAATTGGCCGTCAGCAAGATCATTAATCTGACCTCGACGTACGACCACCGCATCGTTCAAGGCGCCCAGTCGGGCGAGTTCCTGAAGGTGATCCACGAACTGCTGCTCGGCGAGGACGGGTTCTACGACGAGATCTTTACGTCGCTGCGGATACCGTACGAGCCGATCCGCTGGGTGCGAGACATCGCCCACACGTCCGAGGGTCAGATCGACAAGACCGCCCGGGTGATCGAGCTGATCCACGCGTACCGGGTGCGCGGTCACCTGATGGCCGACACCGATCCGCTCGAGTTCGAGATCCGCAAGCACCCCGATCTCGACGTACGGGAACACGACCTCACGTTGTGGGACCTCGACCGCTCCTTCCCGGTCGGTGGCTTCGCCGGCAAGGAGAAGATGCGGCTGCGGGACATCCTCGGCGTGCTGCGGGACTCGTACTGCCGCCGGGTCGGCATCGAGTACATGCACATCCAGGACCCCGAGGAACGGCGGTGGATCCAGCAGCGGGTGGAGCAGCGGTACGCCAAGCCGAAGCCCGAAGAGCAGAAGCACATCCTGGGTCGGCTCAACGCCGCCGAGGCGTTCGAGACGTTCCTGCAGACGAAGTACGTTGGCCAGAAGCGCTTCTCGCTCGAGGGCGGGGAGTCGCTGATCCCGCTGCTCGACCGGGTGCTGCAGGCATCCGCCGACGAAGGGCTCGACGAGGTCGTCATCGGCATGGCGCACCGGGGCCGGCTCAACGTGTTGGCGAACATCGTCGGCAAGCCGTACGAGAAGATCTTCTCGGAGTTCGAGGGGCAGATGGACCCGAAGTCCACCCAGGGCTCCGGGGACGTGAAGTACCACCTCGGAATGACCGGCAAGTTCACCACGCCGGACGGTACGTCGTCGACGACGGTGTCGCTCGTCGCCAACCCGTCGCACCTCGAAGCCGTCGACCCGGTGCTCGAGGGCATCGTGCGCGCCAAGCAGGACCGGCTGGACCTGGGCCTCGAGGGGTACACCGTGCTGCCGCTACTGGTGCACGGCGACGCGGCGTTCGCCGGGCAGGGCGTGGTAGCGGAGACGCTGAACCTGTCGCAGCTGCGCGGCTACCGCACCGGCGGGACGGTCCACGTGGTCGTCAACAACCAGGTGGGCTTCACGACCGCCCCGGAGCACTCCCGGTCGTCGCTGTACTCCACCGACGTCGCCCGGATGATCCAGGCGCCGATCTTCCACGTGAACGGCGACGACCCCGAGGCCGTCGTACGCGTCGCGGCGCTGGCCTTCGAGTACCGCCAGGCGTTCAACAAGGACGTCGTCATCGACCTGCTGTGCTACCGCCGGCGCGGGCACAACGAGGGTGACGACCCGTCGATGACGAACCCGCTGATGTACTCGATCATCGACCAGAAGCGGTCGGTCCGGAAGATCTACACCGAGGAGCTGATCGGACGCGGCGACATCAACGTCGACGAGGCCGAGGAACTGCTGCGCGACTACCAGCAGCAACTGGAGACCGTCTTCAAGGCGACCCGGGACGCGGCGTCGTCCGGCGCGCCGCCGCGCGTGGTGCGCTCGCGGGAGCCGCAGCCCGAGCCGGTGGTGGCTACCGCCGTCTCGGCGGACGTGCTGGCGCGTATCGGCGCCGCTCATGTCGAGCTGCCGGATGGCTTCACCCCGCACAAACGCGTGGTGCAACTGCTCGAGCGGCGGGCCCGGATGGCCGTCGAAGGCGAGGTCGACTGGGGTTTCGGCGAGGTGCTCGCGTTGGGTTCGTTGCTCGCCGAGGGTGTGACGGTACGGCTGTCCGGCCAGGACTCCCGCCGGGGCACGTTCGTCCAGCGGCACGCCGTGGTGGTGGACTCGCGTACCGGTCTCGAGCACCTGCCACTGTCCACTGTGGCTACCTCGGATGCCCGGTTCTTCGTGCAGGACTCGTTGCTGTCGGAGTTCGCGGCGATGGGCTTCGAGTACGGCTACTCGGTGGAGAACGTGGACGCGCTCGTCCTGTGGGAGGCGCAGTTCGGTGATTTCGCCAACGGCGCGCAGTCCATTGTGGACGAGTTCATCTCGTCGGGTGAGGTCAAGTGGGGCCAGCAGTCGTCGGTGACGCTGCTGCTGCCGCACGGCCACGAGGGGCAGGGTCCGGACCACACCTCCGGCCGTCCCGAGCGCTACCTGCAGCTGGCCGCCGAGGACAACATGCGGATCGCGATCCCGTCGACCCCGGCGAACTACTTCCACCTGCTGCGCCGGCAGGCACTGTCGCCCAAGCGCAAGCCGCTCGTCGTCTTCACGCCGAAGTCGTTGCTGCGGCACAAGCTCTGCGTCTCCCCGGTGGCCGACTTCGCCAACGGCGGCTTCCAGCCGGTGATCGCGGACTCCGTCACCCCCGCCGACGTGCGGCGGGTCCTGCTCTGCAGCGGCAAGATCTACTACGACCTGCTGCAGGCGCGTGCCGAATGGGGCGTGAGCGACACCGCGATCGTGCGGGTCGAGCAGCTGTACCCGTTGCCGGTCGAGGAGATCCGCATGGCGCTGGCGTCGTACCCGGCCGCCGAGGACTTCGCCTGGGTGCAGGAGGAACCGGCCAACCAGGGCGCCTGGTCGTTCATCGCGCTGAACCTGCTCGAGCAACTCGACGGCGTGAGCCTGCTGCGGATCTCCCGACCCGCCGCGGCGGCACCGTCTACCGGCTCGACCAAGGTGCACGATGTCGAACAAGCTGCGCTGATCGAAGCCGCGCTCCCCCGCGGGTGAACTCGTGTACTTCACGGATCGCGGGATCGAGGAGCTCGCGGAGCGGCGCGGCGACGAGACGGTGACCGTGGACTGGCTCGCCGAGCGGCTGCGCGACTTTCTCGATCTGCACCCGGAGTTCGAGACGCCGATCGAGCGGTTCGCGACCTGGCTCGCCCGGCTCGACGACGAGGACGAATAGTCGCTTTACAGGATTAATCAAGATCGATACCGTCGGCCGCATGGCTGACCTCATCGTTGATCGTGCGACTCCCGACGACCTCGACGCACTCGTGAGCCTCGTGGCCCAGCTCTTCCGGGAAGATGCCGGTCGACGCGATCCGACGTCCAATGTGGACTGGCCAGCGACCGACGAGGCCCGGCAGTACTACGCCGACCTCATAGCGGACCCCGGCAGCCTGGTCGCGGTGGCGCGCGACGGTGGCGAGACCGTTGGTTACCTCGTCGGTAAGCTTCGCGAGCCCGACGCCGGTCGCCCCGTCCGGTTCGCGATCCTGGAGAGCATGCTGGTTTCGCAGGCGGCCCGGAACCGGGGCGTCGGTAGCCGGCTCGTCGACGCCTTCTTCGCCTGGGCTCGCGAACGCGCGGCGGAACGCGCCAGCGTGTCGGCGTTCGTCAGCAACGAGGACGCCCAGCGCTTCTACGCCCGTGCGGGCTTCACCGGCCAGACGCTCACGATGTGGGCGCAGGTGTGACATGGCCGACCACGTGCTCGCGAACCGCCGGTACTGGGACGACGTGCTCGGCGAGTGGTTCGGCGCCCGCGCCCGTACGCACTGGGCGGCTACCGAGCCGTTCTGGGGCACGTGGAACATCCCGCAGTCGCAGCTGCCGGTGATTCCCGACGACGTCGCCGGACTGGACACAGTGGAGCTCGGCTGCGGTACCGGCTACGTGTCCGCCTGGCTGGCCCGCCGCGGCGCCCGCCCGGTCGGCGTGGACAACTCGGCGCGCCAACTCGCCACCGCGCGCGCGATGCAAGCCGAGTTCGACCTGCCGTACCCGTTGGTGCACGCCGACGCGGAACGGGTACCGCTGCGCGACGGGTGCGCCGACCTGGTGATCAGCGAGTACGGCGCGGCGGCGTGGTGTGACCCGTACCGCTGGATCCCCGAAGCGGCACGGCTGCTGCGCCCAGGCGGCCGGCTGGTGTTCATGGCGGGCTCGACGCTGGCGATGCTATGCATGCTGGCCGGCGGAACGGTCGGCGATCGCCTCGTCCGGGACCAGTTCGGCCTGAAGGAGATCACCTGGCCGGACAACGAGGGTGTGGTGTTCCAGCTACCGCACGGCGAGCGGATCCGGCTACTGCGCTCGTGCGGCTTGGTCGTGGAGGACCTGATCGAGGTGCGGGCACCGGAGGGTGCGGTCACCGACTACGAGACACCGCTGGACTGGGCGCGGCGTTGGCCGAGCGAGGAGGTCTGGTTCGCGCGCCGGGAATGACGTACTCAGGCCTTCGGTCCTTCGACCAGCCCGGGCAGGCGGGTGAGCAACGCGATGAGCTGACGGCGGGCCTTGGCGTCGTCACTGGGTAGCGCGACCCGCATCCGGATCTCGGCGTACTGGCGTCCGTTACTGTCGCCGACCCGCGTGAGCACTCCCGTACCCGCCCGCGGAAAGGCCACGGTGATGGGGCTTGCCCGATGCTCGCCCAGCCCGCAGTGGTGACCACGGGCGCACCAGTCAGTGTGTCCTGTGTGGACGCTCACGGTGAGCTCCTTTCGGCGGCTGGTTTCAACAGCGGTAGCAGCAGGTCCATGACGAGCGCGGCCCGATCGGAGGCGAAGGACCGCCGCTCCTCCCAGTCGTGCCGGTCGGCGCGGTCGGAGATCCCACGGATCGTGAGCCAGCCCAACAGATTCTGATCGGCATCTACGTCCTCGTAGAAGGCATGACCGACAGCGGCGGCCTCGGTCTCCACGGCCAGTGTCTTCTCGTGATAGCCGCGAAGCCAGCTGGTGATACCCGACTCGCGGTGGGTTATCACCGCGTCGCCGGAGCCGATCGGTCCGCGGTGCACCCGCATCGCACCACCGGGTACCGGTACCGAGTTGTCGTACCGGAGGAAGTACGCGTTCAGCCGCTCCTTGACGAAGGGCGTCATCGGCTGGCTCTGCCCACGCCGGCGCGGCCCCTGCTCGGTCTCCCGCCGGGCGTCGTAGTAGACCACTTGGTCCCCGATGACAACGTCACCGATGGCCACGTCCTCG
>Ga0114129_10002299_pt1 | contig 26494 bp, 22 predicted proteins | sample RhiMetdeltSRZDD1_FD_80071 | JGI IMG/M metagenome (GOLD analysis project Ga0114129, IMG submission 80071) | Populus rhizosphere microbial communities from Tennessee, USA - Rhizosphere MetaG P. deltoides SRZDD1 (version 2) (version 2) | ecosystem: Host-associated > Plants > Roots > Rhizosphere >...
AAAACGCCCTCCGAGTCTCAGACCCGGAGGGCGTCTCCTTTCGGATCGCTCTGATAGCTGATAGCTGATAGCTGATAGCTTAACTCGCCTGCTGCCCCCGCGCCTGCAAGACCTTACTCCTGTTATCCACGATCTTCGCCGCACTCCGAAGCCCCGCCACGTAGTTCTGTACCCGCTCCTGGCGTGCTTCCTGGTTGGCTCGGGCTCGCGCCTGGATCATGTCCTTGTTGAATGCGGCGGAGTCGGCCGGAGTCCGCTCGAGCACCTGCAGCATGTAGAGCCCTTCCTTCGTCTCGATGAGGCCGCTGTGCTTGCCGGCGGACAAGCCGAAGGCGGCTCCGGTGACCATCGGATCCTGAATCGGTGAGCTGAGACGGGAGAAGGGACCGTAGATCTGGTGCGGCAGTTTGAGTGCGTCAGCCGCCTGGCTCAGAGTAGCGCCTCCGTCGATTCGCTTGAGCAGGTCCTGGCCTATGGCCCGGGCTTGGACCTTCTTCTTCTCGTTGCGAATCGAGTCGGTCACAGCCTCCTTTGCCTCCGCCAGGCTGGGTATGCCGGCGGGATTGATACTGTCCACGCGGAACAGATACATCGCGAATGGTGTCTCGATGATCGAGCTGATCTGACCCGCCTTCGCCTGGCTGGCCCAGGCGCCCGCATCCGGGAGCGTGAGCATCCCTATCTGCATCTTGGCGCCGTCAGCCACCGGTTTCGACTTCCCGATCTGCAATCCCAGGGCCCGAGCGACGGTATCGAGCGCGGCCGGATCCAGCTGCTCTGCCGCCAGCTTGTCCAGCGAGTCTGCCTGAGCGTCGAGCCGGTCACGATGTTTTCCCGTTACCTCGATGGGAATCAGGACATGACGACCCTTGGCTTTCTTCCCGCTGCGACTGGTGACCTGAATGATGTGGTAGCCGAACTGCGTGCGCACCGGCTGGGAGATCTCGTTCAGTTTGATCGAGAAGGCGACAGAATCGAATGCAGGATCGAACGCCCCCTTGGTCCATTCACCCAGGTCTCCGCCCTTGTTGCCAGAGACTGTGTCGGCGGACTCTCGCTTTGCGACCTCTGCGAACGGGGCGCCGTCCACGATTTCTTTGCGCACCGCCTCTGCCCGGGCCAGCGCAGCAGCCGTGTCCGACGGGTCCGCCAGCCGGGACACGGCAACGAAGCTCGTGTAGATGGTGCGCGGGCGATTGAGCTCCGCCTTGTGTGCCTGATACCAGGCCTCGACTTCGGCCGGGCTCACGGTGATCGCCGAATCCGGGACTGCTGTCCGGGGAACCAGAGCGGCGAGGTCGATCTTCACCGTCTCGTGCTCGTCGCGATAGCGCTCCCACACCGCGGCGTCCGAGAGGTATACATCCGACGTGATCGTTCGGAACAGCTTGGCTCGTTCCAGCTGGTCCCGGTATTCGAGCTCCAGCTGGGGCATGAACTGCTGAGCTACACTCGACGTCAGCCATTTCTGGTACTTGGCCGGATCGAACTGGCCCTTGGTCTGGAACTCGGGCTCGCGCAGGAATTGGGGAAGGGGAGAAGTGCGGAGCGCCTCCACGACCTCATCGTCGCTAACCCGAACGTTCCGGTCCCGGTACTGAGACTCGAGCAGCTCGGCCGTGACGAACTGATCCCACACTTCGTTCCTGATCGCTTGCTGATCGTCCAGGCCCAGGTTGTCGGAGGACTCGCGATGGCGTGCCTCGATCGCGCGCTGCACCTCGGCCTCGTACGCGCGGACGTCGATGCTGCGCCCATTTACCTTCCCGACGGTGGTCCCACTAGTGATCTTGTCCCACGGCGCCATGGTCAGGATAAAGATCAACATCAGGACAGCGAATACAGTCCCGGCCACCTTTCCCGCGAAACCTCGAATCAACCGCATCACTGCTGGTGCCCCACGAGCCAAAGAGGGCATAAGCTTAAGCCGGACAACGTCAAACCTCAAGGATCCACAGCCCGCTTGGCAGTTGACAGTCTCCGCGCGGATCGCTACTCTCCGCGAAACCCCTGCAACGACTTAGCACACTCCCCTACACGAACCCCCAGCTCGGGATTGGGATGTCCACTAGCGAGATCGCGAAGCTCGAGAGCCGCTGGCGGGAGAACCCCAATGGCCTGACCTTCGCACCACTGGCGGAGGCCTACCGCAAGCAAAAGGATGCGCAGCGGGCCTTGGAAATCCTCGCACCGGGTCTTGAGCGGCACCCCGACTACATACCGGCCAACATCGTGCTCGGCCGTTGCCATTGGGACCTCAACGACCTCCCTAACGCCGAGCGCGCCTTCGCCCACGTCTTGAGTCTCGACGGCGAGAACGTGATTGCATTGAAGGCGCTCGCCGACATCAACGAGCGGCTCATGCAATACGACGCAGCCACGCAATGGCTGGAAACGCTCCTCGGTGTCGATCGCAGTAACGATGAAGCCCGGGCTCAGTTGGAACGGATTCACGAGCTGCAGCGCGAACAGGCCGAAGGGAGCGCCGCGGTACCAGGAGCAGCCGCTGCCGCCGAGGCGGTGGTGGAAGCGGAGGAGGCAGTCCCGCATCTCGATACAGTGGAGCCGGAGACCCCGGTCATCGATGAGCCTCCGGCGCGCCTCGAAGCGTTCGAGGCAACTCCGGAACCCCCCTCTGCCGAGGAAGCCGGAGCTGTTGAATACATCGGATGGGTTGCCAAGCCGGAGGACAGCCCGAACCCGCCCGAGCCCCTCCAGCTAAAGGACCTGGTCGGTAACGAGCGTATCGACGTCGAGTCGCCCGTGCCTTCCGAGGAGCTCGATTTCGCCGAACAGCCGGTTGTCCTTCACCCTCCGCCGCCGGTCGTCGACGCCTTCGGTATTGAACAGTCGGAGGAGATTGTCCTCAACGTGTCGGGGCAGTCGGAATACCAGACGCCCAGTGCGGTAGACGATCTTATGGCGGACGTCACCGGCACCCCAGTCGGAAGCATCGACGACCTACGCCGCGATCTTGCACCGCCGGAGCCAATCACCTCGGCGCTGAGCGATCTCGAGCCGGCCGAGCCCGAGCCAACGCTCCCTATCCCCGAGTCGTCGGAGAGTGAGACGGCGCCGCCGGCCTGGAGCGCTCGCACCGCAGATTTTTACGCGTTGGACCAGCCGGGGTCGGCCACGGCCGCGAGCGAACCCGAGCCGGGGCCCGTCGCACCGCCCCCGGCACCCGAACCGGCATCGCTCGGATCGTCAGAGGACCTGGGTGACGCGCCTGCGGTCTCGGAGCCGGAGCTGGTCGTGACGGAGACGATGGCGGAGGTGCTCCTTCGCCAGGGTTATCTCGCCGAGGCGCTCACGGTCTATCGCGAGCTGGCGCGTCGCAGTCCCGACGCCGCCCACCTCAAGGCACGAGTCGCCGAGCTAGTGGCGCGCCAGGCGACCGCACCAGCGCCGGCTGCGCGGCCGGCCTATGCGGCGCGCGATACCGGCGGACAGTCGGTCGCGGATCTGTTCCGTGGTCTCCTGGCAGCCCGCCCGGGTGATCCGCCGAACCGCTGGCCGGCCCGTACCGAGCGCGCCGCCGAACCTCCGCCGGAAGAAGCATCAGCCACGCGTCCGGCCGGCGAGCCGCTGTCTCTCGGGTCCGTTTTCGGCGAGGAGCCGCCGCCGGTCGCTCCTGCCGTCCGCAACTCTGAAGGCCAGCAACCTGCGGCTCCCACGTCGGTGTCATTCGATTCCTTCTTCGGCACCACATCCAGTGCGGCCAGCGCCACGCCCGCACCGTCAGGCCGAGGTGCGTCCCCACGTCGAGGAGACGATCTGGATCAGTTTCACGCCTGGTTGCAGAGCCTGAAGCGCTGAATGCGCATCGCCGTCCTCAACGGCCCCAATCTGAATCTGCTCGGGACGCGGGAACCCGAGATCTACGGTCGGACCACGTTGGCTGAGATCGAGCAGCTGGTCCGGGCCGAGGCCGCCAAGCTCGGCTCGGAGATCGAATGGATCCAGTCGAACCACGAAGGAGCGCTGGTAGATGCCGTTCAAGCGCTCAAAGGCCGGGTGGACGGTGCTCTGGTCAACGCGGCCGCGCTGACGCATTCAAGTCTCTCGCTGCGCGATGCGTTTCTCTCCGTGCGGGTTCCGTTCGTCGAGCTCCATCTATCGAACATTTTCGCGCGCGAAGCTGAGCGGCGTCATTCGGTCCTGGCGGACCTCGCATTGGGCATGGTGACGGGATTCGGGGCGCAAAGCTACGTGCTTGCGCTGCATGGGTTGGTGGGGCGGCTGCGTGCTGCCTGACCGTCGCGCCGCTCGGCAGGCGGGACTCCGCACGGCGCTCGCCGGCGAGGGGTTGGATGGGCTCCTGGTCACCCACCTCCCCAACATTCGATATCTCACCGGATTCACCGGGTCGGCCGCGCTGCTGTTGGTACGACCCGATGAGGCCGTGCTCGTCACCGACTTCCGCTACGCGACCCAGGCGCCGCGGGAGGTGGGTGAATCGGCCCGAGTCGAGATCGATGCCGCCAGCGTCTGGCAGCGGCTCCTGAAGCAACTCCAGGATCGACCCCTCGACACGTTAGGGGTCGAGTCACAGTCGCTGACCATACGCGACGCCGAGCGCTTGAGTGGGGCGGTCAAGGGCCGGGTCGTTCCCACCACCGAAATGGTGGAGCGGCTGCGCGCAGCCAAAGACCCGCAGGAAGTGCAAGCGATCCGTTGCGCTGCCGCGCTGGCGCAAGATGCGTTGGCCGAGATCATGCCCGGGGTTGGCGTGGGTCGGAGTGAACGGGAGATTGCTGCGGATCTGGAGAGTGCGCTGCGCCGGCGTGGCAGCGAATGGCATCCCTTTCCCACTATAGTCGCCTCCGGCCCTCGCTCGGCGCTGCCTCACGCACGCACCAGCACCCGGGTCATCGAGCCGGGGGACTGGCTTCTGCTGGATTTCGGGGCCCAGGTCGACGGCTATTGCGCCGATCTCACCCGAACTGTCGTCGTCGGCCGGCGAGCCGACGAGCGGCAAAAGGCGGTGTACGAGCTGGTCTCCCTCGCGCAACGCCGCGCGCTCGAGCACCTGAGGCCGGGAATGACCGGACGGGAGGGCGACGCCCTCGCTCGCACGGTGATCGCGGAGCGCGGGTTCGGCGATGCGTTCGGCCACTCGCTCGGACACGGGCTTGGTCTCGAAGTGCACGAGGCCCCCCGTGTCGCCGCGACGGCTGAGACGCCTATTCCGACCCACGCCGTAGTCACGGTCGAGCCGGGGATCTATCTTCCGGGTTGGGGCGGAGTGCGGTTGGAAGACGACGTCTACCTCGGCCCGGACGGACCCGAGTGTCTGTCGGACAACCGAACGGAGTTAGTCGAACTGGTGTGAGGCCGACCGAGCACTATGACCCCACAAGAAATGCAAGAGCTGGCCGAGCTGCTCCAGACCGTCCCCGGGATCAAGTCGATCGATCTCAAGGACGTGAGAAAGCTGGCGCAACTCCTGCGCGAGTCGCCCGAGATCGGTTCTATTGAGATCAAAGGGTGGTTTGGTACCGGGGTGGTGATTACCCGCACCTCGAACAGCTCCCATCCTCCTGCCGTCCTCGCCCCGATGCCGATGATGCAGCAGATGCCCGCGCTGCCCGCGATGCGCGGTCCCGCTGAGCATCACGGCGGGAGCGCGCCCCCGACTGGTGCCGGGGTGCAGAGCGCCCTCAAGGAAATCCGGTCGCCGATGGTGGGGACGTTCTATCGGGCGCCGGAGCCGGGGGCCGAGCCATACGTACAGGTGGGTACCCGGATCACGTCCGGGCAAACGGTCTGCATTATCGAAGCGATGAAGATCATGAACGAGATCGAGGCGGAGATCGCCGGCGTGGTCCGTGAGGTATCTGTCGAGGACGCGCAGCCGGTGGAGTTTGGCCAGGTCCTTTTCCGGGTGGACCCGAATGGCTGAGGCAACGGCACCGGGCGCCGTCGCGGCGTTCAATTTCAAGCAAGCGATTGCGCAGATGATCCAGCGCAATGGCTCCGACCTTCTCCTCAAGGTGGGGCGAGCGCCCACCGTGCGAGTCAACGGGGAGTTGACTACGCTCGAGATGTCGGCGCTCAAACCGGAAGACCTGAAGCTGCTCGCTGAGCAGGTGATGACGCCGCGTCAGGTGAAGGAGTTTGCCGAGAAGAAGGAAGCAGACTTCGCGATCGGTGTGCCGGGCGTGGGCCGGTTCCGGACCAACATCTATCAGCAGCGTGGTACTCTGGCGTTCGCGTTCCGCGCGATTCCCTACGAAGTGAAGACCATCCGGGAGCTGAATCTCCCGGCGATCCTGGAGGAGATCTCGCTCAAGCCCCGCGGCATCGTTCTGGTCACGGGTATCACGGGATCGGGGAAGTCGACGGCGCTAGCCTCGATGATTCACCACGTGAACCAGCACCGCCGCTGCAACGTCATCACGATCGAGGATCCAATCGAGTTCCTCCATCGCGACGTGCAGTCGAACATTTCACAGCGCGAGGTAGGGAGCGACACGCTGTCCTTCGGCGCCGCGCTGCGGCACGTCCTGCGGCAGGACCCCGACGTGATCCTGATCGGCGAGGTCCGCGACATGGAGACCCTGGACACGGCGCTCAAGGCCGCGGATACGGGTCACCTGGTCTTCTCCACCCTCCACACTACCGACGCGACCCAGACCATCAACCGGATTATCTCGTTCTATCCACCCTACCAGCACCAGGAGATCCGGTCGTTGCTCTCCACGGCCCTCGCCGCCATCGTGTGCCTGCGACTGGTGCCTCGCAAAGACGGACGCGGCCGGGTTCCCGCCGCAGAGGTGCTCATCAACACGGCAGCGGTGGCCGACAACATTCGCGACATCGAGAAGGCGCTGAACATCCCCGATCTGATCGCCGAGGGCACTGTGTCCTACGGCATGCAGTCGTTCGACCAGTCGCTCATGAAGTGGTACAAGGAGGGGATGGTCGCCTACGAAAGCGCGCTGTTCTACTCGTCGAACCCGAGCGAGTTCGCGCTTCGGGTCTCGGGTGTGGATTCGGCGTCGGATCGCACGTTCTCGGAGTTGAGCGGAGACGCGGCGGCTCGGAAGTCTCTCGACCTGACACCCTGAGCGCTCGGTCCGGGAACAACCGCGAGCGCGCTGGATTGGTTAATGAATCAGGGAGTCCGCCAGTCCTCCGACCAGGGAGACCACGGCCGCACCCGCCAGACCGCCGCCAATTATTTCCTCGGTGCACCATCGGTTGCCGCGCCATTCGCACCATCGTCCGCACCGCAAATCCCGCCGCCTATGTAGCCACCGACGAGGGCAAAGCCGCCCCGCCGACGAGCGGTCCCTCACGCCAATGGCTTCGCGCCGGTAGGCCTAACGGGAAGGCGGGATCGTGGCCCCTAGTGTGGAATGCGCCAGCTGCGGCTCGGGAGTGATGATCAATGTACGAGGAATGCCAAAAGGCGGTGGCGGGCGCTAACTTTCCGGTCCTTCCGGACTTTCGAACCCGCGGACACATGGAGGGCTCGAGGCTTGTCACTGACTCAGCCGACTTGATACCCTGATGTTCAAGAAGGTTCTCATCGCCAACCGCGGCGAAATTGCGCTCCGGGTGATTCGCGCCTGCCGAGAGCTCGGCGTGCAGACGGTGGCCGTCTACAGCGAGGCCGATCGCGAGTCGCTCCACGTGCGCTTTGCCGACGACGACGTCTGCATCGGTCCGCCTCCCGGCCGGCTCTCGTATCTCAAGATCCCGAACCTCATCGCCGCCGCGGAGATTACCGGCGCCGACGCGATTCATCCGGGGTACGGATTTCTGGCGGAGAACGCGGAATTCGCGGACACCTGTCGGGCGTCGAACATCACGTTCATTGGCCCGACGGGCGAACAGATCCGGCTGATGGGCGACAAAGCCACCGCGCGACGCCTGGCGCAGGAAGCCGGTGTCCCGACCGTGCCGGGCTCGCCCGGGACAATCGACGACCCCGATGAAGCGGTTCGCTTTGCTCAAGAGATCGGCTTCCCCGTCATCATCAAGGCAACCGCGGGCGGAGGCGGAAAGGGCATGCGAATCGCCCACGATCTCGAGCAGTTCTCCGAGCTGTTCGGGCTCGCGCAGAACGAGGCGCTTGCCGCCTTCGGAAACGGCGCGGTCTACGTGGAGAAGTACCTCGAGCGCCCTCGCCACGTCGAGATCCAGGTGCTGGGCGATTCCCATGGGAAGGTGGTGCACCTAGGCGAGCGCGACTGCTCGGTTCAGCGGCGCCACCAGAAGCTGATCGAGGAGAGTCCGAGTCCGGCTCTCGATCACGCCCTTCGGCGCCGCATGGGCGAGTCAGCCGTGGCGCTCGCGGCGAACATCGGATACCAGGGCGCCGGAACGCTCGAGTTCCTGCTCGACCCCGACGGTAAGTTCTATTTCATGGAGATGAACACCCGCATTCAGGTGGAGCACCCGGTCACCGAGATGGTGACGAGCTTCGATCTCGTGAAGGAGCAGATCGAGGTCGCTGCCGGTGCGCCCATTAGCTATCGGGGCGACGGTACCCGCTTGCGGGGGCATGCTATCGAGTGCCGCATCAACGCCGAAGATCCCTACCGGAACTTCCAGCCGTCGCCCGGTCTCATCACCGCGTACCATCCGCCGGGCGGCCCCGGCGTGCGGGTGGACACCCACGTGTACGCCGGCTACACAGTTCCGCCCTACTACGACTCGCTGCTCGCCAAGGTGATCGTACACGGCAACACTCGACAAGAAGCACTGTCGCGCATGGGCCAGGCCCTCGACAGCTTCATCCTCGAGGGCATCACCACGACGATCCCGTTTCTCGCCCGGGTGATTCGGCACCCGGATTTCGCGGCGGGAAAAGTGGACACCCGGTTCCTCGAGCGCGAGTCCCATCTGCTCCAGCCGGACTGATGAAGCTGCATGTCTGGTTTTCCCCGCTCGGGCTCGGCCTGGCCGACGTACAAGGCCGTACGATCTTCGTGATCGACGTGCTTCGCGCGACCACCGTGATGTGCGCCGCCCTTCATCACGGCGCCCGGGCGCTCATACCGGTCGCGTCGACCGAAGAAGCACTCCGACTGGCCCAGACGATCGGCAGCGCGGATGTCCTGCTGGCCGGCGAGAAGAATTGCCTTCGCATTCCCGGTTTCGCGCTGGGCAATAGCCCGCTCGAGATGACCGAGCAGACCGTAAAGGGAAAGATTATCGTCGTGACGACGACGAACGGAACCAAAGCATTGCTGAGTACCCAGGGCGCGGCGGCCGTCTATGTCGCCTCGGCTGCGAACCTGACGCTGGCCGGTGAGCGCGCTCGCGAGGCGCTGGAAGAGAATCGGGACGTGGTAATACTCTGCGCCGGACGGGAAACCGCGTTCAGCCTGGACGATGCCTACTGTGCTGGCCGCCTCGCCGTCGCTGCCCTGGGGGATCACAAGCCGCGCAAGGGACTCAACGACGCCGCGCTCGCAAGCCTTGATCTGGTTCGCCGGTACGGCGACGACTGGACCCGTCCACTCTCGTACAGTCGGGCCGGGCGTGAACTGATCCGACTCGGTTTCCGTGACGACGTGCTGGACGCCGGGAGGCTCGATGCCTATCCCGTTCTTCCCCAGTTCCACGAGCGCCGGGTGACCGTCGCGCCTCAATCGCAGCCGCAGGCCGCGCAAGCTCAGCCCTCGTGAGCACCGACTCTCGCCATCGCCTCGGTGCCATCACCGCCCTCGTGCTCGGCGTCTTCGTTGGGCTCACGCTGCTTCCGTTTGAGCTCACCGGACCGGTCGGCCGCTGGGTGGGCCACGAACTCTGGCATGCGCTGGGCATCGGCGCGACAGGACTGCCATTACTCGGTTTGGGGCTCGCCCTGGCGGGGTTCGAGCGGCTGGGCCGACTCGACATGAAGCGGGCGGCCGTGCTGATGATCGGCCTCAGCCTGCTGGTGCCATATCTCGTCGGCGTGGTCGCGAAGGTGACCCATCTCGATCTGGTTCCGGATGTCGATCAACGGGCCTTGCCGGCTCGCCTCGCGGGCCTGGTTCCCGGTATGCTGGCGGAAGTCGTCGCCGGCCGCGTGGGTGTCGCCGGCGCAGTACTGCTCGGGTTCCTCGCGCTCTCGGCATTAACGCTGGTGACATTCGCCTGGCATCCATTGCAGCGGCTGGAGGCCGGGCGCAGCGGCAAGCAACCCGACAGGGCAACGGGCACTCGAGCCGAGGAAGAAAAAGCCGCCAAGCGTGGCGCCTCGAAGACGCCATCGCTACCCCCCGTCACTATGGACACGCCCGACCCGGTCCAGAACGGAGTAGGGAAATCCGGTGCAGCGGCGCGTGGGGCCGGTGAGCCGGCCAAGAAGGCACGCGGCAAAACCGCAAGCGTCAAGCGTGGAGAGGGTGTCAGCGAGGCACTCGGGCCAGTCTGGGAAGTCGAGCTGCTCGATCCACCGTCCGGGAAGGCGATCGACGCGGGCGAAAGCGAGTTGGACTCCCTGCAGGAACGGCTCGAGGCCACGCTGGCGGAGTTCAAGGTCGAGGGCGACGTGGCGGGACGTACCACCGGTCCGGTGGTCACTCAGTACGGCGTGCGCCTGCGTCCGGGGGTAAAGATGAACCGGCTGGTCGCGCTGGCCGACGATCTCGCGCTCAAGATGAGCGCTCGCTCGATCAGGGTCGCGCGCATTCCGGGGCGGGACATGGTCGGCGTCGAGATACCCAATCCCAAGTCGCGCGTGGTCATGCTACGGGAGCTGCTGGAGGACGACGCCTGGCAGGGCGAGGATCGCTTGCTGCCTGTGGCCCTCGGCCTCGATCTCGAAGGCCGCCCGGTCATCGCCGATCTGGGGAAGATGCCGCACCTTCTGATTGCTGGCGCCACCGGCACCGGCAAGTCGATCGGCATCAATTCGATCATCACCTCGCTGATATACCAGTACCAGCATAAGGAAGAGCTGCGCTTCCTGATGATCGATCCCAAGATGGTCGAGCTGTCGATGTACAAGGATTTGCCCCATCTGCGGCATCCGGTGGTGACCAACAACAAAGAGGCCGCGCGGGTGCTCAAGTGGGCGGTTAACGAGATGGAGCGCCGCTACGCATTGTTGGAGGCGAACGGGGTCCGGAACGTCACCGATTTCAACCGCAAGCTGCTGGACGGCAAGCCGCTGCGAAATCCGAGTCCCAAGAAAGCCACCCTCTCCGAAATCTCCGCCGAGATCTCAAGCACACCTCCCCCGCCGCCACTGGAGGACCTGTATACCCAGGGAAAACTGCCCCTCATCATTGTGGTGGTGGACGAGCTGGCTGACCTCATGATGACTGTTCAGGCCGAAGTGGAGGCGCCGCTTGCGCGACTGGCGCAGAAAGCTCGCGCCGTGGGCTTACATCTCATCGTGGCGACCCAGCGACCGTCGGTAAACGTCATTACCGGTCTCATCAAGGCCAACTTTCCCAGCCGCATCGCATTCCGGGTGGCACAAAAGGTGGATAGCCGCACCATTCTCGATCAGAACGGAGCCGAAGCGTTGCTTGGGAAGGGGGATATGCTGTTCCTTGAGCCGGGCAAGAGCGAGCCCATGCGCCTTCAGGGGGCCTATATCTCGACGGAGGAAAGTCAGCGGCTGATGGACCGCTACCGCGACTGGAAGGCGGCGCAGGACAAGCGCGGAGTCGCAGATGGTGTGGAGACGAACATCCTGGACGAGGTCCCCGAGGCGGAGGCGGGAGAGCGGGGGGACGAGCAGTTCGACGTAACCGAGCGCGACCCGCTGTTCAAGGAAGCCGCACTGGCCTGTGTCCAGAACCAGGGCGGTTCCACCTCGCTGCTTCAGCGGAAGCTCGGGATCGGCTACGGGCGGGCTGCGCGGCTCATGGACCAGCTCGAAGAAGCCGGGATTCTCGGCCCGCAAAACGGGAGCAAGCCTCGGGACGTGCGGATCGGCATCGAGCAGGTGGAGGAATACTGTAGCTGACCGATGGCAAGCGTGACGCTGGACGGTGTGGCCAAGACATACACAGAGCGGGGCGGTACCCACACCGCCGTGCACCGGGTCGATCTCGACATTCGGGACGGCGAGTTCGTCGTTCTGGTCGGTCCTTCCGGCTGCGGCAAGACTACCACATTGCGGATGATCGCGGGCCTGGAATCGATTTCTGAGGGAGAGCTTCGGATCGGCGGCCGCGTCGTCACCCACCTAGCTCCCAAAGAGCGCGACGTCGCGATGGTATTCCAGAATTACGCGCTCTATCCGCACATGTCGGTCTACGACAACCTGTCGTTCGCGCTCCGGCTTCGGCATGTCGAGCAGCCCGAGATCGATCGTCGGGTACGGGAGGCAGCAGAGCTGCTGGGTCTCGCGCGGTTGCTGGACCGCAAGCCACGGCAGCTCTCCGGTGGCGAGCGACAACGGGTCGCCCTTGGCCGAGCCCTGGTGCGCAAGCCGCAGGTATTCCTGTTCGACGAACCGCTGTCCAATCTCGACGCAAAGCTGCGGGTGCAGATGCGACGCGAGATTGCCCGGCTGCACCGTGAGCTGGGTGCGACCATGATCTACGTGACCCACGATCAGGTCGAGGCAATGACGCTGGGGGAGCGAATCGTGGTGTTGAATGCCGGGCGAGTTCAGCAGGTGGCTCCCCCCCACACGCTGTATGAGAAGCCGGCAAACACGTTCGTCGCGAGCTTCATCGGAAGTCCGGCAATGAATCTGCTTCAGGGCGAGCTGCTGGAAGGTCCGTCCCCCACGTTTCGGGCCGCCGGCGGGGGATTCACACTTCGGACGCCATCAGTCGGGCGCGACGTGCTGGGCGGACGTTCCGACGTGCCGGTAGTGCTGGGTGTCCGACCCGAGGAGATTCGGCTTCAGGGTAGCGTTTCGGACGCCGCCGGCTCAGTGGTGCGCTGCCGGGTCGATCTGGTCGAGCTGCTGGGCGGCGAAGTCCTCATTCATGCCAGCAACAACGGTCACGAGCTCACCGCTCGGACTGGAACGGAAGCAACCAATCAGCCCGGTGACGAGATATCCCTCGTCATTCCTCCTGCCTCTGTGCACCTCTTCGACGCCAGCACCGGTCAAAGACTCTCCGCCTGATGCCTGATCAGAAGTTCCAATCGAGGATTCCTCACGATTCGGTGCTGGTTTGCGCGCGTTCGATGCAGGCCCGGGCGGGATGCTCCGATATGCTCGCTCCATGACGAGCGCAGCCTTCGTCCCGGTTACCCGGTGGACCGACCGCCGCCACCTGCGCGGCGTGCGCGGCGAGCTCCACGCACTCGCGTACCTGGTCTCGTGCGGGTGGGAAATCGAATCCCACCGATTCCGCCTGGGCCGAAACGATATCGACCTGGTGGTGCGGCGCGGTTGCCTGATTGCCTTCGTCGAGGTCAAGACTCGAAAGAGCAGCAAGTGTGGTGCACCGGGCGAGGCGGTGAGCGCGCGCAAGCAGGCCACCCTGGCTCGAGTCGCCGCGGGCTGGCGCGCTCGTTACGGACGGCCGGGCGACGCGTACCGGTTCGACCTGGTGAGTGTCTGGGTGGAGGGGAGGGAGCCGGTTCGGGTCGAGCATGTGGCAGATGCATGGCGGCTAAGCACATAGTGGCTTGAAATCGGCCACCTTGGTACTATTGATTCGGGAAGTATTCGGCATTATGTTGGTCGCAGATAGGCCTGTGTAGCAAAATCATCCACATTCATACGGAAACGCCCATGGCCGAAGAGACTCGACTCGATGCCGACCGCCGCAAGGCACTGGGTCTCGCCATTTCGCAGATCGAAAAGCAGCTCGGCAAGGGTTCCATCATGCGGATGGGTGCTGAATCCCCCCGGGTCCGGGTGGCGGCCATCTCCACCGGTGCCATCAACCTCGACGCGGCCACCGGGATCGGCGGCGTGCCCCGAGGTCGTATCACCGAGATCTATGGCCCCGAGTCGTCCGGTAAGACCACCCTCTGCCTCCACCTCGTTTCCAACGTCCAGCGCTCGGGCGGTGTGGCAGCCTACGTCGATGCCGAGCACGCGCTGGACATCGAGTACGCCAAGAAACTGGGTGTCGACATCGAGAACCTGTTGGTCTCTCAGCCCGACACCGGTGAGCAGGCACTTGAGATCGTGGAGATCCTGGTGCGGTCTGGGGCGGTCGATCTCGTCATCGTGGATTCTGTCGCCGCCCTGGTGCCCAAGGCTGAAATCGAAGGCGAAATGGGGGACAGCCACATGGGCCTGCAGGCCCGGCTCATGAGCCAGGCACTTCGGAAGCTGGCCGGTGCCATCAACCGCTCCAACTGCGCGGTGGTCTTCATCAATCAGCTCCGGGAGAAGATCGGGGTCATGTTCGGGAACCCGGAGACCACCACAGGCGGCAAGGCGCTCAAGTTCTACGCATCGCTTCGCCTCGATATCCGGCGGATCGGGCCGGTCAAGGAACGAGAGGCGGTCATCGGAAGCCATGTCCGGGTGAAGGTGGTGAAGAACAAGGTCGCCCCGCCGTTCCGCCAGGCCGAGTTCGACGTGATGTTCGACGAGGGAATCAGCCACACCGCACTGCTGGTGGATCTCGCCGCGGAGGCGAACATCATTCAGAAATCCGGGGCCTGGTACTCCTACGGTGATCAGCGAATCGGACAAGGGCGGGAAAACGCGAAGCTCTTCCTGCGCGACAATCCTGCGCTTATGACCGAGGTAGAAACCAAGGTGAAAGAAGTGCTCGGCATGAAGGCGGCCGCGGCGGGGGTCGGCGCGGAGGACGAGTGATCGTCACGGCCATCGAGCCCGATCCTCGCCGCCCCGGAAGTGTCCGCGTCCTGGTGGAAGGGCGGCATTTCGCGACAGTGGATCGGGCTGCCATAGCAGGGCTGGGTTCCGGCCACGCGCTCGATCCATCGACTACCGAGCGACTGGCGGAAGCTGCCGACGTCGAGGCCGCCTATCGAACGGTGCTTCGCGCGCTCGAGCGCCGGCCCCACGCGCGTGCCGATCTCGGAAGACGATTGATGCGTCGCGGGTTGGCGCCGGCCGCGGTCGACGCTGCGCTGGCGCGCGCGGACCAGGCTGGATTGCTGGATGATCAGGCATTCGCGCGCCACTACGTCGCAACTCGGGCCGAGCGCGGACGCGGTCCGGCACGCTTGGCGCGAGATCTTTCATCGATGGGTGTCGCGCGGGCGAGCATCGATCTGGCAATCGCAGAGCAGTGGCCGGACGATGCCGATCGTCGCGCAATGCCGGTTACACTCGCTGCCAAGCGAGCTGCGCAGCTCAGGAACCTTCCTCGACCGGTGAAGCGCCGTCGCCTGTTGGCTTACCTTGCGCGGAGAGGTTTTACCGGGCGGGAAGCGGTGGATGCGGTAGCGGGGGTGCTGGACTAGGAGCTATCAGCTATCAGCTATTAGAGAGGGTTGGCGTTGGCCCGGTATCCAATCTGCCACCTCTGATAGCTGATAGCTGATAGCTGATAGCTCCCCTATATTTCGCCCCAATGCGCTCCGCCGACATCCGACGGCTTTTCCTCGATTTCTTCGTATCCCGGGGGCACCGTGAGGTGCCTTCTTCGTCCTTGGAACCCAAGGACGATCCTACCCTCCTGTTCACCAACGCTGGAATGGTCCAGTTCAAGCGCGTCTTCCTCGGGCAGGAGCGGCGCGGGTACACCCGGGCTACGACGTGCCAGAAGGTGGTTCGGGCCGGCGGCAAGCACAACGATCTCGAGCAGGTCGGCCACACCAAGCGGCACCATACGTTCTTCGAGATGCTGGGGAACTTCTCCTTCGGCGACTACTTCAAGCGGGACGCGATTGCATTCGCCTGGGACTTCGTCACTGCCCGGGATTGGCTCGGCATCTCGCCCGAACGCCTGAGAGTCTCGGTGCATCACAGTGATGACGAGGCTCGCGCACTCTGGCGCGAGATCGCTCGTCTACCGGACCATCGCATCTACGGCCTGGGCGACAAAGACAACTTCTGGCAGATGGGCGACACCGGTCCGTGTGGGCCGTCCTCAGAGATCTACGTGGATCTCGAGTCGAAGGGCGACGGCTCAGATCGCGCGAATCAGGTGGTGCCGCAGGCGGAATTCGAACAGCTCGCCGAGGAGGGTCGTTTCCTCGAGATCTGGAATCTGGTGTTCATGCAATTCGATCGCGCAGCGGACGGCACGCTTACGCCGTTGCCACGACCTTCGGTTGACACCGGCGCCGGGCTCGAGCGCATCACCGCCGTGATGCAGGGGGAGGACGACAACTTCCACACCGATCTGTTCCGCCCGCTGCTTGATCGGATCAGCGAGTTGGTTGGGCAACGTTACGACTACGCCCACGACCGGAACCCGGATGCAGCCACGCGCGCCCGCAACGTGTCGTACCGGGTCCTCGCCGATCATGCCCGCGCTGTGAGCTTTCTCCTTGCCGATGGCATCTATCCCAGCAATGAAGGCCGAGGCTACGTCCTGCGCCGGATTCTCCGCCGCGCCGTTCGCCATGCGTGGCTCCTAGGCCGTCGCGAGCCGACCCTCGCTCCGCTGACCGATGTAGTGGTCCGTGACATGGGCGCCGTCTATCCCGAGCTGGTCGCCAAGGCAGGAGACCTTCACGAGACGACTCAGGCGGAGGAGGAGCGTTTTCTCGAGACCATCGATGGCGGGCTCAGGCGGCTCGAGGAAATTTTCTCGACTGGAGCGGGGACCATCTCCGGCGAGGATGCGTTCAAGCTCTACGATACTTTTGGCTTCCCCATCGACTTGACTCAGATCATCGCCGGTGAGCGAGGGATCTCCGTGGACCTGACCGGCTTCGAGCGGGCGCTCGACGATCAGCGGGAGCGGTCTCGGGCAGCTCGGCGGGGCCCGGCCGCCGACGGCACCTCTGCGGCGCAAGGGGATTTCTCCAGGCGGGCGCCCGCAATTCATGCCAAGGATCCTCGCGCATGGCGCCCGCTTAAGCGCGGGAAGCAGAAGTTCGTGGGCTACGACCAGACCCGCACGGAGTCCGACGTATTGGCGTTCCGGCAGGACGGCGACCGAGTCGAGCTGGTGCTGAAGGAGAATCCGTTCTACGCCGAGTCGGGTGGCCAGGTGAGCGACACGGGGTCTGTCGCTGGCAGCGGGTGGAAACTGGAAATCGATGCGGTTCGAAAAGATCCCGCGAAAGGTACCGTGATCGGCGGGCGGTTCGACGACGAGTTCGAGCCGACCGGTGTCGATGCCATGGTAGATGCGCCGCGCCGGCGCAACATCGAGCGGAACCACAGCGCTACCCACCTGGTGCACCTGGCGTTGCGCCGCCATCTCGGAACCCATGCCCGGCAGGCCGGCTCACTAGTCGAGCCGGATCGACTCCGGTTCGACTTCACTCACAGCGGTCCGATCGATGCCGAGACACTCCGAGGCATCGAACGAGATGTGAACGAACAGATCTGGGCCAATTACGAGACTACGACTCGGCAAATGCCCTACGCCGACGCACTCGATCTCGGCGCCATGGCGTTTTTTTCGGAGAAGTACGGCGACGTCGTGCGAGTGGTGCAAATGGGGGACTCGATCGAGCTCTGCGGCGGCACCCACGTCCGCAGCACTGGCCAGATCGGATTGTTCCGATTCATCGCGCAGGGCGGAGTAGGCGCGGGCACCCGGCGAATCGAGGCGGTGACCGGGCCAGGTGCATATGCCCTGGTTCAGGAGTTGGATGACCGGATCGCGAAAGTGGCGGAACGGCTCAAGGCCCAGCCGGAGCATCTGGCACGGAAGGTCGACCAGCTGCTCGAGGAACGGCAGCGGCTCGAGGCGCGACTGGACGACGCCCGTCGCTCCGGAAGGACCGGCCCCGCCGAAGGCGAGACGGTGCAGGTGGACGGCGTTCAGGTCACGATAGCGGAGACGGCAACCGAGGACCGTGCCGAGCTGGGCCAGATCGCCGACACCTTCCGAGAAGGACGCCGCAACGCGGTGCTCGTGTTGTTCGGAACCGCAGGCCGCGGCGCCATTCACGTTACGCTGAGCGACGACCTCGTGAGCGCTGGCCGCAAGGCGGGCGACCTGGTGAATCGGATCGCCGCGATCAGCGGCGGCAAAGGCGGCGGCCGGCCACACTTTGCCTCGGCCGGCGCGGGCGACCCAACCCGGTTGGCTGCAGCGCGCGAGCAAACCCCCGCCGTGATCGCGGCTTGGCTCGGCAACGGCGGGTGACGGCGCTCGGTCCCCAGAACACCCCGCTGCACGTCTGGCTCGAGCGTCGCACCGCTAAAGGCCCGCAGGCGCTCCGCGACCGCGTGGCCCAGTATGCGGCCGCTGCCGTGTCGCCGGGAACACCTTTGTCGGAGTCTCTGGCGCGGGCCGGCTCCGACGCGTTGAAAAGCGCGCTCGAGCAGCCCCACGACCGCTCGGCTGCCCTCGATCTGCTCGCCGCCGACGCGCTGGTCACCCTCGCGCTCCTGGCGCAGGCAGACCAGGCACCGGCCGGGCTGGCACGGTTTGCCGCGCAACTTGTCGAGTCCCATCGAGCAGGCTCGTGATCGACCTTCACTCACACCTTTTGCCCGCCGTCGATGACGGCGCCCGCACGGTAGAGCAGGCAGTCACGACGCTTCGCGCAATGGCCGCAAACGGGATTACGGAGCTATGCCTGACGCCTCACCTCCTCGCAAGTCGTGCGGACGAGGGCATTCCAGCGCGGCACGATACCGCTTTCGAAACCCTGAAGGCGGCCGCTCCCAAGAAACCGTTGCTCCATCGCGGCGCCGAAGTCATGCTCGATCGTCCGCTCGGTGCCGAGGCGGCCGCGAATCCCGGCGTGCGGCTGGGCGGCAGTCGCTACATTCTGGTCGAATTTCCTCGCATGGTAGCGGGAGCAACGGTGAGTCACGCGCTGGCGCACGTCGTATCGCTGGGACTGATCCCCGTGCTGGCCCATCCGGAACGGTACACTTCGTGTTCGGTGCACGCGGTGGAGCGTTGGCGGCGGACGGGGGGGTTCATGCAGGTGGATGCGACGACTCTACTGTCTCCGCGGGGACGGGGAGAACGGGCTCGTCAACTGATTGCGACGGGGCTCGCGGACATCCTTGCGGCCGACAATCACGGCGACGCGCGCATGCTGGCGGCCGGTCGCCGGATGGTGGAGGAGCACGGCGGCGAGGAACAGGCAGAGCTGCTGACTCGGTTCAATCCTGCGGCCATTCTGGCCGATCAACCCATGCGACTGGTCGAGCCGCTCGAGCTCCGGCCATCGCTGCTCGAGCGGCTGCGCCGGCTGCTCTCCACCGATCAGTGAGCCGTCTCGGCAGTCTCCGCTTTCTCTTCTGCCACGCATGATTCACCTCCTGTTCACCGGCGGCACGATCTCGATGCACCACGATCCGGCCGCGGGGGGCAACGTGCCCGCGCACGACGGTGAACAACTGGTCGAGCGGGTGCCGGGGCTCGAGCGCATCTCTCCGTTCCGGGTCGAGAACTGGGCCCGCGTTCCCGCGGCTCATCTCGGTCCGGAGCGGTTGTGGGACCTCCGAAACCGGGTGCGAGCCATTCAGGCGTCGGAGAACGGGCGCCCGCAAGGCATCGTCATCACTCATGGAACCGATACGATCGAGGAGACGGCGTACCTTTTGTCGCGTACGATTGACCCGGCCATTCCGGTCGTTGTTACCGGCGCCATGCGCACCTCGAGCGATACCGATTGGGACGGCCCTCGAAACCTGAGGGACGCGGCCGCGGTCGCCGCGAGCCCGGCCAGCACCGGACGGGGCGCTCTTGTGGTCTTCGCCTCCTCTGTGTTTGCCGGTCAGGAAGCAGTCAAAACCGACACCTTGCGGCTCGACGCGTTCACCGCACCTCACGGATCCCCGGTCGGGACCGTGCGAGGAGGCTCCGTTACGTACACTGAGCCGCCCCGGATACCGACCCGCCTCTCAGGTTTTACCCTTTCGGCCCGGGTCGCACTGGTGCCTATGGTGATCGGCGATCACGGTGAGCTGCTCGATCTGTGTCGGCCACGCTACGACGGCGTGGTCATCATCGGGTTCGGCAGCGGCAATCTTCCCCCGGGTGCAATTCCGGCCATTCAGCGCTGGCTCGATGAAGGAAAGCCGGTGGTACTCGCGAGTCGCTGCCCCAACGGGGTGGTCACGCCGCTCTACGCATTTGAGGGAGGGGGCGCCGGGCTCGTCGCAATGGGAGTTATACCGGCCGGGCCGCGGACTCCATCGCAAGCGCGAATGGAGCTCATGCTGTCGCTCTCGGCCGGCGTGCCTTACGGCGCCTGAGCCGGACGCGATGACATTTCCGCCCAAGCTCTCCATTCCGGATGACGCGCTCGACATTGCGCGAACGCTGCAGGCGGCAGGGCACCAGGTCTGGTGTGTCGGCGGAGCGATCCGGGACACCCTGCTGGGCCTGGCCTCGGGTGCAGCATCGCTCTCCATTGCAGACATCGACTTCACCACATCGGCACGACCGGACGAGGTGCAGGCCCTGTTCGGGCGCAAGCGCACGGTGGATGTTGGGTCCGAGCACGGTACCATCGGCGTGCTGGATCGCCAGCGGGTACTCCACGAGGTGACCACGTTTCGGCGCGACGTGACTACCGATGGCCGGCGAGCGGTGGTCGAGTTCGGCGCATCGATCGAAGAGGACCTTGCCCGCCGCGATTTCACCATCAACGCGATCGCGTACCAGCCGTTCAGCCACGAGTGGAAGGATCCTTTCGGCGGAGATGCAGATCTGGCGAATGGCGTGGTGCGGGCTGTAGGGGCTCCCGACCAGCGCTTCCGGGAGGACTACCTTCGCATTCTTCGAGCGCTCCGCTTCGCAGCGCGCTTCGGCTTCGTCATCGATCCGCTTACGTGGGACGCAGCACGGGCGGCCGCCTCAGGCCTCACCCAGCTCTCCGCCGAGCGGGTACGGGATGAGCTGTTCAAAGGCCTCCGGACCGCGCGTTCGGTATCGAATTTCATTGACTTGTGGTGGAAAGTCGGAGCCGCCGCGCTCTGGCTCCCGGAGTTGAGCCAGGCGGTCTCACTCCGGGGCGGCTACTCCGCGGCCGAGGTCGATCGGGAACCGCGGGATCCGGTGCTGCTGGTGATGTTGTTCTGCAGCAACCCCGCGGGCGTGCTGCGCCGGCTCAGGGCCCGCAATGTCGAAATCGCCCGGGCGGAGGCATTGAACCGGGCCGACCCGGAGCCATCGGATCGAAGCACGGTCGGCCTGCGCCGGTGGCTCGCGGCAGCGGGTCCCTCGGCGGACGATTTGCTCGCGCTCTGGCGGTTGCGGACTGGAGCGGACGCGCCGTGGGCGGTTACGGTGGCAGAAATCCGCCAGCGCGGAGATCCGCTCACTCGAGCCGACCTCGCGCTTGGGGGCAATGAACTCATTGCGCTCGGCATTCAGCGCGGTCCGGCAATCGGCGCGATGCTCGACCGGCTCCTGGACCATGTGCTGGTCGACCCCTCGCTCAATTCGGCTCATCGGCTCACCGCTCTGGTAAAGGAGTTGAAGTGAGCCTCATCGGGTTTGCCCTCGCCGCGGGATTGGGCAATGTGGTCGGCGCGCTCGCCGTGGTTCGGCATTCGAATCGAAGCCTGCACGCCATCGATGCAGGGATAGCGTTCGGGGCCGGCTTCATGCTGGCGGTGACCCTGATCGGCGTGTTGCCGACTGCGTTGCATGATGGAGCCAGGGCAGCCTGGTTCGTCCTCGGCGGATATCTCGTGGTGCATGTTGCGCAGCACGTCGTCAATCCTCATTTCCACTATGGCGAGGAAACCCATCGTGTCAGCCTGACGACGGGCTTGACGGCGTTGCTTGGGCTGTCGCTCCACACGTTCTTCGACGGAGTCGCGATTGCCAGCGGATTCCTGGCTTCACAGCGGCTTGGCTTGCTTCTGTTCCTGGCCGTCCTGGTGCACAAGCTCCCGGAAGGCGTGACCATAGCCAGCATGATGCTTGCGGGCGGACAGAGTAAGGGGCGGGCCATAGCGTCAGCGGCCGGACTCGGTCTGGCAACGCTCTTGGGCGCCGTCGTCACGGAGTCGGTTGGTCCGCTGGCCAGCCACGGCCTCGCGCTCTCCGCCGGCGTCACGCTGTACGTCGCTGCTTCCAACCTGGTGCCCGAGTTTCAGAATCGGCGGCGCTGGCAGTCGGCGGTGTGGTTCCTGGGCGGGGTGGGCTCCTTTTTTGCTGCCGAGTGGCTTATAGAGAAGGCTTCTTTTTGAGCATCCGTCTCCCGCCTGCCCCGCCTATCTTCACAGACATGGTACCCAAGCGTGCTGCCCTGACGGAGGAGCCGTCGCTCTTTCCCAATGCCCGCAGGGCGGAGCCGCTCGCCAGCCGCATGCGGCCCAGGAGCCTGGACGAGTTCGTGGGGCAGACTCACCTGCTGGGCGACGGGAAGCCGCTCCGGGTGTTGATCGAACAGGGGGCTCCCGGTTCGCTCATCTTCTGGGGCCCGCCCGGATCGGGAAAGACGACGCTCGGTCACCTGGTAGCCCGCGCGACTGGACGCACCTTCGTTCCGTTCAGTGCCGTCAGCGAAGGCGTTCCGCGAATCCGCGAGATCGTACTCCAGGCCAAACAGCAACTTGCTGCCGGCGGGCCGGAGTCCATTCTCTTCGTGGACGAGATCCACCGGCTCAATAAGGCGCAACAGGACAGCCTGCTGCCGCCGGCTGAAGACGGCACCATCAGTCTGATCGGTGCTACCACCGAGAACCCGAGCTTCGAGGTAATCGGGGCGCTCCTGTCCCGAACCCGCGTGTTCGTCCTGCATCCGCTTTCGCCGGATGACCTGCTAGTGCTGATCGATCGGGCGCTCAGCGACCGCGACCGGGGTTTGGGAGACCTGGAGCTGCAGGCGGATGCAGAAGCACTCGCGTTCATCGCGGAGGAGGCTGACGGCGACGCCAGACGGGCCTTGAGTGTGCTCGAGGCTTCGGCCGCCCACTCCGGAGCCGGTGGCCGAATCACCGTGGACCTCGCCCGCGAGGCGATGCAGATCCGGTTTGCCCGATACGACAAGGCCGGCGAGGAGCACTTCAACCTGCTTTCGGCTTACCATAAGTCGCTCCGCGGCAGTGATCCCCAGGCAGCGCTGTACTGGATGGCGCGAATGATCGAAGGCGGAGAGGATCCCATGATCCTCTTCCGTCGGGCCATCGCCATGGCTGCAGAGGACATTGGGCTGGCCGACCCGAACGCGCTGGTGATCGCCGTCGCGGCGCGGGACGCGTTTCACATGCTAGGTCCTCCCGAGGGATACTTACCGTTAGCGGAGATGACGATCTACCTGGCGACTGCACCCAAGTCGAACAGCGCCAAGGTTGCGCTGGGAGAATCCCTGGAGGCTGCGCGCAACTCACCGGCGGCGCCGGTTCCGCTGCACATCCGGAATGCGCCGACGCCGCTCATGAAGACCCTGGGCTACGGGGCGGGATACCGCTACGCGCACGATTCGCCCACCGCGTATTTGCCGCAGGAGTACCTCCCGGAGCAGCTTCGCGGCGCCAGCTTCTACGTGCCCGGCGGGCTAGGATATGAAAGGCTGGTAGCCGAACGACTCGCCTGGTGGGCCCAGCAGAAGGAGACACAGTCGCCGCCCGCGGCATCGGAAACCGGAGGCGAGGAAAGCGAATGACCGGTTACCAACCCCCAATCCTTTCCTGAGGTCAATCTTCCCATTCGCGAACTGATCGATGTCCGGGATCCGACCGAGCGCGCCGTGCTGGTGGCTGCGCCACGCAAAGGCTCGGCCGACGCCCGGGTAATGACCGAGCATCTCGACGAGCTGGCGCAGCTGGTGGACACAGCCGGCGCCGACGTCGTCGCACGAGTATCGCAGCAGGTAGTATCGCCCAACCCGGGCACGCTGATCGGCGAGGGCAAGGTCGAAGAGCTCAAGGAAACGGTGGTCGACGTTGGGGCGAGCCTGATCGTCGTGGACGAAGAGCTGACGCCGGTGCAGGGAGCCAATCTCGAGCGCGAGCTCAAGGTACGGGTTATGGATCGTGCGGAGGTGATTTTAGACATCTTCGCGACTCGGGCCCGAAGCCACGAGGCCAAGCTTCAGGTCGAGCTGGCCCAGCTCGAGTATCTACTGCCCCGGTTGACTCGCATGTGGACCCACCTCTCTCGAATCCGTGGAGGCATCGGTTTGAGGGGCCCGGGTGAGACGCAGCTCGAGACCGATCGCCGGATCATCCGGCGCAAGATCCAGGGGCTCAAGGTCAAGCTCAAGGACGTCGAGCGGCATCGGGAGAATGTCCGGGCCGGGCGGGACCCAATGCTGAGCGTGGCGTTGGTGGGCTACACCAACGCCGGGAAGTCGAGCATCCTGCGCGGTCTTTCAGGAGAGCACGACATCCTGGTCGAAAACCGACTCTTCGCAACGCTCGATACCCTGACCCGCGAGGTCGAGCTGGGGGAAGGAGTGCGGGTGCGCGTGAGCGATACGGTTGGGTTCATCCGGAAGCTGCCACACCATCTGGTGGCGAGCTTCCGCGCCACGCTGGAAGAAGCTCGTGCCGCGGACGCGCTGCTGCACGTCGTCGACGCGAGCCATCCTGAGTGGGAAGAGCAGATGCGGGTGGTCGAGGGGGTCCTTGGCGAGCTAGATCTCTCGGACCGTCCGCTCGTGGTCGTCTTCAACAAGATCGATCTGCTGCCGGATCCGACGCAGTTCGCTGTCCGGGTCCGTGAGCTTCATCCCGGTGCCATCATGGCGACCACGCAGCGGACAGATGGCCTGTCGGCGCTCAAGGGACGGCTCAGAGAGCTGGAGCGTGCCGGTCGAGTGACTGTGGTGGTTCGTGTGCCGGTCTCCGACGGTGCCCAGCTCGCCGCGCTGTACCGAGAGGGTGAAGTCGTGAATATCAGGGCCGATGGCGTAGAGCAGGAGGTGACGGTTCGCCTCGAGCCGTGGCGGGTGGAGAAGCTGAGAGTTGGAGGACGGGTGGTGGACCGGAAGTCGGCCCGGAAGGAGACGGCGTAAAGAAACGACAAGCGTGAACGGTAAACGGTGAACGATCAACGGGGGGCCCCGGTTCTGGGAACCCCCGGTTCACTGTTTACCGTTCACGCTTCTCCCGTCTACTCCGTCCCCGACAACACCTGCTCCAGAAGCAGCCAGCGATTCATGCCGGCGAACTTCTGGTGCATTTTCGTGATGGGCGGCGGGGACATTTCGTCCTCCTCGTTCTGCAGATCCGCTAAGGCGTCGATGCCGCTGGTAAGAAACTTCCGCAGCCCCTTCTCCATCGCCATGCCCGCCGTACGGAAGTTGAACAAGGTCGAGAACTGGAGCGTGTAGCCCAGACCGCCCAGCTGCTGATTGGTAATCAGTGTCCCGGCCTTCTTCGCTCGGCCGAAGTAGAGCGACGGCGACAGGTTGAACCCGAGCATCTGGTTGGGGTAGTACTTGCGAACGCCCTCGGAAAACTCCTGCGGCTGGGCAAGCTCGGTATTGTTGAATTCCGGCCAGATCACATCAACGCCCAGTTCAGCCGCTTCCCAGGCGTCTTCGATTGCCATTTTGACCCCGCCCGCCGAGCTGCCCGGAAGGGCTCCGTCGATGGAGTCGGTTCGTGCGATAATGACCACGTCGATGCCCGTGGCCTGAGCGGCAGCCTTGATCGCTTTCAGCTTGGCCAGCCAGGCGGCGCGAGTGACCAGAACCTTGTCCCGCTTAGCCTTGCCCACGTTGACGATGTGACCGCACGTCCGATTGGTCGGGTCTTGGTTTTCGAGGTGCACGCCGGCAGCACCCACCCTGATCAGCTCGGTTGCCAGGGTAAAGGTTTGGGTAGGGCCACCAAACCCGGCTTCCATGTCGACAAAAGCAGGCGGCGCATCGAGCAGCTCGCGACCCTCGGTGTCGTACCAATGCGTGTTCCGAGCGCCTTCGATGCCCTTTCTGATCTCGAGGACGAGCTCGACCATCTGATGCGACTGATAGATGCCGATGTCCGGATACATGCTCTTGGTAGCGGCCAGTTGCCAGCCGCTCCCATAGAGCGCCTTGAATCCGATCCGGGTCATGATCGCGGCGGAAAAGGCGTCGTAGGCGCCCGCCGTATGGAGGTACGACCCCTTCGCCTTTGCCTCGTGAAGCAGCCGACGGAGCTTCTCGGCCGGGTGCTCCCGTTCGGGCGGGGCGAAGAGTTTGGAGATCGCGTCGGCAGGGAACGTGGCATTGGGGGACACCGGAGCGGCAGTCGCCATGACGGATTCTCCGCGTGGGGCTCAGAAAAAAAGACCCGCCGGCGAACCGGACCCAGGCGCGCCGGAGGTTGTGAATTATTTCACAACATAAACAACGGTGGCCAGAGGCGCCAGTAGCGTCGGGGTGGGAGCGAGAGTCGTGATGCTGAGCGCAGTGCCCGTGCGTCTCTCGTGAAAAGTTGGCAAGTGTGCCAATCCATTCCGATAGGTACTGGGCGGTGAATGCAATCACTGTGGCCGGAATGGTACCGGACTTGCCCGCGCCAACGGCTCTCCGCGTTGGTGGCTAGATCGGCCCACAGTGACGAAAGCTTGATTCGTCGGGTCATTCTCTTGCCGGATAGGGAGTT
>Ga0114129_10002300_pt1 | contig 26489 bp, 11 predicted proteins | sample RhiMetdeltSRZDD1_FD_80071 | JGI IMG/M metagenome (GOLD analysis project Ga0114129, IMG submission 80071) | Populus rhizosphere microbial communities from Tennessee, USA - Rhizosphere MetaG P. deltoides SRZDD1 (version 2) (version 2) | ecosystem: Host-associated > Plants > Roots > Rhizosphere >...
AGTTGTACATTATGCAGCCCGATAAAGAAGGCGCTGCCAAAAAACTTACCAGCTACGGGCCGGGTTACCGGTACGAAGCCGTGTGGTCGCCCGACAGTAAAAAACTGGTTTTCGTCGATAAGGCGATGCGCATTCAGATATATGATTTAACCACCAATGAAACTACACAGGTAGATAAGGCCCGTTTATGGACACATGGAAACCTGGCGAACTTTTCGCCCGGCTGGTCGCCCGACAGCAAATGGCTGGCTTATCACCGCGACCTCGAAAATTATCACAATGCCATTTTTATTTATGATCATAGTACCAAAAAAACAAAACAGGTAACCAGTGGATTTTATAATTGCAGCGAACCTGTTTTTGACCCGGAGGGGAAATACCTGTACCTGTTTACCAGTCAGAGTTTCAGTCCCATTTACAGTGATATCGATAATACTTTTTCATATCCAAATACCCGCAGCATTGCTGCCATTGCTTTAAAGAAAACCACGCCTTCGTTACTGGCGCCGCAAAATGATGTGGTGGCTATTACAGAAGGAGAAGTGAAGCCCGAGGCGCCCGGTGCAGACAATAAAAAGGAAAAGAAAGATTCTGCTGCGCTTGCCAAAAAGCCTGAAACAAAACAGGTGGATATTGATTTCGATGACTTTGAAGAACGCATGGTATTGCTGCCCATAACGCCCGGTAATTACCGCAACATCGAAGCCGGCAAAGGCAAGATCTATTATTTACGTATTCCCAATACCGGTACCATTGATGGAAAGAACAGCGTGAAATATTTTGATATCGATAAAAGGGAAGAAAAAACGGTGATCGAAGAAACCGATTTTTATATCATGGCTTATAACAAACAAAAAATGCTGGTGGGAAGAAAAGGCGCCCTGGCTGTGATCGGCACCAGTGAAGGCCAGAAGTTTGAAAAGCCATTGCGTACTTCCGAAATGCAAATGATGGTGAACCCGGCTGAAGAATGGAAACAGCTGTTTACCGATGCCTGGCGCCTCGAAAGGGATTATTTCTACGATGCAAAAATGCATGGCGTTGACTGGAATGCAATGAGAACACGGTATGGCAAAATGCTGGATGGCGCACTTACGCGCGAAGAAGCCGATTTTGTGATTGGCGAACTGATCGGCGAGCTCAATGCTTCGCACACCTATCATGGCGGCGGCGATATGGAAAGAACAAAGAACCAGAATGTTGGCTACCTCGGTGTTGACTGGCAGGCAGATGGCGATTTTTATAAGGTCAAAAAAATCATTCGTGGCGCGCCCTGGGATGCCGAAGTGCATTCACCCTTCGATATGTCGGGGGTGAATATAAAAGAAGGTGATTATATTCTGGCTGTTAATGGTATACCCTTAACAATCGCCAACGATCCCTTTATAGCGTTTCAGGGGCTGGCTAACAAAACGGTTGAAATAACTTATAATAGTACAGCTTCGTTCACCGGCGCCAAAACAGCTGTTATAAAAACACTGGGTGATGAATATCGCCTGCGCAACCTGGCCTGGATCGAAGACATGCGCAAAAAGGTTGATAAAGAAAGCAATGGCGAAATAGGGTATGTGTTTGTGCCCAGCACCGGTATCGACGGACAAAATGAATTGCTGCGACAGTTCAATGCACAATGGAATAAAAAAGCGTTGATCATCGATGAGCGTTTTAATGATGGCGGACAAATTCCCGATCGCTTTGTTGAAATGTTGAACCGTGAACCATTGGCCTTTTTCGCCGTGCGTGATGGTGAACCGTTGCTTATACCGTCGTATGCACATTTTGGTCCTAAAGTAATGCTCATCAATGGATGGAGCGGTTCGGGCGGCGATGCTTTCCCTGATTATTTCAAAAAAAGAAAATTAGGGCCGTTGATCGGAACAAGAACATGGGGCGGATTGATTGGCATAACCGGAGTACCTCCGTTAATCGACGGTGGCGGTATAACCGTTCCAACTTTTAGAATGTATAATCCCGATGGCACCTGGTTTCGCGAAGGACATGGTGTTGATCCTGATATTGCAGTGCCTGAAGATTTAAGCCAGATGGCAAAAGGCGTTGATCCTCAATTGACCCGCGCTATTACTGAAGCAAAAAATTTATTGAAGACCAAAGCATACGAAATACCTAAAGTGCCCAATGCCGAAAAAAGGGGCTTTTGATATAACACATTCATTTAGTGATCATAAACAATAAAACCCGCTGGCATGGCGGGTTTTATTGTTTTATGTGATACATATTTTGTTCGGCTTAGTCCTACTTGTAAAAGGTATATTACAGGCTGTTTTGTAAAATAAATTTGTGGTTAAAAAAAATAAGTGTTAATTTGACGTTAATTACCGAGCTTTGTATTGTGATGGTAATATGCCGTAGCACGGTAGCAACCATTCACGGTACTTAATAGTAACCAAACGATTGAAAACTCTAATCTTGCTGATCATGAAAGTAACACGCTCTGCTGTTGCCATTAGAAATGGCAACATATGTGCCAACCACATTCCCCGCTGCTGTATTGAACAGCAAAATCATAATACACTCACTTATTTCGTTCATCATTATTTTAGGGTTCATTGTTTGTGACCAGACCGGTATTTTAAATGCTGTTTTTGCATTTGGGAATACACCATTGTGTAAAACCAATAACTAATATTCAACCAAGGGCTTATGAGATTTATTAAAAACCAACAGGCTAAGGCCTGTGAAGGCGATTGCGATTCAATCCTTCGCCACATTTCTTTTAAACCACCACCATTTTTGTGCTCGTTTGCGCCTGTCAGTTATCTTGAATAACTGAACGGGACGTTTGCACATATAACCCGCTGCGCTGTTAAAAACGCAACGGGGCCTGGCCGATCAAAGATCGGCTCTGGCTATGTTTTGCCTGAACCACAACCGCAGGTAAAGCATGGATTCAACCCGTTTTGTCCGTACTGTAACAGTAACTCTATATCCTCTGAAATTATGCGCTGCCTGTTTTAATATCTTTTAAAAACGTAAAAACTATTTATGAAAATCAAGTTGAGTTTTCCGGGGCGGGTAGAACAGGCCATTGTTCTTACGCTGTTCCTGTGTTTTTTCGTTAACGGATTTTCTCAGGATAATGAGATTACCGTTACCGGAAAAATAAGTTCCGATTCCTCTGTTTTGCTGGAGGAAGTGAACATAACCTTAAAATCCAATCCTAGAATATTTACCCGCTCACTTCCGAACGGTTCTTACTCCATTAAAGTGCCTGCCGATGGTACACTCGTTTTTTCGATGGTAGGATATCAGATCCACGAAATGAAGGTGAATGGCAGAACCGTAATTAATGTGGTGATGAAAATGAAAGATAAAGGCCTTGAAGATGTAACGGTAATTGGTTTTGGGGGAACCCGTAAAAAAACGAGCATGGTTAGTTCTATTACTACCATAAGCGTAAAAGAGCTTCAGCAACCAACAGGAAACCTCACCAATGCTATTGCCGGCCGGGTGGCGGGTATTATTTCCTTTCAGCAAAGCGGCGAGCCCGGAAACGGTAGCGACAACTCTACTTTCTTCATAAGGGGTTTATCCACTTTTGGTACAGGTAAGCAGGACCCGCTTATTCTTATTGATGGTGTTGAATCTTCATCAACCGACATGGCGCGTCTTCAGCCGGATGATATTTCTGATTTTTCGGTGTTGAAAGATGCCTCTGCTGCATCGGTATATGGTGCAAGAGGCGCCAATGGCGTAGTGCTCATTAATACAAAAACGGGTAAGGATGGTATGCCAAGGTTTTTTGTAAGAAGTGAGATGCGGGTTTCAGGCAACACCAAAAATATCGACTATGCCGATAATATTAAGTACATGAACCTAGCCAATGAGGCAACGCGCACCAGGTCAGATAAAACAGTGGCTGAACCATACAGTCAAAATAAGATCAATCATACGATAGCTGGCGATGATCCATACCTCTATCCCAATAATAACTGGATCGACCAGTTAATTAAGAAATATACCGTTAACCAGAACCACTATGTAAGTGTGAATGGTGGTACGGCTAAAGCCAAATATCACGTAGCGGCTTCATATGGACTCGACAATGGTATTTTAAACGTAGATCCCATTAACGACTTCAACAGTAATGTCAGGCTCAGTAAATATTCACTACGTACAACCGTCAACCTCAATCTTACCAAAACCACAGAAGTAATTGCCCGTATGTATGGCCAGTTTGATGATTATAAAGGGCCTATAGGCGGAAGGATCGACGGTGTAACCTATAATGAAGGCGGTGGTTATATTTTCCGGCTGGCATTGAAGTCGAACCCCGTTCTGTTCCCTGCGGTATACCCTCACTCTATGATGCCTTACATTGAGCATCCATTATTTGGTTCATACAGGTTGCAGTTAAACGGACAGCTTACTTCAACTTTATTGACTAACCCATATGCCGAAATGGTAAAAGGCTTTTCTGCCTATAAAAGATCTGACCTGCAGCCACAAATAGAAATAAAGCAAAACCTCGACTTTGTGACCAAGGGCCTCAACTTTCGCACCATGTCTTACATAAGAAGGTATTCATTTTCTAATGTGACCCGGCAGTATAGTCCGTTTTATTATTATGCCGATGTGAAACCCGACGGTAAAAGCTATAACCTTCAGGTATATAATGACGGATCGGTTAATAGTGTAGGTACAACCGGATCGGAATACCTTGATTACGGTGGTTTAGGCGTAGCCATTGATTCAAGAATATGGCTGGAAGGTAATCTCAGTTACAGCCGTACTTTTAAAGATGTGCATAGTGTAAGTGGTTCGCTGATATCTTATTTGTCGAGCTATGCAAACGGTGCTTCGTTTGTTTTTCAGGGCTCGCTTCCCAGAAGGAACCAGGGTGTATCGGGTCGCTTTACATATGGTTATGACGACAGGTACCTTGCGGAATTTAACTTCGGCTACAACGGTTCTGAGCGCTTTGATGCCAGTCACCGTTATGGTTTCTTCCCTTCGGGTGGTGTAGGCTATAGAATATCCAATGAAAAATTCTTTGAACCGCTGTTGTCTAAAATAAACGATCTTAAGTTTAGGGCCACATACGGTCTGGTAGGTAACGACCAGATCGGCGATGTAAATGACCGCTTTTTTTACCTGTCGACTGTTAGTTTGAATAATGGCGCTTATGGGGCTTCCTTTGGACGTAATGATGGCACTGCAACATATTACCGGCCTGGTGTTTCTATATCGCGTTATGCCAATACTTCTATTACCTGGGAGCAGTCGAGGTCGTTGAACCTTGGTATGGACCTGCGCATGTTCAATGCGTTTGAATTGATCGTCGACGTATTCCGTCAGCACAGAACGAATATTCTACTGCCAAAAACTATTCTGGAATCGGATCTCGGTTTAATGGCCACTCCACAGGCCAATTATGGTGAGTTAAAGACAAGAGGCATTGACCTTTCGGCAAAGTATGAGCGCAACATCACTAAAAATTTATATGCCAACATCCGGGGCACATTTACCTATGCTACCAGCAAAATGCTGGTTAATGATCAACTGAAATACGATAAAAGCCTGGCTCATTTATCTGCTATTGGCTGGCCAATTTCGCAACAATGGGGGTTGATTGCAGAACGGTTGTTTATCGACCAGAAAGAAGTGGCCAACTCGCCCAGACAGTTTGGCGATGATGGATCGGGTAGTGCGCAGAACAGTATAAAAGCCGGTGATATAAAATACAGGGATATCAATGGCGATGGTATTATCTCAAACGACGACATGGTGCCCATTGGCTATCCCCGCCAACCAGAGATCATCTACGGTTTTGGCGCTTCATTACGGTATAAAAAATTTGATTTCAGTTTCTACTTCCAGGGGTCGGCGCGTTCCTCGTTCTTTATTGACGCGGCTGCCATTCAACCCTATAATCAGGTGGGTGGATTGCAACATGGGTTGTTGAATGTTGTTGCTAATGACCACTGGAGCGAAGAGAACAGGAATCCCTATGCTTTCTGGCCCCGGCTTAGCCAAAACAGGGTAGGAACTTATAACGTATACCCCGACGGTAGTGCGTATAACATAGGCGTTAACAACGCTCCTTCTACATGGTGGATGCGCAATGGCAATTTTTTGCGCCTGAAAAATGTTGATATGGGTTATAATATCGGAAAAGTAAAACGGCTTGGCCTTACCGGTGGTCGTGTTTATTTATCTGCCACCAACCTCTTTATTCTCAGCAGCTTCAAAATGTGGGATGTGGAAATGGGAGGAAACGGTCTCGGATATCCTTTACAATCTGTTTATAACCTGGGGGCAGAGGTAAGTTTTTAGTACTGCATATTCAAACATGAATAAATATTATTGAGATGAAATGGATAAAATCAATTTTTTGGATAATAATGTTAACCACTGTTATTACATCCTGTAAAAAATTTCTGGATGTAGTGCCGGATAACGTGGTTACTTTAGAACACGCATTTAAGTTGCGCAATGAAGCAGAGAAATATTTGTTTACCCTTTATTCGTACCTGCCCCGCAGTGGCGACGGATGGTACAATCCCGGCTTTATGGGTGGCGATGAAATATGGCTGCCCGAAGAGAGCGAAACACACTGGCATCCTATTTTCAGAATAGCCCGTGGCCTGCAAAATAAAGAAACGCCTTATTTTGATGAATGGCGTGGTATATCAAAAGGAAATAGTAATACCAACGATCATCGTAAAATTTGGCAGGCGATCAGGCAATGCAACATCTTTCTCGAAAACATGCGCGACATGACGAAGGTGCCTGATATTAGCGATTATGAAAGACAAAAATGGATCGGCGAAGCTGAATTCCTGAAAGCCTTTTACCATTTTTATATGTTGCGCCAGTATGGTCCTATTCCTATTATGGATAAGAACATAAGCGTTGATGGTGATGTGGCTTCGTCTTATTCAAGACGCGCGCCAGTGGATTCCTGCGTAAACTACATTTCACAGTTACTCGACAGTGCAGCGCAAAAGTTGCCCATCACCATTGCCGATGAGATCAATGACCTGGGCAGGATTACACAACCTATAGCGCTTGCCGTAAAAGCAAAACTGCTGGTTACTGCCGCCAGTCCGCTTTTTAATGGCAATACAGATTATGCAGGTTTTACCGATACCGAAGGCAAAGCTTTATTCAATCCTACATTTGATATTACAAAGTGGCAAAAAGCAAAAGATGCTGTTTGGGCTGCCATTCAGGCTGCTGAAGCGAATGCAAGTACCCTGTATGAATATAAAGGCCTACAGATTCCCCTTTCAGATGTTATTAAACGCCAGTTGAGCATCAGGAATGCTGTAACCGAACGGTGGGCCAAAGAGCATGTATGGGCCAATTCGCAAAGCTATTTTGTGAACGAAGCCTTGTGCATGCCACCCATGGAACGTTCGCAAAGAGGTGGTGTATCTACCATTCGATTCGAACTGCAGGGCGTATGGGCCGCTCCCATCAAAATAGCCAAAATGTTCTATTCGAAAAACGGCGTGCCGATTGAAGAAGACAATACCCTGAATTTTGCAAATATTGAAGAACTGCGCACTGCAACTGCTGCTGAAAGTTTTTACATAGAACCCAATTTTGTTACATCCCGGTTAAACTTTGATCGCGAACCGCGTTTTTACGCCTCTCTCGGTTTTGATGGAGGTGTTTGGTATCAGTACGACGCCACGGCAAATGGTTCCGATGTAAATAACTATTATGTAAAGGCAAAGAACCTCGAAAAAGCCGGATTAGGACATTTTACCAACTGGAACGAAACCGGCTATTTTATCAAAAAACTGGTTCATTGGGAATCGGTTACCAATGCGCGCACTACCTGGAAGCAATACCCGTGGCCTGAAATTCGCCTGGCCGATTTATATCTTTTATATGCCGAAGCACTAAACGAAGTAGAACCGGCATCAGCTACGGCCATTCAATATGTTGATAAAATAAGGCAACGCGCAGGCTTAAAAGGAGTGGTTGAATCGTGGTCGAACTATTCGAACAATCCCGGAAAATACGCTTCACAGGATGGGTTAAGAGAAATTATTCACCGTGAACGCCTCATCGAACTCGCCTTTGAAGGCCACCGTCTCTGGGATCTGCGCAGATGGAAAAAAGCCTTTAGTGAATTAAATAAAGACATTACCGGCTGGACTATTTTAGGTAAAACCAATGAAACGTATTATAAAGAAAGGTTAGTTTTTAGTCAGCGGTTTATGGCTCCCCGCGACTACTTCTGGCCCATCGGAAATTATGATATCAGAAGAAACCCATTACTGGTAGAAAATCCCGGATGGTAACTATCCCTTTCACTTTTAAACAACTTATAATGAATAATACGATAAAAAATATAACAGGGATGGCGGTAGTAATAGCTATGCTTTCATCCTGTGGAAAAGAAATAAAAAACAGCCCCCTTTGCGACGATGCATCAGCACCTTCTGTTGTTACCAATATTAAGGTCGAAAACAGGCCAGGTTATTCAAAAATCAGTTATTCGGTTCCCGGGGATAAAAATCTATTGTATGTACAGGCCGAGTATGTTCCCACAAATGGCCAGGCTGCCGAAACCAAAGCTTCCTATTACGAAGATTCAGTGCTTGTAGTAGGCTTTGCCGATACGCTCGAACATGAAGTGAAAGTATACTCCGTAACAAGGTGTGGTGTAAAATCAGAGCCGGTAGTTGTAAAAATAAAACCTTTGGAATCACCCATCTTTAAGGTTCGCAGAAGTATGATCGTTGAGAACTTTTTCGGGGGTTTTCGTATTACAGCCGGCAATCCTACGCAGGATAATATCGGTATTGTTGTTTTGTCGGTGAATAAATTTAAAGAATATGAAGTAGACAATTATAAAAGTGTGTATACCGCGGAAAAGAATATCCTTGCAAAGATCAGAGGGATGGATACCGTTACCCAGCGCCTTGGATTTTATGTGCAGGATAGATGGGGCAACAAAACTGATACCCTTTACCAGGATATAACGCCTATTTATGAAGTGATGCTCGAGAAATCAAAGTTCAAACCATATGTGTTGAATGGTGATGCGCCGCAGGTAACCAATGGCGCCAGATTGGAGTATGCATGGGATGGCCGTTACGGCTGGCCGTATACCAGCTTTACCGATCAAACAAAAGGCGGGCCTACGCCGCACATGATCACGATTGATATGGGCGTTACGGCTAAACTGAGCTATTTATGGATACGCCCATGGCCTGAATTAAACCCGCAGCAGTATTACTTTTTAACCACTTTGAAAAGGTTTGAAGTGTACGGCTCAACCAATCCTTCCAGCAACGGCGCCCTCGATAACACCTGGGAATTACTGGATACTTACACGGTGGTTAAACCATCGGGTACAGGTTATGGTAAGGATACTGATTTAGACAGAACGGCGGCGACCAAAGGGTTCGACTTCGAGGTTCGTTTGAATGCTCCCAAAGTAAGATACCTGCGTATCAGGTGCCTTGAAAACTGGGCCGGCGGCACTGCCCAAAGTATTCAAGAACTATCTGTGTATGGCGACCCCCGTTAACAGGGTTAATTAAATGATGACAAGATGAAAAAAATATTTAAAAACACAACTATGAGGTTATTCGTTGCAGCTTTGCTGATAACTCTAGGTTTTATATCCTGTTCTAAATGGGATGATTATAAAAAATATACAGCTGGCGGAGAAATTATATATCCCGGTAAGTTAGATTCGGTGAAGGCATATTCGGGGAAGTACAGGGTGCGGTTTACCGGCAAACTGAATGCAGACCCAAAAATTACGGCGGTAAAGATTTTCTGGAACGGTAACGCCGACTCAATGGTGTATGAGATCAAGAGAAGTGTTACGGGCAGTGTTTTTGACCAAATAATTCCTATGCCTGAAAGCATAACTACCTTTACTGTATATTCGTATGATGCCGATGGCAACAGATCTGTTCCGGTATATGTTGTAGGAAAGTCGTTTGGCGAAAATTACCGTAAAAAGATCGGCAATCGCATTATTGCCAACATCCGGTATATGTCAACCAGTACCACCATTGCCTGGGAAGCGGTTGATCCTACTGTGGGGGCCTTTTCAAACGAGGTGCAATATGTTGTAAATGGCGTAACCAAAGAGGTTACAACACCGGCTGCCGAAAGTGTGTTTGACGGGCTTCCCAATACCAATACACTCATCCGGTACAGAGGTGTGTTCAAACCCGATTCGACAGCTATTGATACTTTCAGGGTTGCTTATAAGGATACAGTAGTAGTACCAATTAAAAACAGCCGGATGCCTTTTATTGCTTCTGCAAGGGCCGCACAACGTTGGGGAAAACTGGCAGAATGGAATTACAATGATTCGATATTAAATCATGGTGGTTATGGCGGATGGGATGAAAATAATGGCAACGTTTTCAATATTGAATCCGGTTGGGGTTCGCCCGCTATTACAAATGGCAAGGTTTGGCAAACCGTTACTCTTGAGCCGGGAAATTATGTGTTTGAAATTTCTGATCTACAGGGCTCAAATATTACCAACTCAGAGAATACATATCTTGTTGTTGCAGCAGGTACCGACCTGCCCGATATTTCAAATGTTGGAACAGCCATAAAATCGGCAAAAATAAATGGAACGGCTGTTGTAAAATTACCTTTCACCGTTTCAGTGCAGTCGCAAATAACAATTGGCTATCTGACCACGCAAACAGGCGGCGCCAATACAGGAAAGTTTTGTAACATTCGTGCATTCAATTTATATCCGACTCTATAGAGCCTTAAATCGATTACTTACTGAGCGTTTGTTGCATCCGATGGGTAAAATCCGGCCATTTAAAGGTCAGGTTCCCATCGGATGTCTTATTTACAGCCATATCGGCAGCTATTTTCGCTGTAATTCAGGCAGGTGCTTACAAATGTATTTTTAACAATTTTAAAAATAACTAAAGTGAATTCGGGCAGCCGGGTATGAAAAATCCATCGTATCTTGGCTTCGTTTTTCGAAACAAATTGTAAAGATTTATATAACTATTGTTTGTCAGCATGAAGTTGATATCTTCTTTATTACTGCTATTAGCCTGCAGCCCGGTAGGCTTATCTGCACAAAGCACGGCGAAATCCGCCAAAAAAGGGATTAAAGAAAAATACAGCGGCTATTTGTTTGTTTATTTCACCAGTAACGATAAAGCCGGTGAATCGATCCGCTATGCCATCAGCAACGATGGATATAATTTCAGGGCTTTAAACAATAACCAGCCCGTGATTGCCTCTGACCAGATTAGCTCAACCGGTGGCGTGCGCGACCCGCATATTATTCGCGGTGCTGATGGTAAAACCTTTTACATGGTGGCTACCGATATGGTGGCGGCCAACGGATGGAACTCGAACCGCGCCATGGTATTGATGAAATCAACCGATCTCGTTCACTGGACTTCTACCGTGGTAAATATTCAGCAAAGATTTCCCGGCAACGATAGCCTGCTGCGGGTTTGGGCCCCGCAAACCATTTACGACGAAAAGGCCGGCAAATACATGATCTACTTTTCGATGAAGCATGGCAACAACGACCCCGACAAGATCTATTATGCTTATGCCAACGACGCTTTTACCGACCTGGAAGCAGCACCCAAACAACTTTTTTATAGCCCCACCAACGGCGCCTGTATCGACGGCGATATTGTATATAAAGACGGAAAATATAATTTGTTCTTTAAAACCGAAGGCGAAGGCGCCGGTATTAAAATAGCCGTATCTGATAAATTAACCGAAGGCTATGTTTTGCGCGATACCTATGTGCAGCAAACAAAAGCACCGGTAGAAGGCGCGGGCGTTTATGCGCTTAATAACGGTAAGGAGTATATATTGATGTACGATATGTACACCAGCGGACGCTACCAGTTTACCAAAACAGCAGATCTGCGGACATTTACGGTGATCGACGACCAGGTGTCGATGAACTTTCATCCACGGCATGGTACCATAATGTCTGTTACAGCAGCAGAGCTGGAAAGAATAACCACCGAATGGTATAAATCATATGATGCCTTGCTTTCGGCAGGCGCCGCCGCCATCAAAAAAAATAACGTTGCATTTGATACCGCAGCAAGTAAGGTGCTGCTTCCGGTAAAACCCGGTACCTCGCTGATTGCATTCGATCCCGGCTTTACAAAATTTCCCGGAGTCACCATTACGCCCGCCGGTGCACAGAATTTTGCAAAGGGACCTGTAAAGTATACGGTAACAGTAAAAGCACAGCAGCCGCAAACTTTTATGGTGTCGGCCAAAGTGTATGGCAATCCGGTATTGACCGGCTATTACGCCGATCCGTATATTATCTATAGTGAAAAGAACAAAAAGTATTATATGTACCCAACCAGTGATGGGTTCAACAACTGGTCGGGCACTTACTTTAAAACATTTTCTTCGACCAACCTGCTGAACTGGAAAGACGAAGGCGTTATTCTTGATCTGCCCACCGATGTACAATGGGGCAAACGCAATGCCTGGGCGCCAACTGCCATTGAGAAAAAGATCGATGGCAAATACAAATACTTTTATTATTTCTGCGCGGCCCAGAAAATTGGCGTAGCAACAGCCGATGATGCTGCAGGACCTTTTAAAGATGCCGGCAAACCATTGATCGAAAAACATCCACCCGGCACTTCACGCGGGCAGCAGATAGATCCCGATGTATTCAACGATCCCAAAACCGGTAAAAATTATTTGTATTGGGGCAATGGTTATATGGCCGTTGCTGAGCTGAATGATGATATGGTTTCGTTAAAGGAAGAGACCATTAAGATAATCACACCCGATTCAACTTTCCGCGAAGGCGCGCATGTGTTTTATCGTAACGGCATTTATTATTTTATGTGGAGTGAAGATGATACCCGCAGCGAAAATTACCGCGTACGCTATGCCATGAGCGATTCGCCAACCGGTAAGCTGACCATCCCTGCCAACAACCTCGTAATTGTAAAAGATAAGGAAGCCGGGATTTATGGAACCGGGCATAATGCAACTATTAAGGTTCCCGGAAAAGATGAATGGTATTTGGTATACCACCGGTTCACCTATCCCAATGGAATAAACATGGGCCAACGGGCCGGCTTTAACCGTGAAACCTGTATCGATAAAATGGAGTTTAATGCGGATGGTACTATTAAGCCGGTGAAGCCGACTCACGAAGGAATGCTGAAGTCGGAAATCAGAAGTCAGAAGTCGGAAACCGGATCCCGATAGCATCAGGTCGGAATTTTGAACACTAAGGCTCTTCTGACATCAGACTTCCGGCCTCCGACTTCACTCAAAAAAAAATTACAATGAAAAAGATTGCATTGCTGTTTACTCTGTTTATTGGTCAATATTGCTTTGCCGGCAATGAACCCGATTCGGTATACCTTTTCATTTACGGAACCACTAAAAATGGTGGCAGGGATGGGTTGCACGCTGCCTGGAGTCGTGATAAGCAGCAATGGTTTCTTATAGGTGATGAGTTCAGTTATGTACGAAGCGATTATGGCAGATGGGGCAGCGAAAAAAGAATGATGAACCCCTGTATTATAAAAGGTCCCGATAATGTATGGCATTGTGTATGGGGATTAAACGAGCGTGAATTGGTTTTTGCACATGCGGCATCGGCCGACCTGGTTTACTGGGGCCGGCAAAGTTATCCGCCGGTAAATAAAGGAACAAATTGTTTACGCCCCGTATTGCGTTATGATGAAAAAGCAGGTCATTATGTGATCACATATACCGATGCAGCCGGTAAATACTACCAGGTAACTACAAAAGATTTTAAAACGTATTCGGCGGCCAGCGAAGTGGCCGCCGGTGAATATGTTGATCAGCATATTAGCGTGAATTTACCTAACGGCCATGCAACCGGACAAATATACCGCGTTGCCTGGCCTGTTGCCGATAAGCTGGTGAAGACGTATGAATTGAAACAATACAGAAATAGTAAAGATTATGAGACCACGGCGCAGGATGCACAACGCTTTGCGGGATTGAAACCGGTTGATGCAAAAATTGTATTGACGCCTGAAAATGCAAAGCCGATCAGCAATGTGCTCACAGGCGTTTTTTTTGAAGATATTAATTATGCTGCAGATGGCGGTCTGTATGCCGAGCTGATCCAGAACCGCGATTTTGAATACGCATTAAGCGACAGGGAAGGGCACGATAAAAGCTGGAACAGCACCTACGCCTGGTCGTTAAAAGGCGATAACACTACATTCGCCATTGATTCTGTTGCACCCGTTCATATCAATAACCTGCATTATGCTGTACTGGAAACAAAAGCACCCGGCGCTGCGCTGGTAAATACAGGGTTCGACGGCATCCCGGTGAAGAAAGGCGAGCTATACGATTTTTCATTATTTGCAAAACAATCCGAAGGTAAGAGCACAAAATTACAGGTGCGTTTGGTAAGCGATAAAGCCGGATTGCTGGCACAGGCAAATTTGTCGATAGCCGGTGCAAACTGGAAAACCATAAAAACTGTTTTAACCGTTACTGCCGATGCCGAAGATGCGCGGCTTGAACTGCAGCCACTAAGCCCCACGCGCGTGGCGCTTGATATGATCTCGCTGTTTCCGCAAAAGACATTTAAGAACAGGAAGAACGGATTACGGGCCGACCTGGCGCAGGCCGTTGCCGATATTCATCCGCGCTTTATTCGTTTTCCCGGAGGATGCGTGGCGCACGGTGATGGACTGGGAAATATTTACCGTTGGAAAAATACCATCGGTCCCCTCGAAGCACGTAAACCACTACGCAATCTGTGGGGCTACCACCAGTCTGTTGGTTTAGGCTATTTTGAATACTTCAGGTATTGCGAAGATATCGGCGCAGAACCCTTGCCGGTACTGGCTGCCGGCGTTCCCTGTCAGAATTCAGCCACGGGTGGCGGCGGGCAGCAGGGCGGTATTCCCATGAATGAAATGGATGCTTATGTACAGGATATGCTCGATTTGATAGAATGGGCCAACGGTGATATAAAAACGAAATGGGGAAAGGTGCGGGCAGAGGCCGGTCATCCAAAACCTTTCAACCTGAAATATATTGGTATCGGCAACGAAGACCTGATCACCGATGTTTTTGAAGAACGCTTCACCATGATCTTTAATGCCATAAAAGCAAAGCATCCCGAAATAACCGTGATCGGAACGGTAGGGCCTACATACGAAGGAACGGATTACGAAGAAGGGTGGGAGATTGCTTCGAAACTGCAGGTGCCTGTTGTAGATGAACATTATTATCAGCCGCCCGGCTGGTTTATCAATAACCAGGATTATTACGATCGCTACGATCGTTCAAAGTCGAAAGTATATCTGGGTGAATATGCTGCGCATTTGCCCGGCAGGCCAAACAACCTCGAAACCGCTTTGGCCGAAGCGCTGTACCTGACAACCCTCGAGCGCAATGGCGACGTGGTGCATATGGCTTCCTATGCACCGTTACTGGCCAAAGAAGGGCATACGCAATGGAATCCCAATTTGATCTATTTCAACAACACAATTGTAAAAACTACTGTAGGGTATCAGGTGCAAAAGTTATACGGAATGAACGCCGGTACTGAATATTTGCCCAACTCAATAAATGTATCGAACAACCAGGATGCGGTTAAAAAACGCATAGCCTGTTCGGTAGTGCGCGATTCGCTGAGCAAAGATGTGATCATTAAAATAGTGAACCTGTTACCGGTGCCGGTGAATACAGAAATAGATGTAAAGAATATGGTAGCTGCCGGTGCTCAGGCCATAAAAACAGTTTTACAGGGCAGCAGCACAGCCGATAAAATGGCCATGCCGGTTGAAAGCACCATTACCATACCGGAAAAATTCACCAATGAATTACCTGCGTATTCGTTTACGGTGATAAGGGTAAAAGCAAAATGATTGATTGGCGCAACAAAGTACCCATATCAGATAAATAAGTATCACTCCGCCAGCAACGACTGATTTATTTTTGAGGGAATAAATATAAATTGCTATATGAGAAGGCGGTTACAGGTATGTTTATTCTTTGTATGTTTATTGCTCTCAGTACTTTCTTTTGCTCAGCATAAATCAGCTTCAGGCAAAACTTTTATACGCAGCGTCAATCATCAGTTTATTGCAGATAATAAACCCTGGTATTTTGTGGGCACCAATTACTGGTACGGCCCTTACCTTGGTTTGCAAAAAAACAAACAAAAAGGTATTGAACGGTTGCGCAAAGAGCTTGATTTTCTGAAGGCGAATGGTGTTACCAGCTTGCGTGTTTTGGCAGGTGTTGAAGGATCGGGACAAATTAACGGCGTGCAGCGTGTTGCTCCGCCATTACAGCCGGTTAAAGGTGTTTTTGATGATGCGCCGTTGCAGGGGCTCGATCTGTTATTAGCTGAAATGGGAAAGCGCAACCTGAAAGCCGTGATCTTTTTAAGCAATAACTGGGAGTGGAGCGGAGGTTTTTTACAATACCTCAACTGGAATGGCGAATTGTCTACGCCTGATATGCAACGCAAACTGAACTGGGACGAACTGAGAGATGCCACCAGTAAATTTTATAGTTGCGTTCCCTGCATGCAGGATTATCGCGCACAGGTAAAACACATTATTACCCGCACCAATACCATCACCGGTAAAAAATACAAAGACGATCCGGTTATTATGGCCTGGGAACTGGCCAATGAACCGCGCCCCATGCGACCGGCCGCCAATGAAAATTACCTGAAATTCATCAGCAGCGCCGCTGCCTTTATAAAATCGATCGATAAAAACCACCTCATTACCGCAGGTCATGAAGGCGACCAGGCTACCGATGGCGATTTACAGCTGTATGAAAAATTGCATGCCGATGCGAATATCGATTACCTCACTATACATATCTGGCCAAAGAACTGGCGCTGGTTCAATGATTCTACGCTTGAGAAGGATCTTCCGGTGGTAAAACAAAAAACAACGGCCTATATACAAAAACATGTGCAGGTTGCAGAAAAGCTCAACAAGCCGCTGGTGATCGAAGAATTCGGCATTCCCCGCGATCACCACTCGTTCAGCATCGATGCAGGCACAAGTGTGAGAGATGAATATTACAGCGTGTTTCTGGAAGAATGGAAACGGCACAAACAAAACAATGGGGTAGTGGCCGGTCTTAACTTCTGGTCGTTTGCAGGCAAAGGACGACCCATACCCAATCAAATTTTCTGGAAGGAGGGCGATAATTATCTCGGCGATCCGCCTATGGAAGAGCAGGGGCTTAATTCTGTTTTCGATTGTGACAGCAGTACGTGGAAACTTATAAATAGATATACAGGAGGCAGAAAGTAAGAAGTAGCAAGCGGGGTGGTATGATTACAATCAGCTATTGAATTGATGATGTCATCCATATATTTGCAACGCTGCATGCAGCATTGTTTAAATGAAAATTAATATGAACAGGCTATTGATTGCTTTCCTCTTATCTGTATCACTGTTTCGGTCGTATGCGCAGGATGTAAAGCTAAAGGCCATACCTTATGTAATGTATTTTGAAAATGTTCCGCTCGATTATAAGATCAAAGGCGATAATCAGATCTGGTTCTCTGCTCCCCCAAACACCGATCTTTTTATTGCACCAGACGGAGGATTTGAGATTAATAAATCGCCAAGACTCATATTCAAACCTGATTCGGATTTTATTTTTACTGCCAAAATTCAACCCGACTTTAAATCGAAATGGGATGCAGGTGCATTGCTGATTTATAACGACGGTAAACATTTTGCCAAATTTTGTTTTGAAAAAGATTATAAGCAAGTGTCAAGAGTTGTTTCGGTAGTATGCAATGAGGTGGCCGATGATTGTAATTCGATGGCTGTTACAACGAAAGAAGTCTATTATAGAATCACCGGTTCCGTTAAGGGCAATACCTTTACATTTTATTATTCTGAAAACGGAAAAAGCTGGTTCCTGGTACGCACATTCAGACTTGATAAAGCAGATAATATTCGCATAGGATTTACTGTACAATCCGCATCCGGCAAACCATGCAGTGCCGATTTTTCCGACATCGATTTTCAGCCCAGGAAACCTGTCGACTGGTGGAATGGGAACTGAAGTTTGAAGTATGCAGTAAGAAATTAAAGGCTTTATTCATTTCAGTTAACAAACAGCGCCCTATTTATAAACAATATACCACCCCCGCTGCACCGATACCGCGATATCTTGCGTATTCATAAATATTTTGAATTACGTATGATACAAGCGATTAGTAAAACAACAGCAGTATGCCTGCTGGTGTTTGCTGCAATGATTATTGCCAAACGGGCCGCTGCACAAGTTCCCCTTTCTGATGCGGCGATCTATCAAAAAATTGAAGCGCAGCTAAAACAAATGACCCTCGAAGAAAAAGTGGGCATGCTGCATGCCAATTCGTCGTTTACTTCTGCCGGCGTACCCCGTTTAAATATTCCCGAATTAACAACCAGCGACGGCCCTCATGGCGTGCGTATGGAGCATGGCCGCGACTGGAGCACCGATAACGATCATGTATTCGATAGCGCTACGTATTTGCCAACCGGTGTTTGTTTAGCCAGTACCTGGAACCCGAAGCTGGGTTTCGAATATGGCGCGGTGTTGGGCAGCGAAGCCAATGCCCGTGGAAAAGACATTATACTGGGACCCGGCATCAACATCATTCGTTCGCCTTTAAATGGAAGAAATTTCGAATATCAGAGTGAGGATCCTTACCTCGTTTCGAAAATGGCGGTAGGATATATAAAAGGAGTGCAGTCGCAGGGTGTTGCTGCATGCGCTAAACATTTTCTGGCCAATAACCAGGAAACAGAAAGAGGCCGCGTAAATGTATTGATGAGCGAAAGAGCGCTGCGTGAAATTTATCTGCCCGCTTTTAAAGCCGCTGTTACCGAAGGCGGTGTTTATTCAGTTATGGGTGCATATAACAAATTCAGAGGACAGTTCTGTACAGAAAATGATTACCTCATCAACAAAATTTTAAAAACCGAGTTCGGGTTTAAAGGGCTTGTGATGAGCGACTGGGGCGCTGTGCACAACACGCTCGAAGGATTGTGGAACGGCACCGATCTTGAAATGGGCACCGACCTGATGGGAGCCCCCTACAACAAATTCTTTTTAGGCGATACCGTGGTTACCCTCGTTAAAAAAGGCGTGATCGATGAAAAACTCATCAATGAAAAAGTACGTCGCATATTGTATGTAATGTATAAGACCAATAAATTCGGCGGCCGTCAACCCGGAGCCTTTAGCACCGAAGCACATTTTGCAACAGCCCGTAAAGTAGCCGAAGAAGGCATTGTATTGCTCAAAAATCAAAACAATACGTTGCCATTGGGTACGGCTGCCATAAAATCAATTGCGGTAATAGGAGTGAACGCAGCACGACTTCAGTCGCAGGGTGGCGGCAGTTCGCAGGTGCGTACGAGATATGAAATAACACCGCTGGAAGGAATAAAACGCATAGCAGGTAATGCCATTGCGGTTTCTTACACACCGGGCTATGAAATTGTAAAGAACGGAACAGCAAACCAGCAACTGATCGATGCAGCCGTGGAAGCTGCAAAAAAAGCCGATGTAGCCGTAGTCGTTGGCGGCTGGACCCACGGTTACAATAACTACTCATGGACCGATAATGCCTATGATGCCGAAGGTACCGACAAACCCAACCTCGATATGCCTTTCGGCCAAAATGAGTTGATCGAAGCGGTGATCAAAGCCAATCCCAAAACAGTAGTCGTATTAATGGGCGGCGGTCCCATCGATGTATCGGCCTGGGTACAACAGGCGCCGGCCGTTGTGCAGGCATGGTATGCAGGCAGCGAAGGCGGTAATGCCCTTGCAGAAATATTATTCGGACAGGTTAACCCCTCTGGCAAACTGCCCATGACCTTTCCGAAAAAATTAGCTGAAAGTCCGGCCCATGTATTTGGCGAATACCCCGGCGATACCGTTAATGTGCATTATAAAGATGATATTTTTGTTGGTTATCGTTATTTCGATACATACAAAGTGGAGCCGCAATTTGCATTCGGGCATGGGCTTTCGTATACTACTTTTCGTTATGCCGGTTTAAATATAGTGCCAGCCAACCAAAGCGCTGTTGTTACGCTTACCATCACCAATACCGGTAAGGTGGCAGGCGCCGAAGTGGTGCAGTTGTATGTGAAAGACAATGTAAGTACATTAAGAAGGCCTGAAAAGGAACTGAAAGCATTTGAAAAAGTGTTTCTGAAACCCGGTGAAAGTAAAAAGATTACCTTCTCTCTCTCAAAAGAAGCGTTTCAGTATTATAACGATTTAAAACAACAATGGGTGGTAGAACCCGGCGCATTTATCATTATGGCCGGCGGTTCATCGCGTGATATACAGGTTTCGAAAGTTGTTGAACTGAAGTAGTTGTTCTTTGATGTAGTAAAAGCTCTACAGGACGTTCAGTTCCGTAGAGCTTTTTTAATGCCCTCATAAACTTTTTGAAGCGCAGGCAGCCGGTTTGTGGAAAATTAAATTACTAATTTCACTAAAGTTTAGTTTATTTACATTGTACCCGGTACCGTTGTTACATTTATGCTGCTTGTTTTACAACCAATACTCCGAAAAACACTCGTTATTTCGTTCTTCTTCTGCTTTACAGCACAATTGCTGGCGCAGCAACAGGCCGGTTATCATTTTGCCCACCTCGATTTTAACCAGGGACTTTCCAATAATCAGATCAATTGTATATATAAAGATGCAAAAGGCTTTATGTGGTTTGGCACCATGGGTGGATTGAACCGCTACGACGGGTATGCATTTAAATCTTTCAGGCATTCGATAAAAGATACCGCTTCCCTTAATGACGATTATATAACAAACATTGTTGCCGGACCCGATAACCGGCTGTGGGTTCAATCGCGAATCGGTTATAACATTTATGATCCTGCAACAGAAAAATTCGACCGGCGTGTTGAAGAACGTCTTTTTAAATGGAAGCTGCCCCGCTATGGATTGAGTGATATTGTTAAAACACATGCGGCGTATTGGTTTGTTTATCCCGATAGTGGTTTATACTATGTTGAAAATAAGAAGAACGCTGTTCCCTTATTTACCGCCAAACAATTAACCAGTACTATAGCAGATGTAAAGGCCGATACAAAAAACAATTTGTGGATCGTTTACTATAATGGTGTTATCGAAAAGATAGATGCGGCAACAAAAAAGGTGATCTGGCGAACCGGTATTTTGCAGCAAAATCAGGGCAGCAATAAAGTGCCGTACAGGTTTTTTGTCGACAGCAATGGCAATCTGTGGGTGTATGCCGATGGCTATTTTAATGGCATTTACTACATTCAGACCAAAGAAAATAAACTGCAGCAAATTGCCAAAGATCAGGGAACGGCCATATTAAGCAGTAATATCATTGTTAGCATAACTGAAGATAACAAAGGCTGCATGTGGATCGCCACCGATCATGGCGGATTAAATATCCTGCGCAAACAGGATATGACCGTGCAGGTGCTGGTAAACAAACCCGGTGATGAAAACAGCATTTCGCAAAACAGTCTTACTGCATTATACAAAGATAATTTTGGTATTGTTTGGGTAGGAACCTACAAACAGGGCATCAATTATTATCACGAAGGGATGATCAAATTCCCTTTATTCAGGCACCGGGAAACAGATGAAACCAGTTTGCCCTATAACGATGTAAACCGTTTTGTAGAAGATGCAAAAGGAAATATCTGGATCGGCACCAATGGGGGAGGGCTCATTTATTTCGACCGTACTGCGAATTCATTTAAACAATTCAAACATAATCCGGCAAATGAGAATAGTTTAGCCAATGATGTAATTGTAAGTCTTTGCATAGATCATAACAATTTACTTTGGATAGGCACTTACTACGGCGGACTCGATAGCTACGATGGCAAAACTTTTACCCATCACCGCCACAATGCAAACGACAGCACCAGCATTGCCGAAGACCGGGTTTGGGAAATATATGAAGACAATGAATACAACCTGTGGATCGGTACGCTGGAAGCCGGTTTGGAAAAATACGACCGCAACAGCAACAGTTTTTATCATTACAAACCCTTTGCCCGCAACTCGGTATTTGCAGGTTATATTTCTGCCATTACCAGTGATAACCATGGCAACCTGTGGATCGGCACTTCGTACGGTATTGATGTGAAGTATAAGAATTCAGCGGATTTCAAATTGTTTGCCTCCAATATATCAACACTGAGCAACGATAATATCATTGGACTTTTTAGCGATAGCCGGGGCAATATGTGGGTAGGTACAAGAGATGGATTGAATATTTATAACCCGGCCAACCAAAGCTTTCAGGTGTTCAGAAAAGAAGACGGATTGCCGGATAATACCATACTCAATATTGTTGAAGACAAAGCTCAACATTTATGGGTAAGCACTCCCAATGGTATTAGTCGTATTACCTATACCGGTTCGCTTAAAAATGGTATTTACATCAGTTGCACCAATTACGATCGCCTCGATGGATTGCAGGGAAAAGAATTTAACGACAATGCCGCGTTGATCACCCGTAAGGGCGAAATTATTTTTGGCGGCGCCAATGGGTTTAATCTTTTCGATCCCTCATATATAAAAACGAATGAACATGCGCCTCCGGTGGTGCTTACCGGCTTGCAGGTATTTAATCAGGATATCGAAGCTGGCTTCAGGTTCAACGATCATGTTATTTTGCAAAAAGCGATTGCCGAAACGGACAATATTACCTTGCGTTATGATGAAAATATATTTTCGATAGCATTTGCTTCGTTGAGTTACCTCAACACTCAAAAGAACAAATATGCTTACAGGCTCGAAGGATTTAATAATAACTGGTTGTATACCGATGGCAGCTCGCGCAAAGTGACCTATACCAACCTCGATCCCGGTAAATATACTTTATACGTAAAAGCCTCCAACGAAGATGGTGCATGGAACGAAAAAGGCATTTCGGTACACATCATTATATTACCGCCTTTCTGGAAAACAGCATGGGCGTACTTTTTATATATTCTGATTAGTTTTGCCTTGCTGTTTTTGGCCTGGCGAATGATCATGCAGCGTACCAGAATGCGTTTTGCCATCGAGCACGAAAGAAAGGAGGCTGCCCGCATGCGTGAACTGGATGCCATGAAGATCAGGTTTTTTACCAATGTAAGTCATGAGTTCAGAACACCGTTGTCGCTGATACTTACGCCGCTTGAAAGAATGATCAGAACAGCCAATATTCCTTCGCAAAGGTCGCAATACCAGTTAATGCAGCGAAATGCCCGGCGATTGCTGAACCTCGTAAACCAGTTGCTCGATTTTCGCAAAATGGAAGTGCACGAACTGAAGCTGCATGCTGCCGAAGGCGATATTATTCAATTCATCAAAGAAACCTCGTATTCATTTACTGATATAGCCGAAAAAAAACAAATTCAATTTGCGTACTCATCAACGACCGGCAGCTTATATACCCTATTCGACCACGACAAACTGGAAAGGATCTTATTCAACCTGCTTTCCAATGCCTTTAAATTTACCCCGGCCAGCGGAAGCGTTTCGGTAGAAGTGCAGGCTTCAAAAAAAGACGGGAACACCCTGCTCGAAATAAAAGTAAAAGACTCCGGCATTGGCATTCCCGCCGACCGGCAGGAAAAAATATTTGATCGCTTTTTTCAGCACGATCTGCCCGGCAGCGTTGTGAACCTTGGCAGCGGTATTGGCCTTGCCATTACCAAAGAATTTGTGCATCTGTTCAATGGGACCATCAGCGTTGAAAGCACCGAAAACAAAGGTTCCTGCTTTACGGTGCTGTTGCCGGTGAAAGAAATCGAGCCCTCGACCGAAGTGAAAGCCATTGAAATCATTGACAATTTTGAACCAATAATCGAAAACGCAGCAACCCTGCCTGAGGAAGTTGAGGGTACTACCGAAAGCGCCGTTCCGGCTGCTCAAAAAAAGCATACTGTATTGCTGGTTGAGGACAATGAAGATTTTCTGTTTTACCTGAAAGATAACCTGCGCGAATATTTTCATATTGCTGAAGCTGCCGATGGTATAACCGGCTGGCAAAAAACACTGGCTGCCCATCCTGATCTTGTAGTTTGTGATATCAATATGCCCGGCATGAACGGCATTGATCTGTGTAAGAAAATTAAGAACGATGCGCGCACCAAACATATTCCGGTTGTTTTGATAACGGCTGTGAGCGGTGAAGAGCAGCAATTACGGGGCATCGAAACCGGGGCGGCCGATTACATGACAAAGCCTTTCAATTTTGAAATATTATTAAGCCGCGTAAAGAATTTACTGGCGCAGCAGCAATCGCTCAGGCAAACATTTACCAAACAGGTAGCCGTAAAAACCTCGGATATAAAAGTTGAATCGGCCGATGAAAAATTTGTACAGGATGCGCTGGCCATAGTAGAGAAGAATTTGTCGAATTCTGATTTTTCGGTAGAGGAAATGAGTCGCGGTTTGTTGCTCAGCCGCGCGGCCGTATACAAGCGCATATTTGTGCTTACCGGTAAAACACCCATCGAATTTATTCGCTCGGTCCGTTTGCAAAGGGCAGCGCAATTGCTCGAAAAAACCAAAAAAACGGTTGCCGAGGTAGCTTACGAAACAGGCTTTAACAACCCCAAATATTTTTCGAAATATTTCAAGTCACAGTTCGGTGTGTTACCCTCGGCCTGGCAGGCCAAAGCCAAAAAGTCAGGGCAGTGATAAACCGTAGTTTTTACCATTGTTCGGATAACTTACGATTATGCTTTTTTTACAATATATCATACTTGTTTTCCTAAAGTATACAAACTATACCGTTTAAATAGACAATTTATATACGCCTTCAACATTTTGATACCCCGTTTTAGACAATAGTATACCGTACTATTCAACGGCCGGATATAATTTCACGCTTCGAAAAATGTTCACACAGGACCTTTTATATACAGTTACAGTTGTTCTGAAAACAAACCGCCCTGGTGATTTCGCAACCGGCGAATGCAGGAGCGGTTTTGGTTTCAGACAAACCCCTAATTATTCATTAAACCGACCATAAACAGTTGTTGTCACATCAGGAAAGGGCCGGGATGTCTATCCTGGTTCTATTTTTTTAACAGGTTCCAACAGGCAGCGGTCTTGCTGGTACAGACGATTAAGTGAACAGCAGCAGGTTTTCCAATTACAATGCAAGTTCAGGTGTAAATCTCAATAAGTACATACGGTGGCGCTTCGTTCCCGAATGGCGCCACCGCCTTATCAACTTTCTAAGCTGTTTTTTGTATCAATAATCATTATATGCCTGTATTTTATACATTTTATACCCTGTAATAATTATAAATACGTTAATTTACCGTTAACCAAAATTGCGCCATATGAAAGAAGGGTTAACGGCTCATTCAAATGCTTATTCTCTGTTACTATGTTTATTGATTGTGGCTTTTTGTTATTTCAGTAATCATGGTAAATACCCGGGCAGCGGTGTTGCAAAACAAAACCAGAAAATGTATTATTCTGCCAGATAAAAAAAGCGTCCCGGTGCAAGCACCGGGACGCTTTTTTTAAGAACAATTGATCATCATTACAATACAACCAGTTTTTGCGTTGTATTTGAACCGGAGTTCTTGATGGTTACGATATATACACCGCTTTTAATTTGCTGAGATTTCAAAATATAGTTATTGCCGGTGGTAGCCGTTTCAAAAACTTTCTCACCTTTTAAAGTCGTTACGGTAATGAAGGTGCTTTCATTGGCCGCATTGGTAAATTCAAGTTTTACCTGATTTCCTGTCGAAACCGGGTTCGGGTACATTTGGAAAGTAGCGGGTTTGATGATCTTTTTCACCGCAGCTACTTCTTTTGCATTACCGAACGAATGGTTACAATATTTCGACCAGTCGATACCAACTTTGTCATTTGACACGATAGCTGTTTCACGGGCAGTTGATAAGGTAGCTGAATTATACCATTTGGTATTGATATTCGCAGTACCTGTTACTCCGGTTACCAGTTGTAAACGATAATCATAATGGGCTTTACGGGTTGTTTCGCCATTATAGATGTAATCGGTATTGGTAATAACCGCTATCACTACATTGTTGGCGGCAGGTACATCCAAGCGCAAGGTGCAATTACCGCTCGAAACGATCTGGCTATATACCGGTTTGCCGGTTGTTGAACGGTATACCAGCTGACAGGTCATGTTAGCTCCGATGGGCTGGAAGTTTACAGTTACCGTATTGCCTGTTACGGTCAATGGTATCGGGTTGGCGCCTGACCATCCGGGTAAGGTACGTGCTTCGGGTGTAAGTACGCCGCCGCTGTTGGTAATCGCCACATAAGGTGTAGCAACCCATACAGGCGGGTTCATCCACGAAGGTTGCCATTCAGCGCCGATAGATTGTCCGAAGTGCGCGTTCAGTAACGACAGCACCGCGTTTTTCCATACACCGAAATCTACCAACGCTTGTTTAGCACGGTATTCCGAAATCAAACGGCGCATTTGTGCGGCGCCGAGGCCGGATGCCATTCCTTCCAATACACGA
>Ga0114129_10002301_pt1 | contig 26486 bp, 16 predicted proteins | sample RhiMetdeltSRZDD1_FD_80071 | JGI IMG/M metagenome (GOLD analysis project Ga0114129, IMG submission 80071) | Populus rhizosphere microbial communities from Tennessee, USA - Rhizosphere MetaG P. deltoides SRZDD1 (version 2) (version 2) | ecosystem: Host-associated > Plants > Roots > Rhizosphere >...
GCGCGGCCCTCGCGCCTGAGGACGTAGCCGTTGTAGCCGCGATAGGTATCACGCCCCACGCGTGCGCCCCAGTGCTTCACCTCAATCGCTCTCACTTCCAGGTCGCCTCGCGCCGTGCTGATACGAACTGATTCACCCCAAATGAGCTCGCGCACAGAGGAATAGCGGCGCCGCGGCAGCAGATCAGATGTGCGACGCGCCATCACCGCGGCCGGCCTCCCGGGGATGGCCGCGAGCGACGGCGTGTCGAGGTGGTCGAAGTGGGCGTGTGACACGAGCACCAGATCGATCGGCGGAAGCTCTGACGGCAACAGCGCACAGGACACGAGGCGCAGTGGACCGAAGGTGGTGATCCACGCATCGACGCCGATGCGCGGAAAGAGCGTCGGGTCGGTGAGCACTCGCACGCCGTAGAAATTGATGAGGACTGTGGCGTGTCCAAGCCACGCGAGCGTGATCGCGTTGTCTTCCCAGCTGTCTGGAGTCGGCGTGCGCGGCGCCTCCGTGTCAACCACTTCAAGCAAGTGTATCAAGCCGTTCGGGCATAGGCCTGAAGGGCTGAACCACCGGCAAGGCAGAAACCTGAAAGGTTTATTCTGATTATTCCGAAGGCATAGAATCGGCCGCGTGAACAGACTGTTGCGCTTCATTTGTCTCCTGCCCATCGCGGTAGCCGCATGCGTGCAGGTCGACAGCCAAACTCCTTCGGCCGCGCAGAACAATCACCGGCCGCTCTTTTTCCGTGGCGCGCGCGTCATCGTCGGCGACGGGCGCGTCATCGACGATGCCGCCTTGCTCGTCCAGGACGGTCTGATCATGGATGTCGGAAGAAGCAGCGAGGTGACCGCTCCGCCCGGCGCCAGCGTCCTGAATGTTCGCGGCAAGACGATCATGCCCGCTATCGTGAACGCCCACACGCATCCGGGATGGGAAAAGTACACGAGCTGGGGCAGCCAGAACTTCACGCGTGAGAATCTGATCGATCATCTCTATCGGCATGCCTACTACGGCGTGGGAACCGTCGTCTCGACCGCCTCTGATCGGGAATCGATCGGACTTCCGGTCGCGCTCGATCAGAGGCTCGAAAAAATCGGCGGCGCTCGCTATGTTCCTGAGCCAGGGCTGGGGACGGCGGGCGGAGGCGCCAATCCTAATTTCACGAACGACCCTGGATGGTGGGGAGCAGGCGACGGCTTCTACGAGCCGGCCACCCCCGAGGACGCGAGGAAAGCGGTGCGAGCCGAGGCAGCCAAGGGAATTCAGGTCTTCAAGATCTGGGTGGACGCCCGGGACCTGCAGCGTGGCGCTCGAATCAAGCTGAGCGAGGACATCTACCGCGCCGCGATCGACGAAGCGATCGTGCACGACATCAAAGTGCTGGTGCACGCGCCGGACGTACGGGATCACAAGCTCCTGCTGCGCGCCGGTGTGCGCCGCATCATTCACGGGCCGAGCGAGATCGATGACGAGTGGATTGGCCTGATGAAAGAACGGAACGCCTACCTGATTCCGACGACGCAGTCGTCGTTCCGCGATCCGAAGTTCTACGAAGATCCGTTCTTTCGTGAGCAGGTCTCGGCCGCGGTCATCGCGCGACTCGCAGACCCTCGAAACCTCGGTCCGATTGGCGTGCAGCAGCGTCCGGCCACTCCTCCGAGCGCCAATCCGCCTGTCAGCCGCGAAGCCGCCGACCAACGGGCGCGCGAGCGCTTTACGCGGATGGTCAATGCGGGCATCCAGATCATTCTTGGCTCGGATGTAGGGTGGGGACCAACCGCGACGCACGTCGGCAGTTTCTTCGGGTATGCGGAACACCTCGAGCTCGAAGCCTTCGTGCGGCTCGGCATGACACCCGCGCAGGCGATTACCGCCGGAACGAAGCGGCCGGCCGAAGCGTTTGGCTTGACCGACGTCGGCTCGATCGAAGCTGGAAAGGCCGCGGACTTCCTCGTGCTCGATGCCAACCCGCTGGACGACATCCGAAACATGCGGAAGATCGCAAAGGTATATCTGCGCGGCGCCGAGCTCGATCGCGCGGCGCTGCGCTCGAAGTGGACGAAATAGCTGGACGCCCCCGAGGAGTTCGTGAGAACAAACGACGAATTCCTCGGGGCCTGAATTCAGTCCTGAATATTTACCGACCCTCGCCCGACGGTATCTTCAGGATTACGGTCTGGTCAGTGACATTTGCGATGTCCGTCCACGAAAGATAGGCGTTGGACCCCGCGGGCCGCTGCACCACAATGCTCTCCTCCTGGACTGCCGCAACCAGGCCGATCGACTTGCCAGCCGCCGTGAGGACGTTTGCCCCCGCTTTGATCCCGCCCTTGATCAGGACGGTCCGTGTCGAGGAATTGTTGGTCGAATCAGGATCGAACGTGGGGCTGGCAACGGAAGCCGTGTTGATAACCTGCCCCTTGTTGCCTTTGACCGTCAAATACACGTTGAAACTCTTGGTGCGCCGCGACGGGTCGGCGTCCGCGGGGATCGTCCCGAGGGCGCAGGTCAGCGTGGCGCCACTCAGAGCGCAGCCTCCGGTGTCGAACCGGTAGATGGCCTGCTTGGTGTCGGGCAGCGTGTCGGTGACGACCACTCCCAACGCATCTGCAGGGCCATTGTTTACGACGGTGATTGTGTACTTGATGGTGGCTGAAGACTTATAAACATCGGCGTCGGATGTCTTCACTATCTGGAGTTCGGCAACTCTGATGGTTGTGTCCTGACTCGCCAGGTTGTTCGAGTTGTTCGCGTCGAAGACCGCGCTGCTCACGCGGGCGTCGTTATGCGCCACCTTGAGAACCCCCGGAATATTCACACCAACCACAACCGTCATGGTGGCCGTGGAGGACGGCGCCAGAGTGTCAAACGTGCAGATCGTGGGCCGTGAATTGTCTCCAGGTATGCCGAACACGCAGGAGGACGGCGACGAGCCGCTAACCGAAGTGATGCTCACCCCGGCCGGCAGAAAGTCTTCGACGATGACGTTCACGGCAGTGGAAGGCCCGTGATTGGTGGCGTGGAGCGTGTAGGTCAGTGTCGTCCCGGCCACCAGAGGATCAGGGCTGTCCGATTTGTCGATGGAGAGATCAGAAACCGGTACGACGTGGACCGAGTCCAGACCCGCGTTGTTGGCAACGTTGGGATCGCTCGAGTCGCTGGTCACGCTGGCCCTGTTGTTGAAGTCGCCACCCTCTCTCGACGTGATCTTGACGGTGATGATCGCCGTGCCGCCGATGGGCACTGTTCCAATGTGGCAGCGGAACTGTTTGCCGCCGGGGATGTCCACGATAACCGGGTCGCACGGATCGGTCAGGCCACCAAGGCCGCTGAACGTGAAAGTCGGAGGTGTCAGCGTATAGTCGCCGGGCGCGACGTCGGTCAACAGCGTATCGTTGACGACGACGTTCCGCGGCAGGCCGGGGCCGCTCGGGTTCTCCACCAGAATGGTGCAGGTGATTTCGTCGCCAGCCAGTGCGTTGTTGTCCGGCTTGCAGATCTTGCTCAGGACGAGGTCGGCAGAGTCTTCAGTCGTGAGAGGGATCTCTTCGACTGTGAACTGAAGGTTGTATCGTCCGCCGTCGACGGTCTGCGCACCCAACCCGTAATTATCACCAGGACCGAAGCTCTGAGCGATGCTCGCGTACGGGTCGTTGTCCGCGATCGTCTGATCAACGGGCAGACTCAGATAGCAGGCGGACGGAAAAGACGGTGGGAACAGGTGAAGGTCGACGTGGGATTGGAAGTCGTGCTCCCCGAAATGGTCATCCAGGCAATCGGCCTTCACCAGCCCCAACGTCAGTACGTCGACGAGGTTGATATCACCAAACCCGCCGTCGAAGCCGTTGGCTCTGACAGTGAGAGGTTTCCCGTTCGCCACGAAGAAATCAAAGGCCGCACCCGAGAAGTTCATAATCCCGTCGCCAAAAAAGTCGTTATCGTCGTAGTCGTTCATGTCACCGTTCGCGAAGTCCGCCAGACGGATCCACTCGTCGGGCGCCTGGCCGACGTTCATCCAGAAGAAGCTGCACTCGCAGTCGCCAGGGTCCGTATCGTCGTCATCGTCGAGGAACATTCTGTTGAGAGTCAGCTTAAGGTGACGGAGCCCCTCGGGCGGGAACACCCAGCCTGCATAGATCTTCCGAGCGTAGACGTCGTCGGGGGAGGCACCGCTGCCGGCAAGAGGAATCGTGACGTGGATCTGAATGGGGCCGAATTGCGCGGGGTCGGCAGCGCAGGCATCCGTGGCCGGCACTGGTTGCAATTGCGGCGCGCGAGCGGGGTCGGTGACGGTGTTGCCGGGGCCATCCTCGAAAAACGCTGCAAGAGGAGCCTTGTCGAACGGTAATGGCGGAAGGCAAATGTCGAACTCGAAGTCGGTGTCGATGGGACGGGGGTGATGGTCGGTAATGGGATTGTGAGGACCGAACGGTGTTGTGCACGTGCCTGTGCCGAGGAGAACCTCGAGGCCGCAATCGAGAATGTCGGTGACGACGCCGGAGCGTCCATGGATATAGAGGTCAGTTGCCGTCACTGGCACAGCCGTCGTCCCGCTGCCCGGCACGGTTCTGACCTGTTGGCGCATGGAGGCGACAGCCCGTAGAGGGTGGAGCTCGGTGCGCTGATGTTTGATTCCGTCGACTTCCTTTGGGTGCCCGCAGTCAAAGACCCAGTCGCCATTCGCCCACACGCGATCGCCTTCGACCGGCCAGGCCCACTTCGGGAAGAAGCGCAGAGAACCATCCCCGCTGAACTCGAATGTCTGGATGCCCGCCTCCCACTCCAACTCGAGCGTGTCCGGGTTGAGGTCGCCGTCTTCGTCCCGTCCTACGTCGGACAGGATGTCTCTCTGCTCTGGGTCAACCCGGACGTCAATGTTGTGGTCATGCGAATCGTGGGCGTCGGGGTAGTCGCTGTGGGTCACTTTACTCGTCGTGACCAATCCGCTGACGGAACGGAATTGCGGGAAACCCGGGTTGCCTTTGTTGACCCAGACCCAGCCTGGGGCGGCGCCGACGTCCAACGAGAGGAACAAGAGGTTCGCCGAGAAGTCCGAGCAGAGAGCAGAGGTGCCGACTGCACCGCTAACTGGCGTCGGAGGCTGGCCCGCCACGGCCGAAGGCATAACCAGGATCGCCATGGCGATGATGAAGATCGCAAAGAGCCGGATGTTCGAACAGATGAATCCGCGATGTTTCACAAGAATCTCCCGTGCAGAGCTGAATCTCGGCTGAAAAGCGTGAAGGAGTGCTCGTAAGCGGAAGCGATGGTATATGTGCGTTCGTCACGCCCAGTGCAGATCTGGACGGAAGATCCGTCGGAAAACTTACCGGAGGATTTGGTTCAGCTGTCCTGAGTTGGCTCGAAGCCGGCATAAGGTTGAGCTGTGGCACGCAGACAGCTCGGCCGGCGTTTGTTGAAATTGTGTCGCACAGACGGATTATGCTACCCGGCGCTCAGGTCATCTTCCGACGCAATCAGTTTCCCGATACTGTCTGAACCGAACGTAACAAGGAGCCAGAGGCTGCTGAGTACTACCGCGCGCAGTGTCGCACTCGGGCGTTTCGGGGGAGACAGAGATCACGCGGACGGAGTGTGTCCGCCTGCGATCCTGATCGTCGATGATGATCTCGGAACCCGAGAGACGTTTGGGACAGCGCTGAAACTGGCCGGGTATGCGGTGAAAACAGCGTCTTCGGGCGCGGAAGCGGTCTCGTACCTGAGCGACTCTCGTTTCGATGCGGCTGTCATCGACCTGCGTCTACCGGATCTGTCCGGCATCGACATCGCGCGGCTCTTGCTCAAGGACGATCGTACTTGTCCGTTCATTGTCATCAGTGGGTTCCTGACCACTGTGGCGACGGTCGAAGTGATGAGGCTCGGCGCGTACGACGTGATTGACAAGCCGGTCGCCGTCGACGATCTCTGCACCGCTCTTGCCGGCGCCATTGCGACTGTCCGAGCTTCAAGGACCGTCGCTGTTCGCGAGGCGGGCCTCAACCGTGACTCGTCCAAGGCAACGACTCATTCGTCTGCACAGCGATGGGCGAGCATCGTGCTCGAAGCGTGCGAGGCCGAAAGCGATCCGAAGACCTTGAACGAATGGGCACGCATCGCCGGTTTGAGTTACACGAGCCTGCGCGAACTCTGCCGCATGCTTGATATCCGCGCGCTCGACGCTCGCGACTTCGCGAGGATGCTCCGTGCCGTCGTAAGAGCTCGCCAGTATCACCGTTCGCCAAAGGTATTTCTGGACGTCGCCGATGGACGAACGATCCGTCTGTTGTTCCAGCGGGCCGGTCTGGAGTTCTTTCAGCCCGACATGTCATTGGATGACTTCCTCCGCCGCCAACGATTTGTCGACTTCGAGCACCAGGCACTTCAACTGCTGCGCACCATGCTGTCGCAGGCCCCGACGGGCGTTCCCTCGCATGGACGAGACTCGGCGCAAAATACCGCATCGAAACTCCGCGCGAACTTCTGATTACGGTCGGTTACGTCAGCCCCAGCCGCCGGCGCGCCTCGGCCAACGTCATCGTCGCCAGCTTCGGCAGGAACCACGGGTACGAGTGCGTGACGAACCCCGCCCCTCCGTAGAAATGTTCGTCGAAGAGGTTGATGCCGAGCGCGCGACAGTAGTCTTCGAGCATTTCCGGTGTGAAGCGATCGGCAATTCTGGTTGCGGCGTATCGCTCGACCTGTTCGAAGTCCTGCACGTTGCCGATGCTGTTGAAATCCCAACCGCGCACGTCGTTGATCACCGACACGCTGCGTTCGATGTTGAGGAAGGCCCGCTTCTCAGGGGCAAAGAGCGTGAACTTCACCGCGCCCCATGTGCCAAGCTTTCCCACATCGCCTCGCGTCAGCGTGTTGGGGATGCAGCCACAGGCAACGCCGCGACACTTCATCTGTTGAGCGAGTTCTCCGACGAAGGTCGATGGGTTGCCGCCTCTCACGCCGTTGTCGAAGCAGGCCGTCCAGCCCGCCGTAGTGCTCAGGAACAAGACCCGCTGGCTGCCGTTGTCGAGCGGTTCCAACTGCCGGAGCGCGTCGGCGAGAGGCAGGTTGACGGGCATGACTGTGACCGTTTGCAGAATGGTTTTTTGCCAGCGCAGGTAGGCGCTTCGGACCGCATCGGCGGGAGCTTCGATGAAGCCCCATTCGAAGGTAAGCGGAGCGAGCTTGTTGTCCAGCAAGTACTTCATCGGCGTCGACAAAGAATCCGGACGAGCAGCATACCAAGACGTTGACGATCGATCCTCACCTGGCACGTCGGCAAAAGAAGCGTTAGTATTCACACGCAATCACCTGATGCGTAAGTGAACCCGTCATCGGAAAGAGAGTGGTGGACGATGTTTCAGGTCTCAGCCAGCCAGGCTCGATGGACGCTCGGCTCCGTGGTCATGCTCCTCGCCGTCGGCCTGACGCTCACCGCGCAGGGCCAGTCGCAGGGACGCCGCGTCAACGATGCCGTGCTGCGAACCGCTGGAACGAGCGGCGACGACTGGCTGACTTACGGGCTCGATCAGGGCGAGCAGCGCTATAGCCCGCTCACGCAGATTGACGCGTCGAACGTCACGCGGCTCGGGACCGTGTGGTCGTTCGAGATCCCCGGCGGCAACAGCAACCCGCCGGGTGGCGGCAATCAGGAAGCGACGCTTCTCGCGTCGAACGGTGTGCTCTACGGCATCACGACGTGGAGCGTGGTCTACGCGGTCGATGCGCGGAGCGCGAAGCAACTGTGGAAGTGGGATCCCGAAGTGAACCGCCCCGCCGTGCAGTCGAAAATCTGCTGCGGCGTCGTCAACCGCGGCGTCGCGCTCTATGAAGGCAAGGTGATCGCGCCGATCATCGACGGCCGACTGGTGGCGCTCGATGCGGCGAACGGAAAGCCGGTGTGGGAATCGCGCGTCGCGTATCCGCAGGATCAATACACGCTGACGATGGCGCCGCGCATTGCCAAGGGCAAGGTCCTCATCGGCGGCAGCGGATCGGAATATCCGGTGCGCGGGTTCGTCGACGCCTACGACGCGAACACCGGACAGAAAGCGTGGCGCTTCTACACCGTCCCCGGCGATCCAGCGAAGCCGTTCGAGAACGAAGCGATGCGGAAGGCCGCGCCGACGTGGAGTGGCGAGTGGTACAAGATGGGCGGCGGCGCCACGGTTTGGGACGGCATGGCGTACGACCCGCAGGCCAATCTCGTGTACTTCGGCACGGGCAATGGCGGTCCGTGGCCCGAGGTGCTGCGCGGCTCACAGGGCAAAGACAACCTGTATGTCTGCTCGATCATCGCCGTCAATCCGGACAACGGCGAGATGAAGTGGTACTACCAGGCCGTGCCCGGCGACTCGTGGGACTACGATTCGGTGCAGCAGTTGACGCTCGCGGACATCCCGATCGGCGGCCGCCCACGCCGCGTCATCATGCAGGCGAACAAGAACGGGTACTTCTACGTGCTCGATCGGATCACCGGCGAGTTCATCTCGGCGTCGCCGTACGCGCCGCTGAACTGGTCGGAAGCGATGGACCGGAAGACGGGGCGCCCGTTCATCCACCCGCGCGCGTTCTACGGCTCTGAACCGGTGACGATTTTTCCGGGCCCGCTCGGCGCGCACAACTGGTCGCCGATGTCGTTCAACCCGCAGACGCGGCTCGTCTACGTACCGGCCGCGTTGATGTCTTCTTCAACGTACACCGTGAACCCGGCGATGTTCGTGTACCGCGAAGGGGGACGCAACACCGGCACGGGCCGCGGTGCGGCGGCACCGGAGCCGGCGCCGGGCTCGACGCCGCCCACGCCGTTTGTTCCGCCCATGGTCGGACCGAGTGACGGTCAGCGCGGGGGCGTGCTGATCGCATGGGATCCAATCACGCAGACCGAGCGGTGGCGCAAAGAAGGCGGCGGCGCGTCGGGTGGTGGAACGCTGACAACCGCGGCGAACCTGTTGTTTCAGGTCGTCCCCGATGGGCGGCTGATCATCTATAGCGCCGACAAGGGCGAGAAGCTGCACGAGATCAACACCGGTCTGCGAGTGGGCATGGGCCCGCCGGTCACTTACATGGTGGATGGCAAGCAGTACGTGTCGATCCCTGGAGGACGCGGTGTGGTCCCGCCGCCCGCGGGACGCGGCGGAGCCGCAGCGGCGGCAGGCACCGCGGGCGGTGCGGATGCTGGCGGACGCGGCGGCGCACCAGCGGCGACCGGCGCGCCCGACGGCGCCGGCGGCGGTGGACGCGGAGGTCAGGCTGTGGACACGACGCCCGTGCCGCCCAGGATCATCACGTTCGCGGTCGAGGGAGCCGCGCGGTGATTCGGCGCAGCTGACGCGCGCAGTTCAATAGCCGGCCGCAAGCGCGGCGATGACGTCCTCGATCAACGCGATCAGCACGCTGACGTCGACACCATTCGCCTGAGCGACTCCGAGATCCGACAGCGCGTTCTGTAAGCGTGCGACGGCGGCGGCCGTCTGCTTTTCCTGTAGTTTGTGCAGCGCGCCGTCGTTCCCGAACCCGGTGACATTACCCGCCAGCGCCTTACGAGCCTGAATGAGCCTCGCCCGGGCTTGAACGTTCGTGCTGGACGCAATCAGCGCGTCGAGCAGATCGATAATTCCCGCGACCGCCTGAGTGGGCGACAGCACCCTCAACTGCAACTCGGCTCCGCCCGTCCCAAGGTCATCGTCTGTAACGGTCAGCGCGACGTCGTAGGTGCCGGCTGTGAGATACCGGCGGCCGTGCTGCAACAGCCCCTCCTGGCCGCCGAACGCGTCAGTGAACTGATCGAACACGCTGTCAACCGTTCCGTCGCCCCAATCAACCGAGGCGCTTTGATGGTCCAGCCGGCCGGCATCAGAAAATGCAGCGCGGGCGGTGATCCGCTGTCCGACGATGGCAAAGGGCACTTCGCTGCCGATCTCGCGACCACCGGGATTGAATGCCGCGAAAGATTGAATCGAGGGCGCGACGTTCAGGACCGTGACAACCGCCGACCCGACACCCGTTCGCAAGTCAACTGGATGCGTCGCGTAGACCGGAACCTGCAGCAGCGCCGGGCCCTCCTCCGCAAGCACATCGACCGTCGGGCTATTTGTCTCCGGGGTCCCGTCGTGATCCAGATCCCAGACGACATCCATCTGCCTGCTGTAGTAATCCTCGCAATCGCCCAGAAACTGAACCGACGTAAACGTATCGTCCGTCTCGCCGGTCCCGGCGTCATTCAGGACATGTTCGAGATCGGAATAGCCCAGGGGGCCAACCGCGCTCAGCAACGTGAGCCGCCGCGCCGCGAGCGGCGCGACCGGATCATCGTCGTAGTTCGCGCGAATGGTGCACCCGACCGGGGCGAACCAACGCAGCGAGCTGGCTTCGTCGTTGATGTCCAGCTCCGGCAACAGGTATGGACTATCGAGGTGATCGAAGTTGTCGAAGTCGTCCTTGCCGCGATCGTCGAAGTCCACGACCACGTCGCGGCCGGCATAGGACGGATGTTCGTATAACTGGACCCAAGCCTTCGTGGCGGGCGGGCCTGCAATGGCCGCCAGCTCGATGCTGCTGCCTTCGTTCGCGACGTACGGGCCACCGGCGTTCACCGTCGGTGCGAGCGTCGGGCTGCCGGGCCGAACCATATCGCGGTGTCGCCATTCGCCCATCTTCACGGTTCCGCGATCGTTGCTGCCTGTCGGTCCGTCGTTGTCGTGCTCTGTTGCGTAGAACAGCAGTTCGCCGCTTGGCGTCACGTGAAACGTCGACGCAGCGCCGAAATTGGCGAGTCGCTCGCTGTATGCCAACTGGTCGTGTGCCGGATGCGAGATCTTGTGATGCCTGAAGTAGGACTTCAGCTTGACTTCGTTATCGACGAAGTCCACGCGATACAGATAAATGAAATCGTCGCCCATGAAGTGGCCGATCGCTCCGGCCAGATACAAGGTGCCGTTCAGATCGCTCTCGCGCAGAAACTGCAGCGTCTGATGGTAGTCCGGCCAGTTTTCGCCAAGATAGATCTCGTCTGGCGACAGGCGAGGTACGCAACCCCCCAGGGGCTCGCAGTCGAGGCCATGATCGGCTTCAAACGTCTCGATCGGCCACCAGGAAAGGCTCGGGCTGCTCAGGTCATCGGTGGTCGAGAGATAGAACTGCAGAACTCTGTTGTCTCCGCCGGTAATCACCATCAGGTAGCGTCCGGCGGCGCAGGGTGGCTCCGGCCGGGTCGCGGCGCACGGCGTGATCCCGATGACGCCAGCCTTCTCGATCGCGTCTCCGTACTTGTCTTTCGGCTCGAAGCGGCTGGTGATCTGTGGATTCTCGGGGTTGGTGACATCCAGAAACTGGACCATCGTGATCGGCAGACCGGGCGCCCGCGGCTGCTCGAGCACCAGCGCCAGCACGTTGCCGACCAGTTGCATTCCTCCGGGGTGACCGTAGTCCTCCGCCTCCGTGCCGTCGTAAGCAATAAAACGAACGACCGTATCGCGTTGGTCTGGAGGCGTTTCGCTGGTCGTGCGATCGCGCTGCAGGCGGTTGCTGCGCATCCGCTCTCCGCTCTTGTCCCGGGATCCCATGCGCACGATGTAGAGCGCGCTCGTCGGGCTGCCATCGCCACCGATTTGGTAGGGGCAATCCAATATGGGTGGAAGGATGCCGCTGCGGCTGACAAACAGGTAAGGCGTCCCGTCGGCGCTCTCGGTGCGGACAATTCCCTGAAAGTGCCGGCAGGCAGAAGGATCCGGCCCGTGCAACTCGAATCCCATCGCTTCCGGCCGCTCGCTCAGAGCACTGAATTGTGTCGCAACGTCAGGCGCGAATCTCGGGACCTGAACCTGCGCCTCACTATTCGCTGCGAGACACGACCCAACGAGGGCCGCTCCGAGCCAGGTGAACCATCTGCGATGCATGACGAGGCTTCCTCCGAAAATGGTTCCGTTTCACTTCTCTGCGTGCGCACACTTCGGGACGAACCGGCCCTGGCACGCGGCGAAGTCGCTGCACTCCCAACCGTTCAGAACGAGAACTCGGCGCCGAACCGCGCGACGCGAGGCGGCAGGATCTCGCTGATCGCGTGATAGGTCGGGCCAGACACGTAACGGGTATCAGTCGCAGTGTTCGCGTTGAAGAGGTTGAACACCTGGAACGACACCTCGATCCGGCGCACGCCCATCCGGAATGACCGGGCGGCGCGCACGTTGACGACGTGCTGGTCGGGGTTGCGCTGCGCGCCGAGCTCTTCGAGCGGAATCGTCACCGTGCTCGCATTGGGCACACTGCGGAACGTGTAAGTGCGTTGCTGCGGAATGCCGGCGAGGAAGTTGTACAACGCGCTCACACGAATGCGGTACGGCGCGTCGTAGCTGCCCATCAGCTTCCCGCTCCAGTCCCACGTTTCGTCGAGCGGGAAGATCTGATCGTTCGGGCTCACCGGCGTCGCTTTCGTGCCAATCCACGCGTGGTTTTTCAGCATCTGGAACGACCCGAGCGCCGACCAGCCCTTCGCCTGCCGCCGCGTCAACGTCAGCTCGAAGCCTTTATAAATGTTGTCGTGATCGGCGTCGCGGTTGACCGGCTGGTTCTGCTCGAATCGCACGCCGCGATAGGCGGCTTCGTAGTCCCAGAAGGTCACCGGGCCGGCGTCGTCGGCCGTGTTCGCGGTCCCGTCGGGGCCGGGGTCGACACGGGTCACCGGGATGCTCCAGACACTGAACGGCCGCAACACGTTGACCGTGCCGTACTCACCGCGAACGCGCTTGTGCACGAGCAGGCCGCGGAACGCCAGATTGTTCGCGAGCTCCTGCTCGATCGTGAGCGACGTCTCGTCGGTGTGGGGCTGCTCCAGATTCGGGTTGACGACCGGACGCGACGCCGAGCTGATGCCTGACGCGCTCGAGCGTGTCTGCGTCCGGACGAAATCGGGACCGTTCGGATCGAGATTGACTTCGCCCGAATCGTAGAGGAGATTGCCGTTCAGGTCGCGCCAGACGTAGGTCGTGACCGTCACCGTGGCGGGGTTGTAGCTGCTGCCGTAGTTCGCCGCGGCCATGTGGAGGTAGCGTCCGAACTGTCCCTTCAACACCGTGCGGCCGGTGCCGAGCATATCCCACGCGGCGCCGACGCGCGGCGCGACGCCGTTCCACGTCAGGATGTCGGAATCGCCGAACGTCGCCGCCTGTCCGAACTGGCTGGCCTCTTTGACGCCGCCGCGGCTGAACAGATGGTGGTGCTCGACGCGGACGCCGACGTTCGCGGTCAACCGCCGGTTGATGCGCCACATGTCGCTGATGAACAGATTCGGGTTGTCCAACCTCGAATCGGCGACCACCGCGCGATCCTCGGTCTGGATCTGGAATGCCTTGCCGCTGTCGAGAATCCGGTTGTAGTTGCCGCTCACCCGGTCCGGATAGTTCACGCCATAAATCGAGACGTAGTCCTGGAAGCCGGCCTTCAGCTCGTGCCGCCCTGCGAGCGATCGCTCCGGGAAGTACGACAGCGAGGCGTTGTACTGCCAGTTCTTGTTCGGGTTCTGTGCTGACGGTGCCGGCCCGGTCGTGTAGCCGGTCGCGATGTCGCTGGTCACCGGATTGCCGGTCACATCGGAACCGTCCTGCGGCCGCCACAGCGCGCGATACGAGCTGTTGCCGGTCATCGCGTTGATCATCACGCGGCTCGTCGGCGTCCACTGATACTCGACTTTCCACGGCGTCGGATCGTACCAGTAGTTCCACGTCGACTCGCGCGGCACGAACAGGCCGGCGTTGCGCTCGCGCTCGTTCTTGATCGATTCGGTTATGAATCCGATGAAGCGGTGCTGCGGCGTCGGCGAGTACGAGAGCTTGCCGGTGGTGCCCGGATTGTTCATCGTCCTCGTTCCCGGGACGTCGTCGGCGGTTCCGTACTTCTTGTCGGGGCCGGCATCTTTCGCGAAGCCGAGCTCGTTCGACACGCGCCGCACGTTGCGATAGGCCGCAAAGAACCACAGCCGATCCTTCACGAGCCGGCCGCCGAGCTGCGCGGTGAAGTCCCAGTAGTAGTCGATGCTGTTGCCCGACGGGCTGATGCCCTGCCGGATCAGCTCGTCGTCGACGTTTGTGCTCTGCACCGAGTGATCCTGTCCGTCGTACGAGAACAGCCCGTGGAAGTCGTTGCCGCCCGACTTGACGACGCCGGTCCACGCGACCCCTGGCGTCGCGAATTCGGCGCTGCTGCCGACGGCCGTCACCTGAATTTCGTCGAGCGCGCGCTGATCGAGATAGGCCATCGATCCGCCCTCGAACAGCCGCGTGTTGATGCCCTCGAGGAACGGCGACTGCTGTGATGAACCGAAGTTGGTGCCGCCGGTCGCGAACTGGCCGGTGCGATTGCCGCCGACGTCGATCGCGCCGCTGTAGCGGACACCCGGCGCCATCGCGATTGCTTCACCGAGGCTCTTGGACGTCGGGATCGCGTCGAGTAGATCGCGGGTCAGGTTCGAGCTCACCCTCGTGCTCGAGACGTCAATCACCGGGCTCTGTCCGCTGACGGTGATCGTCTCCTGGACCGACGACAGCAGCAGCGTGGCATCGATGCGCGCCTCGAATCCGGCGGTCAGCTGAATCTCCTGGCGGACGACCGCTTGAAATCCCGCCAGCTCGAAACGAACCGAATACGTGCCAATCGGGAGGCTGCGGTGCTGGTATTCGCCGTCGCGCTCGGTCACGACCGAGCGTTCGCGCAGCTGCATCGCCGGACTGCTGATGGTGACCGTCACGCCTGGCACGCCGGCGCCCGACTGATCGACCACGCGGCCGCGGATGGCGGCCGAGCCGACTGCCTGCGCGAACGCGCTTGTTGCCGCCAGGAAGATGATCATCGACGTAGCGATCGCGACGACCGCGTGACGACTACCCCTGACCCAGTCTCGCCTCATAGGCACTTTCCATGTTGAGCGGCGCAACGGCCGACTACGGATTAGCGCTAACTTTATACCCCGAAAGATCCGCTTCACCGCGCGCGCCCTGGCTAATCTTCGACGCGCTGCGCGAGACGGCGGACTCAGGATCGAACATCTTTTCCGGAATCCACAGCCTCGGAACGACCGCGCAGATCGCGTACGAGATGCCGAGCAGCCCGATGCCGAGGCCGATGGAATAGCGCGATGCGGCCCAGCCGATCATGAGCGGCGAGATCGTCGAGCCGATCCGGCCCAGGTTGTACGCCGTGCCAACCGCCGTCCCACGCACACCGGCGGGAAAGCTTTCGGCCATGTAAGTCGAATTCACCGCGTACGGCGCGCCGTACAGGAGCCCGAAGACAATCAGCAGCCACGCGACGTTGGCGGGCGTTGCGACGAGAATCAGCAGCGGCAGGTAGATCGCGGTCAGCAGTCCTGCCACGAGCCACATCGTCCGCCGGCCGGCGATGTCGGCGAGATAGCCGGTGATCACCTTGCCGAGCACCATCATCGTGTAGGTCAGCGCGACGTACCACCCCATGCTCTGAAGGTTGACGCCGAGATCCTTCACGAGATAACTGGGCAGCCAGGTGTTCGCGCCGTAATAACCGAACTGCAGCGCGATGGAGGTGACCGTCCACAACAGGAACGTCGCGCGCAACGACGGGTCCGCCCAGATCTGACGAAATGCGGACGCGCTGGTCGTCGATCTCGGCCGCGCCTGCGCCGCCTGCCAGCTTGGAGCGTCGGGCGTCCGCCACAACAGGATCAGCGCCGCGATCCCCGGCGCAATCGCGCCGAGAAAAAGAGGTCGCCATCCGTACTTTGGAATCACCGCCGACGAGAGGAGCGCCGCAGCCACGTAGCCGATCGACCAGCCGGCCTGCAGCGCTCCGAGTACCGTCGTGCGGATGTGCGTCGGCACGTATTCGGCCGCGAGCAGCGTGCCGATGCTGTAAAGCGCGGCGATTCCGAACCCCGAGATGAACCGCATCACCGCGACCTGCCAGTACGTCTGGCAGAACGCAATCGTGCCGGTGCAGACGGTGAAGACGAACACGGCCCACCAGGTCACACGCGTGCGGCCGATGCGATCCGACAGAAAGCCGGCGAGAATGCCGCCGATCCCCATTCCCAGCAGCGTGTAGGTGCCGAGCGCGCCAGCCATCACCGGCGAGACGCGCAGATCGGCCGACAGGCTCGGCAGCGCCAGCGCGAGCATCTGCAGATCCATGCCGTCGACGATCAGCGCCAGAAAGACGCCCGTGACGGCGATCCGTGCCGTTCGATCGAGCGAAGTGATCATGTCCGGTTCGATTCGCCGTCGACTACCGGTCGTCGGGCTCCGTGCCGCGATGCAGCGGACGATCGGGCGGGTTGATGTCCGGCACCGGCGCCTTCGCCGCCTGCTTGACGAAGTAGGCGAGGAATCTCGCCATGCGCTCGAGTCCCGGCGTCGAGATGATGTCCAGCGTCTCGCCCGAGGTGTGGTACAGGGGCGGCGCCTGCATGATGGTGATGACGGCGCCGTTCAACGTGAAGAAGCCTCCGCTCTCGCCGCTCGACATCGGCGATTTCGCGGACACGAAGTTGGTGCCGTAGCGCGCCACGCCCTGCTGGAACAGCGTGTCGAGATACGGCGACTCGTTGGTCACACCGGCCGTGATCGGCGCCTCGCCGGAGTCGGCGACGAAGTCGCGATAGCCGTCAGCCGCGACGCTTCGACCCGGGGCGAAGTTGCGCTGTGCCACGTGTTCGATGTTGACCGCCAGGATCGCGCGCTTGGCCAGGTCGGGATTGGCGGCGATGAATGCGCGCGGGCCGTTGAGCCCCGCGCTGTGGTGGCCGGCGCTTGCAATCAGCGCCAGCGTGCGGTCCGGCCGGTTTTCCGGTTTCGCGAAATGTCGAGCGAGCGCGATGAGCACCGCGAGCCCGTCGCCGTTGTCGCCCGCGCCGTCGAACCACGCGTCGGCGTGCGCGTCGAGGACGATGACCTCAGTGTTCCGACCCGGGATGACGGCGACGGCATTCTCCGCCTTCAGGTTCGACTTCGTCTCGCTCGTCAGCGTCAGCTGCGCGCGAATGCCGTTGGTCACGCCCGCGATCGCGGCGCGATCGAGCACGCGCTCGAGAAAGTACCCGTCGCGACCGCCGATGTTGAAGCAGGGTGCGCCGCATCCACCCAGATCTCGCGCGTACTCGTTGCCGGGCTGCCGCAAAATGTTGACGACGGCAACGGCGCCGCGCCTGGCGAGCTCCTGGGCGCGTGAGGAGACGGTCCCGCGCTCGAAGACCGTGTGCGCCTGCGGCACCACGAGCTGCACCGCGATCTTGCCCTTGACGTCGATGTGCTGGGTGACAGCCGGATTTCCCGAGCCGACGAACACGAGTGGCGCCGTCAGCGTGCCACCTGATAGATCGGGACCGAGCGGCGTCGCGGACTCGAGCACCAGATCTGCGGTGCCCGGCCCATACGATCGATCGCCAAGCAGCTTGAATTCCCACATCGTCGGCAGCCAGATCCGCGCCTGCGGATCCTGAGTCATCGGCTGCAGCCGGACGTCTTTTATTCCCGCCTTGCGGAACTGATCGGCGGCCCAGGCGATCGTCCTGGAGCTCGACGCGAACCCGCTGACGCGGCCCCAGAGCTGACCGTTGCCGAATTCACGCGTGGCCCGGCTCTCCTTCGAGAATCCAACGATCGTTTCGAGGTCCGCGCGAATCGTCTTGCCTTCGAGCTCCCGGAAGCTCGCCTCGCCTGTCGGGACGATCGCCGGCCGGACGCCCCGGTCGCCGACGACGACGGCAGGTACGGCGCCGAGTTTGGGCGGCAGCGGGACGTTGAACCACGGACCTTCGCTCTGCGGCCGGGCCCCGCCGCGGCCGCCCGTCTGCTGCGCGCTCCCGCTCGCGCCCGATACCGCGATGACCGCAACGATCGGCCAGACGAGTTGCCACCATCCACGACTCCCCGACAGTCGCCAGCGTCCGCTCATTGTGGCCTCACCCTTCCTGCAAATCTTCGGGACCTCGTTTCGCAGAGGTTGCCGATTGTACTCGTATAATCCGCGCACTATGTCCTCATCCAATTCCGTGCTTCGCGCGTGCGCGTTCATTGGCTTCACGCTCCTGGCCGGTGGTCCGAGCAGGCCGCTCGGCGCGGCGCCCGGCGACGCGGCGGTAACGCCCGGCGAGTTGGTCATCGAACACCCGACGCTCATCAACCTCGGATTCGAGTGGCTCATCGACGGCGACGCCAATCGAAACGCGCGCGTCGAGGTTTCCTACCGGAAGCAGGGCGAGACCGCATGGCGTCAGGGCATGCCGCTCGCGCGGCTTCACGGCGAACAGACGTACCAGCCGAACGTGTTCAATCTGGTGACGCCGAACATGTTTGCCGGCAGCATCCTGGATCTCGAACCGGGCACGTCGTACGAGGCCCGCTTTGTGATGACCGATCCCGACGGCGTGAGTGGACCCGCGGCGAACGCGACGAAGATCCTCACCGTGCGGACGCGTCCCGAGCCGATGCCCGCGACGGGTGGCAAGACGTATCACGTGTACCCGACGAAATGGAAAGGGCCGAAGACCGAACCGGCGTTCGAAGGGATCATGTGCGCCTACAACTATTACTGTGGGGCAGGCGACACCGCGCCGGGCGGGCGTCCGCGCGTCAAGCCGGGCGATACGATCCTGGTCCACGCCGGCACTTACGCCTATCACTACGAGTTCTACGCCAACCAGACGTCGATCAACGCGACGACAACGTTCGAGGGCACGTACTACCTGACTGCAGACGGGACGCCTGAGAGGCCGATCGTGATCAGGGCCGCGGGAGATGGCGACGTGATCATCGACGGCCGCGGCAACTTCAACCTCTTCAACGTCAAGGCGGCCGACTACAACTACTTCGAGGGGATCACCTTCCGGAACACGCAGATCGCGATCTGGGCGGGGACGCAGTTCATAGCCGGGTCGAAGGGGCTGACGGTGAAGCGGTGCCGGTTCGAGGATGTCGGCATGGGCGTCTTCTCGAACTATTCGGGCTCGAGCGACTTCTACATCGCCGACAGCGTGTTCATCGGCAGAAACGATGCGACGCATCTGACCGGCTGGAACGGCGCGTTCTGGCAGCAATTCGAGAACGTCGAGGGCCAGGAATTTCCGCCGGTGATGAAGTCCTATACCGGAATCCGCCTGTACGGTCCGGGCCACGTGGTCGCGTTCAACTACGTCGCCAACTTCCACGACGGGATCGACACGGAGATGTACGGCATGCCGGATGGATCGCATCCGATCGAGGGTCCCAACTATCCTCCGCGCGAATTCTGGGATCGCCGGCCGACCGCGATCGACATCTACAACAACTACATCACCAACGCCCACGACAACACGATCGAGATGGACGGCAGCATGCACAACATCCGGGTGATGCGGAACATGCTGATCAACTCGGCGTCGCATCCGATGAGCACGCAGCCGTCGGTCGGCGGACCGATCTACTTCATCCGCAACATCGTGTTTCACGCGCCAGGCGGGTCCACCCGGCTGACGGCTGGATCACCCGGCGTCTTCTTCTACAACAACACGGTCCTCACCGAGACGAGCGCCGGGGCATCGGCCAACGTGCACTGGCGCAACAATCTGATGCTGGGGTCGAACTCGCAGCCGGCGGTCTTCAGCGTCAACACCAACACCAGCTACAGCTCGTCGGATTACAACGGCTTTCGTCCGAATCCCGGGAGCGACGCGTTCCGGTGGAACTCCCCGCCGGCGAACGTCCCGATGATTCTCGCCGACGGGAAGAGCGCCACGAAGCTCGAAGAGCGCGCGTTTCCGACGCTGCAGGCCTACGCGCAGGCGACAGGGCAGGATCAGCACAGCGTGCTGGTCGATTACGACATCTTCATGAAAGTCCCGAAGCTCGACGCCAAGGATCTGGCGACCGTGCAGCGTCTCTACAAGGCCGAGGATTTCGACTTCAGGCTGAAGCCGGGATCGGCCGCCGTCGATCGCGGCATCGCGATCGCGAACATCACTGACGGGTTCGCCGGTCAGGCGCCCGATCTCGGTGCCTTGGAGCTTGGTCAGCCAGTGCCGACCTACGGGCCGAGAACTCGCTAGCATGAAACTTATTCACTGATTCGGTTCGAGCATCTACTGGCGTGGCGGCACCGGTAGACTCGTTGGTGATGGTCCCCGGCCTCACGCGATCGGACATCACGCGCATCCGCGGCATCATCCAGCCTTACATCCGCCTGACGCCGGTGCTGGCCTCGAACGGCGGAGAGGTCGGTCTCGCTCCGTTTCCCCTCACGCTGAAGCTCGAATTCCTGCAGCACGCCGGTTCGTTCAAGGTGCGCGGTGCGTTCGCGAATCTGCTGACGAGGCAAATCCCGACGGCCGGCGTCGTGGCGGCGTCCGGCGGAAATCACGGCGCCGCTGTAGCCTACGCCGCGATGCGGCTCGGCATTCCCGCCACGATCTTCGTGCCGAGCGTCGCCTCGCCGGCGAAGGTCGCGGCCATCCGCGCTTACGGCGCCAGCGTGGTTGTCGGCGGCGAACGCTACGCCGACGCATTGGAGGCGAGCGAACGATACGAGGCGCAGTCACACGCATTGTCGATTCATGCGTACGACCAGCGAGAGACGCTGCTCGGACAGGGAACGCTCGGCCGCGAACTCACCGATCAAGTTCCGGATGCGGCCACCGTGCTGGTCGCGGTTGGCGGCGGCGGTTTCATCGGCGGCGTCGCCGCCTGGTACGCCGGTCAGCAGACCCGCGTCATCGGCGTCGAGCCGGTCGAGGCACCCACACTCACTGAGGCGCTGAAGGCCGGGCGACCGGTTGAAGCGCCGGCAGGCGGCGTGGCGGTCGACTCGCTTGCGCCACGCAAGGTGGGCGAGCTGATGTTTCCGATCGCCCAGCAGTTCATCGATCGCGTGCTGCTCGTCGAGGACGACGACATCATCCGCGCACAGCGGGTTTTGTGGGAGGTTTTTCGTATTGTCGTCGAGCCAGGTGGCGCGGCCGCTTTCGCGGCACTGCTTTCCAAACGCTACGAGCCGTCACCGAATGAGCACGTGGTCGTCGTGCTCTGCGGCGGAAACGCCGATCGGTGAAGGTCGAGTAACCGTGCGGTGAGAGCCGGGGCGGGCAGGTCGCGCCCGCCCCGCTGCGGGTTACTGCTGCTGGCGCGTGCTCGAAGTATTCAGCTTGTCCTGCAGCCGCGATCCTTTCAGGATGCCCTCGAGGCCGTGATTGCCCTCGTGACAGGCGTACTCGTAGATGTCCTCGGCGCTCGACTGCATCGCGATCTGATACGTCCACGGCTTCGTGAACGTGGTCGGGTCTTCGACGGTCACACGATAGGTGAGCGTGTTGCCGTCGCCCCGCGAGAACCGCTCGATCAGCTTCAGGTTCTGGCTGGCGCCGCGGAAGTTCATCTTGTCCGAGAAATTGATCGTTTCGACGACGAGCGTGTCGCCGTCCCAGCGGCCGCGCGAGCTGCCGAACCACTGAGGCACCTTGGAGTGCGGCCGGCCGTCGAGCGGGATGACGCGCGCTTCGTGAATCATCTCCTGGAGGACCATGACGTACTCTTTGGTCTGCACGATCCGGATGTTGTTGTTGTAGGCGCCCGGCAGAATCGGCATCGTCCGCGTGACGCAGCGCTCCCACAGACTGCGATCCTCGGGGTTGTCGGCGTCGGTCGTGATCCGGCGGCGCGCTTCGGCACGCTCGGCCTGGCGCTTCTGCGCCTGGTCGGTCAACTCCGGAACGCGGCCCTCGACCGGATCGACCACGAGAGACGTCTGACGTCCGAGGACCTTGGTGCCACGGTCCCACCAGAAATCGTTGTAGGCGCGCGACACGTCGGCGTTGGTGCCGGCGCCGTCGCGGCGGTCCTGATTCCGCGCGGCCACCGTCGTCTTCTCGAACTCTGCGATTTCCTCGTCGGACGCGAACGTGGCCTTGCCGGCCAGCGTGGTCGGCCGCTCGAGCGGAGTGACCGTCGCGTAACTCCAGATCCCCTGGAGGTCGGGATGACCGTTTGCATCACGCGGAATCGAAGACTTGGCCTGACCCGCGAGCGGCGTCACGGAAATCGCCGCAACCGCAACCGCGCCCGCCAGGGCAGCCGCAACATTCAACCGTCGACCAGGCATAGACACCTCTCAAGCGAGATATGTTACCCGGGAGCGGCACTGTAGATACGGATTCCTTTTACCGCCCAGGCAGCGGTTAACTGATTCCGTTTGCTCGCTGTTCGCGTCTCGAGAGGCGATCTGGGACTATTCCCGCCGAGCCGTCAGCATCACGTTCGGATCCGCGACCGTCAACCGGGTGACCTTCGCGTCGTCCCTGGCAAAGGCGATCTTTGCGCTCGGGACGCCGGTGGGAAAGAACACGAGGTTGCCCAAGTGATAGAGGTTTTGACGCGAGGGAGCGCCCGGGCGCTCAATCATCAACTGATCGCGCCCCAACATGTCGCGCCGGACCTCAATGGTGAAGTAGTCGCGAGGGCCCGATCCATACGTGTATTTGCCCACGAGCCCATCGCGGTCCGGCGTCGCGAGCGGCATCGTCGCCGGCGGAACGTCAGCGTCCCCAAGCGCCGTCAGGTATTGGACCACCGCAGCCGCATCCGGGCCGCCTTGCCTGGCGTGCCACATCAAGGTCAGGCCGTGCGGGCCCAGGTTTCTCTGAACGCCGGGGCGCGCTGCGATGAACGCCTTCACGACGTCCAGTTGTCCCATCATCGCCGCACAGAAAATCGTCGGCCTCGCGCCGTTCGCCAGCAGGAACTCTGCGATCGGCTTGTTGCCGACATGTGACGCGGCATCAATGCAGGCTTCCCAATCGCCGAAGCCCCAGTCGATCGAGGCGCGCGCGAGCGCTGGCTGACGTTCGACCATTTCCTGCACGCGTTTGAGGTCGCGATGCGAGACGCCGACGACCTCTTTCACCAGCGCAGGATCCTGCGCGGGAAACACTTCGCTCGCAACGGGTGGGGTGGAGGCCGGCGATTGTCCCCAGGCCTTTGCGGCAAAGACGGAGACGCCGAGCGCCGAGAGCCCCGATGTCAGCCCAAAAAATGAACGACGAGACCAGCGCTGTGCCATGACTCCAACCTCCGGGCCGCTTTATCGCAAAGAAGCCGGGCGGTGGCAAGGCAGGTTTATCTGAGGCGATAACGGTCAGACCGACAACTAGTTGCCGGTCTCCGCGAGGATGTGTTCGCGAACCGCACGCTCAAACTCGTTTACGACTGCGACTTCGAGTCCGGATATTCCGTTGCCGCCGAGCGGCAGTCGGTTCGCCTTCAGGTGCGCCATATCGCTGAGGCGGATGAAATGTGTGACGAAGCGCAGACCCTGCTCGCCTTGCTGCAGTTGGCCGAGCAATACGTAGTCCGCGTGAACGGCCTCCGCCACAGCCTTCAGACTGCGAATGTTGCGCGGCCGCCGCAGCACGTCCGCATTCCCGATCACAGCGAGACGACCGGGCGCGAGGTTGGCCAGGTTGGTGACGACGAGATCGGACAGTCCGGCGATCGGTCGGTCGTATTCGGTGACGCCCGTTTCGTTATCGAACACCGACACCGCGATGAGGACCGCATCCGCGCGGCTGCTGCCGAAGAACCAGGCCGCGAGCACCAGCAACATCGAAACGCTCGCCAGAATCTGCCACCGGGGAATGCGAGTTGGAGCGGGTCTCGCCCAGGGCTTCGCGACCTCAATCGAGAGGATTGAGCGATCTGGCGGATTCCGCTCTGTCGACAGTGGTGAGTCGACGGTTACTGGAGCGATGAACTGATATCCGCGCTTGGGAAACGTCTGGACGAATCGCGGGTTGTCGCTGCGGTCTCCGAGGGCGGCCCGAATCTGCGACAGGCAATACGCCAGGCCACGATCGAAGTCGACGTGCGTCTCGCGGCCCCAGACGCTCTCGCGCAATTCCTCACGGGAGACGAGTTCGCCCGCGTGCGCCAGGAGGACGGCGAGTACTCGCGCCGGCTGCCGTTCGAGCGCCAGGGGGCGCGCATTCTTTCGCAGCTGGCCGCTTTCGGTCTCGAAATCAAAGATCCCAAATCGGTAGATCACAGCGCACCTGAGTTTCGAGGCAATTTCGGGGACACGCTACTTCGTCGTCATCTCAGTCCGAGGAGGCTGAGACGAACGATGCGGTCCCTCGTGACAACGGAACGCTTACCTGGTTCCATAACTGAAGTCGTCGAATTCGGTCACGCTGTCGGCCTTCGTCCAGACCCCAACCTTCCCCGGGTCTTTGAATGTCTCGTCGTCCCACTCGAGCGCCTTCTGACCGTTGAAGACGACAACGAAATGATTTCCCTGAAAATCGACGCGCAGCGTATGCCACTGATTCGCGGCGACCGTCATCCGGGCGCGCATTTTCTCCGTCCGCCGGCCATTGATCGTGTGATAAATCGTCACGTTGTTCTCGAGCGCGTTCGCGCGAGCGATGTAGTAGTTGTTCGCGTCCGTCGCCCGCCAGATCAGGCCGCCCGCCTGGTCTTCTTCTCCTGACATCGCTTTGAACTTCACCTCGACGAACCCATCCCTCAGATTCGTGTCGTCTTTGAGGCAGATCGGATAGGTGGCCTGGCCGGACTGCTTCAGAACGTTTGGCTTGCTCGGTGCAGTGTCGTCCTGAACCACCGCCCATTTCGCTTGTCCGGTACCCGTTTGCGAAGCGGTCCAGCCGCTGGGCGGTTTGCCAACTTCGGCTTTATCGAAATTGACGGTCTCCGCCGCCGCGGCGGCGAGAAGTAACGTGGCAGCAAACAATGTTGATGCGTACATGGAACACTCCCCCTGGATCAGAACGGTGCGACGGGAATCACGAAGACGAACGAGAACGCCATGAGTCTCATTGCTTTGGAGGCATCATCGACAAGCTCATTTTGGGATCGGTCAGGAAGTCGGCGCGATCGCTTTCAGAGCAAAAGTAGTACGTCTTTCCTTCATATATCGCTGACGGAGCCGTTTTCGGATCGATCGCCGGTGAACACGACAGCTTCGCCGGATCAAATGCCGTTTGCACCATGACCATTGTGCGGCCGGCGGCTTGCGAGCCGGAATGCGACGTCATGATCATGGCGGCTGGACGGACGGTGACAAACACTCCAGCGCCCACGTTCGCGCGAGCGCCGTACACCGACTTCAACTGATCGGGAACGAATCCGAGTGATGCCTCGGCACCGATCCCCGCCCTGAAGCCGTGTGTTCTCGAGAGATACCGCGTATAGCCGCCCTGGATCTTCGTGAGCATCAGAGCGGCGCTATCGGGCGCGGTCGAGACGTCGAGATCGTGAGCGGTCTTGCCCACGACCTCCAGGCGAGCAAACCATGCGTCCCGATCGGCAAGCGTGAAGCTTGTTTCCCCCAGCACGGCATACGTTCCACGGCCCGATTCCTCATTCCTGCCCCAACCAGCCGTCGAGGCCCAGACGGTTCGGTCGTTGACGCGGTGGTAGGTCGCGCTTACCGTGATCTTGTCGACGTCACGCCGCGCTGCAACGCCTTCTCCGGCTTCGGCCTCCCTCAATCGTCCCGCCGATACCTGCAGCGCGATCGAGCTCGATGGCAGAATCCACAGGCGGCCGGAGATTGAATCGAGCGCTCCCAGGTCGAAATCCGTGCGCGTTTCGCCGGGCTCGCGTCCGTTGAATAGAGACGCCTCGGCCTTCCATCGGTTCCCAAAGACACCAGCGGTCACGACGCCGAACGTGATATGCGTCGAATCGAACCAGTGGTGTGCGATCGGCGCGAGCGGGTTGGGCATCGCCGAGATTCGATGCGGATACGCGACGGGGCCGAGTGCCGGCTCACCTGCGGGTCCACCATAAACCTGCCAGCGCAACGACCTCTTCAGCGGTGCATCGTACTCAGCAGATATCTCCATGAAGAGATCGTGCGGGTGCTGCCGATCGTGGATTCCTTCGCCCTTGCACTGCTCGCCGCTGGCGAGAAGATCCGGATACCCACAACCGCCGACCGTCCAGGGTTCGGCACTGAACATCCCGCGAAGCGTGACGCGGCCGTTCCAGAGATCTCGCTGGGCCATGCCCATGATCCAGTTGATGCTGCCCAACTGATCGTCTCCGCGATTGCCGGATTCGTGGAGGAATTGCACGAACACGTTCTCGTGTGCCATCAGTTGCCAGGCGCCGCGCTGCGAATGTGTCGCATACATCGGCGTTGCGTCGGGCTGCCAGGCGGTGCCCGACCCCTCACGCGCCATCGGCATCGCTGGCGCGACGTCGTCCCCGATCGGGGCGGCATGGTGTTCGTGCTCCCCTGATGCGGTGGACGGCGCCTGTCCAGCAACGGGAATCGCGTGGCTTAGAAACGCTGCAAACGCCGCACCACGGGTAAGGCGCGACAAGGCGAAACGGCTGTACATAGACCTCCCGCAAACGTCCGACTGACCGTTCGGACGAGAGGGCGGACTAGATACGGAGAGGTGAAGTGGACCGGACCCGAAGGGGAGGACCGTGCCGGCTGTTGACGTCCGTCGACGCCAAAGCACCGGGCAAAGTCGA
>Ga0114129_10002302_pt1 | contig 26482 bp, 19 predicted proteins | sample RhiMetdeltSRZDD1_FD_80071 | JGI IMG/M metagenome (GOLD analysis project Ga0114129, IMG submission 80071) | Populus rhizosphere microbial communities from Tennessee, USA - Rhizosphere MetaG P. deltoides SRZDD1 (version 2) (version 2) | ecosystem: Host-associated > Plants > Roots > Rhizosphere >...
AGCGATTACTGCTCGCTGATCGTCCGCAACAACGACTCGACGATCGCGTTCGTCAACGACTTCTACGCGAACGTCGGCCGGATCACGACCAGCGGCCTCGACTTTGCCGTCCGCTATGCGCTCCCCACCGACTACGGACGTTTCGCCCTCGGGTTCGACGGCAGCTATCTCGCCACCTACGACATCACCCTGAAGCTGGGGAGCGGCGACGCAACCATCTCGGGCAAGGACAAGTACGACGCGGGGAGCTTCGGCGCTTTGCCGAAATTCAAAGCAACCGCCGGAATCGACTGGAGCCTGGGGGGATTCATCGCAGGCCTGACGGGCCGCTACGTCTCGAGCTTCGACGAGTGCTCGAACCCGTTCGATCCCACGACGGCCCAGGGCGGCATCTGCGACGTCATCAACGTCGATCCCGCCACCGGGAAGAGCAGCGTCAGCGCCAATCCGCTCCGGCGCCGGGTGGAATCGTTCTACCAGCTGGACCTGCACGCTGGATACACGCTCAGGAGCACGTTCGGGCTGACGAGCTTCTTCGCAGGCGTGCTGAATCTCACGGACAAGGCGCCGCCTTACATCTATAGCGCCGCCCTGGCCAACTCCGACCCCAGCACGTACGACTACATCGGCCGCTACGTCTACGGGCGCGTCCAGCACCGGTTCTGAGCGAACCCCAAGCGGCAATTCCGGGCGACGCGGCGTCATCTCCGACGCCGCGTCGCTGCGTTTTGAAATGACACCGACGCACCTTTCCTTGCAATCGGCGCGGCGCGGAGCGCGCCGGCGCCCGTGCGCGTCCCGTCGGCGTGGTGGCGCACCCGTCTCCTCGAAGTACGGTGCCCCGTCGACGACGGCATGTCCCGTTTGGGCAACGCGAGGGGTCAAGACCAAGGATGTGCGAAACGGTGCTGGTAACCGGAGTCGGAGGACCGGCTGGACGCGCCGGCGCGAGCTATTTTGCACGCAAAGGCTACCGCGTCGTCGGCGCCGACATGCGCGAAGTCCCCTCGCCGGCGTCGGACTTCCGCATCGTCCCGGCCGCTCGCGACGAGCGATTCGTCTCGGTGCTGCTCGCGATCGCGATGCAAGAGAGGGCGGCGCTCGTCGTCTCGACGGTGACGGAGGAGCTCCCCGTCGTGGCGCGGATGCGGCCGGCGCTGCGCGAGCGCGGAATCGCCCTCTCCATCTCCGATCCGCCGGGTGTCGACGTCGCCAACGACAAGCTGCGCACCGCCGAGGAATTGGACCGCGCTGGAGTGGCGGTGCCCACCACCTTCACGGGCGACACGCCGCACGACGACGTGGCCGAGGCGCTCGGCTTTCCGCTCCTCTCGAAGCCGCGCTTCGGGCGCGGCGGGCGCGGCGTCTTCGTCCATCGCGGCGCCGAGGACCTCGCCTGCGCCAGCCCGGAGGAGGTCGTCTGGCAGGAGTTCCTCCCCGGCGAGGAGTACGACCTGAATCTCTTCGTCGAACGCGACGGCAGCGTCCCGGCCGCCGTCGTGCTGCGCAAGACCCGCCTCAAGGACGGCCTGGTGGGAAACGCGCTCGGCGTCGAGCGCGTCGAACGCGACGACGTCGCGGAGCTCGGCGCGCGCGCGGCGCTGTCGCTGGGCCTCGAGGGCCCGATCGACATGGACATCCGCCTCGGTGAGGACGGAACGCCCGCGGTGCTCGAGGTCAACGCCCGCCTGGGAGCGAACGTGCTCTCCGCTCGCGAAGTGCTCGACGCCTTGGACGACGCCTGGAGGAACGGACGATGCGCTTGAACCCCGCCCTGCTCGCCTGCATCCTGATCTCGTCCGCCGTGGCGGCTTCGCCGCCGCGCGAGTCTGCTCGTTCGCGGAGCGTGGCCGCTCCGGCTCGCGCGCCCGAGGTCGCGCCCGCGCTCGGCATGATCGTCGCCCAGCAGGTCCGTGCGCGCGCGGACTCGTTGCGAAAGCACGGAGCGTACGAGGAGGCCCTCGAAGCCTACCAGTCCGAGATGACTCTCACCGGCGAGACCGCCGACTGCTGGAAGCACATCGGCTGGACGCAGAAGGCACTGCGCCGGTACGCCGACGCCGAGACCGCGTTGCGCCGCGCCGCCGAGCTGGACCCCAACGACGCGGAGGCCCGCGACGACCTGGAAAGCCTGCACCTCTCCCGCGGCCTGCGCCTCGACGCCCGGATGGGCGGGACCGAGCCCGGCACCGCGAAGAACGCTTTCGAGGGCGAGCTGATCTACGGCGGCTTCAACCGCCTCGAGCTGCACGCGGGCGGAAGCTGGACGGACAACATCTTCTACGGCTCGGTGAAGGGCTACGCGAACGCCTACTGGTTCTATTCGCCCGATTCGTACGTGAAGGCCGACTTCACGCTCCGCCGCTACGACTACACGGGCGCGAACCGGCCGACGCCGGATTCGAACGCTTACGACAAGGTCCCGCGCGTGTCGATCGAGACCTCGCGCTGGTTCGCGCAGAGGGTGCGCGCCGGAATCGAGTACCAGCTCTTCGCGCCGGACTTCTTCTACGACCGGTCGACCCGCATCCTGAACCACAAGCTGACCGGCGAGGTGGAAGCGCGGCTCGGAGGCGGGTTCACCGCGGGGATCACCGCCGCGGTGCTGCGCGATCCCGATCCGGCCGCCACAGGCATCCTCGGCCGGCCAGTGCCCGGGGCGCCGGCGGGAACGGTCTGCACGTCTCCTGGCCAGTCGAACTGCGCCACTGCCACGAGCGTGACGTTCCGCAACGAGTTCCTCCTCGGCGGAAGCCTGTCCTACGAAGCCGACGCGTGGGGCCTCGGCGTCAAGTACATCCCGAACCGCGACCTCGACTCGGGATTCGACTGGTCGATCATCTCCAGCCTCGACCTGCGGCCGATCGACAAGCTGTCGTTCAATTTCCAGTGGGTCTTCGATCGGTACTCGACGAGCTCGGGACCCGCGTTCGCCGGACAGAGCGGCAACATCTGGTGGGCCACCGTCCGCTACCAGCTCACGCGGCCTCTCGCCGTCGGCGGCGGGATCAAGTGGGTCTCGAATCCGAGCCCCGCGGACGTGAACACCACCTCGACGCGCAACGATCCGACGTTCCTCCTCAACCTCGAATACCGGACGGTCCTCTTCTAGAGCCATGCGCACCGTCGCCGCCGCCTCTCTCGCGCTGCTCACCGGCGCCGCGCTGCACGCCGGACCGGCGAGCGCGCTCGCGCCGCCCGCGGCGGCGACGCAGCCGCGGGGTTCCGCGCAGACCTCCAACGCCGGGGGCGGCGACGGCCTCGAAGCGCTGCGGCGCGAAGCGCGCAGTGACGCGAGCGCACGCCGGTTTGCGCAGGCCATCGATCGGTACGAACGGTTGCTATCGCTGGCGCCCGGCGATGCCGACGCTCTCGCGCACCTGGCGCAGCTGCAGGCGTGGACCGGCAACTACGATCGCGCGATCGTCCTCTACCGCGAGGCCATCGCGCGGCGCCCGCTCGAGCTCGGCCTGCAGAGCGATCTCGCCGACGTCCTGACCTGGGCGAATCGCCTCGAGGAGGCGGAGCGGCTCTACGAGCAGGTGCTCGCCAAGGACGCGCACCACCACGAGGCGCTGAAGGGTCTCGCTCGCGCGCGCCTGCTGCGCGGCGACCCGTCTGCGGCCGCGGCCGTCATCGACCGCGCCCTGGCGCTCTATCCGAAGGACGTCGACCTCCACGTCGAGCGCGCGCGGATGCTGTCGCAGAAGGGGCAGCTCGCGGATGCCATCCAGTCCCTGCAGCGCGCCACGAAGATCGCTCCCTCGGACGCCGACGTGCTGCGGCACCTCGCGGAGGCGTATCAGCGCAAACAGGATTGGGCGAACGCGCAGGACACCTGGGTCCGCGTCGCGACGCTCGTCCCGGACGGCACGGCGAGCCACGTCGGGCTGGCGCGGGTGTATCTGGCGCTAGGGAAGCTGGCGCTCGCGCGCGAACATGCCGCGCTGGCGCTGCGGATGAGCCCGAGCGGGGCGGACGCGAACCAGCTCGTCGCCGAGATCGACCGCGAGGCGAAGCTCGCTCCGGTCCGCACCGCGACCGACTGGTTCGAGCTGCTCGTCTACGCCGCGCTGCTCGGAGTGCTCGTCGTCGTGGTGCGAAGGTCGGGCCGCTCGCTTCGGCGTCGACCGGCGGCGTGGACGTTCGCCATGTACGTCATGCCCGGGTTCCTCGTCCTCGGCATCCTGGCGCACTCGGTGCGAGGCATTCCCTGGCCGTGGTTCGACGCCCGCCTCTTCGAAGCGGTGAGCGACGTCGTGCTCTTCGTCGGACTCGGCATCGCGTTCGTCACTGCGCTGCGCCAGGAACCGACCGTGCGCGAGTTCGAGGGCGAAGTGGTACTGGCGCTCGGCGCGCACCCTGACGACATCGAGCTCGGCTGCGCCGGTCTCATCTTGAAGCTGAAGGCGAGCGGCGCGCGCGTCTACGGGCTCACGTTCACTCGCGGCGAGAAGGGCACCGACCGCGCCGGGCAGCGCGAGCTGGAGACGAGGAAGGCGGCCGCGTTCCTCGGATTGGACGGCCACGAGGTCCTCGACTTCCCGGACACCGGATTGCAGGAGAAGATCCCGCTCCTCAAGCGGGCGATCGAGGAGAAGATCAAGGAGATCGGCGCCACGATGGTGCTGACGCACACCGACGTGGACGTCCACGGCGACCACCGCGCCGTCGCCGCCGCCACCCGCGAAGCGGCGCGCTCGGTGCGCACCGTCCTCTCCTACGAGGACGTCTCCACCTCCGACCAGTTCACCCCGAATTTCTACGTCGACATCACGCACTACATCGACGACCACCTGCGGGCCTGCGCCTTCCACAAGACGCAGGAACACCGCTCGTACATGGATCCCCACGTCATCCAGGGACGCGCCGCCCACCGCGGGATGCAGATCGGCGTGCACTTCGCGATGGCGTTCCGGACGCTCAACATGGTGCGCTGAATGGAACTGCTCCGCACCGTCTTCTGGTCGTTCGGGGTCGTCGTCTTCCTGCTCGGGGTCCAGGGAACGCTCTACTTCCCGCTCACCATCGCCTACGAGATCTGGAAGGCGCGCACGTTGCGCCGCCTCGCGCCGTTCCGCGGGCGCGTCACGGTCGTCGTCCCCGCCTACAACGAGGAACAGACGATCCGCGTGGCCGTGGAGACGCTGCTCGAGTCCGACCATCCCGATCTGGAAGTGATCGTGGTGGACGACGGCTCGCAGGACTGCACGGCCGCGAAGATCCTCGACCTGCACGAGAAGGGACGCATCCGCCTCATCCGGCAAGAGAACGCGGGCAAGGCGGCCGCGCTGAACAGAGGCATCGCGGCTGCCACGGGCGAGGTCGTGCTCTACACCGACGCCGACAGCCTCTTCCTGCGCGACACGGTGGCGAAGATGGCGCGGTGGTTCGCCGACTCGTCGATCGACGCGGTGTGCGGAAACGACATGCCGCTGCGGGCGCGCACCGCCCTCCAGAAGCTGCTCGCCGTCACGACGCACATCGGCACGGGCTACGTGCGCCGCGCGCTCTCCGTCATCGGCTGCCTGCCGATCATCTCGGGAAACCTGGGCGCCGTGCGCCGCCGCGTACTCGAGGAGATCGGCGGCTTCCGCGAATTGTGGGGCGAGGACCTGGAGATCACCTGGCGTCTCCACGCGCACGGAAAGCGCATCGTCTTCGACCCGGAGCCGGCCGTGCTCGCCGACTGCCCGGCGACGCTCGGCGCGCTCTGGAAGCAGCGGGTCCGCTGGATGCGCAGCTACCTGAAAGCGGCGGCGCTGCATCGGCGCCTCTTCTTCCGCCGCGACGCCTGGCCATTCTCGTTCTACCTGGCGGTGAACTTCGCCAACATGGCCCTGGTGCCGCTGCTCCAGGTCGCGCTGCTGCTGGGATTGCCCCTCGCCGTCACCCGCGGCTGGGTACCGCTGGACGGCCCTTGGGAGGTGGCGAGCTGGCTGGGCCTCTCGTTCTTCTTCGCCGTCGCGACGTATTCCATCCTGCTCGACCGGGACATCGGCGATCTGCTGTACCTTCCCTGGGGCATCCTCATCGTTCCGATCTCGTACTTCTACGACGCCGTGGTCCTCCATTCGTGGTGGAAAGAGATGCGCAAGGCCGAAGAGAGATGGGAGAAGATCCGCCGCTTGGGGCCGGCGCCCGAATTGCCCAGGCGGTGGGGATTCGCGGCGTCGCTCGTCGCAGTGGCAATCGCTGCCGGCGTGACCACCTGGACCTGGATGATGCGGCACCGTTCCGAGGCGGAGGCGGTTCCCGCCGCGGTGCAGCTGGCCGGAGACGGGGCGGCGCATCCGACGTTCCATCTCTCCGTCTCGACGCACTTCGACGCCTGGTCCGACTGGCACGACGCCACGCGCAAGCTGCTCGCGCGGCCGCTCGTCAACCTGGGCGAGGTGATCGGCCTGGGAGCAGGACGCACGGAGTGGACGTACTTCCGCTGGGCAGGGCACGAAGATCGCTGGTCGAACCATCAGAAGGGCGAGAAGAAGGACCTTCTCCTCGCCGCCGCGCAGGAGCTGCACGCCAAGGGGTTCAAGGTCGCGGCGTTCATCGACCTCTACGCGCCCAAGTGGATCGAGACGCATCCGGGCAGCGGTGCCGTGCAGGCCGACGGGAAGCCTCACCCGGAGCAGGTGGGCCTCGCCGAGCTGGCGGAGGGTGGTTTCGGAAACGTCGTCGTCGACATGATCGGGTACATCGCGGCGAACTACCCCGTCGACGCGATCGACGTCACGGAGGCGGCGTACCGCCATACTTCCTTCGGTCCGAAGGACCTCGCCTCGTACTCGAAGGCGACGGGCCGCTCGGCATGGCCGCGCGATTGGCGTGGCCGCGTCGACGTCGACGACCCGAGCGTCTGGGAATGGAAGAGCGCGCTGATGGAGAAATTCGTGGCGCGCGCCGCGGCCGCGGCGCACGCGCACGGCAAGCCGCTCTACCTCGACGTCGCGGCGAGCTGGAAGGACCTGCGACGCGACGGCAAGGACCACGGGCACGACTACGCCCGGCTCTCGCGCGTCGCCGATCGCCTCGTCGTCTGGGACTACTTCGCGTTGGAAGGACTTCCGCCGTCTGCTTCTCGCGACCTCGCCGCGCGCCTCGCGGCGACGCTGGAACCTGGCCGCTGGATGCTCTCGCTCGGCCTCTGGGGAAGAGACGGAAAGCCGATCTCGCCGGACGATCTCGGCGCGGCGGTCGCGGCAGCGCTGGAGGGCGGTGCGCGGCACATCTGGGTTACGCCCAACGACCAGATCACCGACGCGCACTGGAATGCCATCCTACGCAACTGGCTCGTCGCGGCGCGGCCCCAGCGAGCGCCCGCCAGGGCCGCGCTGCGCTGACTTCTCAGTCGCCGAAGACCCGCAATCCGAAGAGGACGAATGCGAAGTCCACGAACGACGTGTTCAGCGTCATGTTGAGGCGCAACGTCATGGGCTTCTTGAAAAAGTCGTTCGCCTGCGCCTCCGTCAATCCCATCGAAATCAGCGCCTGCTTGCTGACGAGCCCCCCGATGCAGCCGCGCGTGAAGCCCTGGCGCCGTTGTACGAAGTCACCCTGGTGGATGGTCTGGGCATCGGTGATGATGCCGAACGCAACGTCCAACTTGCCGTTGAACGGGAGCCCCGTATTGGGGTCGATCAAGGTCGGATCGTTGAGGACTTCGTTCTCGATGGTCACGCCGGCGAGGTACGAGAACCGCGCAAAGGCGGAACCGGCGGTGAAGTTGCTGAAGGACCAGGTGGGAATCGACGTGATGGAATGGCACAGGACGGAGCTCGCCGCCTTCGCGGGCAGCTTCATCCGCCCGATGTCCAGCGCGTTGACGCTGGCGGTCGGGTTCCCTTCGACGCAGCGGTCGTCGGGAAAGTTCGGATCCGCCGGCGGGCATCCGCCCGGCGTCGTCACCGTGACGACCCCGGTCTGCGCCACCCCGAGGAAGTGGACGTTGCGCCCGAAGGAATCGGCGTCGCCGACGTCGGCCGCAGAAGGCGCAGCCGCCGCGGCCGCGAGCGCCCGCTGTTCCGCCCGGGCCTGCTTGATTAGATCCTCGTTCCGGCCGTTGCCTGCTGCCGCCGCAGTGCAGATCCCGGCCACCATGAACGCAAGAACGCACTTTCGCATTGTGCCCCCCGCCTGACCTGATTGGTCCCCGGACACCTTAACCGATCACAAGTGGCAGGCGATACAACGGCCGTCCTGCCGCGCGTCGGCGATATCGTGCCGGGATCGCCAGCCGGACGGGTGCCGATTGCGCGCGCTCGTCGCGAACGAGACGCGCTCGTGGTCGTGACACGTCTGGCACGTGCTGGTCGCATGGCAGCGCTGGCACGAGGAGGTCCGCAGGATCAGCGAGTCGGCATCGCCGGCGACGGCGACCGGCGCGCTTCGTGCGGGGAGCAGCGTGAGTCGTGCGCCTACGCGGGCTCGTCGGCCGGCAGGCACCGGTCGATGGTCGCGATCAGCTCGTGCGCCTCGAGCGGCTTGACGAGATGCGCCGTGAACCCCGCCGCCTTGCTGCGAGCGCGATCCGCCTCCTGGCCGTAGCCAGTCAGCGCCACCAGCGCGGGCGCGCGATCGCCCAGCAGCGCGCGCAGGCGCGAGCCGAGCTCGTAGCCATCCATCGCCGGCAATCCGACGTCGAGCACCGCGATTTCCGGCTCGAATTCGTCGAGCAGGCCGAGCGCGGCCGGACCGCTGTCCGCGGCGCGCACTTCGTGACCGGCGCGCTCGAGGATGTCGCCGAGGAGCATCCGCGCGTCCTCGTTGTCGTCGACGACGAGCACCCGCCGACGCGTCGAACGCGGAGCGGCAACCACCAGCCGCGAGCCAGGCTGCGGGCGCGACGGGGCCCGCTCGTCTTCGAGAGCGCGCAGCCGCACCGTGAAGGTGCTTCCCTTGCCCGCGCCCGCGCTCCGCGCCGCGACCGTTCCGCCGTGCATCGCCACCAGATTGCGCACCAGCGCCAGGCCGAGCCCGAGACCTCCTTCGGCGCGATCGGACGACTGCCTTCCCTGGACGAACAAATCGAAGATGTGCGGCAGCAGGGAGGCGGGGATCCCGATGCCGTCGTCGCGGACCTCGATCACCGCGTCGTTCCCTTCGCGCCTCGCGGACAACGAGATGTGGCCGCCCGGCGGCGTGTACTTCGCCGCGTTGGTCAACAGATTCGCGACCACCTGCGAAAGGCGCGCCTCGTCGGCATCGAGACGCAGTCCGCGCGGGGGCGCGTGCACCTCGAAATGGTGACGCCGCTGCTCGAGCAGGGGACTGGCGATCTCGGTTGCCTTGGCGAGGATGTCGCGCACTTCGACCGTCTGCTTGCGCAGCTCGACCTTGCCCCGGGTGATGCGAGAGACGTCGAGGAGATCGTCGACCAGGCGGATCAGGTGGCGCGTCTGGCGATCGATGACCTCCTGCTCGCGCGTCAACGACCCGTCGCCTCGCAGCTTCATCAGCTCGAGCGCGGTGAGGATCGGCGAGAGCGGGTTGCGGAGCTCGTGTCCGAGCATCGCCAGGAACTCGTCCTTCGCGGTGCTCGCTTCCTCGGCCTGCTCGCGCGCGTACCGGAGCGCCTCCTCCAGCTCCTGGCGGCGCCTCAACTCGCTCTCCAGCGCGCGGGCGCGCTGCTGCAGCAGGCTGATCTCCCGCAGGCGCGTCTCGCGGTCGTCGGCCTCCGAGTAGCCTTCCGCTGGAGTGACGTGGTCGTGGACGTCGCAGACGCGCCGGAAGCCGTCGCTGTGCGACTCGTTGAAGAAGTTCCCCATGACGTAGGCGCAGAGGAGCGTGAAGTGGCGCTGGCGCCCGAGGTCGTTCCACAGCTCCTCGAGCTGGATCGCGCCTTGTGCGTTGCCCTCGCGCCAGAGGACATCGACCATCTCGCCGTACAGCCGCACGCGTACGGGCTTGCCGCCGGTGGCCTGGTCGATAGCGCCGCCGATCAGGCCGCTGAAGCGTCCCCAATCCGGCCGTCCGTCGACCATGAACTTGGCGAGACACTCGCGCGCATCGAGAAGAGTCAGGCGTCCCGAAGCGGTCGAGCGCTCGACGTCGAGTCCCTTCGCCGCGAGCGATTCGCGAAAGGCGCGCCGGTGTTCCTCGGTGGCGATGACGACCGTCGGCTGGTCGGCGATGAGCCCGGCTCCGAGGAAGCGCGAAACGGTCTCCTGCAGGAACCGCTCGTCTTCGTAGAACTGGACGCTGTGCTCGGAAGGCGCCGGACGCGGCAACAAGTCGCCGTCGGCGGCACGACTCGTGTCGATCACCTTCGCGTGCTGTTGAGCGTCGTGCATGTCACCCCGGGGCCGGCGTCGTGTCCCTCTAGAGAGTAGGGGCGGCGGCGGCGTTCAGCCATGACTTTCGCGACGTGCCGGCGGACACCCGCTCGTTCAGAAGCATACGAGCACGGGCAGGCAGGCGCAGGCAGACCCGCCGCGGATGTTCACTGCCGCGCAGCGAGGCGGGCGATCGCATCGTCGGTTTCGGATACCAGCCGGGCCACCAATTCGGCCGCCGTCTGGCGGCGCGCCATGCGAAGCCCCTGGCCGGCCCAGAGCGAAAGGAACTCGGATCGGCCTGCCTTTGCCGCGGCGGTGCGGAGGGGGCGCGTCAGTACGTTCTGCAGGGGAAAGGGAAGGATCGCGTCCGGATCGCGCCCGACCTGCTCCATGAACGAATTGACGATTCCCCGCGCCGGGCGTCCCGAGAAAGCCCGGGTCAGACGCGTCTGGTGCTCGCGGGCGGCGAGGATCGCCTGCTTGTAGCACTCTGCGACGCCGGCCTCTTCGGTCGTCAGGAAGGCGGTCCCCATCTGGACCGCGCTCGCCCCGAGCGCGAGCGCGGCAGCGATCCCGCGCCCGTCCATGATGCCGCCCGACGCGATCACCGGGACCCGCACGGCGTCGACGATCTGCGGGACGAGCGCCATGGTGCCCACCATCGACGACTCGAAGTCGCCCGCGAACGTGCCGCGGTGCCCGCCGGCCTCGCTACCCTGGGCTACGACGGCGTCGACCCCGGCGTTCTGCAGCGCGACGGCCTCCTCGACGGTCGTCGCCGTTCCCGCGAGGAACATCCCGCGGCTCTTCACCGCAGCGACGGCTTCCGCAGGAATCAGGCCGAAGGTGAAGCTGAACGAGGCCGCTCCGGTGTCGACCGCCGCTTCGAGCTGTGCCGGAAAGGTGTCGGAAGGCAGCGACGGCGGGACCGGCGGAGCGAGTCCCAGCTCGGCGTAGTAGCCGGACACGCGCTCCAGTGCGCGGCGCACGTCGGGCGTGCCCTCCGCCGGGCGAACGGGGGCGAACAGGTTCACGCCGAACGGCTGCGAGGTGAGCTTGCGGACGGCGTGCGCGGTCTCGACGATCTGCTGCGGAGTGAGGTAGGCCGCTCCGATGAAGCCGATCCCGCCGGCTTCCGATACGGCGGCGACGAGCCGCGGGGTGTCGCCGCCGCCGGCCAACGGCGCCTGGATGATGGGATGACGGAGCCCGAGTCGCTTCGTCAGGTCGGTTGGCCGCGGCATCGGATCCTCCTTGGGCACCCGCCGGACGGCGGGCGGCGCCTGGTCAAACGTAGCTGGGTTCACGGCGCAGGACCATTGGACTTTCTCGCTGGAGCGTCGAGCTGCGCTCAACCCAACTCTGCGGCCGCGGCGCGCCGGGCGGGACGTTCGGCGGCATCGGCCGAAGGCGCGCGCGACGCGACCGCGGCGAGCCGCTTCATTCCTTCCGCGATCAGCGCAGGCGGGCGGTTGGAGAAGTTGAGGCGGAGGAAATTCCGCTCCGGCGCTCGCGCGAAGAATGGCTCGCCGGGGACGAAGGCAACGCGCTCGCGCAGCGCCTCGGGGAGGAGCCGCGAGGCGTCCGCTCCACACGGCAAGCCGACCCAAAGGAACAGCCCGCCGTCGGGCCTCGTCCACGTCGTTCCGGAAGGAAACTCGCGGCCCAAGGCGTCGAGCATGGCGTCCCGGCGTTCGCGGTAGAGCGCCCGGATACCGGACACGTGCGCTTCGTAATCGAAGGACTCGAGCAGCCGGGCCACGGCTCGCTGCGCGAGTGTCCCCGTGTGGAGATCGCAGGCCTGCTTCGCGACCGTCAGCGCGCGGATGGTTTCCTCCGCCGCGACGACCCAGCCGATGCGCAGTCCCGGCGCGAGCGTCTTCGAGAAGGTGCTCAGGTGGATGACAGGTGCGCGCCCGTCCAGCGCGGCGACGGCGGGCAGCTCTGCGCCGCCGTAGCGCAGCTCGCCATAGGGATCGTCCTCGAGCACCGCGACGCCGTGCTCCACCGCCACGCGGGCGAGCTGCTCGCGCCGTTCGAGCGAGAGCGTCGTGCCCTTCGGGTTCTGGAACGTCGGCACGAGGTAGACGAGCTTCGGCCGCGCGCGCTTCAGCGCCCGCTCGAGATGATCGATGCGCATCCCGTGCTCGTCGCTGCCGACGGTCACGAAGGAAGCCTCGTGCGCCTCGAACACCTGGAGCGCGGCTAGGTACGACGGGCTCTCGACGACGACGGCGTCGCCGGGATCGATGAGGACGCGCGCGACGAGGTCGATGCCCTGCTGCGAGCCGCTGGTGATCAACACCTGCTCGGGGGTCGCCGCGATGCCTCGGCGGCGCATCCGCTCGGCGATCCAGGCGCGGAGCGGGCCGAATCCTTCGGTCGTGCTGTACTGAAGCGCGGCGGCTCCTTCGCGCGCGAACACGTCGGCATGCGCCCGCGCGAGAGCCTCGACGGGGAACGCCTCTGGCGCGGGAAGCCCCCCGGCGAAGGAAAGGATGTCCGGCCGCTCGGTGACCTTGAGGATCTCGCGGATCGCGGAAGCCTTCACGCGCCCTGCGCGCCTGGAGAGAATCGGGCTCTTCATGCGGCCTCCTTGCGCCTGCGGCGCGAGCCGCCCTGCGGACCGGGGAGGGGGATCTGCGTCTGTTCCTTGACCGTCGACAGCACCACCGTCGTGTGCGTCCGCGTGACGCCCGGGATGCGGCGCAGCGCATCGGAGATCAGCTCGTCGAGCGACCCCGTATTCTGCGTGACCACCTTGAGGATGTACGAGTCGAGCCCAGCCACGCGGTGGCACTCGAGCACCTCGGGGATCTCGACGATCTTGCGGATGAACGCGTCGTGGTGGCGCGGATGCGAGATGCGCACTCCGACGAACGCCCGGATGTCGTTGCCGAGCAGCCGCGGGTCGAGGCGGGCGACGTAGCCCGTGATGGCGCCGCGCTCCTCCAACTTGCGTACCCGGTCCGCGACCGCGGGCTGGGAGAGGCCGACCGCCTGCGCGATGGCCATCTGCGTCGTCCGCGCATCGCCCTGCAGCAGCGCCAGGATCTGATAATCTATCGGATCGAAGGCGCTCATGCCGTGTTCCTATCGGTGAGGCGTCTCACGACCGCATTACGTATAGGCATGCGGCAGGCGTCGCGTCAACCTCGCTCGAAGGCGCGTGCTGGCCGGCGAGCTGCTACAATCGTCGCACCGGAGGAGTGGCCGAGCGGCTGAAGGCGGCGGTCTTGAAAACCGTTGGCCCGCAAGGGCTCGCAGGTTCGAATCCTGCCTCCTCCGCCAATTCGTCTACCGGACTGCCGCGAGACGATCCGCCGGCGACCCTGCCCGCGGATCCTGTTCATGCACGACGACGCCCCTGCCGATCTCGCGGCCGTGGCGGTCGCGCAGCGGCACGACGGTCCACTCGCAGAGGCGGTCCGTGCCGGCCCGCGTCGGCGTCAGCGTCGCCGACGGAAGCGGATCGCGGACGTCGAACAGCTCGCGGATCCCGGTGCGGGCTTGCGCGCGATCCGCGTCGCTGTCGGGGAAGACGAGCATCGACAGCTCGCGTCCGACCGCCTCGGAGGCGCGGATTCCGAAGAGCCGCTCGGCCGCCGCGTTCCATGCCGTCACCTTGCGGTCGGCGTCGCAGACGAATGCCGCGAACGGGGCCTGGTCGAAGAAGCACAGCACGGCGCGCGAGACCGGCGACAGCGCAGGCCGCCCCTCGGTCTCGCCGCGCCGCCGCAGGAGATCCGAGAGCAATCCCAGCGCGCGATCGAGGGCCGCGCGATCGTCGTCGGCGCGCCGGTACTCCTTCTCGATCCCGCGCAGCAGCTTGCGGAGGTGCGGGGACGACTCCTGCTCTTCTCCGAGGGCTTCTTCGAGCTGGCGTCGGAGGCGCCTGTGCATCGTCAGCCGGGCCGGGGATTAGCGGCAGGCGCGCGCCTGTGACTTGCATCACAAATCGATTTTGCGGATGAACCGGCTCCCTGCGGTCGAGAATTGCGCTCGCGCAATGGGAGCGTCTGCACTGGAAACCAGCGTACCCGGCCATTTCCCATTTTGCAACAATTCGCTCCAATCCGATTTAAGCGCGCGTACGCGTTGCCCGCGCCGACTTGGCAACCGCCGCGCGGATCACCTCGTCGGTAAGCCGCTGGCGCGAGGCGAAGTAGTCCGCCCAGGGATCCCGGCGCAAACGGCGGAAGCGCGCCGGCAGCGTCCGCGCCGTGAAGCGCAGCGGCTCGAGGCGCTCCGTCAGCTCGTTCCAGCCGATCGGCACCGAGACCGGAGCCGAAGGCCGCGCCCGCGTCGAGAACGCGGCGACGGAAGTGTTGGTGCGGTTGTTTCGCAGGTAATCGATGAGGATCTTCGCCTCCCGTCCCGCCTTCGGAAACCTCGTCGTGTAGAGGCGCGGATTGTCGCGCTCGATCGCCTCCGCCAGGGCGCGGGCGAACGCGAGGCAATCTCCCCAGTCGCGCTCGGGCACGATGGGAACGACGACGTGCAGGCCGAGTCCGCCGGTCGTCTTCACCCAGCTCTCCAGGCCGAGCGCGGCGGCCGCCCTGCGCAGCAGTCTCGCCGCGTCGATCACCTGGCGCCACGACACCCTCGGCCCCGGATCGACGTCGAGCACGATGCGGTCGGGTCGCTCGACGTGCTCGACGCGCGTGTTCCAGGTGTGGATCTCGACCACGTCCATCTGCGCCAGCGAGACGAGCGCGGCGACCGAATCGGCGACGAGGTACTCGCCCAGCTTGGTCTTCTCCTGGATGCGGACCCGCCGCAGCGCCGGCGGCGCCCACACCTTCGAATGCTTCATGAATACGCACTCGTCGCCGATCGCCCCCGGGCAGCGGACCAGCGTCAGCGGGCGGCCTGCGACGTGCGGCACCATGCGCTCGCCGATCCATTCGCAGTAGCGGGCCAGCTCGAGCTTGGTGATGCCCTCGTCCGGGAACACCACCCGCTCCGGATGGCTGATCGGCACGCCGGCAACCTCGACGCGCGGCTTTTCGCGGACGACCGCGCGCGGCCGCTTGTCGTCGCGCAGCCCCTGGAACGAGGGGTGGCGGATCTTGCCGTCGCGGGTCCATTCGGTGAACGCAACCTCGGCGACCAGCTCGGGGCGGACCCAATGCGCGCCGCGGCCGAGCCAGCCTTCCGGCCGCCGGACGAACGGCGGATCGCATTGGCGCAGCGGCTCCAGCCGTCGCCGGAGATCGCGCGCGACCGGGCCCGTGTATCCCGTTCCGACCTTCCCGGCGAACACCAGCTCGCCGGCGTCGTCCCGGTGACCGACGAGGAGCGCGCCGATGCGGTCCTTGCCTTGCTGCGAATCCGTGAATCCGCCGACCACGAACTCCTGCCGCCTGGTGCACTTCGTCTTGAGCCAGTCACCGCTCCGCCCTGGACGATACGGCGCATCCCGGCGCTTCGAGACCAGCCCTTCGAACCCGAGCCGGCACGCTTCGCCGAACACCCGCGGCCCTTTGCCGGTCCAGTGCGCTGCGAACTTCAGCAGCGACTCGCGAGGCAGGATCGAAGCGAGTGCCGACTTGCGTTCCTCGAGCGGCGCCGGCCGCAGATCGCGGCCCTCGAGGTGGACCAGGTCGAACACGAAGTAGGTGAGCCCGCTGCGATCGCCGCCGCCGAGCGCCGTCTGCAACGCCTGGAAGCTGGTACGTCCGTCGGGAAGCAGGACGGCGACTTCGCCGTCGAGGAGCGCGGCGCGCACGCGGAGCTTCGCGGCGGCCGCGCGCACCTCGGGGAAGTCGCGCGTCCATTCGTTCCCCTTCCGGCTGATGAGCGCGATCTTGCCGCGATCGATCCGGCAACCGATGCGGTAGCCGTCGAACTTCACCTCGTGGAGCCAGCCGTCGCCTTCCGGCGTCGACTCCACCAAGGTGGCGAGCTGCGGCTCGTAATCGGGCAATGCGGCCACGCCCGAAAGCCTGCGGCCCCAGCCCTTTGCGGCGCAATGGCTATTTCGGCGTCTGCGAGCCCGTGCTGCTCCCGCTGGCCGACGAGCTGGACGACGACGACTTGCTCTTGCGCGCCTTCTTCTTCTTCTTCTTCGTGCCGCTCTTCGACGTCTTCGTGCCGGTGTCGTTGCCCGTGCCCGCGGCGCCCGCGTCGACGCCGCCGCTCGACGTTCCGGAAGTGCCGCCCGAGCTGCCCGACGCGCCGCTCGTTCCCGCGTCCTGCGCCAGCGCCGATCCGGCCAGCGCCGCGCCGGCGATCAGGGCGACCAAGACCCTCACGTTCATGGATGCCTCCGGCCGCCACCATGGCGGCAAAAGCGGCGGCACGATGCAGCGGAACACGGCGGGAGCGCCATACCGAGTCCTACGCAAGATCGCGCGTCGCCTCTCACCGCGCCGGCGTCAGGCGCTCGACACCGCCCATGTACGCACGCAGCGCGTCCGGCAGCACGATCGAGCCGTCGGCCTGCTGCCCGTTCTCCATCAGCGCCACGACGGTCCGGCCGACCGCCAGCCCGCTGCCGTTGAGCGTGTACACGAATCGAGGTTTGTCCTGGGCTCCAGGCCTGAACCGGATCTGCGCCCGCCGCGCCTGGTAGTCCGAGAAGGTCGAGCACGAGCTGATCTCCCGGTACGCGTCCTGGCCCGGCAACCACACCTCGAGGTCGTAGGTCTTTTCCGCGGAGAACCCCAGGTCGCCGGTGCACAGCGCGACCACCTGGTGGTGGAGCCCGAGCCGCCGGAGCGGCTCCTGCGCATCGTCGACGAGCTGCTCGAGCGCCTGGTGGGCGTTCTCGGGTGTCTCGAAGCGGACCAGCTCGACCTTGTGGAACTGGTGCTGGCGGACGATGCCCTTGGTGTCCTTGCCGTAGCTGCCCGCCTCGCTGCGGAAGCAGGGGGAGAAGGCGCAGTACTTGAGCGGCAGCGAGGCGAGGATCTCGTCGCGGTGGTAGTTGGTGACCGGCACCTCGGCCGTCGGGATCAGGTAGAGCCCGTTCGTCGTCTTGAATGAGTCCTCCTCGAACTTCGGCAGCTGCCCCGTCCCTCGCATCGAGTCGGCGTTCACCAGGTACGGCGGGATCAGCTCGACGTACCCGCGGTCGCGATGCAGGTCGATGAAGAAGCTCACCAGCGCCCGCTCCAGCCGCGCCAGGTCGCCGCGGTAGAAGACGAAGCGGGCTCCCGAGACCTTGCCGGCGCGCTCGAAGTCGAGCAGGCCGAGGCTTGCGCCCAGCTCGTCGTGCTGGCGCGGCGCGAAGGAGAAGCGCGGCTTCTCGCCCCAGGAACGGACCACCACGTTGTCCTTGGGCTCCCCGCCCACCGGCACCGACTCGTGCGGCAGGTTGGGCACCGCGAGCAACGCGGCCTCGATCTGCTCCTCGACCTCCTTGAGCCGCCCCTCCTTCTCCTTCACCTCGTCGGAGAGCGCCTTGAGCTGCGCGCGCAACCGCGCCTGCTCCTCGCCGCGCAGCGTGCGCATCTGCTCGCTCGCCTTCTTCTGCTCCGCGCGGCGGGTCTCGGTCGCCTGGATCAGCGCCTTGCGCTCCGACGCGAGGCGCTCGATCGGCGCGAGCGCATCCGCCGCCGCAGCGCTACGGGTGGAAAGCCGCCGCCTGGCTTCGTCCAGGTTTGCCACTACCCAGCGCAGATCGAGCACGCCGTCTCCTCCCGCGCCCGCCTCTGGCGCGGACGGGCGATCTATGGTCTGACACCCTGCGCCGTCAATCCGCCTGAGCTCCACCGATTCGGATGCCCGACGAGCGATCCCCTCCGGACGCCGACCTCCTGAACGCGTTCCGCGCCGGCGATTCGCGGGCGTTCGAGGTGCTCGTCCGGCGCTACCAGTCGCCCGTGCTCGCCATCGCCCGCCGGTTCGCGCGCGACCTGGACGATGCGGAGGACCTTGCCCAGCGCGCCTTCATCAACGCCGCCGGCCGCGCCGGCGGGTGGCGCGGCGGATCCTTCAAGTCGTGGCTGTTCCGGATCGTCGTGAACCTGGCCAAGAACCACCTGCGCGACACGGCCCGATTCGAGCACGGCGAAGACGCGCACGAGCGCGAGATGCCGCCCGGCGAGCCCGACGCGCAGGAACGCCTCGAGCGGGCCGACCGGCAGCGGATGCTGCGCGAAGCCATCGCTCGCCTGCCGCGCCGCCAGCGTGAGGTCCTGCTCCTGCGCATCGACGGCGATCTGCCGTTCGCGGAGATCGCCTCGACGCTCGGCATCACCGAGGTGAACGCGAAGGTGAACTTCCACCACGCCGTGCAGAGGCTGAAGAGCTGGCTGTCCGGCGCCGAGTAGGGGGCATCTCCCGATGGCCGCGCTGCGAACGGCACAGCGCCGGCGCATACCGCCAGCGACTGATCACGCGCGTGGCGGCCCGTCGCCGGCGAGCTCGAGCAGCTCGGCGGCGGAAATGCCGTAACGTGCGCCGCAGAAGTCGCAGCTCGCCTCGGCACCGCGATCGCGCGCCGCCATGTCGCGCAGCTCGGCGGGCGCCAGCGTGGCGAGCGCGCGGACGACCCGTTCGCGGGAACAGCGGCACGCGAATCGCGGCTTCACCTCGTCTTCGAGCTGCAGCGGCCCCAGGCGCAACGCCCCCGCCAGGTCCTCCGCCAGCACATACGCACCTGCGCCGGGATCCCGGGACGCGACCCGCAAGAGCGACTCGTGCAGGACCGTCTGCCGCAGCGGCTTGCCCAGCGCGCGCAGCTCGTCGGCATCCTCCTCCCGAGCGGCCCAGAGGAGAGCACCCGCCACCGCCGCGAGCGGCTCGTCGGGAGCGAACAGCACTTCCAGCGCCATCTCTCCTCCGCGCGCCCGGTCGTTGCGCAGGAAGAGCGTCAGGGCCGCGCCGAGGTCCGCGCCGGCGAAGGGAAAAGCGGCGCGATGCAGCTCGGACCCGGGCTCCGCGCGTACGACGGACAGCAGGCCGGCGCGCTCGTCGAGCCCGCTCGCAAGGACGGGGCGCGGGTCGAAGCGGTGGAGCGGCCCGGCGGGCGGCGGCTCCCGGGAAACGCCTCGCGACCCCTTCCGGTCGATCCCGTTCACCCGGACGAGCCCGCGGACCGCGCCGGACGCGTCGGCGTCGGTGAGCAGTCCCTTGAGCGGTCCACCGCACTCGAGCTGCACGTCCACGCGCGCGTCCGGCGGCCTCTGCTCCGAGGCGGCGAGCAGCAAGGTGCCGGTCAGCGCCTGCGCCAGCGCGGAAGCGCTGCCGGCCCCGAGCGCGTGCCGGGCCGCGGCTTCCCGCGCCAGCGGGGTGGTCACGCACACGGCGAGGCGGGCATCTCCCGCGGCGAAGACCAGCAGCTGATCGCGCATGGACGAAGGATAAACCCGCGCCGCGACGCCGGCCGAAGAATCAGATGACCACCGACAGATTCGGCCGCGCCGGCGTCTCGCCGAGCACGCTCCGGATCGTCTCGCGCAGCGTGAACGACGGACGGTAGCCGAGCTCCTTCTCCGCCTTCGAGCCGTCCACGGTGCAGAGGAACTGGAGGTGATCGAGCTCCGGCGGCGGAAAACCGGTGATGCGGTACAGCCAGAGTCGGTCGAGCAACGGGCGCGCCAGGAGGTGCGGCACCGGGATGGGGCTCCGCCCGAGCTCGCGGAGCACCGTGCTGAGCGGCACCTCGCCGGGGCCCACGACGTTGTACACGCCGCGGATCCCGGGCTTGAGGGACAGCTGCATCGCCCGGCCGACGTCTTCCTCGTGGATGAGCTGCACCATCGGGTCGAATCCGGCGAGCACCCAGGGACGCTTGAGGCGCAGGTAGTTCGACGGCGCGTTGCGCACGTTCGGCCCGACGATGTGCACCGGCCGGAGGATCGCCGTCTCCACCTCGGGGTGCTTCCACATGTACTGCTGCGCGTACATGTCGACTTCGATGAGGTCGCGGATGTCCGGGAAGTTCTGCGAGCCGAGCAGCGGCGCATCCTCGGTGAGGAAGTTGGCGTTGTCGGGCCGCGGCCCGTAGACGTTCGCCGAGCTGAGCACCACGACCTTCTGCACGGCGTACTTGGCGGCGTACTCCAGCACCGCCTTCGTCCCCACCACGTTGAAGCTGTGGTGCTCGCTCGGCGGGAGGCGCGGGTCGTGCATGATCGCCATGTGCAGCAGCGCCTTGATCTCGCCCTTGCGGAAGACGTCCTCGACCTTCTTCTTGCGGATGTCGAGCTGGTACAGCTCGAGATCCTTCGGCTTGCCGACGAAGGGACGGCGGTCCAGCCCCGCCACCTTCTCGCTGCGGTGCAGCAGCCGCGCAAGCGTCCGCCCCAGGTTGCCGCTGATGCCGGTGATGAGGACGGTGTCGCGCGCCACGGCGGGACCTCAGAAGAAGATACCCTTCCGCTCCTCGACGCCCCGGCTCAGCATCGCCTGCATGCGCGCCTTCACGTCCTTGACCTTCCGCTCGAGCTCGGCGTCCTCGTCGTCCGCGCTGCCCGAAAAGCGCATCGGCGCTCCGAAGTAGAGCCGGTACTTCACCGGGAGCGGAACCGGGACCACCGTGGGCGTGACCGGCAGCGAAGGGAAGCCGATCATCTTCGCCGCCGCCTTGAAATCCCACAGCGCCGGCGCCTGCTCCTCCGCGCCGACCACCGCGACGGGCACGATGGGCGCCTGCATCTCCAGCGCGAGGCGCATGAATCCGAGGCCGAAGTCCTGCAGCTGGTACTTCTTGTCGTACGTCTTGTTCAACCCGCGGGTACCCTCGGGAAACACCATCAGCGTCTCGCCGGCTGCGAGCAGGCGGCGCGCGTTCTCGGGAGTGCCCACCACCTGTCCGATGCGGGCGAAGAACGGCGCGACGAAGGGCAATGTCGGCGCCCATTTCTCCACCATCGCCCGGCAGATGCGCGGCGGCTCCGCTTCGACCAGCATGGAGATGCCGATCATCAGCGCGTCGAACGGCAACTGGCCCGAGTGGTTGGCGATGAGGAGCGCGCGGCCCGCGGGGACGTGCTCGATCCCGTGCGTCTCGACGCGGAACCAATTCTTGTAGAGCCACAGCGCGGGGGCGAGCGCCGCCTTGGCGAACTCCAGATCGAGGCCGAAGGGATCGACTCCGTACTCGTTCTGCGGCGCGACGAGCCGCGCCAGCCGCGCCTCCAGGTCCTTGCCGCCTTGCTGCAACGTCCACTTCTCCATGGCTCCGCGCAGGCGGCCCAGGAGCCCCTTCGGGCGCTCGGCGTCGAAACGCACCAAGGCGGTGGACTGGGTCTCGACGGGAGCGCGCACGGCCATCGGGCGTGGGGTGTAGTCCCGGTGCCTCGACCGGTCAACCCGCTCCGTCTTGGCCTCGCGCGTCGCCGCCCGCTCGAAGGAGGCGCAGAGCGGCTTCCTCGAGGGTGAGCGGTTCCGCGCGCGCCAGCAGCCATTCGAGCAGAGAGCGCAGGCGGCGGACCTTTTCCGTCGCGGGGAGGCGGAGTCCCGGTTGCAGGAGCAAGAGCTCCGGTGTCGCGTCCGACCCATCGAGCACGTCGATCCCGTGCAGCTCCAGGTTGAGGTGGCCGCCGGCGGCCGCACCCCTCAGAAGCCAGGGCGCGATGCGTCCCCCCGCGGCGACCACGACCGTGCCGATGACGGGCGCCCGCAGCACGGGAAGCGTCGCGACGGGGAGCTCCCGAACGCCGGCGCGCCAGTGCGGGCCGCGGCGCGAGAAGAGCTGCCCCGTGCCGCCGAGGATGCTCTGGCTGCGCCTGCCGCGCAGCGCGTGGAGCGCGATGGCGGCCGCCTTCGCCGCGTAGTAGGGCGGCGAAGGCAAGAGCGAGCTGTCGTAGACGTACCCCCGCTCGCGAAGCGCGGACAGCAGCGCGCGGGAAAGCGTGTAGCCCGGCGCGCGGAACCCGCGCGGCGGCTTTCCTGCCGCTTGCGCGATGGCGCGCTCCGCGCGTGCGAGATCGTCGTCGATCGCGGCCGGCGCGCTCCGCGAGAGAGCGTAGTCGTGCGCGTGCGAATGCGAGCCGATCTCGTGGCCCGCGTCGGCGGCAGCGCGCAAGGCTGGCGCGGCGCCCGGTAGCTCCAGCTCCTTGCCGATGGCGAAGAAAGTCGCTCGCAGGCGCAGCGTCGAGAACAGCTCGCAGAGACGGGACGACGCCACCACCGGGACCGCCTTCTGCGCCCTTTCGGGAAGCGCCTGCGCGTCGAGTCCGTGGATGGCCGCGTAGCAACCGAGCCCGTCCAGGTCGACCGAGACGCTGAAGATCAAGGCGTTCGCCGGCTCTCTTCCTGCAAGTAGTAGATGTCGTCCTTGACCGTGTCCACGTCGCCGGCGTCCGGGCGCAAGCTGAGGTACTTGCGGAACTGCGCGATCGCCTCCGCCCGGCGCCCGTCGTCCTTGTACAGGTATCCGAGCTCGTGGTGCGCCACCCAGTCCTTCGGATCGACGATCTCGGCGCGCTTGAGGGCCTCGATCGCGCGGCTCTTGCAGCCGGTGCAGCCCCGGTCCTTGTACGCGATGCCGAGCCGGCTCCAGACGCCGGGCTGATTCGGGTCCTGCGCCAGCGACTTCTGGTAGCTGGCGATGGCGGCGTCGAGGTCTCCGGCCTGCTGCTGCGAATCGGCGATCTGCGCCCAGAGTCGCGCCCGGGACGCCTCCAGCTCGGTGGCCTTCTTGAAGGCGTTGACCGCCTCGACGAACCGGTTCTGCACGTTGAGGTTCTGCCCCAGGTGCTCGTACGCGTCCGGATTGCGCGGGTTCTTTGCGATGGACTTGCGGAAGCTCTCCACCGCGTCCTGCACTTGCTGCCCCTGCTCGAAGATCAACCCTTGGAAGTAGAGGAACTCGGCATTGTCGGGCTCGAGCTCGACGGCCCGCCGGATGGTATCCATCGCCTCGCCGAGCTTGCCCTGCCCCGCCTGCGCGCGCGCCAGGTAGAACCACGCCTCGCCGTAGCGATCGTTCCCGAGCCGCGCCTTCTGCAGCTCCGTCTCGCCCTTGTCGAACTCGCGGCGCTCGACGAGCAGCGCGCCGAGGCGCGAGCGGAACCTGTAGTCCTTCGGGTCGAGCTGCACCGCGCGCTGCAGCGCCGAGAGCGCGCCCTGCGCATCGCCGATGCGGCGCAAGAGCGAACCGTACTCGTAATGGAGGACCGGATCGGTATCCACTTGGCGCAGCGCCGCCTCCAGCTCGGCGCGCGCGCCGGGTAGATCGCCGACGGCGGCCAGGGCGCGGCCGAGGCCGGAGTGCGCCTGCGGATCCTCCCGATCGAGCTTGAGCGCCCGCTCGTAGCATTCCTTGCCGATCTTCGCGTCGTCGAGGTCGAGCGCCAGATCCCCCGCGATCTCTTCCTCGCGAGCGGTGTGCACCGGCCCCTTGAGCACTGCCTCGAGCTTCTCGCGCGCCTTGTGCTTGTCGCCGCGCGACAGCCAGATGCGGCCCTGCGCGACGAGCGCCTCGGTGAAATCGGGCTTCTTCTGCAGCGCCTTCTCGTAGGCCTTGTACGCGTCCTCCTGCTTCCCGATCGCCTCCGCCACCTTGCCCTGCGCGCAGAGGACGAACGGGTCGTTCGCGTCCTTGGCGAGCGCCTCCTGGACGCGCTTGTCCGCCTCGAGGATGCGGTTGATTCCCACGTAGGCGCGTGCCGCGTCGGCCAGTACCCGCGCGTTGCCGGGATCCAGCGCGATCGACGCCTCGAGCTGCTTCTGCGCCTTGTCCCATTCGCGGCGGTGTAGCCGGAAGGCGCCATACGCGGCGTGGACCTCGGCCGAGTTGGGATCGAGCTGCACCGCGCGCTCGAATGCGGCTTCGGCCTCCTTGCTCTGGTGCTGCGCCACGAGCAGCTTCCCGCGCAGCGTCGCCGCGCGCGCCTCTTCCGACGCGTCCAGCGTCTTGCGCGCGTCCGGCCCCAGCGCCCGTTCCAGCAGCTGCGCCGCTTGCTGCGTGTCGTTCTGCATCAGCTTCACGTCGGCGAGCTCGACCAGCGCGCGGCCGTGGTCGGCCTCGGTCTTGAGCGCCTTCTCGAAGAATGCGACAGCGTCGGCGAGCGCGCCCTGCGCCTTGGCGACCAGGCCGCGCGCGATGAGCAGCTTCGCCGAACGCGCGTTGTCACCCTTCAGGATCGCGTCGAGCACCTGCCCGGCGCGCTGCAGGTCGTTCGCGCGCAGCAGGACGTGCGCGAAGAGCCAGGCGGACTCGGCATCGGTGTCGGCGAGCGGCGAGAGCAGCTGGCGCGCCTTGACCGTGTCGCCGGTCGCGAGCGCGAATGCGCCTCGAGCGCGGTTCTGGGCCGGCGCCTTGCCGTGGATCCGGTCCGCCACCCGCTTCGCCTGATCCCAGTCGGCCCCCCCCTGCCCGTAGACGATCTTCATCTCGGACGCGCAGAGAACGAAGAACGCCTTGGCGTCGTCGTCGTTCGGCGCCGAGCCGAGAAGCTGCGCGGCAGCGCCGAGCGACTCGCGCCCCGACGAGAACGTCCCATGGGCGAGCTTCTTCTGTCCTTCGGCGACGACGGCGAGCGTCGCCGCGCTCGGCTTGGTGCGCGAGACCGCGATCAGGTTGTTCCGCCAGAACAGGCCCGCCTCCGTGCGGCCGGCGCGGACGCCGGATACGCCCACCGCAGCGAGGGCCGAGAGTACGGCGAGCGCGATCACCTTGCGCGCGCTGAAGACCGATCGCGAGGCGCGTGGCGCGGGTCGCTTCTTCTTCTCCGGCGCCCCCCCGGGCGAGATCATCGGCGGCGCACGCCCCGTCGCGGAGTGCTTCGCCGGCTGTTCGGGGAAGTCGAGCGTCTCCGGGGCGTCGGCCGGTGCAGCGGCTTCCCGCGGCGGCACCGCTCTCGCGGCGCTGGGCTCGACGAAGTCGAAGCTCGGCGCCGGCTCTTCCGGCGGCGAAGGAGGAGGAACGAACGAGCCGCCGTCGCCGTCCTTCGGAGCGAGGTCCGTCTCCTCCACGGGGCGCTTCGGCGTCAGCGCCGTATCGAACGGATCGTCGGCCGCGCCGTTCGGCGGCGCGGGGGCGAACGCGGCGTCGAGATCCGACTGGCTCGGCGGCGGCGGAAAATCCGTCGCGCCGGCGCCCGAAGGCGGCGGCAGCTCGTCGTCGAGGCCCGGCAGCGGAACTGCCGCCATCGTGAGCGGCGTCGGGGTCCGTGGTGGAGCCGGTGGCCGTGCGAACGCCGCCGCTTCTCCCTGGCCCGGCAAGGGGACTACAGAAGCCGGCGTCCCCGCGCCCGCGGCGTTCCCCGGCAGCGGAACGGCGCCTTTCGTGGCCGGCTGCTTCGCGCTGGTGGCACGCGGAGCGGCCGCACCGGTGCCGGGCAGGGGCACCTTCTGACCGACCGCCTTGGTCTCACCCGGCTTGGGACGGTGCACCGTGAACGGCGTCTTGCACTTCGGGCACTTGATGGAAAGGCCGGCGGGTGGAACGCGCGCGTCGTCCAGCTCGTACGCTGCGGGACAGTTGGGGCACTGGATCCGCATCGGGAGCAAAAACGGTAACAGACGGCTCCTCGGAGCGGCAACGAAACGGCCGGTGTCGATCTGCGGAAATTCGGCAGGAGGAGCCGGCCTGCCGGCGACGGGCACGGAGGCCGCAGGCCGCGGCATCGATCGATTTCGAAATGGACAGCCCGGCGGGTGGCGGAGAAGATGCGCTGCGCTGTGCCGATCTCCCACACCGTGATCGCCGGCGGCGGGCTGGCCGGGCTTTCGTGTGCGCGAGAGCTCGGGTCGGGGTTCACGCTCCTCGAGGCGGAGCCGCGGGTCGGCGGCCTTGCACGGACCGAAGTCGTGGACGGCTTCTCGTTCGATTTCACGGGCCACTGGCTGCACGCGCGCGACCAGACCGTGCGCCAGCTCGTCGAGCAGCGCTGGCTCCGCGGCAACATCCTGACGGTCGAACGGCGCGCCCTGATTCACAGTGAAGGCGCGTGGACGGAATTTCCCTACCAGCACAACCTGCACGGGTTGCCCGCGCGCACGATCGCGGAATGCGTGATCGGATTCGTGCAGGCGACGCTGGGCGAGAGCGGTCGCGAGCTGCGGGAGCGGCCCCTGCGCAACGCCGCCGAGTTCATCCGCCGCCACCTCGGCGAGGGCTTCGCGCGCCATTTCATGGACCCGTACAACCGCAAGCTGTTTACCGTGCCGTGCGAAGACCTCTCGCCCGAGTGGGGAGGCCGGTTCATCCCGCGGCCGACGTTGGAGGAGGTGGTGCGCGGCGCGCTCGGCATCGCGGCGGGTGGCGCCGGTTACAACGCGACCTTCTGGTATCCGCGCGAAGG
>Ga0114129_10002303_pt1 | contig 26475 bp, 23 predicted proteins | sample RhiMetdeltSRZDD1_FD_80071 | JGI IMG/M metagenome (GOLD analysis project Ga0114129, IMG submission 80071) | Populus rhizosphere microbial communities from Tennessee, USA - Rhizosphere MetaG P. deltoides SRZDD1 (version 2) (version 2) | ecosystem: Host-associated > Plants > Roots > Rhizosphere >...
CCCCACGTTCGCGGAACCAGAAGCGCACCATGCCGAACTGGGACAGCGTGAACGACACGAAGACGCCGATGGCATAGAGCGGGATCAGGGCATGCGTTTCCGCGTGGAAGACGACGAGCAAGAGGGCGCTCAGGACCGCCAGGATGATGATGCCGTTCGAGAACGCCAGTCGATCGCCCCGGCTGGCGAACTGCCGCGGCATGAACCGGTCGCGAGCCATGAACGACGAGAGCCGGGGGAAGTCCGCGAAGCTGGTGTTCGCCGCGAGGACGAGGATCAGGGTGGTGAGCGCCTGCACGACGTAGTAGAGCACGCTACCGTCGCCGAACACCCGGCGGGCCAGCTGAGAGTTGACGGTCTCCTGCTCGGTCGGGGTCAAGCCCAAGCCGTTCGCGAGAAAGGTGATCCCGACGAAGAGGCCGATAAGCACCGTCCCCAGCAGGACGAGCACTTGCCGGGCATTCCGGGCCTCGGGCGGCCGGAACGCGGGCACGCCGTTCGAGACCGCCTCGATCCCCGTCAGCGCGACGCAGCCGGACGCGAAGGCGCGGAGAATCAGGAACAGCGCCAGCTCCTCGGTCCCGGCCGCTGGACTCACCTTTGATGCGACGAGCTCACCGCCTGCGCCTCCTCGCGCCCAGACGACCGCACCCCAGCCGATCATGAGGACGTAGCTCGCGATGAAAGCGTACGTCGGGACGGCGAACAGGCGTCCGGATTCGCGGACGCCGCGCAGGTTGGCAACCGTGATTCCGAGCACCCCGAGAATGCAGAGCTCGACACGATAGGGATAGAGGGTCGGTATGGCGGACGTGACGGCGGCGATGCCCGCGGCGACGCTCACCGACACGGTGAGCACGTAGTCCGTCAGCAGGGCGGCGCCCGCCACGAGGCTCGGGTACGTGCCGAGGTTTTCTCGACTCACGATGTAGGCCCCGCCCGCACTCGGGTAGGCGAGGATCGTCTGGCGGTAGGAGCTCACCACGATGGCGAGGAGCAGCGCGATCCCCAGCGAGATGGGCACCGCGACGTGGAGCGCCGCGGTGCCGGCCAGCGCCAGGATCAGGAGGATTTCCTCCGTGGCGTAGGCACTGGACGAGAGGGCGTCCGAGGCGAACACGGCCAGGCCGGTCGCTCGCCCGAGCCGCTCGTGCATCTCGTGCGATGTGGGGATCGGTCGACCGAGGACCGCACGTTTGACGGTCAGCATCGACACGGGCGGGCTACCTCACGAGGCCCGCGCGCTGAGCGTCGGGCTGGGCTGGAGGGCCAGTCTCAGCATCGCCGCCGCCACGACCAGCGCGCGTTGCTCGTCTTTGCTGAGCCCCTCTTCGTCACTCTCCCAGAGGTCGAACCAGAGGGGCTCCGGGTCTCCCGCGAGGCGGAGCCGGCCGCCTCCCTCGGGGAGCCGGAAGCCACGTTGGCCGAGCCGATGGTGCCGCTCGTCGCCGAGCAGGGTGCGTGGATTCAGCGGGGTGGCCGGCGTTGGCCGGGCCGCGTAGCCGGCCGGCGCGGCGGCGACCACCCGCTCGTCGGCGCCCCGGAGGACGAGAGCCGCGAGGCGGAACGCGCGTCGGAGATCCTCGAGCACCGCTTCCAGCGACGCGCCCGTGGTCAAGCTCCTGGCGAGCTGATCGAGGGCCTCGATGTCGTCACGCGCCCGGCCGAGCATCTCGGACGAGCGCGCCCGGCGCCGCCCGAACGCGGCGGCGATCAGCCCGGAGACGGCGAGCGCGACGAAGGCGACGATGTCGTCGGGCCGGTTGATGGTCAGTGTCAAGTAGGGCTCGGTCAGGAAGAAGTTGAGGCTGAGCGCCGACCCGACGGCGGTCGCGAGCCCGGCGGCGCGTCCACCGACCTCGGCCACGACGATCGTCAGCACCAGGAAGCCGAAGGCGAGATTCGATGCCGACGTGAGCGTCCGGAAGGGAATCAAGGCCACCCCGAGCGCTATTGCGCCGAGAGCGCCGATCGCGATCCACAGGGATTCCGGGTCTTGGCGAGCCATGTCGATCTCCATGCTGCCCGGGCCAGCGGGCCCGTCAGCCTCGCTGCATGCCCTTCGCGCTCACGCGCCTGCCAGCGCCGGGACTGGCATCTACTCGCGGAACCGTCCCTGGCGACGAGCCCCGACGATCATCGTCACCGCCTCGCGGCGCCATCCAGCGCGAGGTTCAGCCGCAGGACATTGACTCGGGGCTCGCCGAGGATGCCGAGCTGCCGGCCCTCGATGTGCTGCTCGACGAGGCGCCGCACCTCGGCCGGGTCGATCCCGCGTGCCTTGGCGACGCGCGGGACCTGGTAGATGGCCGCCGCCGGGCTGATGTGGGGATCGAGCCCGCTGCCGGACGCCGTCGCGAGGTCGACGGGAACGGGCGCCGTGTTGCCCGGGTCGGCCTCGCGCAGGGCATCGATGCGGGCTCTTGCCGCCGCATGCACGGCGGGATTGATCGGGCCGTAGTTCGATCCGCTGGAGGCGCCAGCGTTATAGGAGTACGGGGCTGTCGCCGACAGACGACCCCAGAAGTACTGCGGGTCGTCGAAGGGCTGGCCGATGAGCGCCGAGCCCAGCGATTTCCCGTCGCGGACGATCAGGCTCCCGTTGGCCTGCGTGGGGAAGACCACCTGGGCGATGCCGGTCACGAGCAGCGGATACACGACGCCCGTTACGACGGTCAGGACTATGAGGATCACGCCGGCCGGTCGGACCTGGTCCATCGCTGTGCTCTCCTTTCCCGCGTCCGGCTAGGCCCATCCGAGGGCAACGAGGATCATGTCGATGAGCTTGATTCCGATGAAGGGCACGATGATCCCGCCGACCCCGTACACCCACAGGAACCGGCGGAGGACCCGCCCGGCTCCGATCGGGCGGTAGCGGACGCCGCGGAGCGCCAAGGGGACCAGGGCGATGATGATCAGCGCGTTGAAGATGACGGCCGAGAGGATCGCGCTCTGAGGCGTGGCGAGGTTCATGATGTTGAGGGCGTTGAGCACCGGATAGGTCGTCGCGAACGCGGCCGGGATGATGGCGAAGTACTTGGCGACGTCGTTCGCGATGCTGAACGTCGTGAGCGCGCCCCGGGTCATCAGCATCTGCTTCCCCGTCTCGACGACCTCGATGAGCTTGGTGGGGTTCGAGTCGAGGTCGACCATGTTGCCGGCTTCCTTCGCGGCCTGAGTTCCCGTGTTCATCGCGACGGCGACGTCGGCCTGGGCGAGCGCAGGGGCGTCGTTCGTGCCGTCCCCCGTCATGGCCACGAGCCGCCCGCCCGTCTGAACTTCTCGGATCAGCTTCAGCTTGGCTTCCGGCGTGGCCTGGGCAAGGAAGTCGTCGACACCCGCTTCCGCCGCGATCGCGGCCGCGGTGAGCGGGTTGTCGCCGGTGATCATGACGGTCTTGATGCCCATCTTCCGGAGCTCGCCGAACCGCTCCTTGATGCCGCCCTTGACGATGTCCTTCAGCTGGATGACGCCCAGTACCTGCTTGCCGTCGGCCACCACGAGGGGAGTGGCGCCTTGCTTGGCCACGCCGTCCACCGAGCTGCGCACGGTGGCCGCGACGTCGCCGCCGAGGGCTCGCACGTGGGCCTCGATGGCATCCGGGGCCCCCTTGCGAATCTGGCGGCCGTTCAGGTCGACCCCACTCATACGAGTCTGTGCGGTGAAGGCCACGAACGTGGCCCGGAGCGACTGGACGTCGCGCTCCCGGATCGCGTACTTCTCCTTCGCGAGGACGACGATGCTCCGCCCCTCGGGCGTCTCGTCGGCGAGCGAGGCGAGCTGGGCGGCGTCGGCTAGATCGCGCTCGGTGACCCCGGATGCCGGTAGGAACGCGGTGGCTTGCCGGTTCCCGAGGGTGATCGTGCCCGTCTTGTCGAGCAGGAGCACGTCGACGTCGCCCGCGGCCTCGACGGCGCGGCCTGACATGGCGATGACGTTCGCCTGGTGCATCCGGTCCATGCCCGCGATGCCGATGGCGGAGAGAAGACCTCCGATCGTGGTCGGAATGAGACAGACGAGGAGAGCGACCAGCACCGTCACGGTGACCGGCGTCCCCTGTCCGGCGGCGGCCACGCTGTAAAGGGAGAACGGCAGGAGGGTCGCCGTCGCGAGGAGGAAGATGATCGTGAACCCGGCAAGCAGGATATTCAGCGCGATCTCGTTCGGGGTCTTCTGCCGCTTGGCGCCCTCGACCATCGCGATCATCCGATCTAGGAAGGCTTCACCCGGATTGGCGCTGATGCGGACGACGAGCCAGTCGGAGAGGACCCGCGTCCCACCGGTCACCGCGCTCCGATCGCCGCCGCTCTCGCGGATGACCGGGGCGCTCTCGCCGGTGATGGCGCTTTCGTCTACCGAGGCGACGCCCTCGATCACGTCGCCGTCGCCGGGGATGACGTCGCCCGCCTCGACGAGGACGAGGTCACCCTTCCGGAGGGTGCTGCCGGAGACCGGCATGACCCCGCCGCTTCGATCCGCCTTGATGAGTCGCTTCGCCTGGACGTCCCGCCGAGTCCGGCGCAGGGCTTCCGCCTGGGCCTTGCCGCGGCCCTCCGCGATGGCCTCGGCGAAGTTGGCAAAGAGAACCGTGAACCATAGCCACACGCTGATCCAGAGGATGAACGCGGCAGGCGCTTCCCCGTGACCGAACAGGGCCTGCAGCCACAGCGCCGACGTGAGGAAGCTCCCGACGTAGACCACGAACATCACGGGGTTGCGAACCTGGACCATCGGGGTCAGCTTGCGGAACGAGTCGATGATGGCCTGTCGCAGGATGGGCCCGTCGAGAAGGGATCGAGCCTTCAGGTGTGTCGCCATGTCGGTGGACCTCCGTCACTACGGCTTGACCGCGGTCATCATGAGGTGCTCCACGATCGGACCCAGCGCCAGCGCCGGGATCATCGTCAGGGCCCCGACGAGCACCACCACGCCGATCAAGAGGGCGATGAACAGGGGGGTATGGGTCGGCAAGGTGCCCGAGCCGTGCGGCACCGTCTTCTTGCGCGCGAGCGAGCCCGCGATCGCCAGGGTCGGGATCGCCAGCCAGTAGCGGGCGAAGAGCATCGCTAGCCCGAGGGCCGTGTTGTAGAAGGGTGTGTTGACGCCGATGCCGGCGAAGGCACTCCCGTTGTTGTTCCCGGCCGAGGAGAAGGCGTACAGCACCTCGCTGAAGCCGTGCGGCCCCGGGTTGAAGATCGTGGCCTTTCCAGCCACCGTCACCACCGCGACCGCCGTGCCGATCTTCGCCACGGCCGGCGGGATGAGGATGACGAGGGCGGCCATCTTCATCTCGTACGCTTCGATCTTCTTGCCGAGGTACTCCGGGGTGCGCCCCACCATGAGGCCGGCCACGAAGACGGCGATGATGGCAAACACGAGCATCCCGTAGAGCCCGGAGCCCACCCCCCCATACACGACCTCGCCCAGCTGGATCAGCCACATCGGGATCAGCCCGCCGATCGGGGTGTACGAGTCGTGCATGGAGTTGACGGATCCGTTTGACGCGCCCGTGGTTGCCGTTGCCCAGAGGGCGGAGTTGGCAATGCCGAAGCGGGTCTCCTTGCCCTCCATGTTTCCGCCCGACTGGAGCGCGCTCGCCTGGTGATCTACTCCGAGCCACGCGAGCGTGTTGCCGCGCTGCTCGGCCACGACGCACACGACCAGCAGCACGACGAAGAGCACTGTCATCGCGGCGAGGACGGCCCATCCCTGGCGGGTGTCGCCCACCATCACCCCGAACGTGTAGCAAAGAGCCGCGGCGATCAGCAGGATCGCGAGGAGCTCCAGGAAGTTCGAGAAGGGCGTCGGGTTCTCGAAGGGATGGGCGGAGTTCACGTTGAAGAAGCCGCCGCCGTTCGTGCCGAGCTGCTTGATGGCAATCTGGGAGGCCGCGGGGCCCACCGCGATCACCTGCTCCTTGAGCGTCGCCTTCTCCGTCTTCGGCTGGCCCTTCTCGTCGACCACCGGGTTCCCGGTGGCGTCGGTGACCGGCTTGTCGTACTCGGTCGGCTGGACGACCGACGCCGTCACGTAGGGGCCGAAGGTCTGGACCACGCCCTGCGAGACCAGCACGAGCGCGAAGACCAGCGACAGCGGCAGGAGGATGTAGAGCGTGGTCCGCGTGAGATCGACCCAAAAGTTCCCGATCGTCTCGGCGGAGCGGCGGGCGAGACCGCGCACGAAGGCGGCCAGGGTGGCCATGCCGGTCGCCGCCGACACGAAGTTCTGGACGGTCAGCGCGAGCATCTGGGTGAGATAGCTCATGGTCGTCTCGCCGCCGTAGCCCTGCCAGTTGGTGTTGGTGACGAAGCTGACGGCGGTGTTGAAGGACGAGTCGGGCGACACCGCCCCGAGCCCTTGTGGGTTCAAGGGCAGTCCCTCCTGGAGTCGCTGGAGAGCGTATACGACCAGGAGCCCCATGAAGTTGAACAGGAGCATCGCGATGGCGTAGGCCTTCCAGCCCGTCTCCCGATCGGCGCGTACGCCCCCGAGCCGGTAGATCGCCCGCTCGAGCCATCCCAGGCCCCGATCGAGCCAGACGGGCTGGCCCTGGTAGACGCGCGCCATGTAGAGCCCGAGCGGCTTGACCAGGAGCAGCAGGACGACGAGATAGAACGTCAGCTGGAGGACGGTGTTGGCGGTCACGAGAACACCTCCGGCCGCAGCAGGGCCACCACGAGGTAGCCCAGCAGTCCGAGCGCGACGAGCCCGCCGATCACATAGAGCACTGGCATGGCAGCCTCCGGTTACAGGCGGTCACAGAGCTCGAGGAATCCCCACGACAGAGCCAGGAACCCGAGGGTGAGCCCGATGTACACGACGTCCAGCATCGACACTCCTCCGCGCTTGACAGCCGAGAACCGTGAACTGCATGAGGAGCACCGTAGCCGGAGAGGGCGTCAAGGCGCGCTAGAGAGTGGGACTGGAACGGTCAAGGATCCGTAAAGGCCAGGCTCCAGGGCGAGCGGGAAGCGGGGAGGAAGGCGGGCCGAAGGCCGAACACGGGCCGATCCGCCCCGCCGGACGGCCCGGAGCTCTTGCGGAGCGCCGACGGCTAGGCGCGGGGGGTCGGGTCGGCCAGCGCGATCATGAGGGCCGAGACGGCCAGCGCCCGGCGCTGGTCCAGGCTGAGGCCCTCCGGATTTCCCTCCCAGAGATCGAGGAGAAGCGGCTCCCGCCCCTGGAGGCGAAGCCGGCCGCCTCGATCGGGGAGCCGAAAACCGGCTCGGCCGAGCCGGTGTACCCGGCTCTCCGCTCCGACCAGTGTCGAGGGGTCGAGCTCGGTCGGAGGCGCGGGGAGACTGCCCTGGCTTGACGGTGCGGCGGCGACGAGGCGCTCGTCGGCGCGCCGCAGGACCAGCCCCCCGAGCTCGAAGAACCGGCGGAGATCCTCGAGAATCTCGTCGATCGGCGCCCGCGCCGCCAGGCGCGCGGCGGTCTGGGCGAGCACCTCCAGGTCTCCCCGCGTCCGGCTGACCTGCTCGGCCGCGCGCACCCGCCGCTTGCCGAAGGCCGCCGCGATGAGACCGCACGCCGCGAGCGCAAGGAACGCGCCGACGTCACCGGGCTTGTGGATCTCGAGGGAGAGGTATGGCTCGGTCAGGAAGAAGTTCAGGCTGAGCGCGGACACGACGGCCGTGGCCAGCCCCGGTCCCCGGCCGCCCATCTCGGCCACCACGATGGTCAGGGCCATGAAAACAAACGCCAGATTCGACGCCGTCACGTGCGTTCGCAGCGGCGTGAGCGCCACGCCAAGCGCAACGGCCCCTCCCACGCCGATGACGAACCACACGGCCCCTCGGTCACTCTGGCTCATGGTCCACCTCGCTTCCCGGTGAAGGGCTGGGGCTTCCTTCCGTAGACGAGCATACGCGGAGACCCCGTCAAGAGACGGTAAAGACCGAGGGCCGGAGCGTCAGGGCGGGCCCTCCCGGCGCGGTTGACACGTCAGGCGGGGCGGTGTTCTCATGGCGCATCCCATGGGGCTCGGGCCTCGAGCCGGGGGCCCGAGCTCATGCTCAGAGCGTGACGCATTCGGGCGGCCGGTACCTGATCACTGGTGAGGAGAGGAGGCCACATGGCGACGCGAAACACCGCGAGTAGCATGAAGCGACGCACGTTCCTCACGATGACCGGTGCCGCCGCAGGGGCAGCCACGGTCGGCGGGATCCCCGGGATCCTGCAGGCGCAGCAGCCGCCGAGCTTCCCCAAGGGCACCAAGCTCCATCTCCTCGAGTGGGTGAGCTTCGTCCCGGCGGCGGACGTCGAGCTGAAGCGGCTCGGCGCCGAGTTCGGCAAGCAGGCCGGCGTCGACGTCACCGTCGAGCTCATCAACTTCAACGACCTCAATCCCCGCATCGCGTCGGCCATCGAGACCAAGGCCGGGCCCGACATCATCCAGTTCCACAACAACTGGGCCCACCTCTACGCCGACGGCATCATGGACGTGGACGAGCTGGCCGAGCAGGTCGACAAGCGGGACGGGGGCATCTACGACATCTTCCGGCAGGGAACCTTCGTCGGGGGGCGCTGGAAGGCGGTGCCCATGGGCACGTCGCCGGCCACCTTCGCCTACCGGACCGACTGGTTCAAGGAGGCGGGGGCCGAGAAGTTCCCGGACACCATGGATGAGTTCCGCAAGGTCGGGACCGAGCTGAAGAAGAAGGATCGGCCGATCGGTCAGGCCTTCGGCCACAGCCTGGGCGACCCCAACGGCTGGGCGTACGCGGTGACCTGGTGCTTCGGCGGCCAGGAGGTCGACAAGGAGCAGAAGCGGGTCCTGATCAACAGCAAGGAGACGATCGAGGCCCTCAAGTTCACGGTGGCCATGTGGAAGGACGCCCTCGACGAGGGCGGGCTGGCCTGGGACGACAGCAGCAACAACCGCGCCTACCACGCCGGCACGATCTCGGCGACGCTCAACGGGTCCAGCATCTACTTCGTGGCCAAGCGCCAGTTTCCGGACATCGTGAAGGTCACCGACCACGGCCACATGCCGAAGGGGCCTGCCGGCCGGTTCTACCAGATGGGCCCCCAGGCCCGCGCCATCATGAAGCACACGAAGAACAAGGACGTAGCCGTGGCCTTCGTCCGCTGGCTGATGGACCGGCCGCAATACGACAGCTACTTCGCGGCCAACGACGGCTACCTGATGGGCCCGACCCCGTTCTGGGAGAAGCACGCCCTGTGGGAGAAGGACCCGAAGCTGGCGCCCTTCAGGGACTCGGTCAAGTTTGGCCGCAGCCCCGGGTGGCCCGGCCCGCCGAGCCGGAAGGCGTCCGAGGCGCTCGTCAAGTACATCATGGTCGACATGTACGCCCAGGCTATCAAGGGCATGAAGGCCGAGGACGCCGCCAAGTGGGCCGAGGGCGAGCTGAAGAAGGCCTACGCGTAGCTTGACTGCGCCGGCCGGGCTCTCCCCAGGGGCCCGGCCGGCAGGCTCGTGTCCCGCGTGAAGCCACGAGGGGGTCATGGCCGACCATCCTAGGCACCCGATCCGCCAGGACGGCGCCGCCAGTGTCGCGGTCGCACCGGCGCCCGTCACCCTGGCGCTGCCCCAGGCCCGCGTCCGGAGAAGCCTGGGCCAGCTCCTCGAGCGGGAGCACGTGCTCGCGGGGGTGCTCCTCGCCCCCACGCTCCTGATCCTGCTCGTGTTCATCGCCTATCCGTTCGCGATCGGCCTCTGGCTGGCGGTCACCGACAAGGTCGTGGGGCGGCCCGGCAACTTCATCGGGCTCGAGAACTTCCGCGTCAACCTGAACGACGCCATCTTCCTGCGGGCCTTCCAGAACACGTTCGTCTACACCTTCATCGCCACGTTCCTCAAGCTGGTGCTGGGGATGGCGGCGGCGCTCCTGCTGAACCACCACTTCAGGTTCAAGCGGATCGTCCGGGCCGGGATGCTCCTGCCGTGGATCATCCCAACCGTCCTCAGCACGCTGGCGTGGCAGTGGATGTTCGACGCGACGTTCAGCGTGTTCAACTGGATGCTCATGCACTCCGGGATCATCTCGAAGCGCATCCTCTGGCTGGGCGACGGCGTGCTCGCGATGGGCTGCCTCATCGCGGTGAACGTGTGGCGGGGGATGCCGTTCTTCGCCATCACGCTCCTGGCCGGGCTCCAGACCGTCAATCCCGACCTCCACGAGGCGGCGGAGATCGACGGGGCCAACGCGTGGAAGCGGTTCTGGCGGGTGACGCTGCCCCTGATCAAGCCCATCATGCTGGTGGTCGTCCTGTTCTCGATGATCGCGACCTTCGCCGACTTCCAGCTGATCTACGTCCTCACGCGCGGGGGCCCCTACAGCAGCACCCACGTGTTCGGGACCTACGCCTACGAGATCGCGATGCGCGCCGCAAAGCTGGGGCAGGGGGCCTCCATCTCGCTCACGCTCTTCCCGTTCCTCCTGGTGGTCATCGTGTTCCAGCTCTGGTACATCCGGAAGAACGACTGACCATGGCGGTCCGGGCCGGCGGGCCCCTTCGACGCGCGCTCACCTTCCACATCCCACTGACGCTCGTCGTCGTCGCCACGCTGTTCCCGTTCTACTGGATGGCCATCACGGCCATCCGACCCGACACCGAGCTGTACAACGTGCGGATAAACCCCTTCTTCACGCTCCACCCGACTCTCCAGCACTTCCGCGACCTGTTCGCGCGCACAATGTTCGGCCGCTGGGCGTGGAACACGTTCTTCATCGCCACCGTGTCGACCGCCCTCTCCCTGGCCTGCGGGCTCCTGGCCGGGTACGCGCTGGCACGGCTCAAGTTCCGATGGGCGGCGCCGCTCGGGACCATGATCTTCATCACCTACCTAGTCCCGCCGACGCTCCTCTTCATTCCCCTCGGCAACGTTGTCACGACCTTCGGGATCGCCGACACACCCTGGGCGCTGATCCTCACGTACCCGACGTTCCTGATCCCGTTCTGCACGTGGCTGCTCATGGGATACTTCCGGACCATCCCGCGGGAGATCGAGGACTGCGCGCGGATCGACGGCGCCAGCCGGCTCCAGGCCATGGTGCGCATCGCCTTCCCGCTGGCCATCCCCGGGATCCTGTCGGCGGGGATCTTCGCGTTCACGCTCTCGTGGAACGAGTTCCTGTACGCGCTCGTGTTCCTCTCGTCACCCCAGCAGAAGACCATCCCGATCGGGGTCTTCACCGAGCTGGTGCGCGGCGACGTGTACTACTGGGGCCCGCTGATGGCCGGGGCCCTCCTCGGGTCGATCCCGGTGGCCATCGTGTACTCGTTCTTCGTCGAGCACTACGTCGCCGCGCTCACCGGCGCCGTGAAGGGCTGAGGCCTCCCGCCAACCGGGGCCGCCGCGGGTCACCGCCTCTCGCCGGCCCCGGTCAGCCCCCCCAGTCGCTGGGGCCGTCGTCGGCGTAAGAAGGCCGTCTAAAGGAGCGCTCGGCAGCTTCCTGCGGGCAGTGCGGCTAGGCGCGATTCAACGGAGCGGGCCGCCAGCGTCGGGAATCGCCCCGGTCGCCCGCAGGAGTGTCTCCTGGACCAGGAGCTCGTGGTCGAGCGTACGGTCCGGCGGCCGCGCGCCCTGCACGGCGGCGACGAAGGCGGCGATCTCGCGCTCGTACAGCGCCTGGCGGGACTGCGCGCGCACGGGAATCTGCTGCTCGCCCTGTCGATAGCCGTCGCCCGCCTCGGCCAGGCAGAGCCGGATGGGCCCGGCGGGCTCGAACGGCTCCATGATGGCGCTGCCGCGAGTCCCGTAGACCTCGAACCGACGGGCTGTCGGTGGCGGCTCCATGGCCGCGATGTCCACCAGGGCCAGGGCCCGCGCGAAGAGGAAGACGCCCAGGGTGTTGTCCCGGAAGCCGGGAACGGCCCCGCCGTCCTCCCGCAGGAAGGCGGTGACCTCGGCCGGGCGGCCGAGGATCCACACGATCTGGTCGAGCATATGACCGGCCAGGTCGAAGAAGATGCCGCCTGCATGGCGGGCGATCGGGCGCTGGGCCGCCACCGAGAGGCACGTCGACATGTGCGCGCGGATGGCGAAGACGTCGCCGAGGAGCCCCGACCCTGCCCAAGCGGCTATCTGTTCGAACCCCTCGTGGTACCGGAACATGTAGCCCATCTGGATCAGGAGGCCCTGGGCCCGGGCCAGCCCGACGACGCGCTGCCACCCGTTCCAGTCGTCGCCGGCCGGCTTGTCATACCAGACGTGCTTGCCCGCCCGGACGAGCTCGGCAGTCTGGTCCAGGCTCTCGTCATTCCGGCCCTCCGACGCGACCGCGACGATCGTCGGGTCGTCACACACCTCGCCGGCCTCGGCGAACCACCGCACCCCCTCGTAGGGGCTGCCCGGACGGCTCAGCGCCTCGCGTCGCGACGGATCCGGCTCGAAGACGCCGGCCAGGTCGACGAGGGGATGCCCGAGCATCGCCGTGAGCTTGCCCTCGGCGTGCCCGTGTGTGGTGCCGTACTGCGCCATGCGGAGCCGCACCATGATGCGCGCCGGCTCAGGAAGTGCCCGGCTCCTCGGGGTCGGCGTCCCCCCACATTCGCTCGCCCCGCAGGAGGAATGCGCGTATGTCGTACCGCCCGGGGCGCTGGGGCGCGAGGTGGCCCGACTCCACCATCAGGTCGAGAGGGTTGACGCGTGTCTGGAGCGGCAGCACGACCTTCTCGTGACAGCGGGCCGACTCGTAGACCGCGTGGATCATCTCCAGCGCCTTGTAGGCGTTCTCGGCGCGGCCACGGTGAGTCTCCGCCTTCCCCTCGATCCAGTCGGCCAGCTCCTCGGCCTGTCCGGCAGCGCCCTCGCGCCACTCGAACCGGTCGCCCGTGTCGGCGCGCCGGAAGAACCGGCCGTCGGGCTGGTGAATCCGCCACGTCCCCCCGGTCTCGCCGTTGAGGAGCCGGAGCCCCTCCGTGGTGAGGTCGAGCATCCCATCGGTGCCATAGATGTGCGCCCCCTGGAAGAGGGTGGAGGTGACGTCGGCCAAGATGACGGCCCGGGCGCCACTCTCGAACTCGAACGCGGCGACCGCGCAGTCCTCGATGCGCGTGGTCCGCTCGTGGCGGTCGGTCTTCCGCTCGATGTTGCCCATGACCCACCGGCACTCCTCGTCGCCCAGAAGGTAGCGGAACATGTCCGTCTGGTGGGTCGAGTAGTTGGGCAGCCCCTGGCCTCCGAAGCTCAGCATCATGGCCACCCGCCCGATGGCGCCACGCGCGATCAGCTCGCGCGCCATCGTGTATGCCGGCAGGAAGCGGCGCTGGTGGCCGATGACGAGCTTCACACGGTTGCGCCGGCAAGCGATCAACATCTCCTCGGCCCGGCCGAGCGTCTCCGCCATCGGCTTCTCGCATAGAATCGCTTGGGGGCGGCGGGACGCCGCGGCGATGGTCCAGGGCGCGTGGCCCGTGTGCCACGTGCAGACGGAGACCACGTCGAGGCGCTCGCCGTCCAGCATACCCGTCGCATCCGTGTAGTGCACGGTCGTCAGGGCGAACTGCTGGTCCACCTCGCGCATCGCCGGCTCGCGCAGGTCGGCGAGGGCCGCCACTTCGTAGCGACCGGTAGCAAGGTATCCGTCGATGTGGTGACGGGCCATCCCGCCGCAGCCGATGATGCCGACCCGGAGCTTCGTGCCACTCATCCCTTCACGGCTCCCATTGTGAGGCCTCCCGCCAGGTAGCGCTGCACGACCAGCGACAGCACCAGGATCGGGACGGTGATCACGGTCGCCGCCGCCGTGAGACCACCCCAGTTGACGTCCTCGAACGACACGAAGCTGTATACCGCCATCGGCAGCGTGACGGTGTCCTTCCCGCCGAGGATGAGCACGAAGATGAAGTTGTTCCAGGACGCGATGAAGCTGAGGATCGTGGCGGCGACGACTCCCGGGAGGCTGAGGGGCAGGACGATCCGCACGAACGTACCCACTCGCGAGCAGCCGTCGATCATGGCCGCGTCCTCGAGGTCGCGCGGGATGTCCTCGAAGAACCCCGCCATGATCCAGATGATCATCGGCAGGACAATGATGATGTGGGTGAAGACGATGCCGACATGGGTGTTGATCAGTCCCAGCCGCCGGTAGATCACGAAGAGGGGGACCAGGAAGGCGATCCCGGGCAGGATCCGCACCGTCAGCACGAGGAACCCGAGGACCGCCTGGCGGTGACGCGCCATGCTGTAGGCGGCGGGGAGCCCGCAGAGAAGCCCGATGCCGACGGCGGCGAGCGCGATGACCGTGCTGTTCACCATGTAGGAGAAGAATGGGTTCTTGGTGAAGACGTCGACGTAGTTGCGGAGGGTCGGCGTGAATATCCAGAGGGGAGGATACGCCGTCACCTGGACGTTGTTCTTGAAGGACGAGAGGACCATCCACACCAGGGTGAAGAGGAAGAAGGCGAGGAGTCCCACCAGGGTGCTGTAGAAGAGCGTCGCCTCGGCGATGCTCGCCAGTCGCCGCTGGCGGCGTCGCAACACTACGCGGCGCACCATGCGCCCGCGTCCCGGGTCAGGCCCACGAGCGCGCCCGCAGCCGGATCCAGGCGATGCTCGCGCCGGCCACGATCGCGGTGAAGACCACGATGACCGCGGAACCGTACCCCAGGTCCAGGTACTTGAAGGCCTGGTTGTAGGCGTACACGTACAGCGTCTCCGAGTCGAAACCCGGCCCGCCCGCGGTCATCACCCAGATGAGGTCGAAGACCTTGAGGGCGTCGATCGTGCGGAACATGAGGACGACCACCAGGACGGGCCGCAGGAGCGGCAGGGTGATCCGGGTGAAGATCTGGAAGCGGGAAGCACCATCGATCATCGCCGACTCGAAGGGCTCGAGTGGGAGCGATCGCAACCCGGCGAGGAGGATGAGCATCGCGAACGGCGCAAAGTGCCAGATGTCCACCAGGACGATGGTGGGGATGACCAGGCGCGAGTCGGCGACCCACAAGCTCGGGGGCAGGCCGGCCAGCTGGAGAAAGTAGTTCAGCACGCCGAGGGTCGGGTTGAACATCATCATCCATACGAGCGAGGTGGCGACGGGGGTGGCCACCATCGGCAGGAGGAACGCGGTCCGGGCCCAGCGGGCGCCCCGGAAGTCCCGGTTCAGGATGAGGGCCATCGCCATCCCGAGCACGATCGACCCCGTGACCGACAGCCCGGTGAAGGAGGCGGTGCGCCCGAGCGCGTTCCAGAAGCGATCGCTGGTGAAGACGGTCAGGTAGTGGGCGAGGCCGACGATGTCATAGCTCCGGAGCGTGAGGTCGTAACGGCGGGTGCTGAGCAGCACCGTGTAGACGAGCGGGTAGACCATGAGGCTCCCGACCAGGACCAGGGCGGGGAGCGGGAAGAGGACGGACAGATGGCGATCGACGAACGCGACCACCCGCGCGGCGACCGGCGCCGGATGCGGGAGCGCCTGGCGAGTGCTCAAGACTTCTTGGCGCGCTCTTCCTTCAGCAGTTCGGCGCACTGAGCGTAGGCGGTGTTGAGCGCGGTCTTGACGTCCCCTCCCTGGATGGCCGTCACGATGACCTGGCCGATGTAGTCCCGGGCCTTGGAGACGTTCGTGATCGAGAGTGGCGCGGTACCCGGGTAGTTGATCTGGGCCGACGCGCGGCCGGCCTCCAGGAACTCCGGGTCGAGCGTCTTGATCACGTCGGCATCGGCCCACGCCGACTGGCGGGGGGCCAGCCCGCCCTTGAGCATGTACTGCTTGGATGTCTTCCGGTCGCTGAGATACTGGACGAGATACCAGGCGGGGGCCTTCTGCTTGGTCAGCCCGGAGATCGCGAGGCCGTTCACGCCCGGGGTATAGGCGGGCAGGCTCCGCCAGTCGGCCGACCGGGGACCTTGGGGCGCCACGGCGTAGCCGACCTTGTTGACGACGGTGGACTTGGCCGGATCGGCGAAGATCGTGATGAACGTGATGTCATCGAAGAGCATCGCCGCCCGGCCCTGGCTGAAGATGCTGGTGACCTCGGCCCAGTGGTTGTTCACCGAGCCCGGGGGACCGTACTCGCGAAGGGTCGACCCCCACCACTCGAAGGCGGCCAGCGCCTCCGGCGTGTTGAAGGCGACGTCACCGCTCTGGCGGTCGAACCACCGCCCGCCGAAGTCGTAGAGGACGGGGGCGAACATCGACGTCGCGGCCGCCCCCTTGCCCCGCAACACGATCCCGAAGACCTGCTTGTTGGTGCCCTCGTAGATCACCTTGGCGGCGCTCCGGACGTCCTGCCACGTACGGGGCCGCTCGAGCCGGAACTGCTGGAAGAGATCGCGACGGTAGTAGAGGATGGGGAGCGCGGACGCCCGGTCCGGGATGATAGGGACCTGGCCGTCGATCGTGGCGGCCTCGCGCAGGTTGGGCAGGAAGTCGTCCCACCCGAATTCCGCGTTGGTCATCTCTGCGTTTCCCATCAGGGTTCGCATGTCGGTGTACCAGCCCGAGGTGAAGAACTGGCGACCCTCCTGGGCGTAGTAGCTGAGGTAGACGTCCATGTCCGTCGTGCCGGCCAGGTGCTCGACCTTGACCTTCTGGCGCCACAGATCTTCCGGCAGCATCTCCCACTGCACCTTGATGCCGGTCAGCTGTTCGAAGTCCGCCAGGCGCGCCTGCTGGATCTCCGAGAGGGGAAACTTCAGCGTGACGACGCGGAGCCGGGCGCCTGCATATCTCCGCCAGTCGAAGGCGGCCGCTACGGCGGGGACGAGGGTGCGACCCGGGCTCAGAGCGGCCAGCGTCGCGGCCGTACCCAGGAACTTGCGCCGGGAAACGGGAATCGTCATTGGCTCGTCCTCCTCTGCGGGTACGCCCCGGGGTGCGCCTGTCCGCCCTGCACGAGCACGGCTCGCCGTCGGCCGGCGGAGCCCCCCAACGGCGGGTCGAGGATAGTCGAGGGCCGGCCCGCCGGGCAAGAGCCCGGCAGCGACAGCGTCTCCGTGCGGGGTTTCCGCGTCCCGAGGCGACTGGTCGCGGTGTCAGAGCCTGAAGAAGCCCGGCAAGACGAGGATCACCGGTGCGCCGCATCCGACGCCGCGAGCGCGCCTCCCCGGTCCCGATGAACGGACCGGAGGGGCGCATGACTGACGATCGGAGCGTAGGGTATGCTCACGGTAAGTCGACTCCTTGTCGCGTCCCTGCCCGACGCTCCCTGAGGGAGTAGCGCGAGCCAGCCTCCCGAGTCAGGCGCCCCACTCGCTGGGACCGTCCTCGGTGTAGCCGCACTGTTCGCAGGGGCTGTAGTAGTGGATCGCGGGCGGCATGGCCACGGCCATCCGCAGCGCCAGGTCGTCGCCGACGTTTCGGATGTGGTGGACCGTCCCGCGCGGCACCCACACGATGTCGTCCTTGCGAGCCTGTACCACGGCGCCGCCAGTCAGCTCCCACTCCAGATGGCCGGCGAAGACCACCCACCACTCGTCGAAGTCGGCGTGCCAGTGGGGACGGTTGCCGCCCCCGGGTGGGGCGGCGATGAGGGTCACGAGCTGGCGCTCGTCGGCGATGAGGCGCTTGGCCCACGGGGCCGGTCCCATCGCCGCCACCACGTCGGCGACGCGCGTATGCAGCACGTTGGGCCAGGACGGGTTGGCAGTCGTCGGCGGCACGGGGCCGGCGGCGAGTCGATCGATGACGATGGTGGACCGTGCGGGCATCACGAGCCTCCGATCGGCGAGTCGGGTCGAGCAGCTGCGCCCCCGGCCGCGCGTCGTTGGGATTCTCGAGGACTAGACCATCCGTGCTCCGGGGCGTCAAGTCGCTCTCCAGCTCGCGTGGCGATCAGGTGCCGGTGATCCGGCGAACTCGAAGAAGGCGCGCTTCCGAGGCGTGTTGATCCGCCAGTTCGCCGGTCACGGACATGGCGCGCCTTGTGTCGCCGGCCGGCGTCCTCTATGCTCGCCCGGTTGCCGCCGCCGTCGGCTGCGGTCCGACAGAACCGGTAGACCCGAGGAGGGGGGGGCCATGGCCCGGGAGCGCGTCGTGATCGCCGTGATCGGTCCTCTGCTCGACGACCGCATGACTGAGGGGCGCGAGCGGCTCGAGCGCGCGGGCGCCACGCTTGTGGAAGCTCGGGGGCCGGGTGAGGACGACGTCATCGCCTCCTGCATCGATGCCGACATCGTGATGGTGCTGGCCCAGCTACCCTTCACCGAGCGCGTCTTCGCGAGTCTGCCGCGGCTCGCCTTCCTCATGCAGTGCACGGTCGGCTACGACCGGGTCGACCTGGCGGCGGCGACGCGGCACGGGATCGTCGTGGCCAACAGCCCCCTCTTCTGCCTCGAGGAGGTCTCCGATCACGCCGCCATGCTGCTCCTGGCCTGCGCCCGCAAGCTGCCCCACCAGATCCACGCGCTCCATCACCAGGGCTGGCACCGGCCGGCGGCCGTCGAGCAGATGGGGCCGATCTACCGGATCCGGGGGAAGACATTGGGATTCGTCGCGTTCGGGAAGATCGCGCGGCTCACGGCGGAGAAGATGGCCGGGTTCGGCATGACGTACCTTGCCCACGACCCCTACCTTTCGCCGGTCGACGTGCGCCCGTGGAACGTGGAGCTGGTGTCGCTGGACGAGCTGTGCCGCCGGTCGGACTTCGTCTCCATGCACGCCCTGCTGAACGAGTCCACCCGCGGGATGTTCGGAGAGGCGCAGTTCCGGGCGATGAAGCCAGCGGCCTACTTCGTCAACACCTCGCGGGGGGGGACCGTGGACGAGCTCGCCCTGATCCGGGCGCTCCGGGACGGATGGATCGCCGGGGCGGGTCTCGACGTCCTCGACCAGGAGCCGCCCGATCCCGCCAACGCCCTTCTGGGGCTGCCCAATGTACTCCTGACGCCTCACACGGCGGGCTATTCCGAGGACTCGATGGCCGACAACCGCCGGCAGTCCGTCGACAAGGTGCTCGGCTTCCTCGAGGGGCGCTGGCCGGACACGGTCGTGAACCCCGAGGCGAAAGCCGGCGCCCGCGCTCGAGCGGGGGCGTTCGTGCGAGGCTGAGCAGCCCATCGGGGACCGCGGGACCCAGGCCGATCGGGTGAGGTGGGCCGAAGCGCGCGTTCCGACGCCCGGGGCGCCTAGGCGGAGCGGGTGCGGAGGTGGAAGCTCTTCGGGCGCGTCAGGTGGCCGAATCCCAGATGGGAGAGGGAGCACCCCTTGCCGCTGTCCTTGACCCCCACCCAGGGCAGGAGGGGATCGAGGTAGTCACAGCGGTTCGCGTAGACCGTGCCGGCATCGAGCTCGGCCATCACGCGCGTCGCGCGGTCCATGTCCTCGGTCCACACGGAGGCGGTCAGGCCGTAGGGGCTGTCGTTCATGAGGCGGACCGCCTCGGCGTCGTCGCGCACGGGCATGATCCCGACCACGGGCCCGAAGGTCTCCTCCCACATGACCCGCATGCCGTGATTCACCTCGGTCAGGACGGTGGGCTCGCAGAAATAGCCCCGGCTTGCCCAGGGCGTGCCCCCGGTCAGGACGCGGGCCCCCGCGGCGCGGGCCTCGGACACGTGCTGCTCGACCAGGGCGGCCCCCTTGCGGTGGGCCAGGGGCCCGAGCGTGGTCGCGGGGTCCTCGGGATCGCCCATCCGGTACTGCCGGACGAGCGCGACGGCGGCGTCGACGAAGCGCTCGTAGAGCGGCCGGGCGACGTAGACGCGCTCGATGCCGCAACAGCTCTGCCCGGCGTTGTAGAAGGCGCCGTCGACCACGTTCTCTACGGCGAAGTCGAAGTTGGCGTCCTCGCAGACATAGGCCGGGTCCTTCCCGCCTAGCTCGAGGCCGGCGTCGATGAACCGGTGGGCGACCTGGCCGTAGACCTCGCGGCCGCCCACGACCGAGCCGGTGAACGAGACGTAGTCCACCTGTCCCGAGCGGATGAGCGCCGCCGTCGCCTCATGGTCGAGCGTCACTGCCGCGACGAGGCCGGCCGGCACCTCGGTTCGGGCGAAGGCGTCGGCGAAGTGGCCGCCGCAGAGCGGCGTCAGCCGCGCGTGTTTCACCAGGACCGCATTTCCCGAGAGGAGCGCGGGCACGATCACGTTGACCGCGATCAGGAGCGGGTAGTTCCAGGCCGCGACGTCCAGCACGACCCCCAGCGGCTCGTGGCGGATGTACCGCTCGAACCCCGCCTTGGGTGGCAGCCGCTCGTCAGCCAGGGCGTCCTCGGCCAGCCGGCACATGGTTTCCGCACGGTCGATCATGGTCTCGATCTCGTTCCGCGCTTGCCGGAGAGGCTTGCCCATCTGGCGGGTGATGTCGAGCGCGACCTGGTCCGCCATGGCCCGGAAGGCAGGGACCATCTGCCCCACGGCGCGCACGCGCTCGGCGACCGGCGCGCGGCGCCAGTCCCGCTGGGCGGCCTGGGCTCGCGTGACGACGGCCTCGAGCTCCGCGGGGCTCGTGTAGATGACCTCGCGGAGCGGAGCCTCGGTCGCGGGGTTGACCAGCGTGTAGCGTGTCGACACGCTGGCGAGCTTACCGCCGTCCCGCCGGGCCACACAAGCCCGCGGGCGAGCGTCGGTTCGCTCGGGCGGCGCGTCCATTTCAACGGCCGAGTCGTCAGGTCGCGCGGCCGGCCACCTCGATCGTCACTGCGGTCGCTGCCGCGACCGTGCGGTAGAGGGGTCAGCGCGCCCGGTAGGTCTCGACCAGGCGCTCGGCGAGCGCCTGATCCACGCCGTCGAGCTCGAAGCGCATCGTAATCTGCTGGAAGCGGTTCGGCTCGGCGGCGGTGCGCACGCCCTCGATGGTCACCTCCATCCGCTGGAGCGGCACGCCCGTGTCCCGGGCGTGACCCTCGATGAGCGTCACGCCGCACGAAGAGATGCCGGCGAGAAACGCCTCGCTGTTGCTGACGGCCTCCGGGGCGGTGGAGGAATCCAGGACGAAGTGATGGTTCCGGGCATTGCTGATCGCCCGTCCGACCACGCCGCTCGAACGGGACCGCACGGTCTCGACCTTCGCGTCGCTCACGGTGTGCCCCTCCCGCATCGATCATCGCCCCCGTTGCCCTTGAGCGCAACGGCGCCGTCATGGTCCCGTGACCTGGACGTGATGGTACCGGGTCCCGACGGTCCCGACGGTTGCCAGGGTTGCGGGGCCGCTTCCCGCGATGGCGACGCGCCTCGAGGCCCGACCACTGGTGGCCATCGAAGCCTTACGCTAGAATCTGGCCGAGGAAACCAGCGCGCGGGTCCCATGGTCAACGGTGGAGCGGTCACCATCGAGGAGATCATCGACCGGATCGACGCCTGGCGTGGCCGACCGGTCTCGATTCGGCCTCTGACGAACGGGCTCACCAACGCGAACTACCGGGTCGACGTCGACGGTCGGGCGTTCGTGGTGCGGATCCCGGGCGCGTCCACCGAGCTCCTGGCCATCGACCGCGCGAACGAGCTCCACAGTGCACGCGTCGCGGCCACGCTCGGCATCGGCCCGGCGATCCTCCACCATTTTCCGGACAGCGGCGCGACCGTTATCGAGTTCCTCCACGGTCGGCCCATGACCAACGGCACGCTCCAGGAGCCGGGCATGCCCGGCCGGATCGCCGCGACACTCCGCGTTCTCCACGGTGGGCCGAGATTCCTTCGAGACTTCGACATGCTTAGCCTCGCGGACGGGTACCGAGCCGTGACCGAGCGGCGCGGCTTTCCGGTGCCGTCCAGCTACGGGGCCCGGCGCCCCGCCATCCGGGAGATCGGCGCCGCGCTGGCGGCGCGCCCGCTCCCGACCGTGCCTTGCCACAACGACCTCCTGGCCGACAACTACATCGAGCAGGACGGACGGCTCCGCCTGGTGGACTGGGAGTACAGCGGCAACGGCGACCCGGCGTTCGAGCTCGGTAACACGTGCCGCGAGCTCGACTACGACGATGCCCGGGTGGACGAGCTTTGCCGGGCGTACTTCGGCGGCGCGCCGGCGGCTCTCGTCGCGCGGGTCAGGCTTCACATGATCGTTTCGGACGTCGGCTGGGCACTCTGGGCGGCGATCCAGACGGCGATCTCCCGGATCGCGTTCGACTTCGCGGCCTACGGAGCGGCGCGCTGGGGGCGCGCCGAGGCGGCGATGGATTCTCCAGATTTTCCCCGCTGGATCGACGTCGTCGCGCGCCCCCGGGAGGCCGGTTTTGCGTGACGCCCGAGGCGGGGCGGCGCTCTTGACAACCTCACCACCGGTGACCGATCGTAGGCCGTCGCCACCAGGCCTGGCTCCAAACTCGAGGAGGGATACATGAAGCACCGAGGGGTCCGAACGATCTTGCTCGCCACACTGGTCGTCCTGACGGCCATCGGGGTCGCCGTTGGCCAGACAGGGATGGCCCAGCTGGTCACCGCCGCCAAGCAGGAGGGCCAGCTCACCGTGATCGCGCTGCCGCGGGACTGGTGCGGCTACGGGGAGCTCATCGACAGCTACAAGGCCAAGTACGGCATCGCCGTTAACGAGCTCAATCCCGACGCCGGCTCCGGCGACGAGATCGAGGCCATCAAGGCGAACAAGGGGAACAAGGGTCCGCAGGCGCCGGATGTGATCGACGTCGGCCTCTCTTTCGGCCCCTCGGCGAAGAAGGACGGACTGCTCCAGCCGCACAAGGTCGCCACGTGGGCCTCGATCCCCAACGACCAGAAGGACGCCGATGGCTCCTGGTACGGCGACTACTACGGCGTGCTGGCCTTCGAGATCAACGCCGACATCGTCAAGAACGCGCCCCGCGACTGGGAGGACCTCCTCAAGCCGGAGTACAAGAACTCGGTCGCGCTGGCCGGTGACCCGCGCACGTCCAACCAGGCCATTCAGGGCGTGCTGGCCGCCGGTCTCGCGCTGACGAACGGCAACATGGACCGGGCGCCGGAGGCGGGTCTGAAGTTCTTCGCGGACCTCAACAAGGCGGGCAACTTCGTCCCGGTCATCGGCAAGGTGGCGTCGCTCGCGCAGGGAGCCACGCCGATCATCATCCGCTGGGACTACAACGCGCTGGCGGACCGAGACACGCTCAAGGGCAACCCCAAGGTCGACGTGGTCGTCCCGCGGAACGGGGTCGTGGCCGGCGTGTACGTGCAGGCAATCAGCGCCTTTGCGCCACATCCGAACGCCGCGAAGCTGTGGATGGAGCACCTCTACTCGGACGAGGGCCAGGTGGCCTGGCTCAAGGGCTATTGCCATCCGATCCGGTTCCTAGATCTTGTGAAGAACAAGAAGGTGCCGGCCGATCTCCTCGCCAAGCTGCCGCCGGCCGAATCCTACGACAAGGCGGTGTTCCCGACGCTCGACCAGCAGGCGAAGGCGAAGGAGATCATCACCAAGCAGTGGGACACCGTCGTCGGGGCGAACGTCAAGTAGCCTCTCCGAGTGAACGTGGATCGCACCGAGCGCGTGTGGCGCAGCCGCCCGAGCCTGGTGTGACGGGTACCGTGGCCCTCTTCCTCTCGCCGCCGGCTCCGGGGTGAGGGGAAGAGGGCGCGGAGTCCCCCGATGAGTTGCTGGCCGACCGCCAGTCTCACCCGTCGGGATAGCAGTGCGGCGGGAGCGCTTCTGGCCGGGGCCCACGAGTGAGCTCGACGGCCTCCACGCAGACGGCGCAGCCAGTCGCTCCGGCTGCACGGCCGGGTCGGTTCTCGTGGGAGCTGCTCGGCGTCCTCCCGTTCTTCCTTTTCGCGTTCTTCTTCCTGATCCTGCCGACGAGCTTCCTCATCGTGGGTGGGTTCCAGGACGCCGACGGCCGATTCACGCTCGCCAACATCCGCGATCTGTTCCAGCCGACCATTCTCAAGGCGTACTGGATCAGCATCCAGGTCAGCGCGGCCTCGTCGATCGGCGGGGCGATCCTCGGCTTCTTCCTGGCGTACGCCGCGATCTCCGGCGGCCTGCCGCGCTGGGTCCGCCCCACGCTCCTGACGTTCTCGGGCGTGGCCTCCAACTTCGCCGGTGTGCCGCTCGCCTTCGCGTTCCTCGCCACGCTCGGGCGGACGGGCCTGGTGACCGTGCTCCTCGTCAGCCTCTTCGATTTCAACATCTACCGGACCGGGTTCAACCTCCTCAGCTTCTGGGGCCTGGCGCTGACGTACATGTACTTCCAGATCCCCCTCATGGTGCTGATCATGGCGCCCGCGATCGACGGTCTGAAGCGCGAGTGGCGAGAGGCGGCATCGAATCTCGGTGGGAGCGCGGTCGACTACTGGCGGTATGTCGGGCTGCCCGTTCTGTGGCCTACTCTGGTCGGCACGACGCTGCTCCTGTTCGCGAATGCGTTCGGCGCGGTGGCGACCGCGTATGCTTTGACAGGCAGCTCTCTCAACATCGTGACCATTCTCCTGTTCGCGCAGATCCGCGGCGACGTGCTCCACAATCAGAACCTGGGCTATGCGCTGGCACTGGGCATGATCCTGATCACCGGCCTGTCGAACGGCGTCTACATCTGGTTGCGGGCGCGCAGCGAGCGGTGGCTGCGATGACCCGGCGGATTCTCGGATCCTGGCTCGTCATCCTGGTGGGGGCGCTCTACTTCTTCGTGCCGCTGCTGGGCACGTTCGAGTTTTCGCTGCGGTACCGCCGAGGTGTCTACAGCTTCGAGGCGTACCGGATCGTGCTCGGTGATCCGCGGTTCCACGCGACGTTCCTGTACTCGACCGTCCTCGCGCTCGCCACGATCGTCGTCGGCATCCTGCTGGTCGTCCCGACGGCGTACTGGATCCAGCTGCGCCTGCCGAGACTGCGTCCGGTGGTGGAGTTCATCACGTTGCTGCCGCTCGTCATCCCGGCCATCGTGATCGTGTTCGGTTACCTTCGGATCTACAACAGCTCCTCAATCCTGCCGCTGACGGGCAGCGCTCGGGCCACCGACGTGCTGCTCATGTTCAGCTACGTCACGCTGGCGATGCCCTACATGTATCGAGCGGTCGACGCGGGATTGCGCGCGATCGACGTCCGGACGCTGACCGAGGCAGCCCAGAGCCTCGGCGCGAGCTGGGCGACCATCCTGCTCCGGGTGATCCTGCCCAACGTGCAGGTGGCGGTGCTGAGCGGCGCCTTCCTGACGTTCGCCATCGTCATCGGCGAGTTCACGATGGCGAGCCTACTGGACCGTCCGGCATTTGGCCCGTATCTCCAGCTCATCGGGGCGAATCGGGCGTACGAGCCGTCGGCGCTTGCGGTGATCACGTTCGCGATCACGTGGTCGTGCATGGCGCTGATCCAGGTCCTGGGCCGCCGGACTCCCGGCGTGACCGCCGGGGCGCACTGAGGACACGCATGGGCTTGCTGGAGATCAGTGGACTGCAGAAGAAGTTCGCGCTCTCGACGGCGGTCGAGCATTTCGAGCTGGACGTCCAGCGGGGTGAGTTCGTGTCCTTCCTGGGGCCGAGCGGCTGCGGGAAGACGACGACACTGCGGATGATCGCGGGCTTCGAGACTCCCTCGGCGGGCGCGATCCGGATCGACGGGGTGGACATCACCCGGCGACCCCCCAACCGGCGCAACGTCGGGATGGTGTTCCAGGCCTACGCGTTGTTCCCGAACATGACCGTCGCCGACAACGTGGGCTTCGGGCTGAAGGTGGCCAGGAAGCCGAGCGCGGAGATCGCCCCGCGGGTCCAGGAGATGCTGGAGCTCATCAAGCTGCCGGCGCTCGGGAACCGCTATCCGTACCAGCTCTCGGGCGGCCAGCAACAGCGCGTGGCGCTGGCGCGAGCCCTGGCGATCCAGCCGAAGGTGCTGCTGCTCGACGAGCCGCTGTCGGCCCTCGACGCGAAGATCCGCGTGTCTCTTCGGAACGAGATCCGGGCCATCCAGCGCAAGCTGGGGATCACCACGATCTACGTGACCCACGACCAGGAGGAAGCCCTGTCCCTGTCGGATCGGATCGTCGTGATGCGGGACGGACGGGTCGAGCAGATCGGCACCCCGTTCGAGATCTACAACTTCCCACGAACGGGCTTCGTGGCGTCCTTCGTCGGCACCCTCAGCATCCTGAGGGGGCAGGTGGTGGACCCCGGGCGCGGCGCGATCCGGATCGACGGGCAGGAGATCCGAGCCTCCCAAGGCCTCGAGGGCGCGCAAGTCGGCGAGGTGCGCTCGGTCGCCTTGCGCCCCGAGATCGTGTCCCTCCACGAGCCGGCGGCCGACGGGAACCGGATGCAGGGCACCGTGGAGGACGTCAACTTCCTGGGGTCGATCGTGCGGATTCGTGTGCGCTTCGGGGACAACGCGGTGTCGCTCGACACCTTCAACAACCCGGGCGCGGCCCCGCCCCAGCTGGGCCAGCCGGTGACGGTGAACTTCCCCCGGGAGGCGGTCCTGGTGCTGGAGGGACCCGCCACGGTGTGAGGGGCGGTCGGTTCCCGAGGGATCTGCCGAGAACCCTCGCGCGGCTCGCCTACGGCCCCTCCAGTACCATTCGTCGGTAGGCCTCCGCCGCCTCCAGGCCCGCCCGGACGCCCTGCTCGCGCGCCCACTCCACGAGGAACTCCTTGGGGTCCCACTCACCCATCTGGCTCCGGTGCTCGCGGAGGGCGGCCAG
>Ga0114129_10002304_pt1 | contig 26472 bp, 16 predicted proteins | sample RhiMetdeltSRZDD1_FD_80071 | JGI IMG/M metagenome (GOLD analysis project Ga0114129, IMG submission 80071) | Populus rhizosphere microbial communities from Tennessee, USA - Rhizosphere MetaG P. deltoides SRZDD1 (version 2) (version 2) | ecosystem: Host-associated > Plants > Roots > Rhizosphere >...
GCCCTCGGCGACGACGAGACGCTCCTCGTCCAGTCGGGAAAGCCGGTCGGCGTGTTCCGCACCCACGAAGACGCGCCGCGCGTCCTCATCTCCAATTCGATGCTGGTGCCGGCGTGGGCCACGTGGGAGCACTTCCGCGAGCTGGACCGCCGCGGCTTGATGATGTACGGCCAGATGACGGCGGGCTCGTGGATCTACATCGGCACCCAGGGCATCCTGCAGGGTACGTACGAAACGTTCGCGGAGGCGGCGCGGCAGCACTTCGGCGGCTCCCTGCGCGGGCGGCTCGTGGTCACCGCCGGCCTCGGCGGGATGGGCGGCGCGCAACCGCTGGCCGCCACCATGAACGGCGGCGTGATGCTCGCGATCGAGGTCGACGTCACGCGCCTCGAGAGGCGGATCGCCGGCGGCTATCTCGACGTGATGGCGGCCAGCCTCGACGACGCGCTCGCACAGGCGCGTGACGCGCAGGCCGCCGGCCGCGCGCTGTCCATCGGCCTCGTCGGCAACGCCGCCGACGTGATTCCGGAGCTGGTGCGCCGCGGCGTGGTGCCCGATCTCCTCACCGATCAGACGAGCGCCCACGATCCCCTGAACGGCTACGTGCCGAACGGCATGACGCTCGACGCCGCCCGGGCCTTGCGCGCGAGCGATCCGGATCGCTGCGTCGCGGAAGCGCGGCGTGCCATCGGCGTTCACGTGCGCGGCCTGCTCGACCTGAAGCGCCGGGGAGCGATCGCGTTCGACTACGGCAACAACATCCGCGCGGAGGCACAGAAGGCCGGGGTCGACGACGCCTTCGACATCCCCGGCTTCGTGCCCGCGTACATCCGGCCCCTCTTCTGCCGCGGCAAGGGGCCCTTTCGATGGGCTGTGCTCTCAGGGGATCCCGCCGACCTCGCCGTCACCGACGACGCCGTGCTCTCGACGTTCCCCGACGACGAGGCGCTCGGCCGCTGGATCCGGCTCGCCCGCGAGCGCGTGAAGCCGCAGGGCCTGCCCGCGCGCATCTGCTGGCTGGGCTACGGCGAGCGCGCGAGGATGGGCGCCGTCTTCAACGACCTCGTGCGTACCGGCGCGGTGAAGGCGCCGATCGTGATCGGCCGCGATCATCTCGATGCCGGCTCGGTGGCCTCACCGAACCGCGAGACGGAAGCCATGCGCGACGGCTCGGATGCCGTCGCCGACTGGCCGATCCTGAACGCGCTGCTCAACGCCGTGGCGGGCGCGACGTGGGTGTCTGTTCATCACGGCGGCGGCGTCGGCATGGGGTACTCGATCCACGCCGGCATGGTGGTGGTGGCGGACGGCACCGACCGCGCCGCCGCGCGGCTGCAGCGCGTCCTCACCACCGACCCCGGCACCGGCGTCATGCGCCACGCCGACGCCGGCTACGAGGACGCCCTCCGCACCGCCGCCGACCACGAGATCAAGACACCACTCGTCTAACGACGCCGCCATAACCACAAAGACACGAAGGGCACAAAGAACGCACAAAGAACGGAACTTAGTATGGAACTATATAAATTACAATACTTGTTCCGGACGACCTCGGGTTCATCGAGGCCCCGCGCGCCGGACGAATTTCTTCCGTTCTTTGTGATCTTTGTGCCCTTTGTGTCTTTGTGGTTGAAGGACTGCGACGCTAAACGCGGCGGGCGGATTCACGGTACAGCTCGACGTACGCCTCGGCCGAGCGGCGCCACGAGAAGTCGCGGGTCATGCCGTTCTGCTGGAGGGTCTTCCACTCCGGCGGATCGGCGTACGCCGCCAGCGCCTGGTCGATACCCCACATCACCGCCGTGCCGTCGGCCCTGTCGAAACGAAATCCCGTGCCGCGGCTGGTGGCGCGATCGAACGGCTCCACGGTGTCGACGAGCCCTCCCGTCGAACGCACGACCGGTACCGTGCCGTACCGCAGCGCGTACATCTGCGTGAGGCCGCACGGCTCGTATCGCGACGGCATGAGCAGCATGTCGGAGCCCGCGATCACCTTGTGGGCCAGCGCGGTGTCGTAGACGAACCGCACGCCGAAGCGATCCGGCGCTTGCTCGGCGAGGCGGCGGAACCCGTCCTGCACGTCGGGGTCACCCGTCCCCACCACGACCATGCGGAGCGGCCGCTCCAGCAGGTCGTGCCACGCGGCGACCACGACGTCGAAGCCCTTCTGGCCGACGAGGCGCGACACGATGCCGATGGTGGGGAGCGCCGGCGCCGTGGACAAGCCGAACGTGCGCATCAGGTCCTGGCGGCACGCCTCCTTCCCGGTCGTGTCGCCGCTCGAATAGGGGCGCGCGATGTGGCCGTCGCGGCTTGGATCCCACTCCTCGTAGTCGACGCCGTTCAAGATGCCGGTGAGGTCGGCGCGGCGCGTGCGCAGGATGCCGTCCATGTGATAGCCCTGCGCCGGCGTCTGGATCTCCTCCGCGTACCGCGGCGAGACCGTGTTGAGCAGCTCCGCGAACAACAGGCCGCCCTTCAGATAGCAGAGGCTGCCGTGGAACTCGAGACCTTCCGGCGTCACCAGGTGGGCCGGCAGATCGATGCGCGGGGCGGCGCCCAGCGCGAACCGGCCCTGGTACGCGAGATTGTGGATGGTGAAGACGCTCGGCACTCGCCCCAGCGTCGGGTCGTTCCAATAGTGCGTCTTCATGTAGACGGGCACGAGGCCCGTCTGCCAGTCGTGGGCGTGCACGACGTCCGGCCGCTGCGCGCGGCTTCGGAAGTACTCGAGGGCGGCCCGCGACAGGAACGCGAACCGCACGTCGTTGTCCGGATAGTCGCGGCTGCCGACGCCGTAGGGAAACGGCCGGTCGAAATACGGCGGGTAGTCGATGAAGACGATCTCGACGCCGTCGGCGCGGGTCGCGTAGAACGTCGCGCTGCGGGCGCTCCCGTCGACGGGCACGTGGACGGAGCCGCGGAGCTCCATCCCCTTGCGGTCGACCTCGCGGTAGAGGGGCGCCAGCACGGTCACGCGATGGCCGAGCTGCGCGAGCGCCTTCGGCAGGGCCGCCGAGACGTCGGCGAGCCCTCCCGTCTTCACGTAGGGAGCAATCTCAGAGGTGACGTGGGCGACGTGAAGGCTCAAACCCCGGAATCTATCACGACCCCGCCTGCGCCTCGATGTAGCGGACGAGCTGGGGGTCGACGGCGGCGCGGGGATCCATCGCCCGCGCCGAGCGCAGCATCCTGCGGGCTTCCGTCCATTTCGACTGGCGCGCGAGCACCGCCACCAGGCGCAGGCGCGCATCGACGTCGTCGGGCCGCGCCACCAGGAGGCCGCGATGGAGCTGCTCCGCGCGGGCCCACTCGCGCCCGTCGATGGCGAGGCTGCCCAGCGATTCGAGGGCCCATTCGTTGCCGGGATCGAGGACGAGGGCCCGCTCGAAGCCGCGCCGCGCGCGCCTCTGCAGGCCGGCGAGCAGCCAGCGCTCCGACAAGGCCACGTGCAGGGGCGCCACCGTGCGGCCGCCGGCGCGCACGCCGGGATGGCCGGTGACCGGCGGGAGCTCCTCGCTCGAGGCCTCGCCGAATTGACGGTGCAGCTCCTGGGCCAGGCGCGGAACCTCCGCCGGCGGGAGCACGTTGCGGCGCGGCGCGCGGAACTCGATCCAGGGCTGATCGTCGGTGTTGAGCGGCGTCCCACGGGGGAAAAGCGCGGCGTCGGCGACGTATCGAAGCAGATCCTGACGGCCGAACTCGTACGAGGCGAGCACCGCGACCTCGTCGCTCAGCACGCGGGTCGACTTGAGATCCTTCGCGAGCGCCTCCTGCTCGAACGCCCAGGAGAGCCGATTCCAATCGAGCGCGTGCGGCTCCTCGCTGCCCACGAGAAGCAGGTCGCCGGTGACCAGGGCCTGCCCTTCCTTCGTCACCGAGGGCACCGTCCACACCGACGCGTACGGAAACACCGCCGCGAAGGTAGCGAGCTCGATCTTCACGTCGGCCGGCTCCATGTTGTAGTAGTGGAACCGCTGGCCGAAGACGCCCCGGGGCGAGAGCCGCGCGCGCGCCGCCTGGTAGAACTCCTGCGTGAACAGGTTCGACACGCCGGAGATCCACGGGTTGGACGGCTCGGAGACGATGACGTCCCACCGCTCGCGCGAGCGCAGCAGGTGGTTGCGGCCGTCGCGAAACACGATGCGGAACCGCGGGTCGCGCCGCACGGCGCCGGACAGCGAATCGAAGAAGGGCGCGGCCGCGAACACCGCCGGCTCGATCTCCACGCATTCGAGACGATCGACCGGGTACAGCGCGGCCGTGGCCACCGTCGCCCCCGATCCCCATCCGATGACGAGCGCGCGATGCGGATCGGGGTGCAGCAGCATCGGCACGTGGGCGATGAACTTCTGCGTGAGCACGTCCTCGGCCACGCTGCCCGCGTCCGTCTTTCCGTTCAGCGACAGGAAACGGTGCGACTGGCCCACGATCTGGGAGACGGCGACGACAGCCTCCTTGCCTTCGCGATAGAACACGAGCTCCCGCTGCACATTGACGTCGCGCAGCCGGAAGCCGGCGCGGCCGCTCCACTCGATGCCGTAGCGGTAGACGCCGCTGGTGATCATGACGGGATCCCACAAGCGCCACCACGGGAGCAACCCCGCAGCGAGGAGCAGCGCGCCCGCGAGAAACACCGGCTGCAGCACGGGGCGCGAGCGCGCCCGCAGGATCCAGGCCCCGGTGGCCAGAGGCACGACGGCCAGTATCAAGAACGAGCCCTGCAGTCCGAGGCCGAGGCGATCGATCAGAAGGAAGTCCGTGAGCAGCGCGCCCAGGATCGCCCCCATCGTGTTCCAGAGGTACAGGCGGGCCGAGCCCTGCTGCGCCGACGAGCGCCCGTCGACGAGATGCGCGAGCAGGGGGAACGAGAAACCGAGGGCCGTCGTCACCGGCAGCATGGTGGCCACACACAACCCGAGGCTCGCCGCCTGATGCGCCCCGAACGTGAGGGGCAGCGTCTTCATGAGGTCGAGCAGCACCTCCGGCAGCCGGCCGATGGAGGCCGCGCCCACGATCGCGGCCACCCCCGTCCACACGAAGAGCAGGCCGAGCAGGCGTTCCGGCCGCTCGATGCGGCGGCGAACGCGATCGTAGATCGCCGTCCCCACCACGAGACCGGCGAGCACGGAGACCAGCATCGAGCTGAACGCATACACGGACGAGCCGATCACGAGGGCGTAGGAGCGCGTCCACAAGACCTCGATGCCGAACAGGAAGGCGCCGGACACCGCCGCCAGGTTCTCGGCAAGACCCGGACGGTCGGCGCCGGTCAGCGCCATCGTCGGCGCGGGTGCCAGCCTGGTTTCCCGGCTCCCCCGCCAGGCGACACCGCCGATACCGAGGTTCACGAACGCCGCCGCCATCAAGGTGGCCCGCACCCCCAGCTCGGGCACGAGCAGGAACGTCACCAGGAACGCGCCTGCGGCGGCTCCCAGCGTGTTGAACAGATAGACGCGGCCGAGGCTGGTCTTGAAGTCGCTGCCCGCGCGATCGAGGAATTCGACGAGCAGCGGAACGGTGGCGCCGATGAGAACAGTGGTCGGCAGCAGGATGAGCGTAGCGGACACGGCCTTCACCAGGAGCTCGGCCGAGGCGAGGCCGGTGTAGGCGCCCGGCAGCAGGCGCAGCAGCGGCAGCGTGATGAGCGCACTGATGCCGATCCCCATCTCGACGCGCGCGTAGTCGCGCAGAGGCGAGAGCGAACGCCGGCGGCCGGCCAGGTAGCTGCCGAGGCCGAGGCCGCCCATGAAAACCGCCAGCACGAGCGCCACGGCGTCGGTGGTGGTGCCGAACACGAGGCCGAACGAGCGCAGCCAGAGCGACTGATAGACGAGCCCGGTCGCGCCCGAGAGGATGACGAGGAACAGCAGGAGCGCACGTGACATGTCGCCCGGCACTGTAGCAGGGTAGGCTTCCAGCATGGGTCGACGTCTGGGCCAACATTTCCTGCGCGCACCGTCGGTCGAGCGGCTGCTGCGCGTCATCGACCCGAAGCCCGACGACGTGTTCCTCGAGATCGGACCCGGCGCCGGCGCCCTCAGCTTCCCGCTGGCCGCGCGCTGCCGCGAGGTGGTGGCGGTCGAGCTCGACGGCGCGCTGGCCGCGCGCCTCACCGGCCGCGTGCCGAACCTGAGGATCCTGCACGCCGACGCGCTCGAGGCCGACCTCCGGTCGCTCGTGCCCGCCGGCTCGCGTCTCGCCGGCAACTTGCCGTACGCCGTGTCGAGCCCGCTGCTGCGACGCTTCCTCGATCTGCGCGGCCACGTGCGCGACGTCCACGTGATGCTGCAGGACGAGGTCGCCCGCCGCATCGCCGCCGCGCCGGGATCGAAGGAGTACGGCATCCTCTCCGTCCTCTACGCCCTCTACACGGACACCGACCTCCCGCTGCGCTTCGGCCCCGGCGCGTTCGACCCGCCGCCGAAGGTCCACTCCGCCGTTCTACGCGCCCGTTTCCGTCCCGCGCCCCGCGAGGACGTCGGCGACTCGGGCGCCTTCGAACGTCTTGTACAGAAAGCCTTTACGCACCGACGGAAGACCCTTGAAAACAACCTGCAAGATAGCTATCCTAACCTCAAGGAACACTTGAGGTTACTCGATATAGCGGGTAACCGTCGGGCGGAAACGCTATCTATTGTAGAATTTGCGGGTCTAGCCCGACGTCTCGGATAGATAAATAGGATGGAAGGGACTGCCGCCGACTCCCACCTCCGCCTGGTTCCCCTGGGCGGATTGGGCGAGTTCGGCTTGAATGCGATGGTGCTCGAGTGGGGCGATCGTCTGCTCCTCGTCGACGCCGGCGTCATGTTCGCGAGCGCGGATCTGCCCGGCGTCGATTCGATCGTCCCCGATTTCCAATACCTCGCCGATCGCCGCGACAAGCTCGACGGCATCGTCCTCACCCACGGGCACGAGGACCACATCGGCGCGCTGAGCGTCGCGCTGCAGGCCGCGCCGGCGCCGGTGTACGGCAGCCGCCTCACCCTCGGCTTCGCCGAGCGGCGCCTGCGCGACCGGAACATCGAGGCCGACCTGCGGCCGATCACGCCGGGCCAGCCGGTCGAGGTCGGACCGTTCCGCCTTCATCCGATCCGCGTCGCCCACAGCGTCCTCGACAGCCTCGCCCTCGCCATCGAGACGCCGGCGGGCGTCGTGCTCGCCAGCGGCGACTTCAAGATCGATCCGCAGGCCCGGCCCGAAGAGCGCACGGACGTCGAGGCGCTGGCCGAATGGGGACGGCGCGGCGTATTGGCCCTGCTGTCCGACAGCACCAACGTCGAGACGCGCGGGCAGACCCCCGGCGAAGACACCGTCATCCCCGCCCTGCGCGAGGTGTTCACGCGCACGCGCGGCCGGGTGCTCGTGACCTGCTTCGCCACGTCGATCCCGCGCATCCAGCGCGTATCCGATCTCGCCGTCGAGGCGGGGCGCAACATCGCCCTCATCGGCCGGCGCATGAACGACAACGCCGAGGTGGCGATGGACCTGGGGCTGCTGCGGGTGCCCCGCGGCTATTTCGTGGCCCCGGCCGGCGCCACCGATGCCGCGCCCGCCAGCCTGGCCATGCTCGTGTCCGGCAGCCAGGGTGAGCCGCTGTCCGCGCTCTCCCTCATCAGCGTCGGCGAGCATCGCGACGTCGCCGTCGGTCCCGGCGATACCGTCGTGTTCTCGTCGCGCGTGATCCCCGGCAACGAGCGCGCCGTCTCCCGTGTGATCAGCAACCTGTATCGGCGCGGCTGCGACGTCGTGCACCCGTCGAGCGCGCACGTCCACGTGTCGGGCCACGGCAGCCAGGAGGACCTCGTCGAGCTGCTGAAGCTCACGAAGCCGAAGTACCTGATCCCCATCCACGGCGAGTACCGCATGCTCGCGCAGCACGCGCGCCTGGCCGCGCAGGCCGGCCTCACCGCCGACCAGGTCCACGTCCTCGAGGACGGCGACGTGCTCGCCTTCCGTCCCGAAGGCGCGCAGCGCGAGGGCCGCGTCGGCGCGGGACGCATCCTCCTCGACCGCTCGGGGGCCACCGAGATCGAGGAGGTCGTGCTGCGTGACCGCCGTCATCTTTCCCACGAGGGCGTAGTGGTACCCATCGTGGTGCTCGACAAGCAGACGGGGCGGCTCGAGGGCGAGCCGGAGATCGTGACGCGCGGGTTCGTGGACGACGCCGAGCAGGCGGACCTGCTGGCCGACGCCACGCGCCTGCTGATCGAAGCCGTCGACGCCCGCCCGGTGGCGGAGTTGGCGGACCCGTCGCTCCTGCGCGAGCGGGTGCGGGCCGAGCTGCGGCGGTTCTTCCGCAAGCGGACGCAGCGCCGGCCGATGGTCATTCCGGTAGTGATGGAGGTCTGATGCCGAAAGAGGCACCGAAGTCCACCTGGCTGCAGGAGCTGCTGGGGTTGTGCGCGATCGGCACCGCCCTGCTGCTGCTGATCAGCCTGGGGACGTACGACCCGCGGGATCCCGCCCCGTTCTTCAAGGCGGGCGACAACGCCGACGCCCGCAACTTCATCGGACCGGTGGGGGCCTTCCTCGCCGAGCTCCTGGTGCCGCAGCTCTTCGGCTTCGCCGCCCTCGTGCTGCCCCTGAGCCTCGCCACCACCGGCTGGAAGCTTTTCTGGTGCAAGCCGCTCAAGGCCCCCGCCACCCGCACGTTCGGCGCCTCGCTGCTGATGTTGTCCCTCACCGGCCTGCTCACGCTCGCGGTGGGCACGGTGTCCATCCGCGGCGAGGCCGTGCGCGCCGGCGGCGCCATCGGCGAGCTGGCGGCGTCGTCCCTCGAGAACAGCCTGGGCGGTGTCGGCGCCTTCATCGTCCTCACCGTCTGCTTCATGGCCGCGCTGCTGCTCTCTACGCAGCTCTCCCTGGCCTTGCTCGCGCAGGGCGGGACGAACGCCGTCGAAGGGCGCCTGCGCTCGCTGGGAACCGCCGTGGCCCACTACCGCGAGACGCGGCGCAAGGAGCAGCTCCGCCGCGAGGTCCTGCGCAAACACGCTCAGAAGGAAGCGCCGCCGAAGGAGGCGCCGAGCGACCCGAGCCTGCCGCGGGTGAAGAAGCGTCCCGCCGCCGAGGCCGATCTGCCCGAGCTTTCCCTGCTGGACGACTTCGACGCGGCCCTGCAGCAGCCGCTGCCTCTCCTGGACGGCGACGAGGCCGCGGGCAGTATCCTTGCTTCGCGCGCCTCGCTGCCGCCGCCGGTGAAGAAGAAGCTGAAGTCGAAGGTGGTACCGCCGCCGCCCGCGAAGCCCGGCAGCGTGCCCCTGCCGCCGTCGTCGCTGCTGGACGAGATCTCCTCCGAGAACACCGTCGACAAGTCGAGGCTGTTCGAGAAGGCCAAGACGCTGCAGGCCAAGTGCAGCGAGTTCGGGGTGATGGGGAACGTGGTCGAGATCCACCCCGGCCCCGTCGTCACCACCTACGAGTTCAAGCCCGACGCCGGCGTGAAGTATTCGAAGATCGTCGGCCTCGCCAACGACCTCGCGCTCGCCCTCGAGGCGGACGCCATCCGCATCGACCGCATGAGCGGCCGCGGCACGGTGGCCATCGAGATCCCGAACGAGAAGCGCGAGACGATCTCGCTCCGGGAGATGATCGAAGGCGACCAGTTCCAGCGCTCGAACGGCAAGCTGACCCTCGCCCTGGGCAAGACGGTCAGCGGCGACACCTACGTCACCGACCTCGCCACCATGCCGCACCTGCTGATCGCCGGCTCCACCGGCACCGGCAAGAGCGTCGGGCTCAACTGCATCATCTCGAGCCTGCTCTACCGCTGCACGCCCGACGAGTGCCGGCTGATCCTCATCGACCCCAAGCGGCTCGAGCTGTCGGTGTACGAGGAGATCCCCCACCTGCTGACGCCGGTGGTCACCGAGCCGAAGATCGCGGCCAACGTCCTCAAGTGGGCGATCACGGAGATGGAGCGCCGCATCCGCACCCTGGCCGCGGAGGGCGTGCGCAACATCGACCAGTACAACACGCTGGTGCGCAGCGAGAAGGCCGAAGGCGAGGACGCCAAGCCGCTGCACTACATCGTGATCATCATCGACGAGCTCGCGGACCTCATGATGGTGTCGTCCCACGACGTGGAGGAGTCGATCACGCGGCTCGCGCAGATGGCCCGCGCGGTGGGCATCCACCTGATCCTGGCCACGCAGCGCCCGTCGGTCGACGTGATCACCGGCCTCATCAAGGCCAACTTCCCCGCCCGCATCTCGTTCCGCGTGGCCGCCCGCGTCGACAGCCGCACCATCCTCGACAGCATCGGCGCCGAGCAGCTCCTGGGCAAGGGCGACATGTTGTTCCTGCCGCCGGGCAGCTCGCGCCTGCTGCGCATCCACGGCGCCTACGTGAGCGAGAAGGAAGTGGGCCGCCTCGCGAACTACCTGCGCAAGGCGGGCACGCCCATCTACGACGACACCGTGGGCAAGACCGAGCGCAGCGCCGAGGGCGGCGAGGCCATCGAGCACGACCCGCTGTTCGACGAGGCGGTGAAGTTCATCATCGACAGCGGCCAGGCCTCCACGAGCTCGCTGCAGCGCCGGTTCCGGATCGGGTTCTCACGCGCGGGCCGGCTGATCGACACCATGGAGCGCGAGGGGATCATCGGCCCCGCCGACGGCTCCAAGCCGCGGGAAGTGCTGGCGGCGGCGGATCGATATCAGGCGACGGAGTGAGATGATCCGCGCGGCGCTCTTGTGCGGGCTGGGCCTGGCGGCGGCCGCTTCACAGGCGGCCACCACCGCGAAGCCCGACCACCGCACGCTGTACGAGCGCGCCAAGCAGGCCCGCGTCAGCCTCGACAAGTCCGCCGCCCTGCAGAAGAAGACGGCCGAGTGGGCACGCGTCATCGAGGCGTACCGCAGGGTCGTCAACAACTACCCGCAGAGCCCGTACTGTGACAACGCGCTGCTCGCGATCGGCGACTTGTACGGGGTGATGTCCTCCCGCTTCAAGACGCCCCGGTATCGGACGCAAGCCATCGAGGCGTACCGCGATCTCGTGGCCGAGTATCCGAGCAGCAGCTACGGCGAGGAGGCGCTCTTCAAGGTCTTCCAGCTCGCCTCCGCCTCCAAGGACGAGAAGCAGATCGCGGACGCCACCGAGGCTTACCTGGACGCCTTCCCCGACGGCAAGAACGCGCGCGCGGTGAAGGCTGTCATCAAGAACAAGGCGGCGCCGAGCCCGCCGCCGCCCGGCACGGCCAAGGTCTTCGGCTCCACGTTGCGTTTCTGGAGCGGCCCGACGTCGACGCGCGTGGTCCTCGAGCTGGAGAAGCAGGTCCAGATCCTCGATCAGCAGCGGCTGACCAACCCGGACCGCGTCTTCATCGATCTCGGCAACACGCGCTTGCACCCGAAGCAGGGCCTGCAGGTCTTCCCTGTGGGCGACGGCATCCTCGAGGACGTGAACATCGGCCAGAACCGTCCGGGGGTGGTGCGCGTCGTGCTGAAGTTCAAGACCGCGCGCGATCACCGCGTCTTCTTCCTGCCGGATCCCACGCGCCTCGTCATCGACGTCAACAGCACGCCGCCGAAGACGCCGGCGCCCGCGATCGCCGAGAACTTCCCGACGCCGGCCCCGGGGGAGTTCGATCCCGTCGGGCCCACCCCCACCGCCACGCCCTCGCCGTACATCGGAGGGACGGAGCCGCGGCCGGCGCCGACTCCGACCCCGGCGGCGCGGGCCGAAGTGAGAGCCGCCTCGAACCCGACGGCGCCGCCGCCGCCACGCGAGAAGCGCAACGGCCCCAACCTCTATGAGCAGCTCGGCCTCGGTGTGCGCACGATCGTCATCGATGCCGGCCACGGCGGGCACGACCCGGGCTGCAGCGGCCCGGGCGGCCTCCAGGAGAAGGAGCTGGTGCTGTCGGTGGCGTTGCGGCTCGAAAAGCTGATCCGCAGCGAGATCAAGGGGGCCGACGTCATCATGACGCGCTCCCGCGACGAGTTCATCCCCCTCGTCGAGCGCACCGCTATCGCGAACACCAAGGGCGCCGACCTGTTCCTCTCGATTCACGCGAACAGCAGCCCGAACCGCAGCGCCAGCGGCCTCGAGACCTACATCCTGAGCCTCGCCCGGAGCCGCGAGGAGAGGGAGCTGGCTCAGCGCGAGAACGAGATGTCGGAGCAATCCATGCACGACCTGCAGGGCTTGATCCAGGCCATCGAGGCCAAACGCGACGAGAGCGTGGACTTCGCCGCCACCGTGCAGGGAGCCATGGTCGCGAACCTCCAGCCGCACAACCCGCTGGTCAAGGATCGCGGCGTGCGGCGCGCGCCGCTGCTGGTCCTGGTCGGCTCGAACATGCCGGCGATCCTCGCGGAGATCGCATTCCTCAGCAACCCCCACGAGGAGCGGCTGCTGGGGACCTCCGAGTATCGCGATCGCATCGCGCGCAGCCTGCTTGTCGGCGTGCGGCAATACCTCGAGACGGTCAAGCGCCGGCCGGCCCCTTCGCCGCAGTTGACCGCCAATAGCCGCAGGTCTACAGTGGCCTCGAGCGGCCGGGTATTGCCGCCGCTGCCGGCGGAGCCGACGTCCCGCCGGTCGCGCTCGCGCCGCTAGGGATTAAGTCATGTCGCTCACATCGCTCTCACCGGTTCGGCTCGCGGCCGAAGAGACAGTCACCTGGATCAAGGTCGACCACCCGCAGCTCGACATCGTCGGCCTCATCCTCGGCGCCTTCAACATGGCCGGCGCTCTCATCCTCCTGGCCATGACGCTGGGAGTCGTCTTCGGGCTCGGGCTCATCTACCGCCGGCGGCAGGAGCCGGCGGCCATGCCCCCCCTCGACATCCAGAACCGCTAGCGTTCGCCTAATCGGCCGGCCCCTCGAACCATTCGGCCCTCGGCGCCGTCTTGTCTTGTAGGCGCGGAATGGATGAAGTTGCGGCCAGAATTCCCTTCGTGAGCCAGGGCGCCGAGGCGGACCTCGAGCGAGAGTTCGCCGAGCGGCTGGCGGAATCGTCCCGGCTGGCGTTCCGCGTCGCCTACGGCGTCCTGCGGAATCGCGAGGACGCCGAGGAGGCCGCCCAGGAGGCGTTCGCCCGCGCGTACGTGCAGTTCCACACACTGCGCGACCGCGAGCGGTTCCGGGCGTGGCTCGTGCGCATCACCTGGCGGCTCGCCATCGATCAGCACCGCAGCCGGCGACGCCGGCAGCAGCGCGAGCAGGTGGCGTTCGAGTCGACGCCGCCGCTTCCCAGCACCGAGGATGTCGCCGCCCAGCAGCAGGTCCACGAGCGCCTGTGGGCGGCTGTCGACGCCTTGCCGGAAGCGCAGCGGTCGGTGGTGATCCTCGCCGCGATCCAGGGCCACGACCTGCGCGAGGTGGCGGAGCTGCTGGACCTGCCGGAGGGCACGGTGAAGTCGCGCCTGTTCGCGGCACGAAAGAAATTGGCGGAGAGCCTGCGATGCCTCGATGTGAACGATACGAAGAAGCGCTGATCGATCACGCGCTCGGCGCGCCGGCGGATCCGGCGCTCGAAGCGCATCTGGCCGCTTGCACTGCCTGTCGCGCGCGGCTCGATGAGGAGCGGCGGCTCGCATCGACAGTCGACGGCATCCTGAAATCGACGCTCGATGTCGCACCCGCTCTGGGGTTCGACCTGGCGGTCCGCCGGCGCGTCGCCGGGACTCGACGATCGTGGCATCGCCGGCCTTTGACCTGGATCGGCGGCGGCCTGCTCGCCGCCGCCGCGGCTCTGATCCTGTCGCTGCTGATGCGATCGGCGCCGCCACCTCCGGCCCATCACGTCGTGAAGCACAACGCGCCGCCGGTGCCCACGTCGGCTCCCGAAGCAACGACGGCGCCTGTCGTCGCCGAAGAAGACGCCGCACCCGCCGCGACGCAACCACACCGCGCGATGCGACGCCGCCCATCCGTCCCGGCCGAGCGCGAGGTGCTGGTGGACCCCGAAGAGAACGCCACTTTGTTGCGTTTTGCCGAACGTGTTCGTCGGTACGGCGTCCCTTCGGCTGTGATTGTTCCCCTTGAACCGCCGATTCCTTTCCAGCCGCCCTCGTTGGAAGTGGGCACGCCCGAAGATCTGCCCCGGCTGCCGGTGACCGTCGATGTAAGGCAGATCGAACCGGCCACACCCCTGCACCGTCTTGCTAGTGGAGGTGATATATGAAAAAGCTCGTATCGGTCACGATCGCGGTGCTCGCTGCGATCGCGGTGAACGCACAAGAGAAGTCCGAGCCGCCCAAGCCGCGCCCGCCGATGAAATCGGTCCGCATCGAGGTGGTGCTGTCACGCTACCAGGGAGACCGCAAGATCAGCAGCCGGCCGTACACGATGTCTCTCGGTACGGGAAAACAGGGCACTATCCGCGTGGGGACGGAAGTCCCGGTCGTTGTCACGACGTTCAACGCAAACAAAGACATGCCGGGATTCACGCCGATGAGCAGCTTCCAGTACAAGAACGTCGGCATCAACATGGAATGCACGGTGACCGTGTTGGAGGACGGCCGATATGCCTTGGACCCGATCGCCGCCGAGGACTCCTCGCTCTTCGAGAGCGACACTGTGCAACCGACGCAGAAGCCGCTCGAAGCCCCGATCTTCCGTACGCGCACGATGAGGGGCACTGTCGTCGTCAGAGACGGGGAGACGACGACCTTCTACTCCGCCATCGAGCCCGCGACCGGCGAGCTGATCAAAGGTGAGGTGACGTTGCACGTAGTGAAATAGCGGACGGCCCTCGAGGCGGATTCGATGCTCGGTCATCTGCTGGCCACCACGCTGCAAGACGTGCGGTACGGGCTGCGCCTGCTGCGGCGCAGCCCCGCGTTCACGATCACCGCCCTTCTGACGCTGGCCCTGACCATGGGCGCGGTCTCGACAGTCATCACGCTCGCCAACGCGTTCGTCCTGCGGCCGATGCCGGGCGCACGCCCCCACGAGCTGGTAGTCCTCACCAAGTACCGCCACACTCCGCGAGCGTGGGCCCGGATCTCGTACCTCGACTACGTCCACATCCGTGACCACACCACGACGCTGAGCGGACTCGGCGCCCACTGCGGCTACGGCGCGCCGTGGTGGGTGACCTACAACGGCCAGTCGAAAGAGCTGGGGTTCTCGATCGTCTCGGCCAACTACTTCTCCGTTCTGGGTCTCAAGCCGGCGCGGGGCCGCTTCTTCTCGGCGGAGGAAGACAGCGTCCCCGGCCGCGACCGCGTCGTCGTCATCAGCCACGACGTATGGCGCGCCGGGTGGAACGCGAGCCCGGATGCCGTCGGGACGGCGATCAAGATCCAGGGCGAGCTGTTCACAGTCGTGGGCGTCGCTCCCGAGGGGTTCCACGGCCTCCACGAGCAGGTCAGCGACATCTACATCCCGATCAAGGCCATGCCCGTGATCGGCGCCGGCCGAAACCCCTTCACCGATCCGGACGAGCCGGGTTGCCTGCAGATGGTCGGCCGTATCGGCGACGGACGCCGCCTCGAGGACGTGAAGGCGGAAGCGCCGACGCTGGCTCCCACCCGGTGGGCGGAGAAGGCGACGGCGGAACAACCTGCCATGACCCTGATCGCGTTTCGCCCGCGCGGCGCTGAAGGCGCGCACGGCGACTTCGGCTTCTTCGAGACCTTCGAGGCCGGGCGCAGCCTGGCCATCGTCGCGGCGGCTTGCCTGCTCCTCGGCTGCGCGAACCTGGCCGCGCTGCTCCTCGCGAGAGGCAGCAGCCGGACGCGTGAGCTGGCCATCCGGCCTTCGCTGGGGGCGACGCCCCTGCGGCTGTTGCGCCAACTCCTCACGGAATCCCTCCTGATCGCGGCCGGCGGCGGGGTGCTCGGCGTGCTGCTCTCGCTCTGGCTCGCGCGTGCCTTCGTCTCGGCGTTCTACGGCTCCACGAACGGCGGCCGCAACCATTTCGACCTGCATCTCGACATCCGGGTGGTGGCCGGCGTCGCCTTCTGCGCGATGGCAACGGCGGTGCTGTTCGGCGCGGTGCCGGCACTGCGATCCATTCGTCTCGGAGCGCGTCTGGCCATGGGCCGCGCGGCGTCCGGGGGGACGCCTCCCTCCACCCTCACCCGAACCCTCATCGGCGTGCAGATCGCCGGCGCGCTGACACTGGTCACGCTCGTCGGCCTACTGCTTTCGAGCGCGCGTCGATTCGTCTCCGAGGGAGCCTTCGAGACATCCCACGTCGCGCTCCTGCGCGTCGCACCCACCTGGCGCGGTCCCGTTCTGCGCGAGAAGCACTCACCGGAGAAGCTTGCCGCCTTCCAGCACGCGGTGCTCGAACGTCTTTCCGCGGTGCCAGGCGTCGAGGCCGTCAGCGTCTGGGACGGCGGTGGCCTGCTCGACGGCTACGGGCAGCACCGGCCGAACCAAGTCGTGGTCCGGCGCTACCCCGAGCCGAACGCCACCGGCGTGAGCGTCGGCTGGAAGGCCGTCGCGCCGCGCTTCTTCGACGTCCTCCACACTCCGCGGCTGCGCGGCCGCGACTTCACGCCCGCCGACCGCGCGAAGCCTACGCGGGTGGCGATCGTGAACGAAGCGCTGGCGCGAGCGCTCTGGCCTGACGGGGATGCCATGGGCCGGACGCTCGTCGTCAACAAGGACGCGCCGTCCGAGGTGGTGGGTATCGTCCGCGACGTTTACGCACGACTCCCCGGCTCCGCACCCGTGCCCCAGGTGTTCGTGCCGCTCACCCCGGACTCCGGTACTCGCTACTGCGTGCGCGTCCACGGCGATCCCACCGCGGCCTTGCCCACTCTGGTGCGCACCATCCAGGAGCTCGATCCCGACGCGCCGGTCCGCGAGACGATGACCATGGGCGGATACCTCGCGCAGCGAGACCTCCGGCCCCTCCGCATGACGGTGGCCGTGACCGCCTACGGAGCCGCCCTGGCCGTCCTGCTGGGGGCCATCGGCGTCTACGGAACGCTCGCCTTCTCGGTGGCGCGGCGATCGAAGGAGATCGGCGTCCGCATCGCCGTCGGCGCCGCCCCCAGCGACATCGTCCGCTCCATCTTGGACGGTGAGATGAGGGTGGTGCTGGCCGGGATCACGAGCGGCCTGGTGCTGGCGTGGGCGGTGAGCCGGTTCCTTCGCCACCTTCTCTACGGCCCCCCCTCCGCCCGCGACGGCGCGCTGTACGCGGCGGCCGCGATGCTCGTCGTGGGAGTGGCCCTGCTCGCGTGCTGGCTCCCGGCGCGCCGGGCCGCGCGCATCGACCCCATGGCCGCGCTCAAGTCCGACTGAGCTCCCTCGACAGCTGGGAGGGCAGTGCCTACAATGCAAGCAGTGATTGCATTGTAGGCGGAGGGACCATGGCCAGCATCACGATCCGAAAGCTCGACGAACGGACGAAGGCCAAGCTGCGCGTCCGGGCGGCGCGGCGGGGCCGGTCCATGGAAGAGGAAGCCCGGACCATCCTGAAGACGGCACTTGCCGAAGAGGAACCGGCCTCCGGCAATCTGGCGCAGTCGATCCGCGACCTCTTCCGCCCCCTGGGCGGCGTCGATCTCCCTTTGCCTCCGCGTGAACCGATGCGCAAGCCGCCCAAGCTCGGCCGGTGATCCTCCTCGACACCAACGTCCTGTCGGAGCTGATGAAGCCCCGGCCGTCGGAAGCGGTCACGGGCTGGCTGGACGCTCAACACGCGCTCAGCGTCTATACGAGCAGCATCACGCAGGCGGAAATCCTTCATGGGCTGACGCTCCTGCCTGCTGGACGTCGGCGCGCCTCGCTCGAGGCTGCGGTCGAGACGATGTTCTCGGCGACGTTTGGCGGCCGCGTCCTTGCCTTCGACAGCGACGCCGCCATCGCCTACGCACGCATTGCCGCTCGACGCCGCCGCATCGGCCGGCCGATATCGCAGGCGGATGCCCAGATCGCCGCAATCGCGTTGTCCAGAGGCGCGTCGCTGGCCACTCGGGACTCATCGGGCTTCGAAGGCTGCGAGATCACCCTCGTCGATCCCTGGAAGGGCTGAGGCGGGCCCACCCGGCGGGCCCGTCTGTCCGCCAAAAGGCGGACAGACTTTCGAACCCGTAACGCTTTTTCGTTGCACCGCCCTGCGCACCGGGGCTAGGATCCCGTTTAGGACCCTCACCGTAGCCGCCTCGGCGGCTCTCATCGCCCGGCGGCTCGTTCAAGACCCTCGCAGTCAGGGAAGGAGAGCTTATGCACCGGCGGTGGCCCATTCCTACGTATGCGCTGGCCGTCCTGGCCAGCGTGTCATTCGCCCTTGTCGTCGAAGCCCAGACCCTCGGCCGGCTCGTCGGCACCGTACGGGATCCGCAGGGCGCCGTCGTCGGAGGAGCCCAGGTCACCATCCAGAACGAGGCGACGAACGAGCAGCGGTCGCTCGTCTCCACGCAGGACGGCCGCTTCGTGGTGCCTCAGCTCATGGCCGGCTCGTACACCGTGAAGGCGGTCATGCGAGGTTTCCGTACCGCCTCGTACACCAACGTCAAGATCGACCCCGGCCAGGAATACTCCCTGTCCATCGCCCTCGCGCTGGGCGCGATCACGGAAGAGATGGACGTCAGGGCCGGGGCGGACGTCATCCACACGACCACGCCGGAGGTCACGAACACAGTGAGCCAGGCGCAGATCCTCGACTTGCCCTTGAACGCGCGCAACCCGATCGAGCTCATCCGCCTGCAGGCCGGCGTGGCCGGAATCCCCACCCGCACGGAGACGGCGATCAACGGCGGGCGCCCGACGTGGACCCAGATCACGCAGGACGGCATCAACATCCAGGACAACTTCATCCGCGCCAACGCCGTCGACTTCGTGCCGAACCGGCCCACCTCGGACACCGTCGGCGAGTTCACGATCGTCACGAACACGCAGGGGGTGGACGCCTACGGCGGCGCTTCGCAGGTACGCCTCGTGACGCCGTCGGGGGGGAACGAGCTCCACGGCAGCGTCTTCGAATACAACCGGAACTATCGGCTGTCCGCCAACGACTGGTTCAACAACCGGGACGGCGTGGAGCGCCCCACCCTCAACCGCAACCAGTTCGGAGCGCGCGTGGGCGGGCCCATCCTCAAGGATCGGCTCTTCTTCTACGCGTACTACGAGGGATTCCGCCAGTCGGAGGAGGACATCTCGAACATCACGATTCCCCGCAACGCGGATCTGCTGACCGGCACCTTCCGCTACGGGAACAACCAGAGCGTCAACCTGCTCCAGCTCTCCGGCCAGCAGATCGACCCCACCGTCCAGAGCTTCCTGCTCAACCGGCTGAGCTCGCCCTCCGAAGTCAACAACAGCGACCTCGGCGACGGCGTCAACACCGGCGGGCGGCGATTCAACCAGCTCGACAACGAGAAACGAACCTACTTCGGCGGGCGGCTCGACTACACGCTCAGCCAGAGCCATCACTTCGAGGCCTCGTTCGGGTTCCTGAACAACAGGGACGACCGCACGGACATCGACACCGTCCACGAGAGCCCGCTGGCCTACGTACAGAGCAAGGCGACGCGGTTCGTGGGCGCCTGGCGCTGGCAGCCTTCGCCCACCTTCCAGAACGAGCTGCGCGCCGGCGGGAACCTGTCGCCCGTCGACTTCAAGACCACGATCGACTACGGCGCGGCTACGCTCACGAGCAGTCTCACCACGAACACGCTGGCCCTCGGCATGACGCATCCGATCCCCTCGTTCCAGCCCCAGGGCCGGAACAGCCGGGTGTATTCGGTGCTGGACAACGCCTCGCTCGTGCGCGGCGCGCACAGCCTGCAGTTCGGCGCCAACCTGCAGGCCATCCGGATCCGCCCCTACAACTTCGCGAACATCCTGCCCCGCGCCACCTTCGGCTATAGCCCTGCCGCGCCGGCCAGCGTGCAGCTCACCGCCGCCCAGTTCCCCGGCGGCATCAGCGCCGCCGACCTCGCGCGGGCCAACGAGATGGCGGCCATGCTCTCGGGGGCGGTCACCGAGGTGCGCCAGACGTTCCAGGTGCGCGACACCTCGTCCGGCTTCGTGCCCGGCATCCCGAACGAGCGCAACTACAGCCTCGACGACATCGCGCTGTACGTTCAGGACAGTTGGACGATCCGGCCCAACCTCACGGTGCGCGCCGGCCTGAAGTGGGAATACTTCTCGCCACTGCGGGAGGCGAACGGGGTATCGCTGCAGCCGATCACCGGTGGCCGGCGCATCGAGGACGTCGTGCTCGACACCAGCGGCACCCTCGACTTCGCTCGCGGCGGCCTCCACAAGAAGGACCTGAACAACTTCGCTCCGACCCTCGGCTTCTCGTGGGACCCGTTCCGCGACGGCAAGACGGCGGTCCGCGCCGCCTACACGAAGGCCCTGGTCAACGAAGAGACGATCGTGGCCGGGCGCAACGCGGTGAACGGGAACGCGGGCCTCGAGAGCGAGGTGCGGCTGAGCGGCCTGTTCGCGCGAACGGGCACCGGCCTGCCCCCCGTCTCCGTCCCGGAGTTCAAGGTCCCCCGAACCTACGCGGACCAGAACGCCCTCAGCGCCACCAGCGTGGTGTTCGCCATCGACCCGGACCTCGAGCAGCCGTACGTCCACCAGTTCACGCTGAGCCTCGAGCGTGAGCTGCGGCCGGGCCTCGCCGGTGAAATCCGCTACATCGGGACGCTGGGGCGCAACCTGTACCGAGGCATCGACATCAACCAGGTCAGGATCGAAGGCGCGTTCATGCAGGACTTCCTCCGCGCGCGCCGGAACGGCTTCCTGGCCCAGGACCGCACCGGCGTTTTCGATCCCGCCTACAACAGCACCATCCCCGGCAGCCAGCCCCTCACCTTCATACCGGGAATCGGCGGCGGCCTGCTCACGAATGCGACTGTGCGCTCGCGGATCCAGACCGGGCAGCCGGGAGCGCTGGCCGACTTCTACGTCACCAACCGCGTGGCCGGCGCCCGCGACGCGTTCCTACCGAATCCGGCCCTCTACGCGGCCGACCTCTTCGTCAACGGCGGTGAAACCGACTACCACGGCGTGCAGCTGGAGCTCCGGCGGTCGTTCCGCAGCGGCTTCTTCGCTCAGGTCAACTACACGTTCGGCAAGGCCCTCTCGAACTCGTTCGGCGACGCCCAGACGCGGTTCGAGCCCCTCGTCGACAACGCGCGGCCGGAGAACGAGCACGCCCGATCACCCTTCGACGTCACCCACATCGTGAACGGCAACGTCGTCTACGAGCTTCCGTTCGGTAAGGGCAAGCGTTTCCTCGACCGCGAGGGCATCGCCGACCGGCTCGCGGGGGGTTGGCGTGTGAGCTCGATCTTCCACTGGCAGAGCGGGGCGCCGTTCTCGATCCTGTCCGCGCGCGGCACCGTGAACCGCGGCGGGCGCTCCACGAAGAACACCGCCGTCTCCTCGCTGTCGCGGGATCAGATCCAGGGCTTGCTCGGCATCCGCCGGCAGCCGGACGGCACCGTCTACTTCATCGACCCCAAGGTGCTCGACACCACGGGGCGGGCGGTGGGCGCGGATAACGTGGACAACGTCGCGGGCTTCCCGGACCAGGTGTTCTTCAACCCGGCCGCGGGCGAGCTGGGCAACCAGCAGCTCCTGCAGTTCGACGGACCCGTGCAGGCACGCTGGGATCTCGCGCTCATCAAGCGCACCCGGCTCACCGGCCGCTTCGACAGCGAGCTCCGGATCGACGTCTTCAACGTCCCGAACCATCCGTACTTCTTCGTCGACGACGAGCTGTCGTCCAGCGCGTCGATGACCTGGAACATCAACAGCACCGAGTTCGGCAAGGTGCAGGAGCTCAACCAGACGCCGCGCGTCGTTCAAATGTCGCTCCGCATCAACTTCTAGCCGGAGCGTCGGCCGACCCTGGAGGGGCAGCCCCGGCTGCCCCTCTTCTTTTGGGTTTAAGGTCGCCGTTTGACCCGCCCGTGCGATACGCTTGGGTCAGCGGAGGGAACGCCGACACGTGACGCAGATCACAGAGGTCCGCGCGGCCGTTCACGAGCTGCACGTCTACCTCTCCGACCGGATCGCGCCGCTGATGGTGGTCGATTCGTTCGGCGTATTGCTCGAGCAACCCGCATCCGTCGTCGCGTCCGAGATCGCGGGCTGGGCCGCGCACCAGCAGGCGGAAGCGCCCGACATCCCCGCCGCCGACTTCCTCTACCACGGTGTCAAGAAGGTCACGATGCTGGCGGAGCTCGACCTCGTGTCGAAGGACGACTTCGCCGAGTACCTGCCTCAGCTCGCATTCGCAGTGTTGCCGTACTGCCCCGAAGCCGATCGCGCGCTCCTGAGGGACAGCCTGAGCAAGCTCGGGCTGGCGGCGGTGGCGCCCTCCTCGACCGGAGCGGTGGACGTGCTGCATCGACCGGGCGGGACGCACTCGAAGGCGGCCGCGGGCACGACGACGCCGCCGCCGGGCAGCAGCGTCTCCCAGGCCGCGCTCGGGCTGCGACGGCTCTCGCTGCTCATCCAGCGCCTCCAGCCGCAGGCCCCCGTGCAGAAGCGCACCGAACTCGCTTCGCATTTCGTGGCGACGGCGGCGATGCAGGCGAAGACGGAAGAGGAGCTCGACGAGCACCTCGAGGAGCTGCGCGAGCACGGCATCGAGACGGCAATGGAAGAGCTGATCCGTACGCTGGCGCGAACGCTGCCGGGCTGGGGAAGCCTCGGCGGCCTCACCCCGATCGGCACCGCGCCCGTCGTGGCCGCGCAGGTCGATGCCATGCGCCAGCTCGTATCGCTGGCCGAGGATCCCGCGGAAGGCGCCAAGCGCTTCCGCCATCTCGTGCAGTCCGCCATCGAGCAGTTCAACGAAGGGAACCTCGGGCGCGCCGTGACCATGTACGAGCTGGCCGAGCAGCTCGCCTCCGAGAACAAGGTCGACCGCACGTTCGTCGATGCCATCCGCCAGGGGCACGAGCCCTTGCACTTCGAAAGAATGCGCAAGTACGGCGAGCGCGACGACACCCGGGCCGGCCTGCGCCGGGTCATGAGCTTCTACCCGGCGCTCATGCCCGTCGGCCTGCTGACCAAGCTCCGGGACGAGCCCGACCGCCAACGCCGCCACGAGCTGCTGGCCCTGCTCGAAGCCCACGAAGACGCCGCCCGCAGCACGGCCTACGAGATGCTGAAGGAGTCGGTGGAGAAGCCTCCCGAGGGCGGCGGTCACCCGTACTTCCAGCGGAACCTCGTGTACCTGCTGCGGGTCATCCCGCGGGCCAAGGAGGCGCCGCCGATCGAGGACGAAGTCTCGGTCGTCACGCGGACACCCGGCCGGGAGAGCCCGCCGCCCCTCGTCAAGCAGGTCATCGCCTACCTCGGCTTCACGCGGCACGAGCAGTGCGAGCGCGGCCTCATCACCTATCTGAAGCTCTTCGAGAACATGCTCCTCGAGCCGGAGACGGCGGTGTACCCGGCGGACGAGGTGGACGCGCTGCTCGACCGGACGTGCGCGGCGCTCGCCCGCTATCCGAGCCCTCGGGCGTGGCGCGCCCTCGTCGATCACGGCCTCAAGACGGAGGTCAAGCTCGGGAGCCCCACCGCGCGCCTGGTCGAGGCCGGGCACCAGGACCTGTCGAGCAGCCCGGAGCTCATCGACAAGCTCATCACCGCGCTGCGCGCCGAGCTGCACCCCAAGAGCCTCATCGGCCTGATCAAGAAGAACGACCAACGCATCACCTGGCTCATCCAGGCGCTCTCGGGAACACCCGTCGCCGAGGTGCAGGCCCTGCTGGAGGAGATCTGCGACAAGTACGGCCGCGAGGCGTTCGCGAGTGTCGCGGAGAAGGCGCTGATGACGTTGGGGGCGGCCACCCGGCCGGCGGCCGCGCCCGCGGCGGCACCGGGCCTGGCCGGCGACCTCGACCTGTTCGGATTGCCCGCGCTGCTCCAGACGCTGTCGACGCCCAACTTCACGGGCGTGCTCACGTTGATGAACGCACAAGGCAAGACCGCGGCGGCCATCCTGATCGAGAACGGCCAGTTCCGCGGCGCGCAGTACAAGCACCTGAAAGGCGCGTACGCGCTGTACCAGCTCCTCGAGCAGCCGTTCCCCGGCACCTTCGCCTTCGTCGCCCGTAGCGACGTCGGCAGCATGCCTCCGGCGGTGCCGCCGCAGGAGCTCATGGGCGTGATCCTCGAGGGCGTGCGGCGCCACGACGAGCGCAACCGCGCCGTCGCCCTCGTGCCCGACGATGCCACGCTGCACCTGGCGGAGTCCTCCCCCACCACGATGTCGGGCGCCGAGGCCCCGCTCGTGAAGGCGGTGTGGGAGAAGGCGGTGGCCGGCACCACCCCCGCTCAGTGCGAGGCCTTGATCACCCGCGACAGCTACGAGATCCGCCGCCTGCTCGCCCACTGGGTCGAGGAAGGCGCGCTCCAGGTCGCGTAGCCCCGACAACAGCCGAATCGAAACACGGGGTCGGGCGGGAAAGCCACGCTTCGCGCGGACGTTTCGCGCGCGGTTGCTCGAAGAGGAAGATCTGCTAGCGCGCGCTCCACTCGACGACGAGGTGAACGCGACCACCATATGCACCTCGTCGACACCCTATCCGAACGAGACGCCGCTTCTTAGGGTGCAAGCGCCATCCTGTTGCTTCCCCGCCCTCGACTTGGTTTCGATTCGACGGTTGCCGATGCGGCCCAGCGGCGACCCCCTCACCGCTTGCGGCAAAACGCACCCGGTTGCGGATCCAACTGGTCATATCGTCATAACCAACGATAAGACTTACTTATAATATTTTCTGCTTGCCATTAATATTACTGATGTTGTAGCCTGGGGTCCCATGCAGTTCGAGGCCCTCAAGGTGTTTTGCGACATCGCCCGCTTCCGCAGCTTCTCGCAGGCCGCGGCCGCGAACGATTTGACGCAGCCTGCGGCGAGCCAGATCGTCAATCAGCTGGAGAAGCGCCTCGGCGTCCGGCTCGTCGACCGCTCGACGCGGCCGCTGCAGCTCACGCCCGAGGGCCAGACCTACTACGAAGGCTGCCGCACCCTCGTCGAGCAGTACCTCGAGATCGAGAGCGTGGTCCGCCGGAAGGAGCCGGAGATCCTCACCACCGTGCAGGTGGCCGCCATCTACTCGGTCGGCCTCCGCGACATGAACCAGTACACCGAGCGCTTCAACGAGAACGCCGCCGAGCGCGTGCAGATCGAGTACACGCACCCCGACCGCGTCTACGAGAGGGTGCAGGCGGGCGCGGCGGACGTGGGTCTCATCTCCTTCCCCAAGAAGTCGCGCGACCTGACCGTCATCCCCTGGCGCGAGGAGGAGATGGTCATCACCTGCGCGCCCGGACATCACCTCGCGCACAACGGACCGGTGAAGCTCAAGCAGCTCGCCAACGAGCCGTTCGTCGGCTTCGAGCGCGGCCTCACCATCCGCCGGCAGATCGATCGCTTCCTGAAGGACCACGGCGTCGCCCTGGACGTCGCCATGGAGTTCGACAACATCGAGAACATCAAACACGCCGTCGAGGTCTCAGGGGTGACGCTGCTGCCGCTGCCCACCGTGCAGCGCGAGATCGCCGCCGGAAACCTGGCCGCCGTGCGCCTGGCCGACGCGCGCATGGTGCGGCCGCTCGCCATCATCCACCGCCGCAGCCCCAGGCCGACCCCGGCCGCGCAGCGGTTCATCGACCTGCTGCGCCAGCCCGAAGACGTTCCCAAGGACGCGCCGCGCAAAGCGTCCGTTTCGAGAGGATCCCGATGACGCACCTCACGCCGAAAGCCCAAGGCCTGTACGACCCGCGGCACGAGCACGACGCCTGCGGTGTCGGCTTCGTGGTGGACCTGAAGGGCCGCGCCACGAACGGCATCGTCCAGGACGCCATCCAGGTGCTGCTCAACCTCGAGCACCGCGGCGCCTGCGGCTGCGAGGTCAATACCGGCGACGGCGCCGGCATCCTGCTCCAGGTCCCGCACAAGTTCCTGGCCAAGGAGGCCGACCGCATCGCGATGAAGCTGCCCGCCGCCGGACGCTACGGCGTGGGCATGCTCTTCCTGCCCAAGGACGAGAAGGGCCGCAAGGACTGCGAGGCCATCATCGAGAAGGTCGTCAAGGACGAGGGCCAGCGCGTCATCGGATGGCGCACGGTGCCCGTCGACAACTCGATGATCGGCCCCTCCGCCATCGCCGCCGAGCCCGTCGTCCGCCAGCTCTTCATCGAGCGGGCGTCCTCCATCGAAGAAGACATGGCGTTCGAGCGCAAGCTCTACGTGATCCGCCGCGGGATCGAGAACGCGATCTGGAGCTCACAGGTCAAGGACAAGGAGCTCTTCTACATCCCGAGCCTCTCGTACAAGACCGTCGTCTACAAGGGCATGCTCACGGCATCGCAGCTCACCTTGTACTTCCCCGACCTGCGCGACTCGTCGGTGGAAGCGGCGCTGGCCCTGGTGCACTCGCGCTTCAGCACGAACACCTTCCCCAACTGGGCGCGCGCCCACCCGTACCGCTACATCGCCCACAACGGCGAGATCAACACGCTGCGCGGCAACAGCGCGTGGATGTCGGCGCGCGAAGCCCTCTTGAAGAGCGACTTCTTCA